>Ga0265293_10006479_pt1 | contig 18704 bp, 21 predicted proteins | sample Munlanlewell138R_FD_192505 | JGI IMG/M metagenome (GOLD analysis project Ga0265293, IMG submission 192505) | Leachate microbial communities from a municipal landfill in Southern Ontario, Canada - Leachate well 138R | ecosystem: Engineered > Solid waste > Landfill > Unclassified | place: Canada... | reverse complement strand
GGGTTTATTAAAGGAACAAAGGTTATATCAAAGAAACTCAATAAAAGGATTTATCGAATTATGAAAAAAACTAAATTTACTAATGTTGAAAAAACGTTCACTAAAGAATTATGTAAACATTTATTAGATTAGAAGGAGTATTTGTGATAAAAAGGATCGTGATTCATGCGCTTGGTTTTATTACGATCGCATTAGGAATAGCAGCATTAATTACATCAAGACTAGGTGCATCACCAGCCGATGCCTTCCATTATTTTTTAAGTGAAATATCCCCAATAAAGATTGGAACATATGCAATCATTACCAGTTTTGTTTTAGCGTTTGTATCTTATATGCTTGAAAGAAAAAAAGATATAATGATCGGCTTTTTGTTTTCCATTATCTTAGGCGTATTTATTAACATTTGGCTAGATTCATTTTTTACGTTGTTTAGTCTGACCTTTTTAAACAACTTACTCGTAAGAATCATCCTTGCGGTCAGTGCCATTGTTTTAATTGCTTTAGGAACCTCAATGACCTTGATTACAAAATTACCTACCTCACCTTATGATCGCATGATGGTTATTATTAGTCGTAGAACAAAAAGCATATCATTGGCAAAACTAATTGTTGAAAGTAGTTTTATGGTTTTTGCATTAACGATGGGCTTCATTGCTGCAAGCATTAATCCGTCAATTAGAATCTGGGATCAAATCTTTGTCTTTACATTCTTGTTAATGATCTTGGTGGGCCCAGTTATTCATATATTTGTTTACTTATTTAATCAACTACAAAGAAAAGAGGTATAATCATGCAGTTAAATTCATATATTGATCACACAAAACTAGGAGCAAACATTTCAAAAGAGCAAATTGATCAATTGCTTGCTGAGGCGATTAAGCACGAATTCAAAAGTGTTTGTGTTAATCCTATTTGGGTTAAATACGCAAAGGAAGCATTGAAAAACACGAATGTCTTGGTTTGCACTGTAATTGGTTTTCCACATGGGACGCATCACCATTTAGTAAAAAAGTTTGAAGCAAAGCAAGCTGTTTTAGATGGTGCTGATGAACTTGACATGGTCATAAATGTTTATAGCCTAAAGGCTAAAGAAGACGACATCGTTTTAAAGGAAATCAAAGGTGTTGTTAAGGAAGCTAAAGGCAGAACAGTTAAAGTAATTATTGAAACATGCTATTTAACGGAAGAAGAAATAAAAAGAGCATCAAGAATTGCTCTTAGAGCAAAAGCAAGCTTTGTTAAAACATCGACTGGTTTTGGAACTGGTGGAGCAACAGTAAAAGATGTAAAATTAATGAAAAGAACAGTTAAAGAAAAAGCTAAGGTAAAAGCATCTGGCGGTGTAAGAACATATGAAGATGCTATTAAGATGATTGAAGCAGGAGCAGAGCGGATTGGCACCTCAAATGGTGTTGATATCGTCACAAAAAGGAGTGTAGAAAATGATCCCAACCCCACATATTGAAGTAACTGATAAAAGTTTAATTGCAAAAACAGTTTTGATGCCAGGTGATCCATTAAGAGCCAAGTATATCGCTGAAACCTACTTAACCAAAGTTCAACAAATAAATACGATCCGTAATATGTTGGCATTTACTGGTTATTTTGGTAAAAAGAAAGTAACAGTGATGGGTTCTGGTATGGGAATGCCAAGTATTGGTATTTATAGCTATGAATTGTTTAAGCATTACGATGTTGAAAAGATTATTCGGATTGGTTCGTGCGGAGCGTATACTGATGAACTCAAATTATATGATGTAATTTTGGCAAAAGATGTTTATTCAGAGTCTAGCTACGCAAAAACGATGGGAGTCACTGGACGTAAAAAATTATCAGCGAGTAAGAGTTTGAATAACCGTCTGATCAAAGTAGCAAACGAGCATAATATCCCTCTTCATGTCAAGACAATTCACTCATCAGATGTATTTTATCGTCTAAATCCAAATGAGTATCAAGATATTTATGAAAAGCAAGGTGCAGTAGCAGTTGAAATGGAGTCATTTGCATTATTTGCAAATGCAAAAGCGTTAAATAAAAAGGCAGCTTGTTTATTAACGGTTTCAGACTCGCTTGTTACACAGGAAGCAACCACTGCAATCGAAAGGCAGGAAGCATTTACAAAAATGATGGAAATTGCTTTATATAGTATCTAATGATCATTTTAAATCAAGATTTTAAAACAATTCAATTGGCAGTTTATACAACACAAGAAGATGAAATTACATGGCGATCATATCGCCGTGTTTTGCCGTATTTACTCGTTAATCAAACCGAAAAGATCAAAACCAAACGGGAAATGAGTGAATATTTAGAGAACCTTTATGAAGCTTATTTTAGCGTGCAATCAGAAGTGATTGGAAACTTGTATATCACCTCGATTATCTTGACTTGTATTCATCCGAATTTTGTTGATGATCCAACTTATTTTGATCAAATTGTTAATTTGTTTAAGGCGGTTGTTAATCCAAAGCATAATTTATCAGCATCGATTTTTGAAGAAGAGAAAAGAAACCTAATTGAAAGATGGCAAACACTGAAGGAAAACAAACAGGCTTATGGCTTTCAAAACTTTTCACAACATTTTTATGTTGAAAGCGAAAATAAGATTTCAGTTGGCGGCCGGTTAAGCGATGTCAAAAAAATGAGTTATGATTCACTGAATCAGGTAATTGATGCTTTTAATGACTCCCCTAGAAGTTATGTCTTTAACGGAAGATTCAGTCAAGAATTGATAACTGAATTAAATTCAACCTTTACTGAAAGCAACAGTAACAACGTTAAACCCACTTTAGTGGTCAAAAGAAAGAGTAGAACAAAAACCCATATTGATCGTTTGGAAATGAACCAAGCGTTGTTATATTTGGGATATCGTCTCCCAATTTTGAGAACAGATGAATTAAATGATGCGGCAATATTGTTTAATACCATTTTAGGTGGCTATGCCAATAGTCGTTTATTTCGAATCATTAGAGAAGAAATGGGCCTATGTTACGCAATCAACTCTATTTACAACAATATGCAAGGCTCAATTGTTATTTATGCTGGCGTTAATCAGAAAGAAAGAGATAAATCAATTGCGGCAATTAGGGGCGTTGTTCATCATCTCGTTACTGCGGGTATTACTGAAGAAGAGTTAAATGAAGCTAAGGAAAACCAGATTCACAGCTTGAAATCAAGTTTTGATATGCAGTCATTTCAAACAAAACGAGCCTTTTCGTCAGCATTGTTTCCGCCGGTTTTAACATTGGAAAAACGGATTGACAAGATCAATTCAGTAACAAAAAAAGATCTAGAAGTTGTTGCTAATGCACTAGAGTTTGAAACACTATATGTTTTACAAGGTGAGACCGATGAAGACAATCTATAATAGACGATTTGATGATACGGTTTATCAAATCAAACTAAGAAACGGAATGCAAGTTCATATACTGCCAAAGGATAAACCATTTTTATCGACATTTGTGACTTTAAGTGTTCCCTTTGGTGGACTTGCACTACAGTTCATTGTTGATGAAAAGATTGAAACCATTCCGGCCGGAAGTGCTCATTTTTTTGAGCACAAAATTTTCGCTATGCCAAATGGAGAAGATGCTTTTTCGCTTTTTTCTAGTTTGGGTTTGGATGCTAACGCAATGACTAGCTATACTGAAACGGCCTACTTATTTAAAACAACAAATGGTTTATTGCCAGGCTTAAAATTGTTGTTAGAAATGATTGACAATCCTCATTTCACTAATGAAAATATTGCAGTTGAAAAACAGATAATTGCTGAAGAACTTGATATGTATTTAGACGATATCGATACAGTTATGACCAATAATCTATATGAAAACATGTATCATAATCATCCGATTAAGCATGATATTGGCGGAACCAAGAAAAGTATTCAAGAAATCGATAAAGAGACCTTAAATCGCATATATGAAACGTTTTACCAGTTTAATCAGCGCATTTTAGTTATCGCTGGCAACGTTGATATCAAAGAGTTGAGGGATTTCTTTCATACATATGATCAAAACAATAACGTAAAAGCAGCTAAATTTAAGATCTTTTATCCGAAAGAACCAAAGAGTGTTGTCAAAAAACATGAAGTAAAACAGATGCCTGTGTTTTCACCTAAATTAATGCTCGGCTTTAAACTAACTTCACCGAAAAAGACAACCGAGGCGATTAAGGAACATATTGCAGCACAAATCTTGCTAAATCTATTATTTGGTAAATCATCTTCAACATATCAGCAATTGCTAGAGGAAAAGTTAATAAACAGTCAGTTTCATTGTGGTGCAAACCAGGAACATAATGCGTTTTTTATAGCGTTTTATGCGGAAACAAAATACCCATCAAAACTAAAGAAAGCAATTGCAAATATTATCTTTAATTTTGAAGAATATATTTCCCAATCTGCTTTTGAACGCAACAAAAGAAGCTTTATCGGCCAATTTATTTACCTACTAAACAATGTTGATCGTAAGGCGATGCTTTATGCAAGTTACTTGCATAAAAGGATTCCATTGTATGATGTCTTAGACATTCAGCAAAGTATTACTTACGAATATGTGATTGAGTTCGCAAGGAAGATTAAAAAGCAAAATATGGCAAGTTTGATTTATATAAAGCCTAAATTATCAAAAGTTGAAAAATAAGCTCTAGGATCTATAAACGATTTTAATAAATTGATTTTAGATAATCGAAACTTCATAAAATTGCAATAGTAAATAGCACTTGTTTTATTAAGGGCTATTTTTTTATTAATCATTTTTGGTTTAGAATCATCTAAAAAGGAGAATTATTATGTTAAATCAAGTTGTTTTAGTAGGCAGGTTGACTAGAGACCCAGAAATCAAGATTTTAGCAGACGGTAAAAAGGTGGGCGATATTACTTTAGCTGTCCAGAGAGGTTTTAAAAATATGGAAGGCTCATATGATACTGATTTTATTCGCTGTTCCCTCTGGGAGGGGTTGGCGACAAGCATTGAGACTTATTGCAAAAAAGGTGTTATGATTGCTTTAAAGGGAAGACTGCAAACATGGAAATATGAAAAAGAAGAAGACAAGAGTTACACTGTTTTAGAAGTCGTTGCTGAACGAATTACATTCCTATCTTCCGCGAATAAAACAAAAGAAGTTATGGAAGAATGATAATTTAATAAGTCTGGAAAAATCGGTTAAAAAAGTCGGTTATTACCTCCCCTTTTCGCTATTCTATGCTAAAATAGAAAAAGGGAGATGAATAATATGAAGATCGATTTTAAAAAAGAAGTATTAAAAAGAAAAGAGGATTTAATTAAAGACCTACAGGCGTTGATTCGGATTAACTCTGAGTTGACCACTTTTGATCCAAATCGTAAGGGCGCACCCTTTGGTGAAGGAAACCGTGAAGCGTTAGACTTAATGCTAAACGTTGGTAAAAACGATGGCTTTGAAACGGTTAATTTGGATGGTTATGCTGGTCACATTGAATACGGCAATCAAAAAGATTATGTCGCAATGATTGGTCACTTGGATGTTGTTCCAGCCGGTAACAATTGGGATTACCCACCATATGGTGCTGAAATACATAACAATAAAATGTATGGTCGTGGCACTGAAGATGATAAAGGGCCAACAATGGCTGCTTATTATGCTTTAAAAATTTTAAAAGAGTTAAATGTTCCATTATCAAAAAGAATTAAACTAATTTTAGGCAGTGATGAAGAAACGGCATGGCGTTGTGTTAGACATTATTTTAGTGTCTATCCTGAAGTGCCTGTTTCTGGCTTTATTCCCGATGCTGATTTCCCATTAATTTATGCGGAAAAAGGAATTACTAGATTATACATTGACGGTAAAGCCACTAAAAACGATATTTTGGCAATTGAAGGCGGATTTAGGGATAATATGGTGCCTGATTTTGCTAGAGCAAAATTAACAAGAAATGAAGAGTACGCTAAAGCATTTACTGAGTTCATTAAAGCAAAAGAGTATGAAGGCAAATGCGTACTTGAAAATGACCATTTATTAGTAGAAGTAAGCGGAATTAGTGCTCATGGCTCCACTCCGGAGTTTGGTAAAAATGCCATTGACCGTTTATTTGAGTTTTTCAACTATCTTAAAATACAAAACGAATTGACTGATTTTGTTAATCAATTATTGATTCACGATGTTAGAGGTGAAAAACTAGGCGTGTCATTTCATGATGAGGAAATGGGACCACTGACAAACAATTTTGGCGTCATTAACTATGAAGACGGAAACTATCGTATTGTCTTAAACTTACGCTATCCAAATGGAATCACTTTAGATGAGATTAAAACTAAAATAGAGACCGCTATTAAGCCATTTAATGCTACTGTAACGGTTGACAAGCACCAGTTATTATTGTACAAGGACCCCAATTCTGAATTAGTAAAGACATTAATGTCTGTTTATCAAAAGCATACAAACGATTATGCATCTAAACCAATTACAATTGGCGGCGGAACATTTGCAAGAGCAATTCCCAACGTCTTGGCATTTGGACCACATTTTTTAGGAAAGCCAACGTTTATTCATCAAAAAAATGAGTTTATCGATTTAGATGACTTGATTTTAGCAACAATCATTTACACCGAGGCATTATACGAACTAGCAAAATAATAAAGGACTGATAAGATGAAGGCATATCTAGATTTATGCAGCCATGTTATGAAACAAGGCACTGATAAAATGGATCGTACAAAAACAGGGACCAAAAGCGTTTTTGGTTATCAAATGCGTTTTGATTTAAGCGAAGGATTTCCCTTGTTGACAACAAAAAAGGTGCATCTAAAATCCGTTATTCATGAGTTGCTTTGGTTTATTAAAGGTGACACGAATATTAAATATTTAGTTGACAATGGCGTTAGGATTTGGAATGAGTGGCCCTATGCCGTTTACCAAAAAAGCGTTGACTATCAAAACGAAGACTTAAAAAGCTTTGTCAAAAAGATCAAAGAGGATACTGAATTTGCCCAAAAACATGGTGATTTGGGTCCTGTTTATGGTGCACAGTGGCGTAATTTTAATGGTGTTGATCAAATCAAGTTTTTGATTGATGAATTAAAAAGCAATCCAAATTCTAGAAGAATGATCATCTCCGCTTGGAATCCGGCCGAAATTAACAACATGGCGTTACCGCCTTGTCACACCTTGATTCAATTTTACCTTGCGGATAATAAACTTTCACTTCAGCTTTATCAAAGAAGCGCTGATATATTTTTAGGACTTCCTTTTAATATTGCTTCGTATGCCTTATTTTTAATGATGGTTGCTCAGGTAACCGGTTATGAAGTTGGAGAATTTGTTCACACTTTAGGTGATGCACATATCTATAGCAATCACTTTGAGCAAATTGAACTGCAGCTTTCAAGAGTGCCAAGAAGCTTGCCGACAATGAAAATCAATGCAAATGTTAAAAATATTGAAGACTTTACTTTTGACGATTTTGAATTAATAAATTATAATCCATATGACGCAATTAAAGGTGAGGTGGCTATATGATTGAAATGATTTGGGCAATGGATGAAAACAAACTGGTTGGAAGAGATTTAAAGATGCCATGGCATTATCCTAAAGATCTTGCCTATTTCAAGGAACACACTCATGGCAAAACTGTTTTAATGGGCAGCAAGACCTATGAATCGTTAAAGGGGTATTATGAAGGAAGAGCATTGCCGTTTAAAAAAATCTATGTTGCAACCTCAAAAGAGATAACCGCAAAAAATGTTGAAACAGTCAAAGATGTTGTGAACTTTATTAAAAAGACAAAAGAGAATATTATCATTACGGGCGGAAGTACAATATATGGATTATGTTTTCCGTATGCCGATCGATTAAGAATAACTTATATTTTAAATCGTCATCAAGGTAATGTCTATTTTCCCAAATATGATTTATCTGATTTTAAGTTAATTGAAAAAGAGTTGGATGATCAACTTATATTTGCCTATTACGAGAGGATTAAATAATGATTACATTGCTATTTTTTGCATGCTGGACATTGATTATTTACTTTTTTACAACAATTGTCGATAGTTTATATCTACTTCCGGTTTGGTTTGTTTTGGGTTATTTCATTGCTGTTATAGCCGTGATTTTGATCATTGTTCTGCACTTGCCGTTTGTCATGCTATCTAAGCCTAATAACCGCTACAAGCACTATGTAACGAGAAGCTTGGCTTTTTGGGCGAATCGATTTTTACTACATTTGTCAATCAAAGTCGAAGGAAAAGAAAATGTACCAAAAACGGGAAGACTGACAATTTATGCAAACCACAAATCATATGTTGATCCTCTATTGATTTTGGAAATTATCAAAAGACCAACAACATTCACACCAAAATCTGCTCTCTATAAAATTCCCGTCTTAAAACAATGGTTAGAGTCGATTGCATGTTTTAAAATTGATCGTTCAAACACTAGAGACACTGCCAGGTCGATGATTGACGCAATAAATACTGTTAAAAGTGAAGTTGCAATGACGATTTTTCCAGAAGGCGGAATTAAAGACCGAGATGAAGAAAAGATGGTTGATATGCGAGCTGGTGCCTATAAAGTAGGCTTAAAGGCTAAAGCAGAATTACTGCCAATCCGTATTTTTGGGACAACTGAAGTTAAAAAAAGAGCTCCACTTAGGAACACTAAAATCAGAGTCGTTATTTTGCCAGTAATCAAGTATGATGAAGTAAAGGATTTAAATACAACCGAAGTTGCGGATATGGTGATGCAAAGAATCAACGCAGTAGAAGAATAAGCTGTAATATTTTAAACAAAAACAATAAATGAAACACCATTTTTTGGTGTTTTTTTTTGATTATTCGATAATTGTAATTTTGCCTTCAGCAATTTTAAATAATTTTGCTTCAGTATGACCGATAAAGCCTTTTTTAAAATCATATTTATCTGGATTGACATGCACAAGCAAAGCTTTAATGACATGGGAATGAGCAACAATCAAAATGCTTTTACCGGGAAAAACTTTTGCTAATTGCTGAACACCATTAACAACTCTATTGATTAATGATTCGTCTGATTCAAATGATTCGTGAGCATAATTCTCGTTTTGATAATAGATTTTTGCATCTCTATATGTTTTACCGTCTAAAAAGCCAAAATCACGCTCTAAGAATGAGTCGCTTTCATAAATGTTATCGGGATATTTAATTTTTTTAGCAATGATTTGCGCCGTTTTTAAAGCTCTTTTTAACGGTGATGAAAAGATTAGATCAAACTTAACATTTTGTTCAACAAACTCATGGCCTTTTTCTTTGGCCTGTCTAATGCCTGTCTTATTTAAGGGAATGTCGATTCTTCCTTGTATTCTTTGAGTAAAATTGTATTTTGTTTCACCATGACGCATAACTGTAATAATCATTTTGTTCTCCTTTACACCAGTTGATATTATAGCATTTTTTATTCTTTTCATAAAGAAAAGTATATAATACAACAAAAGCTAACTAGTTGTGATATGATGTAAAAAAAAGGAGAGATTAAATGAAAGAATCTAAATTTACAGGTGGTTTGTTGGGATATATTGGTGTTTCAATTGTTGCTTTTCTCATTATCACACTAACATTAGGAATTCTATTGCCGTTTGCGATTGTTTATAAGGAAACCTGGATTGCTGAGCATACTTATATTGAAGGTAAAAAACTCCGTTTTATTGGAACAGGTGCAGATTTGTTTGGACAGTGGATCAAATGGCTGTTGTTGATAATTATTACATTTGGCATCTATTCTTTCTGGGTTGGTATTAAAATGAAACAGTGGGTTATCGCAAATACTGTTTTCAATAAGTAAAGGCAATATTTAACATTTATTAGAAAATCTAATCAGCAATTGATTAGTTTTTTTCTTTAAGTAGTAAAACAACACTATTTACCATAATTATGGTAAAATACCAATGCAAGGAAGTGATTAGATGAACATAATTGATATCATCACAAAAAAGCGTGATGGTTTAACATTAAGCGACCAAGAAATACAATATATGGTTAAAAATTACACGAATGGTCAAATTAAAGATTATCAAATGAGTGCACTTTTAATGGCGATCTACTTAAAGGGAATGAATGATCATGAAGCTACTAGTCTGGCATTAGCCATGCGTGACTCTGGCGATGTCATTGATTTGTCAATGATCAAAGGCGTCAAGGTCGATAAACATTCAACTGGCGGTGTTGGTGATAAGGTTACCTTAGTCTTAGGACCATTGCTGGCTTATTTTGGTGTCAAATTTGCGAAAATGAGCGGAAGAGGCCTTGGCCATACTGGTGGTACGATTGACAAACTTGAAAGTATTCCGGGTTTTAGAGTTGAATTATTGCCAAATGAATTTATTCAACAAGTGGAAGAAATTGATATCGCTGTAGTCGGTCAGAGTGGCGATATTGCTCCGGCGGATAAAAAACTATATGCTTTAAGAGATGTTACTGCAACAATTGACTCAGTGGCACTGATTGCATCAAGCATTATGTCAAAAAAGCTGGCTAGTGGTGCAGATGCGATTGTCTTAGATGTCAAAGTTGGTCGTGGGGCCTTTATGAAAACGGTTGAAGAAGCAACTCATTTAGCTCAGGTTATGGTTAATATAGGTAGACTTGCCGGCAAAAAGATGACGGCAATTCTAACCGGCATGGATGAACCCCTAGGGCATAAAATCGGGAATGCACTAGAAGTGTATGAGGCGATGGAAACATTAAGGGGAAACGGGCCACAGGACTTAGTTGATGTTTGTGTTGAAATTGGAGCTCACTTACTATTAGACGCTAAAAAAGAAACTGATTTTGCAATAGCTAAGACAAGACTTTCTGAAGTTTTGAATAATGGTCTTGCTTATGATATATGGCTAAGACTAATCAAAAGACAGGGTGGAGATCTAAAATCTATTGAAAACTTTGAATCGCAGATATCACCAAATAAAGTTGACATATTAGCCAATAAAGAAGGCTATATCACTGATATGAATACACTCGAAATTGGTAAAGCAGCAATGCTTCTAGGTTCCGGTAGGCAAACAAAAGAAGATCCGATTTTGTTTGATGTTGGACTGCATTTACATAAAAAGATTGGTGATTTTGTTAAGAGAAATGAACCATTGGTTACGATGTATGTTCAGGATAAAGGTGTAAGTGAAGCTAAGGAAATTCTTAACAATGCCTTTACAATCGGTCAGGAACAAAGAAGATTAAAGCTGATTTTAAAAACAATCAAATAAAAAAATGATTCCCATTATATAGCTAATTTTTGGGAATCATTTATTACTTATTTAATAATTGTTAACTAAGCACTTACTTTTTAACGGGTGCTTTTTCTTTTGCTATTTCGGAAGCAGCTAATACTGTTGATGCTAAATCAGTTATATTGGTTGGAACAATAATCTTTGTTGCTTTACCATCAGCAACTTTGGCTAATGCTTCATATGCTTTAATTGTTAAAACGGCATTATCGGCATTAGATTCTTTGATTAACTTAATACCTAAAGCTTCAGCTCGTTTCAATTTTTCAATCGCTTCCGCTTCCGCTTCAGCTTCACGAATTACTTTTTCCTTATGCGCATCTGCACGAAGAATAATCGCTTCCGCTTCACCCTCGGCTCTTAGAATTTCAGCGCGTTTTTCACCTTCAGCAATCAAAATTGTTTGACGTCTTTCACGTTCAGCACGCATTTGCTTTTCCATTGATTCACGAATGTCTTTTGGTGGAAGAATGTTCTTAACTTCAACACGGTTAACCTTAATTCCCCAGGGGTCGGTTGCCTCATCCAAAATTGAGCGCATCTTTGTGTTAATTAAATCACGCGATGTCAATGTTTCATCTAAATCTAAATCACCAATAATGTTTCTTAATGTTGTTGCTGATAAATTTTCTAGCGCAGCAATCGGATTATCAACACCATAAGCATAAAGTTTAGGATCTGTAATTTGGAAAAATAGCACTGTATCAATTTGCATTGTTACGTTATCTTTCGTAATAACAGCTTGCGGCTCAAAATCCTTTACTTGCTCCTTTAAGGTTACAACACTATCGATTCGATCAATAAAAGGAACCAAAAAGTGAATTCCAACGCCCCAAGTGGCATGATATCCCCCAAGTCTTTCAATGACATATTTTTTCGTTTGTGTTACCAATTTGAAACTAAATGCTAAAATCAAAATCAAAATAATTCCTAAAATGATTAATACCCATACGAATGATTGCATAAATACACCGAACCTTTCCTATATTTTTTCGACAATGAGCTTAACGCCTTCAATGTCCAGAATACGAACTTGATCATCAATTTCTATTATCTCCTTAGAAATAGCTGACCACTCAATACCATTTAGCATGACTTTTCCAATATGATTAGGTACAATCCTTGTAATTGCAAAAGCCGTCGTTCCAATCAAGGAGTCAACATTTGTCTTAATCTCGTTTTTTCTCACATATTTCATGACAACTGGTCTTGTTAGAAGCAGTAGTACAAAAGAAACAACGATAAAGACAAGGATTTGTATCCAAGGTTCAACATTAACAGCTGCAAGAATAACAACTGGTATAGCAGCTAAAGCAAACCAAATACTTACAAAATCTAACGTTGCGATTTCAAATAATGTTGCCAAGATGAAAAAACCAAGCCAGATCCAAATCATAAATTCATTCATTTGATCTCCTCCTTTAGGTCAACGACAAGTATATTGTCCTTGTTTGACCACAAACTGACATATTTCCGTCCTTCAGGGGGTAATACTAAATCAAATAATTTTGAAACCTCATTGATAAATGCTTTATTTGTAATACGTGAATATGATGAGCGTACCGTTATTCGATATTTTTTTGTGTCTGGCACATCATGACGTAAATGCTGTGTTTTTGTTAAAGGCTTAATAATGACCGTTCTTTGATCAATATCAATACCCAACATGACACTATAAGCTGTTTCAAAAAATGTGGTTGCAGGTTTATTTAAAGTGATATTCCCTGGTGTTAGTGTAACAATACACTCTTTAGGACGTTCATTAAACCATGTGATTGGCATCTAAATCCCTCCTTTAACTTTATTATACAATAAAATTATTTAAATAACAATAAAATTATAAAAAATTATTTTAAAATATTGTTGTCGTGCTTAAATTCAAAATTTGCTAATTCAAGACCGATTGCAGTAGCCTTGGCAAAAATGGTTTCTTTTATCTGTTCGAGCTGATCATCTGCGATTGGAAACTTAACCTTTTCACCAATAAGTTCTTCAAAAGCATTTAACACATCCAAATTAAAAGTTGTAAGAGGCGTAAGCGAACTATAAACAAAATCCTGTGGCACGACTATCTTATAATCAAAGGATGCTCTAAAAAAGAAGATCTCGTTATCCTTATTCTTGCTAATATGAAGAAAAATTTCATGAAATGTTTGCAAAAGAGAAACTTGTTTATAGGATCTTTCGACAAAGGGAATCAAAAAACAGAAACCTCTTTTATGAATTAACCGATTAAACGTACCAAACTTTTCAACAATCAATACATGGTCCTTTCGTACATATTTAACATTAAACGAAAGCACTAATACCAACAATAACGAAACCACTAAAACTGCATATCCAAAATTTTCCATTTGCTGTCCTTTCTTTTAGCTTGAATTTATTATCAATTGTGTTAAAATAAAGATGATCACTACGGGGAGCCTTATTGGCTGAGAGGAATATTCGACCCGCGAACCTGATCTGGATTATACCAGCGGAGGGATAGTTGATAAAACGTAATAGACGTTTTACTATCAATTTCTTTGGTAATCCATAGAAATTTTTTTATTTTCTATAGGAGGAAAGAAATGAAAGAAACTAAGAAGTTGTTAATTGTGGCAAATCTAATTGCGATTGCCATAGCGATTGATGTGATTACGTCAATGTTTAATCTAAGAATGCCGTTTGGCGGTAATTTTATCGGCATTTCAATGCTGCCTTTAATTTTGATTGGATTGTTCTTTGGATTAAAATATGGCTTGATATCGGGGTTTATCTATGCTTTGTATAATTTCACATCCGATTATATCATCTACATCGATGCACTACGTCTAACCTTAGAGTCGTGGACAGGTATCACTTGGACTTTTTGGCATATATTAGGCTTGGTATTTTTGGATTATATCATTCCCTTTATGGCCTTTGGTCTGTCTGGTTTATTTGCTGATGGCTTTAAATCAAAAGCCAAGTTTGTTTACGCCGCTTTAACTGTTTCAGCAATCAGACTGTTTTCAAGTACATTTGCCGGGACACTATTATGGGGAAGCTCAATAAAGTATGCTGCCAGTTCGAATGACGAAGATGCTAGGTTTGCTGTATCTATTTTTAAATTTGTTGATAATAATCTGTTTTTATACAGTCTGCTTTATAATTTAACCTACATCCTGACATCAACAGCATTAGTTATACTAATCGGTTTAGCAATTCATAAAAGAATGAGTGATATTACCGAACAATTTATTGGCAAAGTCAGTCAATAAAATATTTATCTACAACTGACAAATAATCTAAACGAGGCATGTATCCAAAGTTAATGGTATATGTCTCTTTTTTAAATGCTGAATAAGGAATTGACTTTCTTCCGTTATTGTGAAGATGGTCGTCCCAATATTTCAATAAAACGGATGATGGTAGTAAAAAATATTCGTTGTAATACTTAAAATGAACAATTAAAAACGCAATGCCACCGTGTTTAACGACCGATTGTAAATGCTCGATTTGGTGTTGATGAACATTTTTTAACGGCATTGAAGTCTTTGAATTAGTTTCTTTGGCATCAAAATCAATATAACGGCCTTTGAAAACGCCATTAAAATCGGTTGTTGACGGTGTTTTATAATATGCTTCAACGATTTTTGCTTTATTTCTAGCTGGGTAACTGACGTTAACAACTTGAATCGGAGTTGGTTTTTTATGAATAACCGCAATCCCTTGATTCAGATAAAATGTGTTTGTGACATCAATATCAGCTTCCAGAGTCATACCTAAATTGGCATAATTTTTCGTTTTTGGCTCAACTTGTTTTTTATTCGGATATTTTATCATTCTATCACCAGCTTTAGTATAGCATATTTTAAGGTTAAAAGGATTGTATTAAGCAAGAAAAATTGGTATAATACAAATAGATTATAATTCGTTACAAAAGGAAGTTGATCATGAGTAAGATTAGATTTTTTGCTCTAGGTGGACTAGGCGAGAACGGAAAGAACATGTATGTTATTGAAGTTGATCGTGATTTGTTCATTTTAGATGCAGGTATTAAGTATCCCAGTTCAGAACTGTATGGAGTAGATGAGATAATCCCGGATTATCGTATTTTAATACGTGCAAAAGACCGCATCCGTGGTATTTTTATGTCGCACGCCCATGAAGATCATATTGGAGCTTTACCACATATTTTAAGGGACTTAAATGTGCCTGTTTACGCAACCAGATTTACAATGGAGATAATTAAAGATAGTCTCAAAGAAGAAGGTTATGACTTAGATACACTAACCCTTCATGAAATCACCCAAAATTCAATTGTTCGGTTTGATCAAACGCGTGTTACATTTTTTAATACAACACATTCAATTCCTGAATCAATTGGGATTGCAGTTCATACCATTGATGGTGTGATTGTTTATACGAGTGACTTTACCTTTGACCAAGGAAATGAGATTAGATATCAAACCGATTTTCGGAAAATTAATGAACTATCAGAAAAAACTGTCTTAGCAGTTTTAATTGAGTCATTAGGTTCAACCTTAGTTATCAATGGTGGCGTAAACCAAGCTTTGACCCAAAAACTAAATAGTATCTACACTAACGCTGAAGGAAGAATTATCGTTTCCTTGTTTTCATCTGATTTAAAGAAAATTCAAAAGATCATTGATATTTCCCTGGTCCATAACAAGAAGATTGCAATTATTGGCCGCAGGGCACAAAGAATTGTTGATATTGCAATCGAACTAGGGTATTTGAGGATTCCAAAGGAATCTTTGATTAATTTAAGATATATTGATGATAAAAACAAAAATAATGATCCAAACACCGTTTGTTTAGTAACCGGTGATCGTCATGAACCATTCTTTATGCTTCAAAGAATGTCAAAGAAAACAGACAGGTTAGTTCATATTACGGAAAACGATACAATTATTCTAATGACTTCTCCTGTTCCGGGAACTGAGAAGATGGCCGCAAGAACACTTGATATTCTCTACCGGAGTGATGCCAAGGTTAAGGTGATCGAGCCACGACTATTAACGGTCTCACACGCAACCGGCGAAGAGATTAAAATTATGCTCAATATGTTAAAGCCGAAGTATATTGTTCCGACAATTGGTGAGTATCGTCATCAATATGGAGTGAAGCGTTTAGCTCTAGAATTAGGCTATAAAGAAGATAGCATTATGCTGTTGGATAACGGCGACACGTTGAATTTTGATAAAACAGGCACTTACATCGGTAAGAATGATATCAATGTTGGTGAGATATTAATTGACGGTACAGCTATTGGCGATGTAAACGACTTTGTTATGAAAGATCGAGAAATGTTGGCAGCAGATGGCGCCTTATTGGTAGTGGCTCATGTAAGTCCTAAAACCAAGCGGATATTAGGGCCAGTCGAGATTGTAACAAAAGGCTTTGTCTATGTTCAAGAATCAGAAGATTTGTTGAATAAAGTCAAGGAGCTGTTTGTTGAAGTCAGCAAGACACACTTAGAAAGCAAATATATTAACTGGAATGAATATAAGCGTGATGTTAGAAATGAGATAAGTCGCTTTATTTACCAAGAAACAAGAAGAAATCCAATCACGATACCGGTTATTATATCAACCGAAGTCAAAGAATAGCAAAATCAGAAATAAACGAAGTTTGAATTCAAACTTCTTTTGTTTTTGGATTTTAGCCAACAATTAATTTGTTATTTAATACCACAGGTGTTATAATTACTAAAGACATCACATAAGGAAAAGACATAATAGATGAAAAGAATAGCAAAACTGATTTTTATATTTATAATTGTATTAATAGTGACAGCGTGTAAACCTAATCAGTTTATCGTTGTTTTTGATAGTGACGGTGGTTCCTTTGTAGCTGATAAAACCGTCACTGAAAATGATCTAGTCATTGAGCCTGATAATCCAACAAGAGATAATTATATTTTTATTGAGTGGAGACTTAACGGTTTAAGGTATGATTTTTCTACCCCAGTTACTTCAGATCTGACACTAAAGGCCCACTGGGAACCAGCTGGAATCTTCTATACAGTTACTTTTGATTTAGATGAAGGAACACTGGTAGGTTTAGTAAACCCGCAGACAATTGTAGAAAATAGTGTGGTTGCCAATCCTGGAAATCCAGAAAAACCGGGGTATGCATTTATTGAGTGGCAGGTCTTGGGTATTGAGTATGATTTTTCTACCCCTGTTACAAGCAATTTACTTATTAAAGCCCATTATGAACCTACCACACCGACCTTGAATCAATATACTGTGTTTTTTAAAGTTGATGGTTCCATTTATCACGCAGTAGAGATTGAAGAAGGATCAAAAGCAACTGCACCATTAAACCCGGAAAAACCAGGGTATAGATTTATTGGTTGGATTCTCGAAGGAACGGAAGAATTGTTTTCATTCAATGAACCCATTACTGCCGAAACAACTTTGATTGCTGAATTCAAAGTAGAATCAGATGATAAGACACTCGATATATTTTACATAAATGATTTACACGGTTCAATTTTAGAAAATGGAGCTGAAATCGGTCTCGCCAAGATTGCAAACTTAATTATAGAAACGAAAAAGAACAATCCAAATACAATTTTTATTGCCGGTGGAGATATTTTCCAAGGTGGAGCAATAAGCAATATCAATTTTGGTAAACCAATTATTGAAATTTTTAATGAGATCGGTGTTCACGCCAACATTTTAGGCAATCATGAGTTTGATTGGGGATTGGATGAAGTTTTAAAATATTATTTAGAGGATGGTATAGCGCAACATCCGTTATTGTCAATTAATACATTTTACAAAAACACAGAAAACATAGTTGAAGGTCTTGACCCATATACAATTGTTGATTTACCAGACTTTAAGGTTGGAATCATTGGCTACATCGATGACTTAAGAAGGTCGATTATGGCATCAGCAGTTGAACCATATGTCTTTGCCAATCCAGAACAATATATTGCAGAAATGACAACTTATTTAAGAGAAGTGGAGAAGGTTGATTATATCATCGTTGCGGGGCATAATGCTGACACTTCAATTTCCAATAGTCTTTCTAAATATGATATTGATTTTTTCTTTGAAGCACACTCACATCAAACCTATATAACAAGTCTAGCAAACAACAAAAAAGTATTGCAGGCAGGGTCTAACGGAAGATTTGTCGGCCATGTCCAATATGTTACAAAAGAAGGTGAGTCTTTCTTGTCAGCGTATTTATTGACACCCGCAAGTGAACCGTTGTTAAATAATCCTAATCCTGAGGTTGCCGCAATAATTGAAAGGTACGTCTTAGAAAGTCAAGAGCTACTGAAAACACCGATTATTCAAAATGGACCATTTTCTCAAAGCGTTTCAACCCTGACATTATGGGCTGCTCGAGTAATGCAAAAGTATTATAATGCTGACATTGGCTTTCACAATAGTGGTGGAACAAGAGCTTCAATTAGCGCAAACGCTACAATCGATTTAGACCTTTTATACAAAGTATTCCCCTT
>Ga0265293_10006478_pt1 | contig 18707 bp, 16 predicted proteins | sample Munlanlewell138R_FD_192505 | JGI IMG/M metagenome (GOLD analysis project Ga0265293, IMG submission 192505) | Leachate microbial communities from a municipal landfill in Southern Ontario, Canada - Leachate well 138R | ecosystem: Engineered > Solid waste > Landfill > Unclassified | place: Canada... | reverse complement strand
ATAATGGTACGTCAAAAGAGATAAATTTATATAATTATGGTCTTTCTGATTTAGCTAATGAAGTTAAATGGGTTTTTCCTGAATATAGAATTAAACCTAAAGAATATTTAGTGGTTTTTCTTGCGGGGAAAAACAAAGAAGGATTGTATGCTAATTTTAAATTAAATAGTAGTGGTGGTGAAAGTTTAGTTTTAAGAAATGCTAATGGAAAGGTAATAGATGCTTTAGATACTGTAAAAATTAAGAAAAATCAATCATTAATGAGAGATTTAAAAGGCAAATGGTTTATCTCAAAAAAGATAACTCCTGGGTTTGAAAATACAGAAGAAGCTTATCAAAAATATCAAGAATCATTACTGAATTTATCTGATAATGTAATAATTAATGAAATTTTACCAAATAATAAGGGGTCTTTTAAAGATAGTTATGGAGAATATACTGGTTATATTGAAATTTTAAATAATAGTGATAAAAAAATTGATTTAAGTAATTATACTTTAGGAAAAAGTATGAAAGCTCCATTTGCATGGAAATTCCCTGATATTTTTTTGAATCCTAAAGAAGTAATAGTTGTCTATACTTCAGGAAGGGATGAATATGATAAGGAAATTCATGCATCATTTGGTTTAGAAAATAAAGAAGGTAATGTTGTTTTAGGTTATAAGGGGAAAATAATTAATAAAGTTGAGTATAAAGATTTAACAAATGGTTATGCCATGATATATAAGAATAAAGAATATATTGAAACGGCTATATATAGTCCGGGTTATCCTAATGATGAAGACGGTATTAATAGATTTGCGGAAGAAAAATATAAAAATATAGATGATATAATAATTAATGAAGTAATGAATAAAAATAATAGTTATTTAGCGCAAAATGGCAATGAATATTATGATTGGATTGAGTTAAAAAATAATTCTAAAGATAATATTAATTTAAAAGATTACTATTTGACTACAGAAGAAGGAAAGCATATGTGGGAACTTCCTGATGTTATTTTAAAACCAAGAGATTATTATATAGTGATGGCTTCTGGAGATGTAAGATTAAGTAATAATAGTTATAAACATGCTAATTTTAAATTAGGATCTAGTGAGCCATTATATTTATATCGTAATAATGAAATTATAGATTCCCTTTTTATTGGTAATGTGCCTTTAAATAATAGTATGGGAAGAGGGGCCTCCCCTGGCTTTTTCTATATTAGTAACCCAACACCAGGAAAAGATAATAATACTGGTTATCGTGATATTACAAAAGCTCCTGAACCTATTATTTTACCCGGAGTTTACAACAATGTCGATAATGTAAAATTTGAATTAAAAACATATGGGACAACATATTATACTTTGGATGGGAGTACTCCAACAAAATCATCAAAAGTATATTCTGGTCCTATTTTTCTTAATAAGACTACTGTTGTGAAAAGCATGAGTATTGATTCTTTTAAGAAAGAAAGTAGTGTTGTGACAAATAGTTATATAATTAATGAAGATCACAAACTCCCTGTCATGTCGGTTTCTCTTAATCCCAATCAATTTAGTAATTTACAAAGAAAGGTTTGGACAGTAGATTTAGAATATCAGGCTTATGCTGAACTTTATGAAAATGGTAAGACTTTTTCGGTTCCTTGTGGTATTAAATTATTTGGAGGAAATGCTAGAAGTAAGGCAAAAAAAAGTTTTGCTTTAAAGTTTAGAGGAAAATATGGGGCATCTAAGTTAAATTATCAAGTTTTTGAAAATCGTGATTTTTCAGTATTTAACTCCTTAGTACTAAGATCAGGTTCTACTGATTCTGAAAGAGCTTATATTCGTGATATTCTTGGAACATCGATTGTTGATGGTAAAACGGAAGTTGATGTACAAGCCTATAAACTAGTAATTCTTTATATAAATGGTAAATATTGGGGGGTTTATGATATAAGAGAGAAAGTTGATGATCATTTTATATCTTCTCATTATAATGTTGATAATAGTAAGGTTAATGTAGTAAGAGGAGATGGTGATATAACTGCTGGTTCAATAAGAGATTATAACAGCATGATAAGTTATGCGCGTAATAATAACCTTTCTGATAAACAAAAATATGAAACTATAAAAAAGAAATTAAATATTACAAGTTATATTGATTTTTGGATAGCTGAAACTTTCACAACTAATAATGATATATTAAATATGAGGTTTTTTTCTCATCCTGATATTGAAGACGGCAGATGGCGTATGATTCTTTATGATTTAGATTATGCTTTTTATAATTATAGTAAGAATTATTATTTATTTACTGTAGATTCTGGAGGGATGGCTAAATTTAGAATTGATACTTCATTAATGCGTAGTTTAATGAAAAATAGTGAGTTTAAAACAAGTTATTTAGAAAGATTAAAATATAATTTAACTAATGTTTGGGATGAAAAAAGGGTGCTAAAAGAAATAGATAAAATATATAATTATTTATTACCAGAAATGTCCCGTAATCAAGAACGTTGGGGGTTAACACTTAAGGGATGGCAATATGAAATAACAGAGTTAAAAAATTATATTAAAAAAAGGAAAGGATATTTACTATCGCAAACAAAAAGTTTCTTTGATCTTAGTAGTAGTGAATATAAAAAATATTTTGGTGATATAAAATGAGATATAGGCATGAATTAAAATATCTTATCTCAAAAGAGTTAGCATCAATTTTAAAACATAAATTAAAATTAATTATGGAAATTGATAAAAATTCTAAATATAAAGATAATACTTATTTAATAAGAAGTTTATATTTTGATGATATAGATTCTACTGCTTATTTTGATAAATTAAGCGGAGTAAAGGAAAGAAAAAAATATCGAATTAGATATTATAATAATGATACTTCTTTTATTAAACTAGAATGTAAATATAAAAATAATAATTTAACTTATAAGAAGCATCAAACTATTTCAAAGGATATAGCTTTAAAGATTATTAATAGTGAAATAGATGATATTCCTTTGAATACTGATAATCTTTTAACAAAGTTTATAATAGATAAAAAATTAAACAATTTAATGCCATCAATTATTGTAGATTATTATCGTTTGGCTTATACTTATATTGTGTCTGATGTAAGAGTAACATTTGATGAAGATATTAAATCAGGCGTTTATAATTATAATTTATTTGATAAAGATATTTCGTCATTACCAGTTATTGAAAATAATGATGTTGTATTAGAAATAAAATTTAACGATATACTTCCTTTGCATATTGCGAAGATATTAGCTACTATACCAATGATAAGACAAGCTATATCAAAATATGCAACATGTAGAAGTGTAAAATAAGAAGGAGTGAGTATTATGAGTTTTTTTGATTTAATTAAAAAGAGTGTGGTAGAAGAATTTACAGGGACAATAAGTCTAGATTCATTATTAATTTCATTATTAGTAGCATGTTTAACAGCGATTTTCATTGTTTATGTTTATCGTAAAACATATTCAGGAGTTGTTTTTTCAAAATCTTTTGCGCTTTGTATTTTATTAATCACAATGGTTACAACACTAGTAATAAAAACAATTAATTCTAATTTGGCATTATCTTTAGGAATGGTTGGTGCTTTATCAATTGTAAGATATAGAACCGCTGTGAAAGATCCTATCGATACTGGATTTATGTTTTGGGGAATAACTGCCGGGATTATGAGTGGTGCTGGTTTATATTTAATTTCTATTATTGCTTCTTTAGCATTAGGATTTTTATTCTTTTTAAGTTATTTATTTGGTTTTAAAGCAAGTTCTCAATATTTATTAGTGATAAGATATAATATAAATTATAACGAAATAGTACTAGATAAATTAAGAAAGTTACCAAAACATAAATTAAGAAGTAAATCTATTTCTAATGATAAGATAGAACTTACTTTTGATATTGATATAAAAGAAGGTAAAGAAAATATTATTGAGGCATTATATACTGTTGAAGGTATAGATAATGTTAATTTAATAAGCTATCAAAATGATTTTGGAGCATAAAATAATATATTAAAATTAATGAAGTAGGTATTGATTATGAGAGTAAAAAAAGGGAACATTTTTGTTTTAATAAGTATTATTTTTTTAGGAGCATTAACTCTTATATATGGTTATCGATTTTTTCATTACTATTTATTAGAACATAATAACAAAAAAACAGTTGAAGAAAAAAAAGTTTTATATGATAAATTAATAAGTTATGAAACTTTTGATATAACAAAAGAAGGCTTATTAAGAATTGATAACAAATATATTTTTATGGGAAAAGTTACTAATAATTATCTTTATTATAATGGTATTATATGGAGAATTGTTAGTGTTGATTTCAACAAAAACATTAAGTTAATAGCGGATAATAGCGTTTCATCAATGGTGTGGGGAGTAAATAGTAATTATCAAAGTTCTTATATAAGAAAGTGGTTAAATAGTACCAATGAAGAATATACAGGAATATTTAATGAAATATTAGATTCTAAATCTTTAATTAATATGGACAATTGTATTGATCAATTTGATGATATTGATAATATTACATGTGAAGATTATTATAATGATAATATTATGTTATTATCAGTACATGATTATTTATTAGCTGGGGGGAAAGAAAGTTATCTAAATATAGAAAAAAAATGGTGGTTAATAAATACTGATAGTACTAATAAAGCTTGGCATGTAACAACAGATGGTGGCTTAAGTAATATAGTAAACATTGATAATAACTATTATAGTTATGGTATTAGACCAGTTATAACGATAAATGGTGATATTAATTTAAAGGCAGGAAATGGTTCTTTAGAAAGTCCGTTTATTATAGAAGAAGTAAATGTAGAGGAACTTGTTGAAGTTAGTGTGGGAACTTATATTGAATTTGAAGATTATAAATGGCGAGTTATTGCAAAAGAAGAAGATAAAATAAAGGTTGTAATGAATGATTATATTAAAGATAAGGGTGAATATATAGAATTACCATATTCAACAGCGTCTAATATATTTTCAACAGAAGACAAAGATAATATTGGATATTATTTGAATAATGATTTTATTGATTCTTTTGAAGATAGTGATTATTTAAAAGAAGGATACTGGTATATTGGTAACTATAATTATGAAAATGTTTTTGATTATAAAAATATTTTTAAAGAAAAAATAGAAGCTAAAGTTGGTTTGGTTCATATTGGAGAATTATTTACTAACGATATATATGATACTTTTATGATAACAGGAACTGATGAAATAAATGAAACGATATATAAACTAACTATTAATGATGAATTATTGGCGGATATAACAACTAAAAGTAATAAAATAAGACCCGCTTTATATTTAGATAGTAGTTTAAAGATTATTGAGGGTACAGGTAATATAGATGATCCATATATTATAAGTAGGTGATTTTTAATGAATGATAATAATATTTATAATGAGTTTGATTATGATAATATAAAAACAAAGGAAAAAAGGCCTGAAAAAAAGAAAAGCAAGAAATTATTAATAACTTTTGTTATTTTAGATTTCTTAGCTATTTTAACTTTGTTTTTATTTTATGGTCCAATTAGTTATTTTAAAAATCTTTTAGTTACTACGTCCATGACAACAATGGAACATAAATTTTTAGCAAGAGCTATTTATAGTGAAGATACAATAATGGAAGTTTTAAATAATAACTACGTATTAGAAATAAATGAGCCCACAAAAGTTGATGATATTATTTTTAAAAGTGTTCCTGAGACAGATAGATATGAGTCAATATATGAAGAACAAATCTTGAAAAAAGATAATAAAAATGATTTATATAAGGTTATTGATATCGAAGGGAAAGGATATAAAGGTTTTTTAGTGGCTATTTATGATGCTTCTAAGGTATCACTTTATTCATTTCGGGCTAGTAAAGGAGATTTACTATCTAATGTTATTGAAAAAACAAAGGCATTAGTAGGAATGAATGCTAGTGGATTTTATTATCCTGATGGTGTAATGAAGCCAACAGGTTTAGTTATTCAAAATAGTAAAGTTTTATCAGCTGGGAAGAGTACAAATAGAATTGGTGGCTTAATAGGTTTCAATTATGACAATGTTTTAGTATTATCAAAAGATAAGAGTAGTAAAGTAATAAAGACATTTCGAGATGCTGTTGAATTTGGTCCATTTTTAATAGTTAATGGGCAAGCTTCTGAAATAAAAGGTGATGGTGGTTGGGGAATTGCTCCTCGTACCGCTATAGGACAAAGAAAAGACGGCATAGTTTTATTCTTAGTTATTGATGGACGAAATGTTGGTTATAGTTTGGGTGCTAATATGAAAGAAATGCAAAAAATATTTCTTAGATATAAAGCTCACAATGCTGCTAATTTAGATGGTGGAGGTTCATCATCATTAGTTATTGAAGGGGAACTGCATAGCAATCCTGCAGGTAATAGTTATAAAGGAGAACGTTATATTCCTAATGCTTGGATTTTAAAATAATTAATTAATATTTACTGCATATAATTAAATGGTGATTATATGTTTTATAAATTTAAACATAGAAGAATAAAAACATTACTAGTAGTTCTATGTTTTTTATTTTTATTAATAATATGTAAAGTATTTTATATACAAGTAATTGATTATAATAAATTAAACACATTAGCTAATAATTTATGGAGTAGGAATTTACCAATAGAGGCAGATCGTGGCATTATTTTTGATCGCAATGGTGAAGTATTAGCAGAAAATTTAACTACTATAGGTCTTATTTTAATTCCTAATCAGATTGAAAACAAAGAAGAGGTAGCTAAAAATTTAGCTTCGATATTAAATGTTTCGTATGATGAAATGTATAAACATGTAAATAAAAAGGTATCTATTGAAAGAGTGCATCCGGAAGGAAGAAGATTAGATTTTGAAATAGCAGATAAAATAAGTGAATTAGAATATGAGGGAGTATATTTAGTAAAAGAATCTAAAAGATATTATAGTTATGGTAATTATTTATCTCATGTATTAGGTTATGTTGGAATTGATAATCAAGGGTTAAGTGGTTTAGAGTTACAATATGATAACTATTTAACAGGAGATTATGGTGCGATTAAATATTTTTCTGATGCGAAAGGTAATAAATTAAAGTTATCAGAAGTATACGAACAACCTCAAAATGGAGTAAATATTATGCTTACAGTTAACAATGATATCCAAAAATCGGTTGAGAGAGAATTAAATAATGTAGTAAATAAATATAATCCTGATAGTACTTTAGCAATTGTAATGAACCCTAATAATGGAGAAATATTAGGTATGAGTGCTAAACCTGATTTTGATCCTAATAATTATCAAAATTATAGTGAGGAAGTAATTAATAGGAATTTACCTATATGGGCTACATATGAACCCGGGTCTACTTTTAAAGTGGTAACTTTATCTGCTTCTTTAAATGAAAAAGTGGTTGATTTAGAAAAAGATACTTTTTATGATTCAGGATATAGAATAGTTGCAGGTAGTAGAATTAGATGTTGGAAAGCAGGAGGGCATGGCAAGCAAACCTTCTTAGAAGTAGTAGAAAATTCTTGTAATCCAGGTTTTATGGAACTTGGTGAAAGATTAGGTAAAGAAAAATTATTTAAATATATAGATTTATTTGGTTTTGGTATAAAAACAGGAATAGATTTAAATGGTGAGGGTAATGGAATAATATTTGATTTAGAAAGAGTTGGTCCTTTGGAACTAGCTACAACTTCTTTTGGACAAGGGGTATCAGTTACTCCTATTCAACAAATAACAGCTGTAAGTGCCGCTATTAATGGGGGTAATTTATATCAACCTTATATTGTTAAGGCCTTATTAGAACCAGAAACTAATACTATTATAAAAGAAAACAAACCCTATTTAAAAAGACAAGTTATAACTGAACAAACAAGTGCTACTGTTAGATATGCATTAGAGTCAGTAGTAAGTAATGGTACAGGAAGAAATGCTTATATTGAAGGATATCGAGTGGGAGGTAAAACTGGTACTGCACAAAAATTAAAAGATGGTAGATATATGGTAGGTAATTATATATTATCTTTTATGGGGTTTGCTCCAGCTGATGATCCTAAAGTAGTTGTGTATGTCGCAATTGATAATCCTAAAGGAGTAGTTCAATATGGTGGAGTAATTGCGGCTCCTATTGCGAAAAATATAATAAGTGATAGTATGAGCGTTTTGGGTATTGAAAAACGAGAAGGTGGAATGGAAAAAGAATATCAATGGTTTGATAAAAAGTATTATGATGTTCCTGATGTAGTAGGATTAAAAGTAAAAGATGCTATGGAATTATTGAATCATTTCCAAGTAGAATTTTCTGGTAGCGGTGATAAAGTGATTAATCAATCACCAGAAGCGGGTAATAGGTTAACAGAAGGGTCAAAAATTAGATTGTTGGTAGGGAATTAACTTACATTTGCTTTACAAAAGTACTAGTTAATCCTTTTAAAATATTGTTTTATATAGTATAATTTTTGTTAGAACAAATGATGAGGTGATTACATGTTAGTTTTAAATAAGACAGTATTTGCGATGATGGTTGGATTTATTATCGCAGCAATATTGGGTTTGTTTTTAGTACCATATTTAAAAAAAATGAAGGCTGATCAAAGAATTAGTGAATTTGTAAAACAACATAAAAAGAAAAAAGGGACTCCTACTATGGGAGGATTAATATTTATTTTTGGATCTATCATTGGGATATTTTTACTTATTTTTTATGGAATGATAGAACTAAGTGAAAATTTAATTATTGTTATTTTTGTATTTTTTGCATATGCTTTAATAGGATTTATTGATGATTATCTCAAAATAAAAAGAAAAAATAACGCTGGACTTAGTAGAATGCAAAAACTAATTATGCAACTTGTAATCGCTATTGTTTTCTTTTATATATTTATGTCCGGTGGAGGAGAACCAATTCTTTGGATTTATACTTTAGGTATAAAAATTAATATGGGTTGGGTGTATGGATTATTCATTTTATTTATGTTAATAGGAACATCAAATGCAGTTAATATAACAGATGGTTTGGATGGACTTGCGGGTGGTCTTGCCGCAATGGCTTTTGGAGCATTTGGACTTATATCTTGGGGAGCGGGATGGCTTGAAGGTAACCAAGATATTGCATTATTTTGTTTTATAATTGTAGGCGCATTACTTGGCTTTTTAATATATAATGCTCATCCCGCTAAGATATTTATGGGCGACACAGGATCTTTAGCATTAGGTGGAACACTTGCATCAATCGCAATTCTTACTAGTCATGAAGTAACATTAGCTATTGTAGGCGGAGTATTTGTGATAGAAGCATTATCAAGTGTTATTCAAATTATTTCAATAAGGACAAGGGGAAAAAGAGTGTTTCCAATGGCCCCGCTTCATCACTCCTTTGAGAAAATGGGTTGGGAAGAAAAAGATATTGTAAAAATGTTTTGGATAGCAGGCTTTATCTTAGCTATGGCTTCTATTGCATTTGGAGTTTGGATATAAAAATAAAAAGGTGATATTATGAAAAAGAATAAATTTGATTTAATTCTTCTAATCGCCGTAATAACTTTAGTAATTTTTGGAATAATAATGATTTATTCATCTAGTCATATTTGGGCTCTTTATAAATATGGAGATAGTTTAAAATATGTAAAAGCCCAGATTATATTTTTTATAATAGGAACTATAGTAATGATTATATTAAGTAAAGTACCATATAAATACTATTTAGACAAAGCAAACATTATATTAGGTGTTTGTTTTTTATTGTTGGTGTTGGTGTTAATCCCAGGTATAGGAACAATTAGAAACGGCTCTAGAAGCTGGTTTGGGATCGGTTCTTTTGGTGTTCAGCCTAGTGAATTTGCAAAACTTGGGTTAATTATTTTCTTTTCTAGATATTTATCTAAAAATGATAGAGATCTAAAGAAAATAATAAAAGGAGTTTTACCTATTTTATTAATAGCTTTGTTTGCTTTTGGACTAATAATGTTACAACCGGATTTTGGAACTGGTATGGTTATGGTTGTATCCTTAATATCACTTCTTTTTGTATCAGGAGTCGCGATTAACTTTTTTATTTCTTTAGGAATATTAGGAATATTAGGAATAGTTGGACTTATTATTTCCGCTCCTTATCGATTACAAAGAATATTTTCTTTTATTAATCCCTGGAAAGATCCTCTAGGAAGTGGTTTTCAAATAATACAATCTTTGTATGCGATAGGTCCAGGGGGATTATTAGGATTTGGATTTGGTAATAGTAGACAAAAGCATTTCTACCTGCCAGAACCACAAACTGATTTTATTTTTTCAATAATAAGTGAAGAGTTTGGTTTTTTAGGAGTGTTAATAATAGGTACTTTATTTATAACTATTTTAATAAGAGGTATTATGATATCTTTAAAAGCTAAAGATTTATTTAGTAAATATTTAGCTTTTGGGATTACATTTGGAATTATTTTTCAGGCTGTATTAAATTTAATGGTAGTAATAGGATTAGTACCGGTAACAGGTATTACACTTCCTTTTTTAAGTTATGGTGGTTCTAGTTTATTAATTAGTATGACAAGTGTAGGTATACTTTTAAATATAAGTAGGTATCAAAAGTAATGTATTTTGTGATATAATTAATATAATGAGGTGATAATATGAGAGTTATTGTAAGTGCTGGAGGTACAGGGGGACATATCTATCCAGCTATTGCGATTATAAACAAAATAAAAGAAATGGAACCTGATAGTGACATTTTATATATTGGTACTCATAATCGTATGGAAAAAGATATTGTACCTAGTTATGATATTAATTTTACTAGTTTAAAGATAACTGGTTTTAAAAGGAAATTAACATTAGGAAATTTTAAAACAGTATATTATTTTTTTAAAGCTTTAAAGAAAGCCAAAAGAATTATGAAAGACTTTAAACCAGATGTAGTGGTTGGAGTAGGAGGTTATGTAACTGGTCCTGTTATTTATACTGCGCATAAATTAGGAATACCTACTTTTATTCATGAACAGAATAGTATTCCGGGTCTTGCGAATAAGTTTTTAAATAGATACGCAAATAAAATAGGATTAAGTTTTGAAAGTTCAGATAAATATTTTACTAAGGAAAAAACAGTTTTTACAGGTAATCCAAGTAGTGAAATGATTTTAAAAAAGAAAAAGATTGACAAAAAGCTTTATGGTTTTCATGATGATAAAAAATTAATACTAATTGTGATGGGATCACTAGGAGCTGCTAGAGTAAATGAGAAAATAATAAAAATGTTACCATTATTTAATGATAAAAAATATGAGTGTTTATTTGTTACTGGTAAAGATCATTTTGAAGAGTTAAATAAAAAAGCACAATTACCTAATAATGTAAAAATGATTTCTTATTTAGATAATATGGGAGGATTTTTAAAAAATGTAGACTTAATAATATCTAGAGCAGGAGCTTCTATGTTAGGAGAAATATTAGCTTCAGGGATTCCTTCTATATTAATCCCAAGTCCATATGTTCCAAATAATCATCAAGTAAAAAATGCTTTGGATTTAAAAGAAAAAGGAGCTTCTTTAGTAATATTAGAAGATGAATTGGAAGAAAAGAAATTATTAAAAATGATTGATGACATATTATTTGATGAAAAACAATATAAAAAGATGGTTACTGCTTCTAAGAAAATGGGTATTAAAGATAGTGCATCAAGAATTTATAAGGTGTTAAAAGAACTTGTAGATAAAAGGTGATATCATGAATAAGTTTATACAAGAAGTTAATGATAAAGAAATAGGGAATATATTAGAAAATAAACTATTAAAAGATTATACCACTTATAGAGTTGGTGGTGTTGCGAGAGTTATTATTTATCCTAAAAGTAAAGATAAATTAATAGAATTATTAAAATTAATTAATCAATATGAATTAGATTACAAAGTATTAGGGAATGGTTCTAATGTTATATTTAGCGACAAATTATATGACGATGTTATTATAAAATTAGATGAATTAAATGAATTAGTTATTAATAATAATAAAATGAGAGTAGGAGCGGGTTATAGTTTAGTAAAACTAGCTATGAAATTGTCTCGTTTAGGTTATAAAGGGTTAGAATTTGCGACCGGTATTCCTGGTAGTGTTGGTGGTTCTATTTTTATGAATGCGGGTGCTTATAATAGTGATATGGCAAATGTAGTAAAAGAAGTGTTAGTTATTACTCCTGCTTTAAAAATAAAAAAATTAACAAATAAGAACTTGAAATTTAGTTATCGTGATTCTTTTTTAAAAAGGAATCCTAATTATATATGTATTGAAGTATCTTTTGAATTAGAAAAAGGTAATGTAAAAGATATTATGGAATTAATAGAAGATCGGAAAAGAAGAAGATTAGAAAGCCAACCTTTAGAATATCCTAGTGCAGGTAGTGTTTTTCGTAATCCTGAAGGGAATTATGCCGGTCATTTAATAGAGGAATGTGGATTAAAGGGTAAAAAAATAGGTGGTGCGGTAGTTAGTAAAAAGCACGCTAATTTTATTGTAAATGAAGGAAATGCTACAGGCGAAGATATAAAAAAATTGATATATTTAGTAAAATATAAGGTAAAAGATAAGTATAATATCGAATTGCATGTAGAACAGGAATTTGTTAATTGGGAGTAGATATAAATGGAAAAAAAGAAAAAAAAAAGAAAATTAAAAATAACACGAGTTTTATTTGTTTTATTATTAATATATTTAATAATACATTTCTTTTGGGATTCTAATTATTTAAAAATAAAAAATATATATATTTATGATAATAATTATATAACTGATCAAAAAGTATTAGAACTTGCAGGAATAGAAAATCACCCTAATTTTTATACTACAACTAAATCTAGTATAAAAAGAAAAATATTAATGAATCCTTATATTAAGAATATAAAAGTAGATAAAAAGTTTTTTAATCAAATTCATATTTATGTTGAAGAATATAAATGGTTGTTTTATAAGAGGAATGATAAAAAATTAGTTTTAGAATCAAAAGAAGAATTGGTTATGGATAGAGAAATCACTAATGCACCAATTCTTACTAATTATGTTAATGAAGATTTTTATAATGAATTTATTGAAAAAATGATGTTGATTGATTCAAAAATTTTAAATAAAATATCAGAAATAGAATATTCTCCTAATGAAGTAGATAAAAAGAGATTTTTATTATATATGAATGATCGTAATTATGTTTATTTAACATTATCTAGGTTTGATAAAATAAATAAATATGATGAGATATTGCCAGAACTTGAAGGCAAAAGAGGGATTTTATACTTAGATTTAGGAGATTATTTTGAAATATTAAAATAAAGAATGATTAATTGTTCTTTTTTTCTTTAATTAGATACTAATTTATAGTATAATCATTGTATAAGGGGAGTAGGGAGCGATATAGATGAAAAAAATATACTCTAGTATAGATATCGGTTCTGATACTATTAAATTAATAGTTAGTGAATTATACAAAAACAAGATGAATGTTTTAGCGACCGCTAGCGTTAAATCTAAGGGTTTGAAAAAGGGTCTTATTGTTGATGCGAATGAAACAATAATATCAATAAAAGAAGCTTTAAATGAAGTAGAAGGAATGTTGGGAGTAAAAGTTGATAAAGTTATAGCAACTGTGCCTTCATATTTTACTGATTTTTCTCTAGTTAATGGCTATTCTACTGTTACCAACGAAGAAAAAGAAGTAAGAGGTGATGATTTAGTTAGAACCTTACAAGCTTCAGTTTATAATAAATTGCCTTCTAATCGTGAGTTAGTAAGTATTATCCCGCTAGAATTTAATTTAGATGGTAAAATAGGAATAAGAGATCCTAGGGGATTAGTTGGTGATAAATTAGGAGTGAAAGCCTTAATGATAACCTCTCCTAAAAAGAATATTTACTCAGTTGTAAGTGTTATTGAGGCGGCAGGACCAGAAGTTGTAGATATTACAGTAGGTCCAATTTGTGATTATTATGAACATAAAACTTTAGAGACAGATACTTCAATCGGTGCGGTGGTAAATATTGGTAGTGAAACTACTACTGTATCTGTTTTTAATAAAGGAGTAGTAGTAAAAAGCGAAGTGCTTCAATTAGGTGGTAAAAACATTGATCGTGATATTGCTTATATTTATAAACTTGATCGTAATATATGTCGTGAAATAAAGGAAAGTTTCGCATTAGCTCATACTAAAGTTGCGCAAGTTAGTGAAGTGTATGAAACTACAAATTTGATTGGTGAAGATGTCAAAATAAACCAATATGAAGTGTCAGAAGTTATTATGGCGAGAATTGTTGAAATACTTAATCTAGTTAAAAAACAAATTAACCTATTAACAAACCAAGAAATAAGTTATATAATTGTAACAGGTGGTGTTAGTGAAATGCCTGGCTTTAATTTTATACTTGAAGATATTTTTGGGGATAAGGCTAAGATAGGTGTTATTACAACAATAGGAATTAGAAATAATATGTATTCGACAGCATCTGGAATAATAAAATATTTTTTTGAAAAGCTGAAACTAAGGGGTAAAGAATATTCTATGTTTAATGATGATAAGCAAAGGGATTTAGTATCAATTAAAAAAAGATTAATAAATTTTTCAGAAGATTCTGTATTAGGTAAAGTATTTGGTTTCTTTTTTGAAAGTTAAGGAGGATAATTATGTTTGGATTAGAGACAGAGCAATTAGCAAAAATAAAAGTTATAGGTGTTGGTGGTGGCGGCTGTAATGCGATTAATAGAATGGTTGAAGGATTAAAAGGAGTTGAATTTATTGCAGCAAACACTGATCTACAAGTATTAAATAATTCAAAGGCACCTATTAAAATTCAATTAGGATCAGAACTTACTGAAGGACTTGGAGCGGGTGCTGATCCTAGTATTGGAAGAGAAGCGGCTATCGAATCGAAAGAAGAAATAGAAGAAGTATTAAAGGGTGCTGACATGGTATTTGTTACTTGCGGTTTAGGTGGAGGAACAGGAACTGGTGCAGCACCAGTTATTGCCGAAATTGCAAAAGATTTAGGAGCATTAACAGTAGGGATTGTTACTAAACCATTTGGTTTTGAAGGAAAAAGAAGAATGGAAAATGCTCTTGAGGGATTAGCAGAACTTAGAAAAAATGTTGATACAATGATTGTTATTCCTAATGATAGTTTAAAAGGTTTAATTGATCCGACAACCCCAATGTTAGATGCATTTAAAGAAGTAGATAATGTACTTCGTCGTGGTGTTCAATCAATATCTGATTTAATTGCAGTATCTGGTCTTGTTAATCTTGATTTTGCTGATGTAAAAACAGTAATGAAAGATCGTGGTAATGCATTAATTGGAATTGGAATTGGCATGGGTGAAAATAGAGCAGTAGAAGCAGCTAAAGAAGCTGTATCAAGTAAACTTTTAGAAGCAAGTATTGCAGGAGCTACTGATGCTATTATTAATATTACAGGTGGCAACAATTTATCATTAATAGAAGCCGAAAAAGCAGTGGAAGTCATTAGATCAGCATCTAATACCGATATAAATGCTATATTTGGAGTGGTTATTTGCGAAAATTTAACTGATGAAGTAGTAGTAACAGTAATTGCCACTGGTTTTGAAGAAAATAGTGAACCTTTATATCATAGTTTTAAAGGTGCTAAGAAAGATATAACAAATAAAGATTTAGAAGAAGCTGAATCAGCTTTAGATATACCGGCATTTTTAAGAGATAGAGAAGAATTTTAACAATATACAAAATATGACACATTTATATGTGTTTTTTTTTTATACTTATCTAGGTGATGATATGAAGCTATATTTAGATCTTATTTTTATAATTAATTTATTTTTTGATTTTATATTACTTTCAGGAGTTGCAGTAATGCTTAGAAGAAATATAGCTTTTAAAAGATTATTATTAGGTAGTTTAATAGGAGCATTATCTATTTTCATTTTATTTTATTCTTTTAGTTCATTAGAATTATTTTTTGTCAAGTTTTTTATTTCTTTTGTTATGACATTAGTAACATTTGGTTATAAAGATATCATTTATATGATTAAAAATTTAGTTTATTTATATGTTACCAGTATATTATTAGGAGGATTTTTATATTTTTTAAACATTCAATTTAGTTATAAGAATGAAGGTTTTATATTTTATCATCACGGAATGAGTATTAATTTTTATGTTTTACTCATATTATCACCAATAATTATATATATTTATATTAAGCAAATAAGAGAACTTAGGAATAATTATGCTAATTATTATGAAGTAGATATTTATTTTAAAGACGGAAAGATAAAAAAATTAAGTGGATTTTTAGATACTGGCAATTTACTTTATGATCCTTATCAAAAAAGACCTATTATTTTGGTGGATAATAGGGAAATTAATTTTAATTATGATGATAATGTATTATTAGTACCCTATGATTCTTTGAATTATCATGGTTTGTTGAAATGCATTATTCCAGAAAAGATAGATATAGTAGGGGTGGGAGAAAGATTTAATGTTTTAATAGGTATTAGTAATAAAAAGATAAAAATGGATGGGATAAATTGTATTTTACATAATGGTTTAATGGAGGAAAATAATGTTTAAAAAATTTATAAATATATTTAAAATAATATTTAAAAAACTAAATATATCCTTGTATTTAGGAAGTACAGATGCTCTTCCTGAACCTCTATCAGCAGAGGAAGAAGAAAAACATTTATTATTAATGAAAAAAGGCAATATAAATTCAAAAAACAAATTAATAGAGCATAATTTGAGATTAGTTGTATATCTTGCTAAAAAATATGATAATACAAAGTTTGATTTAGAAGATTTAGTTAGTATAGGCACTATTGGTTTAATAAAGGGAGTAATGACCTATAAAATGGATAAAAATATAAAACTAGCTACTTATGCATCTAGATGTATTGATAATGAAATATTAATGTTTTTAAGAAAGAATAAAAAGACTAGATATGAAATAAGTTTTGAAGATAGTTTAAGTTTTGATAGTGATGGTAATGAATTACATTTAGAAGACGTTTTAGGTACTGATGATGATATTGTGACTAAAGGATTAGAAGAAGAAGTTGAAAAGAGTTTATTGATGGGAGAGATAGATAAACTAGATGAAAGGGAAAAACAAGTTATGACTCTTAGATATGGACTAGGTGGTAAAGAAGAAATGACGCAGAAGGATGTAGCCATACTCCTAGGTATTAGTCAGTCTTATATATCTAGAATTGAAAAGAAGGTTATTAAAAGATTAAAAAATATAGTTAAGATATAATTATATTTTTTTATTTAATACTATTATATTAAATATGAAGGAGGAGTTTGGATGAGAAAAGAAGATAAATGGAGTTATTCTAATAGGATAAAGAGGGATTGTGAGGCAATGACATTTTATTATAACTTATAGATTCAGCAGTAGAAACTTTATTAAATGGCGCAAAAAAAGGGATAATAAGTAAAAATAAATAATATTTTTATGTATAAGATCCTTTCTTTTTGTTCACTATGTGAATGAAAAGGAGGTTTTTTATTTGGCACGTCACAAGGTAGAAATAAGTGGCGTGAATACAGCGAATATTAAAGTTTTAACTAGCAAAGAAATGACAGAATTATTTAAGAAACTAAAAACTGGTGATATATCCGCTAGAGAGCAATTAGTAAATGGTAATTTAAAACTAGTATTAAGTATTTTAAAGAAATTTAGTAATCGTACTGATAATTTAGATGATTTATTTCAAATAGGTTGTGTAGGATTATTAAAGGCTATTGATAATTTTGATTTAGCTCATAATGTAAGGTTTTCTACATATGCAGTACCAATGATTGCGGGTGAAGTAAGAAGATATTTAAGGGATAATAATTCTCTTAGAATATCTAGATCGTTAAAGGATATTGCTTATAAGACATTAAAATTAAAAGAGGAATTAACTAATAAGAATAATGAAGAGCCTACTTTGAAAGAAATTGCCAAAATATTAGAAATATCAGAATTTGAAGTTATTAATGCATTAGATGCGATGAAAAGCCCCGTTAGTTTATTTGAGCCAATATATAATGATGGTGGAGATACTATTTATTTAGTAGATCAAATAGAAGATAAAACGGATTCTAGTGGTGATTGGGATATAAAAATAGCTTTAGAAAAAGCTATGAATAGATTAAAAGAAAGAGAAAAGTATATTTTAGATCAAAGATTTGTGATAGGTAAAACACAAATGGAGATAGCTGAAGAAATAGGTATTAGTCAAGCGCAAGTTTCAAGACTAGAAAAGAGTGCGATAAAAAACATTAAAAGAATGATAAAGTAATCATATACTTAATTAGGTGATAATATGTGTTTATCTGAATTACAAAGTAAAGATGTAATTAATATAAATGATGGTAAAAGAATAGGGACTATTGTAGATGCCAGAATAGAAGATAGTACTGGTAAGATAGTGGCTCTTGTTATTGAATCAAAGAAAGGGGTATTTGGTTTTTTATCTAATCGGCCAGAATTAGAAGTTTTTTGGGATCAAATAGTAAAAATAGGAGAAGATATTATCTTAGTTAAGTTAGTTTATTAAGATATCTTTTCTTTTTTTATGACTATCTAAGATGTGTCAAGAGGTAATATTTCTAATAATAAAACACGACAAAAAGAACAACAAAGTTGCATTATTTAGAAAAAGTAATATAATATAGTTATTGAAAGAGGGAATT
>Ga0265293_10006476_pt1 | contig 18710 bp, 17 predicted proteins | sample Munlanlewell138R_FD_192505 | JGI IMG/M metagenome (GOLD analysis project Ga0265293, IMG submission 192505) | Leachate microbial communities from a municipal landfill in Southern Ontario, Canada - Leachate well 138R | ecosystem: Engineered > Solid waste > Landfill > Unclassified | place: Canada... | reverse complement strand
CTGTCGCTCCTCGGGGCTTCGCCCCTCGTCCCGACAGACACACCGCCGCCATTCTCATCCTGATTGTCGGCAATTCTCACCCTGATTGTCGCGCAGCAATCTTATGGATGGAACGCAGCGCCGCTGTTATACTATTGCTGTCATTCCCTTCGTGGGCGATAAGATGGTAGGTGAGCGTGTATACTCGGACCAGCACCTCGGGCGCCTCAGAGAACGACTGCTCGGTGCAGACTTCCTCGACAGGCCCGATGTTACAATTCTTTAACCGCCCGGGGGGCGATTGTTTATACCGATCGCCATGTTCATGTCCGTTCTACCATAGAACGAGCATGAACATGGCACATCATACCTTCGGAAGGGACGACCAGAGTTGCTGGAACGGCCGGAACAGGGGCGCCGATGTCATAGCTTTTCCTGACTAAATGGCTGCACGCACCAATATTCGAAGTCCGGGTTAAGGGCTTCGACGGCATGCTATCCCGGACGCTTGTCGGGCCCGAACGAAACTCGTGCGCACGACACTGGACGTGGGAAACCAGATCCGGGGACTGATGACACGCGTTCGGCCTCATCGTTCCGTGCAGCATGGATGGCAAGTTCGAGGCGCATGTTCGCTCTCTTCTCGCCGACGGCGCCAGACTCTCGCGGATCATCCTGCCCCTGCTCGAAGCCTGGCGCACTCTTCGCCTCCAGGCATCCTATCTGACGCAGCAACTCCTCGCCACAGCGCACTGAAGCGAGCAATGTCAGTTGCTGATGTCGATCCCCGGCATTGGTGCGATCACAGTCACGGCATATCTCACTGCCGTCGAGGATCCAGCGAACTTCAAGCGGTCGCAATCGGTGGACGCCGGGCTGGGCCTGACGACGCGTTGGTATCAATCGGGTGAGGTTAAACTATGACGAACGTATCTCGCGACGTGGAGACGCCCATGTGCGATCGCTGCTATATGAAGCCGCGGTGGTGATCCTCACCCGCAACCAGGCCAACAGCGATTTGCGCAACTGGGGCTTGAAACTGCGCGAAAAGATCGGCTTCAAACGATCCGCCCTTGCCGTTGCCCGCAAGCTCGCCGTCATCATGCATGCGATGCTCCGTTCCGGTGAACTGTTCAACAAGGAGGCAGCGACCGCCTAACTCACGAGCTCTGATGTGCCAAGGGCGCGAAGAGGCATCCCTGCCGGGATGCAGGCTAGTCCATTCCGTTAAGACCGGTGCACCTCGAGCCCGCTCGGATCGTGTGAGACATGCATTGGAAGGACTGTCCCGCGAAGCCCCACGATGCGTCGACTCATGTCGACCGTGTAAGCGACCGTGCTTCCGGCAAACACCTCCCCCTAAAAAGGCAAAGGCGCTTGCAAATCCTACTATTAGACGGCGGTCTTATTTTGGTTTTCCCGACAGGAGCGACAAATCTGGAGCGAAGCCGATCGCCCCGAAATTGCACTCATGCCGCACACCCGGGCGCGTGCATCACCAGCCGTAGTCGCGAGAACCCTGGGAGCAATTGGTGGTCGCCTTAGCGACTACCGAGATAACACAACTTCTTTCCGCGCCACAGCGCGGACAATGACTGCGGATCACGGCAGGATTCGGTCACTCTGGCATCCAAACCTTCCGCCGAGAAAACTGAACCGGACTGCGATAGGTCGCCCTCGCACTCCGGTTCAATATAGGTGCCTACACGACCGTCGTCAGGCTAGACGATAATCCAACCTAGTGGCGCTTGCATCAGAAGTCGAAGGTCAACTCAACGCCGAAAGTCCTAGCGGCTTCATAGCTGGTTGAGACCTGATTGGGGACCGCGGTCGCACCGACCAGACGATCGTTATTGAACAGGTTGCGCCCCCAAAGCGCCACCTCCACCTTATGGTCGGCTACGTTAATATCCCGCAGGGCGAGCCGGCCATTCACTACCCAGCCGGCAGGCGAGTAGGCAGCTACCTCGTGTGACGGCGAAAAGTACGGAAAGCGCGTGAATTGACGGATCTTAGATTGCCATCTGCCATCAAGGCGGGCCGCTACCCGAGCATCGCCGAACAATGGATCAGACTCATACTGAACCGCAGCGTTGGCAGTCCAATTGGCGCGGAAAGCCATGCGATAGAATGTGCCACCCGTCTCGAAAATCGCAGAGTTAATATCACTTAGCTTCAGATTAGTATACCCTAAACTCCCGTTGAGCGTCCAGTTCGACGAAGGCACAACGGTTAGCTCGGTCTCGAAACCCTGTGCGTGGAGATTACCCAAGCTCGCCACCACCGTAGAAATTGCTGCAAACGAGGGCCCGATCCTGAAACCTTGGGTTTGCGCTTGAAGATTGCGGTACTTTGCATCGAACAACGCGAGATTGAAACGAACGCGACGGTCGAGGAGATCCAGCTTGGCGCCCACCTCCCATGCCTTAACCGTCTCCGGCTTGAAATCCAGAGCACCGAAAGCACCACCGGAGACAAAGCCGGTGCTGAACTTGCCATAGAACATCATGTCGTCATTAGGACGGTAGTTGATCCCGGCAAGATAAGTGGACCTCCAGTCATTATATGTATAATTAAATGTATTCACGCCGAAGTACGCCACGCCGTCTTTCTTATCATTTGTAATGCGAAATCCCCCAATCAGGTCAATTTCTGGCGTGATGTGGAACTCCGCCTGCGTATATCCGGCGAGAGATTCAGTCTTGACCTTGACCAACTGGCTATTTGCAGCCGCCGGCGTGAACGTGAATCCCGGCACGGCAACCCCAAACAGCGTCCCGGTCATTCCAAGCGGCGGGCCGGCACTGACGTTGGATTTAACAAAATTGCCCCCGGCGGTCAGAGTTACGAAGTCCGATTCATAATTGATCTGAAGTTCGTCGCTCCACTGGCTGCTTTGACCGTAGGCTGATTGGCCGCCGAGAAGCAAGAAGGGATCACCCAAAGCAGTTCGCAGACCGCCCGCGCCATCCAGATGGACCGGACCGGAGTTCCGGGTTTTCCTATAGCCGAAAATATTTTTCAGCGAGAGGTTATCCGAGAGCTCAATGTCTGCTGTCAGGCTATGACCAGAAGACTTGATGTTGCCGGGCGTGCTGAAATCATTGTTTACCGCTTTAGGGCGACGAGGACCGGCGACCGTCAGCCGTCCCGCAGCAACAGCATTGTTAAAATAGCCTACAATTGTTGGATCTGTAGACGTAAATGTGACAAGACCATAGCCCTCCGGCGTGTAGTTATTGTTGAGCCAATCATACTTGTAAACAAGATTGAACCTGTCGCTTGGCTCGAACTTCACTGCTACAAACCAAGAATCTGCATTCTTGTCGCCTAGCGTCTTTGGCGACGTCGATTTGCCGAGACCGAACGCGGTACGATCCCAGACCGTACCAGCGCCGGTATTGCGGATGTCACCCCTGCGCTCATCATGCGTGTAGGCGACAAGAGCACTGAACGGACCCCAAGCCGGCGTTTCGACGCGGGTCATCGTACGAAATTGGTTATAGTTGCCAACCGACACTTCCTGACGAAAGGCAAATTCACCAGACGGGTTGGGGGTAACGATATTGATAGCGCCCGCCGTGGAATTTCGTCCGAAGAGGGTGCCTTGGGGACCTCTCAGGATTTCCATGCGCTCAATGACAGGCAGATCGAAAGACGTACCCTGACCGGGTGCGATCGGAACGCCATCGAGATAGATACCAAGCGACCTATCGGTACCGGGAACATTGCCCTGGCCGAGGACGCCACGGACCGAAAACGTCGGGAACTGCGCTCCGCCAACAGTCTTTTGGGCGATAAGGTTCGGCGCAAGGCTTGAAATGTCAACTATGCTGACAATACCGTTGGTCTTGAGCGCTTCGGCATTGACCGCTGTGACTGCGGCCGGCACATCCTGCAAGTTCTGCTCGCGCCGCTGCGCTGTCACTACGATGTCTTCGACGCCAGCCGACGCTCCTTCGGCCTGAGCCCATGCGGCCGACGCCGGCAGGGCGACGGAGCTCATAAGGCTGAGTGCAAATGCACGTTTGAAACTGGAGATCATTGTCCCTCCCCCCTGATTCACACATTTAATCGTTGATCCATATGCATCGCGCATGTGTGGGAAACGCCATGCTGAATCCACCTTACGCATGGAACAGCGGTGCAAACCTATCCTTCGACTAGTCGGAGGTGAGGGATAGCCCCTGGCTATGCGAGTATGGAAGATCGCGGTTACAGTGCTCTCTTGCGCGCTTTGGATGCACAAGCGGCCTAGCAGGCGAGAGTTTGCCTTAATCCATTCCGTTCGCAATGGAGCCGACAACGTCAAAGGCCAATCCAGAGTCCTCGCCTCGCTTCTGACGCAGCTTGGTCTGATTGCGCTCGGGGCCGCTAATTGCGTGCGAAGGATGTAATCACGCAAATCCGTTGGATGCTCCGAATGCCGACACCGTCATACTTTTGTTCAGTTATCAGGCAGGTCGCGGCAGCAAGGTGATGCTGATGCTCAATCACTGAACTGAGACTGGGAAAATTCGCGCGCCACCTGTTCGGCGAGCATTCGTCGAAACCTAACAGCGCCTTCATCGGCCCGAACGCTGACATCAGGCGTCTTGGCTCCCAGCATGTTGTATGCCTCCTGGATAGACTCCGCAGCGTCCTTGTCGTCGAGGATCAGGTTCCAAAGTGCTTGGCCTTGCGCTTCAAGCACTGCACCGACAGGCTCATCGCCATAGTTCGCCCCAACCGCCATGAAATAGTGGCAACTCTGATCGGTTTCGGGCGTGAAGGCCATCGGAGCGGAACGCATCGCCGGCGATCTTTCAGGATCGTCAGGAAACTCAAAAATGTTCATAGCCACATTGAGAGAAGGCACGTAGGTCTTAGCTATGTTCGTTCGGATCACCCGCGTCCCGTCTGCGATTCCAAAGGTTTTAGCATAGCTATCAGTGAGCAGATCTTCCCAGCGACGGGTCATCGTAATGACATTACCTTCAACGACGGTTTTCGCAGGTGTCTTGACGAGTGATCCGCTGTCCGCCAACCCCTCATGAAGGAATGACACGTGGGAGACATCCAGCACGTTCTCATGGATGAGCTGGAAGTTACATGCGAAATCCATGCGCCAAAGGGCAACTTTCCAGAAATCGTTGCCCTCAAAGGAAAAGTCGGCATGATTGGGGATCAGCGCCTCATCCGCAAGATCGGGATCGCCCATCCAAATCCATAACCAGTTCCACCGCTGCACAAGCGGATAAGCGTGAACCCGCATCTGTTGCGGTGTCCCCTTTTGCGATGGGATATGCCTGCAATGGCCATCCGGCCCAAATTCGATACCGTGATAGGGACACTGAATCCGATCCCCCCCGACCCGCTTGCCTTTGGACAAAGGCATCGCGCGATGAGCGCAATAGTCGGCCAACGCTATCGGAGCGCCCGCCTCAGTTCGGTACAACAGCACACGCTCACCCAGAAGAAAGCGCGCCATCGGCGTTTCTGTCACCTCATGTGCGAAGGCTGCGACATACCAATGGTTCCTGGGGGCGGGCACGGTGCCGGGAAGAAGCTTAGGCAACTGATTGATCGACATGAGAAAGTCCTTAAACCAAATTCGTGTAATCTATCCTTGGTTAGACGCTATCTATATATGCCCGTATATAGCTTCCGCGCCTCTGCGGCACCTATCGTAAGGCAAGTCCCACATGGCGCACGCAATTTGATATGCCTCACAGGACCCTGATTCCGGAACGTTTCTTTCGTGCGAATGGTCGCTCGTCATTTCTACGGTGAGGGCCCGTGCGGCGGGTTCGATCCCGTTGAGCCAATTTGATGTCAGCGCGCGATCGAAGCGGAGATGCACGCAATCGTTCACGCTCCGGCGCGCAACAATCGATAGACGTATGCGATCAGACCCCGATGACACCATGGGCTGTTTCCTTCTCAAACCGAGGATAACGGCCAAGCAATAGGATGCTGAGCCCCCCCAGCGCGAATAAAATCATTGAGAACTGGAAGCTCGCCAAGTATGATCCAGTTTGGTCCGCAAGGTAGGCGAAGGTTACAGGTCCGAAGCCTGCTCCAATGGCGACACCCAAGTAGAGCAACCCGTAAATGCGGCCATAGCTTCTCAACCCGAAATAGCGGGCTGTGAAATACGCTAGCAGATCGAGTTCGGCGCCGGCGGCCGCCCCCACCAGCGTTGACGCTACGATTGCTGAGACATAGCCTGGATCGTTCATCAGGATCAGACACGCAAGAATCGGAATGGTCAGAACCACCGCCGCGATACCCGGCCCCCAAAAACGATCCAGCAGCCAGCCAATGCCCAAGCGTGCGACGATCAAAGAAACGCCATAGGCACTCTGCACGGAAGCTGCTTGGGCGGGTGTGAATCCTTGGTCAGTGAGAACAGGAATGAGATTGGGAACGATGCCGCTGATCGCCAGAAACATGAAGAGAATTGAGACCAGAAGAACCCAGAATCGATAGGATTTCATCGCTTCACGCAACGTCGCACCGACCGCATCTGACGATTTGAAGCTTGAAGGAGATTGCTGTGCCGCGTCCTTGCTCGGATGAAAAAAGAACATGGCCAGCCCGAACGCCAGCAGGGGCAGTAGGGACAACGCCAGAAAGCCCGCGCGCCAACCGTGATTGCCGACAACGAAAACCGCATAATGCGGCACAATGATTGCGGCAAATCCCGTGCCTGTCAGGGCCAAGGCTAAGGCAAGGCCGCGATGCTTGAAGAAGCGCTCCGCAACAGCACGGCTCCATGTGACTGGTGCGCTCCCAGATCCAAGGATGGCTATAACAGCATAAGCCGCATAGAAATTCCACAAAGTTGGCCCTGTCGTGGCGGCAATCACATAGCCAACAAAGACCCCAAGCAAGCCAAGGAGGGCGATCCGGCGACCGCCATACCGGTCTATAAATAGCCCGACAAACGGTGCGGCAAGCCCCCCCAACCCTACACCAAAGGCGATGGCGCCCTGAACCTGTGCCCGGCTCCAGCTGAATTCGTTGCCTAGCGGGTCAACGAAAGCCCCGATCGCGTATGTGTTGAAGCCGACTGAGCCAAAGCCAACGCCGAAGGAGCATGCCAGTATAAGACGCCATCCGTCCCATAGCTCGCGGTCCTCATACCGTTGCTGCCGCCTCTCATGCATGTCCCAAGTTCACTCCGCGACATCCTCTTTTTGGCAGAGGCATCCTTTGTTCAATCGGATATGATCTGTCGGGGTACGCAAGCACGCATTACGCAAACGGTAATCAGCTAGTACCCAAGGCTATTGGCACACGCCGCAATGCACGTCGCTCCGTCGGCGGAAAATCGTTGCGCGCGTGCTGCAGGTGAAGATTGTCCCAGATAATCAGGTCTCCGCTTTTCCACTTGTGGGTATAATCGTCCCCGATCGTGTCCAGATAGGCGAACAGATCATCTAGCAGCTGATTGCTGTCTTCGCGCGAAAGGCCGATTACTTCGGTGGTGAACAACCGGCTGATGTAAAGTAGCGGCGTGCCGCTTTCGGGATGATGCCAGACCAGCGGGTAAATCGCGGTATCAACCTTGTTACTCAGTTTTGTCGGATCGGGACGCTGGTCGCCTCGATTGGCGTTATAGTCATAGACGTGACGCGCCGAAAGGCCCTCAATCCGCTTCTTGAGGTCTTCTGGCATGGCCTGGTAGGCTTTCGCGGCATTCAGGAAGCGAGTCTCTCCGCCATGTTCCGGTGCTTCAATCGAATAAAGGGAGATACCCTTCAACGGCTCATTAAGGAACATGTGGTCCGAGTGATAGAATAGTTCACCGTTCGGCACCCGTCCATCGGTATGAACATTCGAAATATATGTAAATTGGCGACCGTCCTTCATGATCTCGTCGGTCGTCGAAATCGGACCGACCGCTTTCACCAGCGCCAGATGCTGATCCTCCGTGACACCGGCGTTGCGGAACAGGACGAGTTGATGGTTCTCGAAAAGAAGTTTCGTTGCCTGTTTTACCTCATCGGTGATGTTGTTGGGGTCGAAGTCAATGACTTCAACTCCGAATGAGGCAGAGAGCGGTCGCGCGTGAATACTCATAATCCATCTCCAGTCTGAACGTCGAAAGACCTTGAGTCCTTCGTTTTATGAAAGTTGCAGGCGCAGTTCGCGCTTGAGAATTTTTCCTGACGGATTCTTTGGCAAAGTACTGACGAACTCGATCTGCTTGGGGCGCTTAAACGGTGCCAGATCACCACATAAGCCGAGAAGGTCTTCGACCGTCACGGAGTGACCGTCTTTGAGAACCACCGCTGCACAAACGCGCTCGATCCACTTGCTATCGGGAAGGCCTATGACGGCGACCTCGCTGATCGCGGGGTGGCGGTATAGCGCTTCCTCGACTTCGCGCGACGAAACATTTTCGCCGCCGGAGTTTATCATATCCTTCTTCCGGTCGACGATGGTGATGTAGCCTTCAACATCGCGGGTGGCCAAGTCGCCACTGTGAAACCAGCCGCCTTCAAACGCGGCAGACGTGATCTCAGGCGCACGATAGTATCGCGAGAGCAATTGTGGCGACCTGTGGACGATCTCACCCACCTCGCCTGGATCCACATCTCGCATTTCGCTGTCGACTATGCGGGTCTCCACGAACATAACGGGGCGGCCCGCCGATGACGGACGCTCGTCGTGCTCCTCAGGCCTCAGTGCGGTAGCGAGTGGACCAATCTCCGTCTGGCCATAATAGTTCCAGAGGCGCAGCCAAGGCATCCGTCCGCGCAGCCGGTGGATGACTTCGGTTGGCATGATAGATGCGCCGTAATATCCGTTGGTGAGCGTGGACATCCGCTCTGGTGTGAACGCCTTGTGGTCCAGAACTCCAATCCACACGGTGGGCGGCGCGAAAAATGAAGTGGCTCGATTCGCTTCAATCGTCTCGATCACCTCGCCGATATCAACCCGATCGAGAATGATATTCTCCGCACCCAGAAACAGGAACGGGATCAGAAAGCAATGCAGTTGCGCGCAATGATACAACGGCAGTGCATGGACCACGACATCGGTTGCACGATACTCACCGACTGCGATGCAGCTCATGTACTGGTGGATCAGCCCCTGATCCGAAAGAAGTGCACCCTTGGGAGATGATTCCGTCCCGCTGGTATAAGCCAGTTGCGCCGGTCGCGTGCCAACTGCGGGGAAGGCTTCACTGACAGGAACGCCCGCTTCAGTATCGATCGGAGGCTCAAGGAGGCAGCAGACAACGTGCGCGCCGATTCCATCAGCGGCAGCATGCGCCGTCGCCATGAACTCAGCATCGGCGAACAGCACGGTCGGCGCCGCGTGGTCGAGAATATAGGCGACTTCATGGCTTCCAAGCATGAAATTGACCGGGACGTGAATTGCCCCCAGATATTGCGTCGCCAGAAAGCCAATAGCGTAAGCATCGCTGTTGCGACCCAAGAATGCCACGCGATCGCCTTCTCGGACGCCCTCCCGGGTCAAATCCTTCGCAAAGGCGATCGCGGCGGCGACCAGACGACTATAGGTCCACACACGCCCCCCAAAACGGATCGCCACCGCATCAGGAGTGCGCCGTGCACTACGCACAACCCCACCGAAAATGGCACTCGATTCCTGAGACATTGGGGCCTCCGGCCGTGTGTGAAGTAATCTGATCGACGCTGCTTAGCTACGCTGGCGTTGCAGCCTTATGGGACCGGAAGGCCGTGCTTTTTACGCACTTCCATGATCCGCTCATATTCTTCCATGTAGCCGGGGCGTGCTTCCGAGCATTCCAGCTTGTAGGTGTCCACGCGTAGCGGATGGCCGCCCCGCGAAGAGAGCGTCGCATACCACAATGGTTCGTCAGAATTGTTCCGCATTTGGTGCGAGGCGTTCGGCGGCATGAAAGCAGCATCGAACTTCTCAACGTTATAATCCGCGAACTCGGTCCGGATCTGACCCTTGCCCTGATAAACAAGGTACCAGCATTCATAGGGACCTTCGTTGTGCGGAAGATGGCTGTGGAAGCCCTCCGACTGCCCCGGTTGGAGGCACGAGATACAGAAGACATTGAACCAGTCGGAGACGTCACTGACATCGTAGAACCACCATGGACGATGAGTCGCGCCGATCTTGTTCTCGTGCCACTGGACGGGAAAAGTGTCAGCAAAACGGAATAGCTTGATCGTTGGACGCTCGCCGTCAACCGGGCGCACAGAATGTTTGGGATCAACCAGCTCAGGCAATGAACCTCTCCTTCAGCTCAAATCAGATTTCTCTGATTACATGTAATATGTGATTCGTCAATCGGTCATTGGCGATCTTGGATCGCTTTAATCACTCGACGACCACGCAGGCCGAGCACATGTGCTCGCTTTCCTCGTGATCGATGTAATGTCCTGTGCTCCAGGTCTATCCTCACCGTCCTTTCGTGCACTTCAGATGAAACCGCGTTGATCGTCAGGTCGAATCCTGACTCCGATCCAGAGCGGAGCTGGAAAGCTCTCGCGTTCAGATTGCTTCGACAATCGTGACGTTGGCGACGCCGCCTCCTTCACACATCGTCTGCAGACCGTATTTTCCGCCGCGGGCGTGAAGCGCATGTATCAAGGTGGCCATAAGTTTGGTGCCCGACGCCCCGAGCGGGTGACCGAGCGCGATGGCGCCACCGTTGACATTCAGCCTAGCGGGATCAGCACCCAACGCCTTCAGCCACGCCATCGGGATCGAGGCAAAAGCTTCGTTAACCTCGAACAGATCGATATCCCCCAGTTTCATGCCGGCCCGCTCGAGCGCCTTGCGAGTCGCCGGGATTGGCTCCTCCAACATGACAACCGGGTCACCCGCCGTGACCGTGAGATTCACTATACGGGCGAGAGGTTTCAGATTGAAGCGCTTCACGGCCGCTTCACTCGCGACCAGTGCGCCGGATGCGCCGTCCGTCATCTGACTGGCATTGGCTGCGGTGATAGTGCCACCTTCTTCCAACGCCTTGATCTCGGCCATTGTCTCGATGGTTCCACTGCGTCGCACGCCGTCATCCGTGTCGAAAACGCCACTGGGTGTCGCGACAGGTACAATTTCCCGGTTGAAGGCGCCGCTGTCGATCGCCACTGCGGCCTTCGCGTGGCTTGCGAGCGCATATTCGTCCATCTGCTTGCGGCTGAAGCCATATGTGTCCGCAATCGCTTGCGCACCATGGAACTGGCTGAACTCGGCGACACCATAGCGATCCTGGATAGATTGCGGCCACGGACCAATACCTATCCCTGCCTCGCGGTGTAGCAGCCAGTTCGATCCCATCGGAACGCGCGTCATGCTCTCGGCTCCGGCCGCGATGACGATATCCTGCGTGCCCGACATCACCGCCTGCGCCGCAAAGTGCAGCGCCTGCTGCGAGGACCCGCACTGACGGTCGATCGTCACCGCCGGCACGCTGTCGGGCAGCTTTGAGGCGAGCACGAGATTCCGACCGAACGCGAATGACTGCTCACCTCCCTGCGTCACACAGCCCACGATCACGTCCTCTACGGCGGCGGGATCCACGCCTGACCGATCGACAAGCGCGTTGAGCACCGCCGCCCCGATATCAGCGGGATGCACATCGACCAGCCCGCCCTTGCGCGCACGTCCCCCGGCAGTGCGCAGAACTTCGACGATATAGGCATCAGCCATGAGAATTAGTCTCCAGTAAAATTGGGGAGGCGCTTGGCTAAGAAGGCAGCGAGGCCCTCTTTCGCTTCGGCAGCGGCGGCCATGGACATCGACCGGAGTTCGCGGTCGAGTTGCGTCTCGAAACTGCTTTCGTAGCTTTCCTTAATGAGTGCGCGGACAGCGCCAAGCGCCGCCACCGGCGCACCGGCGAGTTTCTTCGCCATCCCCTCGCTCTCGGCGGCAAGTGCGTGTTCGTCGACCGCACGGGTGATGAGACCGATCCTTTCGGCTTCCTCCGCTCCGATCCGGCGATTGGTCAAGATGATCTCCTGGGCAGTGCGCAGACCCACCAGACGCGGCAACAGCCAGCTCAGGCCGCCATCCGCTGTGAGTCCGATCGCTCCATAAGCCGCCGTATAATGTGCCGACCGGGTGGAGAGGACGATGTCACCGAGCATCGCCAGACTAAAGCCAGCCCCTGCAGCCGGGCCGTTGACCGTGACCAGCAACGGTTTCGGCATCCTCGCGAGGCGGCTCACCGCAGCATGGAAGGTTGCGATCAGTTCGGCTAGCATGGCAGGGAGCGCGTCGCCTGCCGCCTTCATAGCGCTGATATCCCCACCCGCGCAGAAGAGACGCCCTTCACCCGTCAGCATCACGCAGCGAATCGAATCATCCGTCTCGCAAACGACGGCCGCCGCTAGCAGCGCACGGGCGACGGCGAGATCGATGGCATTGCCCACCTCCGGTCGCGCCAACCTGATCCGCGCAACGCTGTCTTCAACCTTGAATTCGATGCCCTCTGCCATCGACTTAGCGCGGTGCCATCCGGATGGCGCCGTCAAGACGGATGACCTCGCCGTTCAGCATCGGATTTGTGAGTATCGATTGGACCAATTGAGCAAATTCCTCCGGCTGACCGAGCCTGGAGGGATGCGGGACCTGCGTGCCCAGCGAATCCTGTGCAGCCTGTGAAAGGCCCATCAGCATGGGCGTGAGAAAGATACCCGGCGCGATAGTCATGACGCGAATGCGATGCTGTGCGAGATCACGCGCGGCGGGAAGCGTCAAGCCGACAACGCCGCCCTTCGATGAGGCGTAGGCGGCTTGGCCGATCTGCCCATCATAGGCAGCGACCGAAGCAGTATTAACAACGACGCCTGCTTCGTCAGCGTCACTATTCGCGGCGATCAGACGGGCAGCAAATTGAGCCAGCATATTGAATGTGCCGATTTGATTGACCTCGATCGTCTTCCGATAGACATCGAGTGAGTGCGGTTTACCGTCCTTGTCCACGACCCGGATCGCTGGCGCGACCCCGGCACAATTGACAAGCACGCGAGCGACGCCGTGCGCAGCCTCCGCCGTGGCAAGCGCGTCGGCAACTGCCACTTCGTCCGACACATTGACTCTGAGAAACTTGCCGCCGATCTCTTCAGCTGCGCCTGATCCAACCTCGTCATCGAGATCGAAGATGGCAACCTTGGCACCTTCGCGGGCCAGCAGGCGAGCAGTTGCGCCGCCCAGCCCCGAAGCTCCTCCCGTCACGATGGCCGCGACTCCGTCGATCTTCACCCTTGAAATCTCCATGCTTTTTGACCGGTCTTTTGGTTGATAAAGCATGGCGGCGGCGGAAAGTTTGAAACCTGTCGCTCGATAGGCAATATAATCCCAACTCAACCTTTGGCGGTTCTCTGAGTGGCCAATAAATCATTGTTTAATAACCAAACATGGGATCATCACGTTCCGGTTTGCGTACTTTTCCCTTTCTCTGGCCAGCTGTTACAGTATTTCTTAGCCGATACGCCACTGACGAAATTAGGTTACTGTCGCGCTCGTCGAGAAGGAACAACAAACGATCATCGTAACAGGCACCTTTAGAACTCCGGCCACGGTGCGTTGTTCAAGGAAATGACCCGCATCCAAGCGATAATGCCCCACTCTCGCGGGACAGCCGGATCTGGGGCCGCACGCATCACCAAGGTGCCGAAGCGATCAGGGCTCAACGCCGGAGAACCCGCTCGTCTGGGGTGATCAGAGGGGCGACGCGGTGCACGATTAGCCCAATAGGTAGCGCACTCCGGCTAAACCGAGCGTTCCAATCAACAACATAGGTCACCGATATGGTCGTCCGCCGCAGAAGCCAAAAGGGTAACCGACACTTGGATGTGACGCTCCATGCAAGACCGCGCCTTTTGTGCATCCCCGATAATGAATGCGGCCAGGATGGCCTCATGCTGTTGGAGCACAACGTCGCGCGCGTTCTTGTCCTGATAGAATGAATCGCTGAACGACTGCGGAAGGTCGAGCGCATCAAGAAAGCGGGCAAGTGTCAAACTTCCGGCACCACGCCAGATTGCCCGATGAAAGGCACGGTTGAGTTCGGCGATCCTACGAGCTCGAGATGCCGTAACAGTCTGAGAATGACATTCCTTTTTGGCCAGCACACAATTCTCTTGAAGAAACGCGATGAGCTCGGAATCCCTTCGTTCACATGCCAGTTCCGCAGCATAGCCTTCCAGCAGGCTGCGGATACGGAAACGGTGCTCGATTTCCTGCCAGGCCTGAGGTTCGACCATCGCACCGCGGTTAGTTTGGATTTGTACCAGCCCCTCCGTTTCGAGCGCTTTTAAAGCCTCACGAATAGGCGTCCGACTAATCCCAAACTTTGCAGCCACGCGCTCAATGTTGATCTTCTCGCCCGCCTTGAGTTCACCTTCGAGGATCGCCGCACGAAGCTTGTCACGCGCCCGATCGGCGAGTGATGGCCCCCTCAATTTGTCCTTTGAATTCGTCGCCACGCAATCACCTGACATATGAATTTTTGCGCCGCAACGAAGCTTCGTCGAGACAAGGCTATTTGGTAGACAGAAAGGAGAACCAGCGCAAATCGCATGATCCAGTTTCATGGAAATCCCGCGCACGCGACCCAGCTTATTCGTCATGCGGGCTTTTGCGTCGGACCCTGGTGCCGACACGCGCCAGCACTTTCCGGCCTTTCCATGGCCAGGCATCAGGTCCCATTGATTTCCTGTTCGAGACATCAAAATCGCGATGACCTTGAGCCTGCTACAGTGTCTGACCACGCACCCACTGACGTGACCCCCTGATTTTCCTCCAAGTGTGATTAGAGTCCGGCCCTGATGGAAGGACGGACGATGAAGCGATTGAGGTTCACGGAAGAGCAGATCATTGCGGTGCTGAAGGAGGCCGAGGCCGGTGCGAAGACCGGTGATCTTGCTCGACGTCACGGCGTGTCGGAAGCGACGATCTACAACTGGAAGGCCAAGTATGGCGGCCTGGAGGTGTCCGAGGCGCGGCGGCTGCGCGCGCTGGAGGACGAGAACGCCAAGCTGAAGCGGTTGCTGGCCGATGCGATGCTGGACAACGCGGGCCTGAAGGATCTTCTCGCAAAAAATTGATGACGCCCGCTGCCAAGCGAGAGGCGGTCGCTCGTCTCCAGGCGGTCCTGGGGATGAGCGAGAGGCGGGCGTGTCGTGTCATCGGCGCTGATCGGAAGAGCATGCGCTACCGGTCGCAGCGGGATGATGATGCCGATCTTCGGTGGAAGCTGCGCGAGTTGGCACAGCAGCGCCGCCGGTTCGGCTATCGCCGGCTGCACATCCTGCTGCGGCGGGAGGGCGTGGTGATCAACCGCAAGAAGACCCAGCGGCTCTACCGCGAGGAGAAGCTGGCGGTCCGACGAAGAAGGAACCGCCGTCGCGCCATTGGTGCGCGGGCGCCGGCGCCTGTGCTGGCGTTGCCCAACCAGCGCTGGAGCCTGGACTTCGTGCACGATCAGATGGCGTCGGGACGCCGGTTCCGGGTGCTCAACATCGTCGACGACGTGACCCGCGAGTGCCTGCGCGCGGTGCCGGACACCTCGATATCGGGGCGCAGGGTCGTGCGCGAGCTGACCGATCTGATCGCCGAGCGCGGCAAGCCGGGGATGATCGTCAGCGACAACGGCACCGAGCTGACCTCGAACGCCGTGCTCGCCTGGTGCGGGGAGATCGGGGTCGAGTGGCATTACATCGCGCCGGGCAAGCCGATGCAGAACGGCTACGTCGAGAGCTTCAACGGTCGCATGCGCGACGAACTGCTCAACGAGACCCTGTTCCTCAGCCTGGACCATGCCCGCGTGGTGATCGCCGCCTGGGCGGACGACTACAACCGGGAGCGACCGCACTCAGCCCTTGGATACGAGACCCCAGCGGCGTTCGCCGCTGAACTGAATAAGCAATGGCCTGCTTCGCTACGCCCTACGGGCTCCGCTGCGCAGGCCATTGCTCAACCCGCGCTCATGCGCAACAAAGCTGCCGGGCTCTAATCCGCGCTGGTGGAAACCAGGGGGTCACGTCACCACCCATGAGCTTCTTGCCCAAGGACCGCAGCCGATACCGCTATCGCCTTAGATTTTTCTGCTATCATATTCTGTTATACCTCAGATATCTTATTATCTTTGAATTATGGTAGACTGACGGCTTAAACGGGCTCCTACAATTAGAGGGAACTCCCGACATGCATTCGCACGCCGATGATCATCAAGAGATTAGAGACGCGGTTCGACGTCTCTGCGAGCAGTTTCCGGGACCCTACTGGCAAGCCCTCGATCGCGAGCGAGCTTATCCAAAGGAATTCGTACAGGCGCTAACCGCAGGAGGGTTTCTATCGGTCCTCATTCCCGAATCATATGGCGGATCCGGATTGGGACTGGGTGCCGCGACCGCCATTCTTGAGGAAATCCATCGAGCAGGCTGCAATGGAGGCGCCTGCCATGCTCAGATGTACACGATGGGCACTGTTCTGAAACATGGAAGCGACGAGCAGAAGCAACGATATTTGCCACTTATAGCAAGCGGCGAGATACGACTTCAAGCATTTGGCGTAACCGAGCCGACAGCAGGTACAGATACAACCCGCATTTCGACCTTCGCACGGCGTGAAGGCGACAAGTATATCGTCAACGGCCAGAAGATATGGATCAGCCGAGCGGAACACTCCGATCTTATGGTCCTACTGGTGCGGACGAAAGCGCGAGACGAGGTTACCAAGCCCACCGAAGGTATGAGCGTTCTTCTAGTTGATATGCGCGACGCCATCGGAAATGGCCTCACGATCCGTCCAATCCGAACTATGCTTAATCATGCTACCACCGAATTGTTTTTCGACAATCTCGAGGTTCCAGTCGAGAATCTAATTGGGATGGAAGGTGAAGGTTTCCGCTATATCCTATCCGGCATGAACGCCGAGCGTATCTTGATCGCTTCGGAATGCATCGGGGACGGCCGCTTTTTTATCGACAAAGCCACTTCCTATGCAAAGGAACGCTCAGTCTTCGGACGCGCGATTGGCGTCAATCAGGGCATCCAATTCCCGATTGCACGCGCGCATGTACAAGTTACGGCGGCGGCGGAAATGGTCGCGAAGGCTGCTCGATTGTTCGATAAGGGCACACCTTGCGGCACCGAAGCGAACATGGCAAAAATGCTGGCATCCGAAGCTAGCTGGTATGCCGCAGACATGTGCGTGCAGACGCATGGCGGGTTCGGATTTGCAGAAGAATATGACGTTGAACGCAAGTTCAGAGAAACCCGTCTCTACCAAGTCGCACCAATCTCTACAAACCTGATTTTGAGCCACGTCGCAACCCATGCCCTTGGCCTTCCGAAGAGCTTCTGAAATGCGCCCTCTTCACGGCATAACAGTGGTAGCGCTTGAACAGGCGGTAGCCGCACCTCTTTGCACCATGCGGCTCGCTGAGGCTGGTGCCAGAGTGATCAAGATCGAACGTGCCGAGGGCGACTTTGCGCGTGGCTACGACAATGCGGTACATGGCGAGAGCGCCTATTTCGTCTGGCTAAATCGAGGCAAGGAATCGATTGTGCTCGATCTTAAGAACCAGGCAGATGCCGCTCTGCTTGGCCGCATCATCGCCGCGAGCGACGTATTCGTTCAGAATCTCGCTCCCGGCGCCGCCGCGCGTGCCGGTTTCGCGTCTGTGGAGCTTAGGGCCGCTAATCCGCAGCTCATCACCTGCGACATATCCGGCTACGGCGAGGATGGGCCCTATCATGACATGAAGGCCTATGATTTGCTGGTGCAGTGTGAAAGCGGATTAGCAGCTATTACGGGTGCTGCGACGGCCCCTGGACGGGTGGGCGTTTCCGTGGCAGACATCTGCTGTGGAATGAACGCTCACGCAGCGATCCTTGAAGCGCTCTTCACGCGGGAGCGCTCTGGTTCTGGTAGCGGGATCGCGGTTTCGCTCTTTGATGGTCTAGCCGATTGGATGGCGGTCCCGCTGCTCCACTATGATTATGCCGGTAAAGCGCCATCTCGCGTGGGACTCGCTCATCCATCGATTGCTCCTTATGGTGAGTTTCCCCTCACTGGTGGACAAAGTATCGTTATTGCGGTACAAAATGAACGCGAGTGGCGCGCTCTGTGTGTCGCTCTCAATCGCAAAGCGATGATGGAGGACGCGCGCTTCTGCAGCAACGTGCAGCGCGTCGCCAATCGTGAACTCCTCGACCGTGAGATTGGTGCTGCGCTCGTGAGTTTCGACGGAGCGGAGATTGGCAATATCCTCAAGACGGCCGGCATCGCATTCGGTTTCGTGAATGGGGTCGATGGCCTATCCAGTCATCCTCAACTTCGCCGCATCAGCGTTCCCACACCAAGTGGTCCGGTCGACATGCCGGCATTGCCCATCCAGTGGACCGACCGAGCCCCCTCCCCCGGCCCGGTACCCGCGCTAAACAGTCATGGCCGTGCAATAAGAGAAGAGTTTGCGTAATCGGCAGATTCATACCTGCGCATAACGTGGGGTGCAGCTAGCAGCTGCAACTGCATCGCGTAACATCATGGCGATTGCTGCGCAGCCGATAACAGGCCTGTCTTGCGCATATAACGATCGCGCAGCTTGGTTTGTCGTGTGACCAGCGACATCTCCTTGCCCCCAATGATCACTGTAAGCGCCGTGCTAGCGGGCTCAAGCGGATCGCCGTCCCAGATCACCAGGTCCGCAGCCTTACCTGGCTCGATCGTGCCGTAACGATCGGCCATGCCCCAGATCTGCGCCGGGATTACGGTCACGGCGC
>Ga0265293_10006475_pt1 | contig 18711 bp, 17 predicted proteins | sample Munlanlewell138R_FD_192505 | JGI IMG/M metagenome (GOLD analysis project Ga0265293, IMG submission 192505) | Leachate microbial communities from a municipal landfill in Southern Ontario, Canada - Leachate well 138R | ecosystem: Engineered > Solid waste > Landfill > Unclassified | place: Canada... | reverse complement strand
AAAAACGGCGGTTTCCGAGGGGCACATCCCGGCCAGCGTTGCTATTGCCTCTTTCTTACAAATTCAATGAAAGAATATAATCTGCCACATCACAAATCTGTTGGGAGCAACTGTATTTCCTCAGCCTTTCGGACATATCCACCGAATGAAAGCGAGAGCCGAGTAAAGCGTCCTTAATCACTGCAGGCAAATCCGTATCCAGCGCATCCGTGTAGATCTCAACATTATTGATGCAGCCATTTTTAACGGATAGCTGTAACTCCACCCCTCCCCAGGGAAATCGATGCTCTGTCTCATAATCAAACTGCATGGCACTTCCTAAGCGCCACTCCCACGAGGTATGCCTTTGATAAAGCTCATTAATCTTTCCCTCTGCATCCTCGGGGAAGACAAATTCATCAGCCTCCCCATACTGCATTTCGAAAGCCTTTTTTAACGCCGTCACCATATCGTTTACTGTCATTTGAGGATTGTAATCCTTCAGGTTGCATACACGGGATCTCACTGAGTCAATGCCCTTTGAACGTATCTTTTGTTCCGATACATTCAAGTAGTTTACAAGCCGTGTCATATCGGTATCGATGAGCAAGGTGCCGTGATGGAGGTGGTTGTCTTTCTTAATCCCGAAGGCATTGCCTGAAAACTTTTTACCTTCCACCGTTATGTCATTCCGCCCCGTAAATTCCGCTTGGATTCCCAGCTCCTGTACTGCAGTTAGAATCGTCCTGATTTGCCGCTCTAAGTTATAGTTCTTCTCATTGGCGTGGAAAGAAAAGTTTAAATTGCCCGTGTCATGGAACACGGCTCCACCGCCGGTCATCCGGCGCACAAGTTTGATTTCGTCTCGGCTCATGCTATCTAGGTTGCATTCTTTCCATGCATTTTGATTTTTGCCGATTATCACCGCGTTTTGGTTGACATAGAGGTACAGAACTACAAAATCACCCCTCATAGTGTTCTGAAAATACTCATCCACGGCGAGATTCTGCCATGGGTCAAATGAGGATGACATGTGGAAATAATATTTCATATTGGTTCTCCTATTACTAAATGTATTGTCTTTCTGATATTCGCACGTAGATTTGCGTTGCAAGATGCATTCCAGGACGGAGCATCCCTGAATTGATTTATCCCCTTTACTCCATAATAAAGGTGAATTCCAGGATATTGTTGCGCGATATGGAAAATCCATTATATAATAGGTACAATATTTTAGGGGGTGCACATGAACAAGCTGAAAGAGCTATTTACAGATTGGCGATACCTGAAGTTTTCCTTTTACATCGCTTTCACGGCAGGACTGCTTTATATCTTGTACTTCCTCATCAAGAACTTCAACAGTGTGTTGACAACGGTTCTCGGTGTTCTAGGGGATGTTTTTGCTGCTCTCTCACCCTTTTTTATCGGTCTGGTTCTGGCTTACCTGCTCAGCCCGCTGGTTGAAATAGTAGACAAGCGAATCATGAGCAAGCTCTTTTTCAAGCTTCCGAAGAGCCAGAAAAAAATAGAGAAACAACTGCAGATAAGAAGAATCTTCAGTATCCTTCTCACATACTTGTTGATTATATTTTTAGTTTTGTTTCTGATTTATGCCTTTGCCTTCCTCATTGTAGGGCAGCTGGTTTTCTCAAGCCTCACCAACGTATTGGAGAGCATCATCGTGTATTTCTCTCACTATGAGGAGGTTTTCCGAAACTTCATTGAATCTCTGCCGGACAACGGCCTGGAGGCCCGCTTCGAAGTCCTGGTCGATGACATCGCCGAGTGGATCTCCAAGAATTTCAGTGGAGATGCTGTTCTGCGTTTCATCGCCGGTCTTGGAGGGAGCCTGGTCAATGTGGTGTTGGGAATGGTTGTGTCCATCTATTTGATTAAAGACAAGGACTTTTTCAAGCGCCTTTGGCGGAAAACACTTCATGTACTCTTTCCCATGAAGCACGGCGCAAGGATCAACGACGTGCTGAATGACATGGATATGGTTTTCTCAAAATTCCTTCGCGGTCAGCTGTTGGATGCCTTGATTGTTGCCATAATTACCTCTATTATTTTGACGATAATCCGACTGGATTTCGCAGTGTTGCTCGGCTGCTTTGCCGGCATCACGAATATAATCCCCTATTTTGGCCCCGTCTTTGGAGCCATTCCCGCCGTTATCGTAGCTCTGTTTACCGGCGGCCTTTCCAAGGCAATCATAACGTTAATTGCCTTTGTAATCATCCAGCAAATCGACGGAAACCTGATCTATCCTAAAGTGGTAGGCTCCAGTACTGGTCTCCACCCCGTATTTGTTCTTTTGGCTGTAACCTTCGGTGGCTATTTCTGGGGTCTTTTGGGTATGGTGCTGGCCGTGCCAATTGTAGCCTTCATCAAGCTCTTCATCCTGCGCAAGGCAGGAGAACTGGAATAGGATAAGCGGAAATCGTAGTACCGCTGCTACCCTCCATGGCTTCCACTGCTTTGTACAGGGACGCGATGACGGCTTTCTTTCCCGGATTCTTCTTTGCAAACTTGACGGCAGCTTGGATCTTTGGAAGCATGCTTCCCGCTGCAAAGTGCCCTTCTGCTATGAATTGTTCCGCTTCTTCCACTGTAATAGAATCCAGCTCTTGCTGATTTGGTTTATTGTAATGGATGGCTGCCTTGTCTACCTCTGTGAGGATCAACAGTGCATCCGCATCTATTTGCTCTGCCAGTAGCTCGGCTGCGAAATCCTTATCTATAACGGCAGCTACACCTTCCAGAGAGCCGTCCGGCAGTTCGATTACAGGAACACCCCCACCGCCGGCGGTGATGACGACAGTGGAATCCCACAGCCCCTTCACTGTATCAATTTCTACGATCTCTAGGGGTGTCGGGGAAGCTACCACACGGCGCCAGCCTCTTCCGGAGTCTTCTTTCATCGCAAATCCTTTTTCTTCGGCCAGTACCTTAGCCTCTTCCTCTGTGTAAAAGGAGCCGATTGGCTTTGTAGGGTTTTGAAATCCGGGATCACTTTCGTCTACCACCACCTGTGTCACAAGGGAAACCACAGGAATATTCATATTCTGTTTCTTAAGAGCGGCCTTAAGCGCCTGCTGAATATGATACCCGATATAGCCCTGGCTCATGGCTCCACACACATCGAAGGGCATGGTAGGGGTAACGCCATTTGCCGCTTCCTGGGCTTGAAGGATTTTCCCCACTTGAGGGCCGTTGCCGTGGACAATTGCAATTTGGTAACCTGCCTCAATCAACTGAACGATGTACTCACAGGTTTTTTTGACAACTTCTAATTGGGATTCAGCTGTGCCTTCTCCCTTTCCGTCCTGAAGGGCATTCCCCCCTAGAGCGATTACAATTTTCTTTTTACTATTTTGCATATTTACCCCGCCTATACTGATTATATTGTTGCTATTAAGATTGCCTTTGCAGTGTGCATGCGATTTTCTGTTTCTGCGAAGACGATGGAGTAACGGCTCCTGAATACTTCGTCTTCTACTTCTCTTATATCAATACCTTTTTCAATCCATTTTTTGGCCGTTTCGGTTTCAAAATCATGGTAAGCCGGCAGGCAGTGCATGAACAGGATGTCAGGATTTCCGGTGGCTTTGAGCATATCCATGGTCACCTTATAGGGAGCCAGCATTTTAGCTCTTTCCGGAATCAGGGCTTCTTCTCCCATGGAGGCCCATACATCCGTATACACCGCGTCAGCTCCTTCTAAGCAGTCCGGCGTATGGCTGATCTCGATTGTCGCCCCCGTTTGGGCTGCAATCTCATTGGCTGTTGCCAGCACCTCTTCATCCACCGTTAGTTCTTTCGGGCCGTAGGCCACAAAATGCATACCCATTTTAGCACAACCGTACATCCAAGCATAGCTCATATTGTTCCTGATGTCGCCGCAGAACACAACTTTGATTTCATCGAGTGGTTTTTTCGCATGCTCTTCCAGGGTCATCAAGTCGGCTAAAATTTGAGTCGGATGATCCATATTGGTAAGACCGTTCCACACGGGAATTCCCGAATGCTTTGCAAGACATTCCACAATCTCTTGATCGTAACCCCTGTACTCAATGCCATCAAAGAATCTGCCCAATACCTTTGCGCTATCTTCCATAGATTCCTTGATGTTCATTTGGGAACTCTTAGAGTCTAAAAATGTTGCGCGCCCGCCTTCATCGGCACAAGCTACTTCAAAGGCACACCTGGTTCTTGTGGAGGTCTTCTCAAAAAGAAGTACGATATGTTTACCCTTCAGTAAGTCGCCGTTAATGCCCGCTCTTTTCTTTGATTTTAAATCGTGGGAAAGATCCAGTATGTAACGGATTTCTTCGGGGGTGTAATCTTTGAGTGTTAATAAACTCCTGCCTTTTAAATTAAGTGCCATATTCCTTACCTCTCTTCTGTTAGATCAAATCACAGGTGCCATATAGCTACCCCAATGCGATAACAAATCACCATCAACGACTGCCCTACCCTGTTCGCAATTACATATTAATTTATTGTTTTAACCTTACGTTTTCAATTGCTCCAAAGTTTGTTCCGTAAAGCAACGATGGATTTATCTGTACTTATCGCATAATTATACATTATCCTGTATAATTATCAACCCCTAAATTCAAAAAACCAAAAATATTTTTATACCTTGTCCTTGTCGCGGAGGCATAGCGGCATATAAAAACCACCCTCAAGGTTAGGCGGGGGTTCATAGGGACAAAAAGTGAACCGAGTATAAATCCCTTCTGTTTTACCTATGCAGTCAGATCTGCTTCAGAGATATCCATAAACTCATATTCCTCAAGCACTTCTTCTGTCTCGCAGGCTTGCTCCACGGGCGTGTCCATCAGCCCGATGTCTCGGTAGTAAATGCAAATCTCCTGTTCGGCGGTGCGGGAGTATTTCTGAGACTTCTCACCCACCACGATCTTCCCAATGAACAGCCGCAGAATTTCCGGTGTGAGCTCGGTGATGTCGCTGTACCGCTTGGCCTTGTCAATAAACTGTGCCACATTGGTCAGGGAATTTCGAAGCTGCTCCAATCGTTCCTCCAACTTCGGGGGCTTCTCCCGCAGCTGCGCCTGTTCGGTAGTGTATTCCGAGGAGAGCAGTCGGAAGTGATCGTTGGGAATACGGCCAAGTACATTGTCCTCATAAAGCCTTTTGAACAGTGCTGTCAGCTCGCTGTCCCGCCGTTTCAGGATGTCGATCTCCCGCTGGATGCGGACAATCTCCTGCCGGGTTTCGGCGGAATTCTTGCGGGTGATGTGCTCGACAAAGAGCTTTTCCTTCTGCCGGGCATAGTGTGTTACCCGTTTGAGGTCGTCCAGAATGATTGCCTTGAGCTGGGTTTCCCGGATGTAGTGAGAGCTGCATTCCTCTTTGCCGCGCCTTTTGTAGGTGGAGCACATGAAGTTATTCTGTGTTTCCTTCATCGTGTGCGCTCGGTGCAGCACCAAGATGCCGTCGCAGTCGGCGCAGAAGACTGAGCCGGAGAACAGGTTCGGAGTATCCATCTGCTTGGGCGGGCGTTTCTTGTGCTTTCGGATATCCTGAACGATGTCCCACAGCTCCTGCGAAATGAGCGGTTCGTGAGTGTTTTCAAACTTTAGCCATTCAGATTCCGGGCGCTCGATCTGCTTCTTGTTCTTGTAAGATATGGTAGTGTAGCGCATATTAATGGTGTGCCCAAGATAGGAAACATCACTGAGAATATTGGCTATAGTCGTGCCGCTCCAGTTATACGGCCTCTCTGTATCCAAATTTACTAATGCCACGCCGGTCTGCTGATAGTAGTAATTGGTGGGTGTCAGTACCTGCTCCGTTTTCAACTGCTTGGCAATCTGGCTGGGTCCTCTGCCCTCGGCGCAGAGGCGGAAAATATGCCGCACAATGTCTGCGGCCGGTTCATCGGGGACAATCTGCTTTGGGTTATCCTCGCTTTTTCTATAGCCGTAGGGCGGCCTTGTGGCGATGCGTTCCCCGCGTTCCGCCTGCGCTTTCTTGACTGCCCGGATTTTCCGGCTGGTGTCCTTGGAGTAGAAGTCGTTGAACAAGTTTTTGAAGGGAGCGAAATCGTTATCACCGTAGAGGCTGTCTACACCGTCATTGACCGCAATGAAGCGGATGCCCATGCTGGGGAAAATAAGCTCCGTGTACTGTCCCACCTGCAGGTAATCCCGCCCCAGTCGGGACATGTCCTTGACGATGATGGTTGCAACCTCACCATTTTCCGCAAGCTGCATAACCTCATTCCATGCCGGACGGTTGAAATTGGTACCCGAGTAGCCATCATCATACAAAAACTTAGTATTAGTAAAGCCGTTATCCTCTGCATATTTCTCCATCATCATACGCTGATTCTGGATGCTGTTGGACTCACCCTCGCGCTCATCCTCTTGACTGAGCCTGCCATATAAAATTGTATATTTCTCTTGGTCTGCCATTTCTAAAAATCCTCCTTTTCTTGCGGCAAACCGAATACGGTATTACACAGCATACCGTAACGGTTGCCACAAGTCTACTCATTTCAGGCAGTCTGCCCATCCTTTTCAAGCTCGGTATCAATCAGAGCGAGCAACTTATCCGTGGGAGTGATTTCAGTGTCTGTCGGGAAAACCGACCGGATGCGGAACCGCCGCCCCTTAATATCCATCGTGCGCTCGGTATGGGTTTGCTCGGTATGGAACACCACCAGCGTATCCTCAAAGCAGGGAGCGCATTTCCCGTCCTTTTCTTCGTCCCACTCCACCTCGACGGTTTCGTAAGCGCCGAGGATTCCTGTTTCCAAATAATGCTTCACTGCGTTTCTTTTCTGATTCATAGGATTCCTTTCTCCCTATCGGGCTACATCGTTTGTGAATATTCCTGCTCCTGATCGCTTTGGAGCTTGTGCCCTTGAGCAAGCTTTTTTCGGGCTTCCCGCTGTCGCTGCTTGCTGTCCGTCCATGTGCGGGATGTAAGTGGGGGCGGGACATCGCCTATGTTCTCTATGTTTTTGCCGAGAGAAATTAAATTCTCAGCGAGGTGACCGGCCTGTGCCATCTGCCCCAGCCAGCCCTCAGGCGGTTCCGGGGTGAGGGGGGCGAAGCCTGTGGCCTGCCGGTAGTCGAACAGCTTTTCAAGATTTTCTTTGAGATAGGTTTCATCGTGCAGCTTGTTATCTCGACACTTCATTCCATTGGGGCAGGTGTAGGTGATATATTTCCGGGTGTCGCTCCACTGCACCTGATAGCCCTCATACTCCATATTTTGAATAAAACTCTCCCGATCTGTACTGTATAGCAGTGCTTCCTCGATGGCTTTGGTGAGGGTAAACTTCCAGCTCTCGCCCCGCTCGGCGGCACGATATTCCCCCGCCATCGCGCGCTTTTTCTTCTGCCCCTTGTGATAGCACTCCAACACCGGCTGGCCGTGCGCCAAGCAGATTTCATCGTTGACTCTGCGATGCTGCACCAGATCGTCATGATTCTGGTGCAGCTTTTTGCCGGTTTTAAAGCTGACCGAATTGACAATAAGGTGGTTGTGGAGGTTGCCGGTATCGGTGTGTGTCGCTACCAGAACCTCAAACCCTGGAAACTGCCGGTCGGCAAACTCTAAACCGATCTGATGTACCTCCTGCGGTGTCAGTCTCGTGTCCTCGGGGAAGGACTGAACAAACTGAAAGAATTGCCGCTGGTCTGTTTTGCGATGTTGCTGCTTGGTGGTCATCATCTCCAGATAAGCGGTATAGGTGTTGCAGTTAAATCCGGATACCAAGCTCTGTTCCTCATGGATGGTTTTCTTCTTGTTGATGGCATAGAGCATAGTTCCCAGCAGAGCACCTTTGGTTTGCTTCTGGTTTTTAATCGGAGTAAAAGTTGCCATCATAACACCTCCGTCAGTCTGGCGAGCTCGCTGTGGATGTCTGCAAGCTTTTCTGTGAAGGGGCCGAGGTCGGTGCATTGCAGCCTGCCCATATTGCAGAGCACTGTTAATTGATTGAGGTTTCTGCCGAGGGCTTTTAGCTGACTGATCATCTCCGGCAGGCCGTCAATGACGATAATCTTCCGATTCAGCGCCGTGTCTATGATAAATTCCGAGGTCGTCCGATCCGCCTGTTTTGCCCGTTTGATAATTGCAGTCTTTTCCTGCGGTGTCATACGGAGGTTAAATCGTTCGCTTTTCATATGTGCATTCGCTCCTTTCGTTCTTCCGGGGTGTGGGGCAGCGCCCCGCTTTTTGCGTCCGGCGTACAGCCGGATGCTATGCTTGCCCCTCCCCAAGGAGGGTTTTAACAGCCTCCAGCTTTGTTCTGTGGGATTAAGGCAGAGAAGAAAGCACCCTGTCGGGTGCTTGAACGGGTCGGCTGTGGGTGCGTGTTTCGGCCCACAAATCGCCCACAAAGGCTTTTGTCAGGGCAGCCGATGCATTACCCCTACCCCCGTCTTAAAAGCCCACACAGGGGCAACGGCCGGGGTATTGATCTCAGGGAAGCAAGAGGGCAAGGGGGCAGTGTCCTAAGAACATTACCCTCTTACCCCCTTGGAAGTGATGAGTACCATTTATCGCCCTTGCGGAAGGATTTCACTCCAAGATTTTGCTTTGCAATCTTGACAGTACGGTTTGAGATCTCAAGCTCCTTTGCTTGTTCTGTAATTTCTTCCGAGGCAACATCTCCGTCAGACAACAGCTCTTTTAACAGATTTTCAGCTTGGGTAGTTTTGCTGACCAATGAACCTCTGCCACAGAGAAGTTCCTCGACTGTAGTTTCACAATAATCTTTCCATTGAAAACCTGTTTCGGGATTTAGCTCAAAGGCAATGGATTTGCCCTCCGGGGCAAGGCTGCTTTTGCATTGCGCCATAATGCGGATAGATGGCTCGTCCTTCATCCGCCCAACCACCAGCACACTTCTGGCCGCCGCCTGAAAATCGATGGAGCCAAGCCCGCGATAACTGGACTTGGCTCCCTGCATTTTATTCATGTGTCCAATCAAGACAACGGCACAGCCGGTTCGCTCCGCCGTCAGGCAGAGCCTTTTAAAAACGGGTCTTACCTCGTTGGCGCGGTGCATATCGATGCCGCCGAGGTATGCCTGAATGGGGTCGAGAACAGCAAGCCCCGCGCCGGTTTTCCGGATCGCCTGCTCCAGCCGCTCATCGGATAATGTAAGCGCCTGTTCCGATTCATCAACGACCAGCACACGGGAGCAATCCGCGCCCAGATCCTCAAGCCGCGGCCTGATGGTATCGCCCAGACCGTCCTCGGCGGTTTGGTAAATGACGTTCGTTGGTTCACAGCAGAGCTCACATTCCGGCAGCGGCTCACCCTTCGTAAGCTGTGCCGCCAGAGCGAGCGCCAGCGTGGTCTTGCCCTCACCCGGGTCGCCCTGAATGATTGTCACCTTACCCTGCGGGATATAGGGATACCAAAGCCATTTCACATCCTCCCGTTCAATTTCGCTCATGGCAATGAGCTTTAATTCCTTTGACACCTTTCCCTCTCCTTTCATTTCTCCGATTGTATTCCGGAATAAAATCCTCTACAATATAGTTATGGAGAAATTCGGGGCAAACATAGAGTATCCGAATACTGATTAAAACTTAATCGGACACAGAGGAGGCGTGGCGATGTTCCGGCAATTTGATTTCTATATTCACGGCAATCAGGTGGAGCTGGCAGGGCATAAGTTTCTGCTGGGTGAACTGACCTGCGAGCTGCTAAACATCTCACCGGAGGAATTTGAGGCCATGCAGCTCTGCGCTCAAAAGGCAGATGACAAAGCAATTTCACAGCTGCATGAAATGCTGATGCAGTACCGCTTGTTTCAGCTGACTGGTCCACTAAAGGCGGCCGGTGATATCGATACTTACCGCTCCATTCTGAGCGATATTTATTCTTTTAATCAGACCATATTCTGGTTCATCGACCGCGGGCTGATGAATCTTCGCAAACTGGACAGTGAGAATTTTGCAGCGGCTCTCTACGATTTTTACAGCCATCCGGGTCTTGATAAGATGATGGTCAATCATCTGAGGGACGGAGCGCATAGCTTCTCACTGTTTGATTCCATTGATGTGCGATATGTGCCGAGAGAGATCCCTGATCAGCCGGACAACTACGCCATCTACGAGGTTTACACAGCGCAATATCTGCAGGTGTTTTTGAAGATGGATTTTATGAAAGCACTGATGGTCGGGCACAGCTTTCGCCGGTGTAAAAACTGCAAACGTTTTTTCCTGCTGACCCGCGGATACAGAACCGATTATTGTGACAGACCGCTAACAGATAACCCAAAGCGCACCTGCCGGCAGCAGGGGGCAAAAAACATCGCCAAGGAAAAGGCGAAAAACAACCCGGTGATCCAAAGCTATAACCGGGCGTACCGCAGGGTCACGGCGGATAAGCGGCGGGGTAACATCACCGCCAACCAGTGGAATGCGGCAAAGCGAAGGCTGGCTGACCTGAGGGATATGGCCGTCAGCGGCAGGCTGCGGGATGCGGAGATGGAGAAGCTTGTTCGCTCCGATGAGCTGTATGCCGCACTGGGAATCCAGCGAAAAAATAAACGGTAGACATAGGAGGTGGCGGTGTGGAGCGTCTGATACAGGAACAGAGCGGACTGATTGCTTCCCTTGCGGACAAGCTGTGCCGCTATTTTCACTGCCCGGAGCTTCGGGAGGATTTGATTTCGGCCGCCAACCTTGCCCTGCTCCAAAGGGCCGGAGCGTATGACGCAGGCTCCGGGGCATCCATGACCACCTATTTGTATCCCCATCTGTCCAGCGCCATGCGTCGGGAACTGGAGTGCAGCCTCTATCCCATATCGCTGCCCAAGGATGCGTTTCGGGAGCAGGGGGCGCTTTTGAAAACAGCCTTTTCTCCGTTGGAGGAATGCCGGGAACTGGAATCTCCCGCAGCACTTCCGGTGGAATGGCAGGTGCTGCGGGAGATTTATCTGGACTGTGTGAAAGAGGAATTTGAGCAGCTTTCCTTCAGGGAGCGGCAGATCTTGGGCGGCTTTTTCGGGGTGTTTGAGCATCCGAAGCAGACCATCCCGGATCTTGCGGAGGAATTTCAGCTGACGGAAAATGCGCTGATAAAAGCCAGAGATAAGGCGCTGGACAGACTGCGCCGGGCATGTGAGAGCGGCAGGCTGGGCATCTGGTGGGAGGCACATCGTATGATAAGGAAAGCCCAGCGGGAATGCACTTTAATTATTATGTAATTGGAAACACACAGATTTTCATGGTATACTTTAACATGTTTATACTTACGTGAGAGGTGGTGAGCATAGGCAATGAGTAGCGATGAGGCCCTCTGGAGCCGCTATCTTGAAGGAGATGAAAGCGGACTGGCCGGGCTGATGGAGCAGTACGGCAACAGTTTGACCTTTTATATAAACGGCTATCTCCACGATGTGGACGATGCCGAGGATTTGATGATTGAAGCGTTTGCCTATCTTACCATCAAAAAGCCCCGCATCCGGGATGGTGGATTTAGGGCGTATCTCTACAAAGCCGCGCGCAACCTTGCACTGCGATTCGTTGCTAAAAACCGCCGGCATCGCTGCTTCGGTTTTGAAGATTTGGGGCAAGATTTAGAGAGCAAAACTCTCATTGAAGAAGTTGTTCAGACGCAGGAGCGTGACCGCATCCTGCGCCAGTGTATGGAGCAGCTTAACCCCGACTATCGGGAGGCGCTGTACCTGGTCTATTTTGAAAATATGCGCCATGCCGAGGCCGCCGCCGTCATGCGGAAAAGCGAAAAGCAGGTGGCGGATTTAGTCTATCGGGGTAAACATTCGCTGCGCAAGCGACTAAAGCAGGAGGGGATTACCAGTGCGGAATACTGAGCAGCGTGTCGCTGCCGTCAAGCGGAGAGCAAAAGAAATACAGCGGCAAAAAAAGGCACGCCGTGGCCGCACCGTCGGCATTTCCTCTGCCGCCGCTTGCCTCATCTTTATTGTGGGGCTTTCCTTTGCCATGCCCGGGATCATGGCGGGCATGGCGAACGGTGCATATACCTATGTCGGCGCAGCCGCCAGCATCTTTGATGGGAGCGGTGGTTTTGGCTATGTTCTCATTGGCCTTCTTGCTTTTGTTCTTGGTGTGAGTGTGACGATTTTGTGTTATCGCATCCGCCTGAGAAGCCAAAACGACCATGAAAACACGGAGGACAGCGATGGTTGAGCTCTTTGACAATGCCTCCCAATTTCTGGCCACGCTGCTGGCCGGTATTGGCGCAGGCATCCTGTTTTACAAAAGCCGCAAGCAGGCATACTTTCTGCTTGCCTGTTTTTTCGGCACCTATTCGCTGGCTACGCTCTACTGGACGCTCCATGTGCTCTTGTTTAACCAAACGCCGCAGGTTTTCTATGTTTCGGAGCTTGGATGGGTTGCCAGCTCCATGTTTTTGCTGACGCTGGAATACACCCTGTCCACCCCAGAGGAAAGAAAGTTTAAGCATCCTGCCGTGTGGCTGGTTCCCATTATTTGCGTCCCGCAGCTACTGTTATATCTATGCCATGGCGACATCCTTTTTAATCTGCTGATATGCGGCATGACCATGGCCGCTGCGTGGTACTCTGTCCGGGGGCTGCTCTATGCAAGGAGGCAGAGCGGAAAGCTGCGGGATATGCAATATTTTCACATCGCCGTTTTGTGCATCTGCGCGTTGGAATTCTGCCTGTGGACGGCATCTTGCTTCTGGGTCAGCGATACCCTCACAAACCCCTATTTCTGGTTTGATTTTCTGCTGACCGCCGCACTTTTTGCCCTGCTGCCTGCTACAAGAAAGGCGGTGGGGGCATGACCTATATTGAAAATATTTTTGTCTGTATTGCGGCTCCGCTTTTGGTGACGGCTCTGTGCATGGGCAAAAAACATTACCCTGCCTTTTCATTTTGCTTTGCGGGTATGGCAGCTTGTCTCTTATCTGCCTATATCAACACCTTTTTTGCCCGGCTGTATAGTGCGGACATAATCAATGCCACAACGCAGATCGCCCCGGTGGTGGAGGAAATTATGAAGCTGCTGCCGCTGCTTTTCTATCTGCTGATCTTTGAGCCGAAGGCGGAGAAAATAGGTGCCGCTGTGCTGATTGTCGCCGCCGGCTTTGCCACCTTTGAAAACATCTGCTACCTCACCCAAAATGGCGCTGCCCAGCTTTCATTTCTGCTCATTCGCGGGTTTGGTACGGGTGCCATGCACATTGTCTGCGGGGCGTTGGTGGGCCTCGGCCTTGCGTATGTGTGGCAGCGCGGCTGGCTTCGAATTGCGGGAACGGCTGGTCTTTTGTGTGCGGCAATCACCTTTCATGCCACCTATAATCTGCTGATCGCCTATGGCGGCACAGTCCAGTATGTTGCCTATGCGTTGCCTATCCTCACCATCGCTGTCGGCGTCGGCGCGGGCAAACTGCTCAAAATCAAGCCGTACCACTGAAAACGACAATATTTCTCTCAAAAAGCTGCCAATTCGGCGGCTTTTTGTTTATTTGCAGAAATATTTTGAAATTTCTCGATTTGGGGTGCGTAGTTTTCGATTTTTTTGTACCTATATAGGTAGAAGGCTTTTTATGAGAGCTGTACGGAAAGGGGCGTTTTAAATGTATGATACCGCGGAACGGGTCAGGCGGGTGCAACTGCGCGCCGGAGAATTGCACCGCAAGAGAGAAAACCGGCTTCTTAACGGCCTGACTTCTCTGTGCGCGCTGCTGGCGCTCTCTATGATTGGAGCGTTTGCCGCCATGACAGGCGGCGGGCAGGGCGGCATGGTGTCGGGCTTATACGGCGCGATGCTGCTCTTTGAAGACGCGGGCGGCTATGTGCTTGCCGCCGTGCTTTCCTTTGCCGCGGCGGTGGTTATAACGGTGCTGTGCATAAAACATAAAGCAAAGACTGAAAAATACACTAAAAGCGACATTGAGGAGGATTAGAAATGCTTAAAAAGCGTATTGTGAGCCTGCTACTGGTGGTTTGTATGGTGGCGGTTATGCTACCGGTTGGGGTAGCGGCGGAGGGTGTGTATATTGGGGATATGATTCAGTCATATACAAACTGGTTCGCGTATACCGGCGAACCGATTGACTTAGATATAGATTGGAGGAGCGAAGATAACCTCGTTGAGGACACCGACTACACGATTCAGTTTAAGGACTCAGAGGGCACGCCGGTAGCGGGCACCCCATTCGCTGTCGGCGATTATACCGTTATCATTACAGGCATCGAGCCTAATTATAGCGGCGATCACACGATCGAAATTACTATTGATGGCCTGCGTAATCTCTCAAGCGCCATCATATATTATGAGCCAGATTACCTTTTCACGGGCTTGCCTGTTGTATTGGATATCGAAGCGGTTAAGATAGGCGGCGCTACCCTAACGCGAGACACCGATTACACAATAAGCTATACGGATAATGACAGCATCGAATTGGATGGCGCGCCGACCGAGATAGGCGACTATTATGCGGTTTTCACCGGCGTGAACAGCTATAGCGGCGAAAAGCGGGAGCCCTTTTCTATTGTGCCGGCCACAAGCCTGATGTTTGCCGAGATTTCCATGGACTGGTTTTATACGTATACGGGAGAGCCTGTTGTTATAACCGGCCTCACGGTAACGCTTGGCGACAAAACGCTTATAGAAAATACCGATTACGAGATCAAATATTTTGACCAAAACCTTGTGGAACTGTCACCACCTCCGAGCGATATAGGGCATTACCAATTAAGCTTCATCGGCAAGGGTGATTATTCCGGAACATATGGGGGTTTTCTTCTCATCCTTCCACCAAACAACCTAATGCTGGCAGAAGTCTCTATGACAGACACTTATGAATACACCGGCTCTCCGGTTGTTATAAGTGATCTCGTAGTAACGCTTGGCGGCAACACCCTTACACAGGGCGTAGATTATACGGTTAGCTATGAAGACGAAGATGGATATGAAATATCCGACCCCACCGAAGTGGGCGAATATTATGTTATTGTTGAGGGTATTGAACCATCATATACGGAGTATGCATACTTGATGTTTACTATCACAGAAAATACAGCCCCCATCACCAACTGGACTGACTATGTAAAGACAAAGCCCCTCGGGTACGACGAGGACGGCGGCGGCAATATCACCATCTCCACCGCCGAGGGGCTGGCGTGGCTGGCTTCTGTGGCGAATGGGCAGGAGGGTAATTCCTTTTCCGGCAAAACCGTCACACTCACGGCAGATATTGACCTTTCTGCCTATAACTGGACGCCTATAAAAGATTTTGCCGGCACATTTGAGGGCGGCGGGCACAGCATCAATAATATGACAGTAACAAACACTGCTTGCGCCGGGCTGTTTGGATTTTTGCACGGTACTGTGCAAAATCTCTCTGTATCGGGCAGTGTAAGCAGCGGCGGCGGTTATAATTATGCGGGCGGCATCGCGGGATATAATACTGAGACTGGCAATATAATCAACTGCAAATACCAAGGCGAGATTAGCGGTACCGATAGTATTGTTTATGCAGGCGGCCTTGTGGGGCTAAACAAAGGGGCAGTGAAGAACTGCTATAATACAGGCACTGTGACTGCAATTAGCAGCTATGATAACTATGCCGGCGGCCTTGCGGGATATAATCGTGATAACGGTACGGTTATAAACTGCTATAACACAGGCGCTGTGACGGCAAGCGGCGACCATTATAACTATGCAGGCGGTCTTGTGGGATTTAATACTAATACCTGTACGGTTACAAACTGCTATAACACAGGCGCTGTGACGGCAAGCAGCGGCACTGTTAGATATGCCGGCGGCCTTATAGGAAGGCATGATGCTGGCACGATGACCAATTGCTACTGGCTTGACACAGCGGCGGGCGCTGCTATTGGGAGTGGCGGCGGAAGCAATGTCACAAACTACGCAAGCTTTACAGAGGCGCAGGGCAAGGGCACGGATGCCACATTTACCTATACAATTGCCACCGAACAAAGCGGCACTTTGTCCGATGCCCTCAATGACTGGGTGCAGGCGCAGACCCCGCCGAACGATTATTTCGGCTGGGCAAACCCATCCGCCCCAGACTACCCCGTGCTTTACCCCTTGGGCAGACCATATACAGTAACCTTCAATGCCAGTGGCGGCACGGTGTCTGCGGAACCTTTGACCGTCACCAATGGCGAATCCTACGGAGCGCTGCCGACCCCTACCCGCGCGGGCTATACATTTAACGGCTGGTACACAGAGACCAACGGCGGCACGCAGGTCAGTGAGACTGATACAGTCACTTTGACCGCAGACCAGACGCTCTACGCCCAGTGGACAGCAAACGAAGGCACCGCCTACACGGTCGAGCACTATCAGCAGACTACTACTGGGGATAGCTATGTTTTGGCGGATACGGAGAAGCTAATTGATACCACTAATGCAGAAGTAACCGCGACTGCTAACACTTATATCGGCTTTACAGAGAATCTGGGCCACCCGCAAAGGGCTGCAAGCGGGGTCATAAGTGGTGACGGCAGTTTGGTGCTAAGGCTCTATTATGACCGCAATGTTTACACCGTATCTTTTGTAAGCAATGGGGGCACAGCAGTTTCTGAACTTAGCCCTCGTTATGAGGCAAAAATCACGAAGCCTGCTGACCCAAGCAGAGCCGGTTATAATTTTTCCGGCTGGTACAAGGATGAAGTGCTTGCATTGGCTTGGGACTTTCAGACGGATGTAGTCACATCAAATATGACCCTCTATGCTAAGTGGGCGGTTGTGTCTTCCCCTTCAAGCTCCGACAATGACAGCAGCAGCGTGACCGCTGCTACGCCGCTCCCCACGGCGGAGCAGCCCACCCCGCCCACCGTAGGCACCATTAAACCCTCCGTAACAGTGGATGGGGGCGGCAGGGTCAGCGTAACCGTCACCGAGCAGGATGTGAAAAACGCCATCAGCACGGCGCTGGCTCTTGCAAAGAGCGGCGGCACCGCCACAAACGGCATTGCCGTTTCCATCGACCTTTCGGCGCTGCAAGCTCAGTTTAGCACCTTTCCCCTAACCCTTAGCAAGGGGGCATATCAGGCCTTGGCCGATGCAGGGGTGCGGTCACTCGATATTAAAACGCCGCAAATTTCCCTTTCCCTGGATTTGCAGACGCTTAAAACCATTTTGCAGAACATGGGCGATCAGATTACCATCACTGCGGAGCGAATTGACCCGGCAAGCCTTACGGGCGCGGCGAGGACGGCGCTCGGCTCCCGTCCTGCCTACAGGCTCTCTATCGCTTACGGAGATAAGAAGATCACCAGCTTCGGCGGCGGTTGGGTATCGTTGTTCCTGCCATACGCCCCTGCCAATGGTGAAAACCCGGCCGGGCTGTGTGCCGTATATGCAGACGGCACAGGCGGCGTGCAGTGGCTTTGGAATTCCAGCTACAACCAAAACGCCCGAACACTGCTGCTTAGAACCAGTCACTTTTCAACCTTTGGCATCGGCTACAAGCAAGTGCCGAGCTTTACCGACATTGCGGGCCATTGGGCGAAAAGCGACATCGAGTACGTTGCTGTTCGTGGCCTGATGAATGGTACAAGCGCCACCGCCTTCTCTCCCGAAAGCGGTATGACCCGCGGGATGTTCGTCACGGCGCTTGGCAGACTGGCAGGCGTGGACAGCACGAAATACAAAGACACCAAGTTTACCGATGTAAAAGCCGATGCCTACTATGCGCCATATGTTGCATGGGCATCGGAAAAGGGTATTACGAGCGGCACGAGCGCAACGACATTTTCTCCAGACAAACTGATTTCCCGGCAGGAGATGGCGGTGCTTTTGGCAAACTACGCAAAGGCAACGGGTTGCACCCTACCCAAGACACGTGAAGCGATTACCTTTGCGGATGCGGCCTCCATCGGCAGCTTTGCCCGTGACGCTGTAAAAGCCATGCAGATGGCGGGCGTGATAAATGGAAAGAACAGTAACAAGTTTGACCCGCAAGGCACAGCTACGAGGGCGGAAGCTGCCGCCACGCTTCATCGCTATGCGGAGCTGGTAATCGACATTCAAACAGCGCAGGGGCTGGATATAAACGACAGCGGCAGCGCCATCATGTATGAAAACGGAAAGCCGGTAAAATCGACAAGCCGGACGGTGAACGGTAATATCTACACCTTTAATGCTTTCGGCGAGGCTGTCCTTCCGGTGAAAAAGACCGGCACATACACAGTACAGAAAAATGATAGCTTCTGGCGGATTGCCTATAAACTGGGCTGCATCATGGCCGACCTTGAGAGGTTGAACGGTAAAAGCCGATATGATTTAATCCATCCTGGAGATGTGCTGCGGGTTCCCGAAAACTAAAATGCGCAAAGGGCGGCCGGTCAATCGGCCGTCCTTTTATACGAAGCAATATCAGAAACCTGTATGCAAGGAAAGTAATAGGAGCGGCCGTCAGAATCGGTGGTCGCCCCTGTTGCCATTATCCTTTATTCTCCCTGATGTTCCCCAAGCTTGATTTAACCATTCCCCATCTGCTGAAGTTTACCATCAAAAAGACAAGCAGATAAACCAAAAAGCAATCGGAGCCAACTATCGGCTCCGATTGCTTTTTTAAATCCGTATTCGGTTTGCCATTTTGGTGGGTTCACAACTTATCCTTGTGACCTCCCGCCTTTTCCCCGGGGTGATTTTATTACACTGAATCCGGCTTGTAGCCGGTTATTGCTTATTTTCTTTTCGTGTTCGGACCCAGACTTTCTTTTCTGGAGTTATGGCCGAGGTT
>Ga0265293_10006474_pt1 | contig 18715 bp, 19 predicted proteins | sample Munlanlewell138R_FD_192505 | JGI IMG/M metagenome (GOLD analysis project Ga0265293, IMG submission 192505) | Leachate microbial communities from a municipal landfill in Southern Ontario, Canada - Leachate well 138R | ecosystem: Engineered > Solid waste > Landfill > Unclassified | place: Canada... | reverse complement strand
TCAGTACGATTAGTTAATTCCACGAATGATGACACCTGCTTCTGCTTCATTTCGCTTCTCTACATGTCCAATTTGGAATGCTTTTTCACCTAACTCAGTAGCTAGCTCAATTACTCCCGCAGCCTGTTCACTTGGTACAACCAAAATCATACCTATCCCCATATTAAATGTTCGGAACATCTCTTGTTGAGATACTATGCCCTTTTCTGCTAAGAAAGTAAAAATCTCAGGCATCTCCCAGCTTCCATATTCAACTATCGCTTTATAATTACTAGGATATACTCGTGGAATATTCTCATAGAAGCCACCACCTGTAACATGAACTGCCGCTTGTAACTCAAACTTATCCTTAATTGCTAGAACAGATTTAACATATATTTTAGTAGGTGTCAGAATAGCCTGACCAATTTCACTATCTAAAGAAATCTGGTTATCAGCTAGAATCTTACGCACTAATGAGAATCCATTAGAATGAATGCCACTAGATGCTAAACCGATTAGCACACTGCCCTCTGCCACCTTAGAGCCGTCAATGATTTCACTCTTATTAACTGCACCAACTGAAAATCCAGCAATATCATACTCACCTTCTGCATACATACCTGGCATTTCTGCTGTTTCGCCACCAATTAACGCACAGCCTGCAAGGGAACATCCATCTGCTATTCCTTTTACTATTTGTTCAATTTTACCAGGTTCTAATTTGCCACACGCCAAATAATCAAGAAAAAATAACGGCTCTGCTCCTTGTACGACTATATCATTTACGCACATAGCAACAGCATCAATCCCAATCGTATCATGCTTATCTTGTGCAAAGGCTACCTTTAGCTTTGTACCAACACCATCAGTACCTGAAACAAGTACTGGTTCATGGAATTTCTGTAGATCTAATTGAAATAAAGCACCAAAGCTACCTAAGTCAGTTAATACTTCCTTACGCCATGTTTTCTTAACATGAGGCTTCATGCGATCTACTGCTTCATTGCCAGCATCAATATTAACACCAGCATCCTTATATGAACTCATTCATTCCACCTGCTTTCTTATTATCTTGTTTATCTTAACGAATCTTGTTTATCTTAACGAATCTTGTTTATCTCAATGATACTACTAAGCTTCCTTTTTATAAATGAGAAATAGTCTTTATTCCAGACAAAACTTGCCATTTTGAATAATCTCCGTTGGATATGATCCACTAAAGCATGCGTCGCAATATCCTGTGCACCTACGTTCGCCATTACAATTATCTACACGCTCATCTATTGTGCTTATCATTCCATCAATCGATAAATATGCCAGCGAATCTGCGCCGATAAACTCTCGTATTTGTTCAATTGACTTACTGGCTGCTATTAGTTCTTCTCTTGATGACGTGTCGATACCATAATAGCATGAATGGGTTACAGGTGGTGAGCTTATACGCACATGCACTTCTGTGGCACCAGCCTCACGTAACATATTGACAATTCGACCACTTGTTGTCCCACGTACAATCGAATCATCAATCATGACAACACGTTTGCCTTCAACGACCTTGCGTACAGCACTTAGCTTTAAGCGAACTCCACGCTCTCGCATCTCCTGTGAAGGCTGAATAAATGTTCTGCCGATGTAACGATTCTTGATTAGTCCTAATTCATAAGGAATACCTGTCGCCTCAGCAAAGCCGATTGCCACAGATGTACTAGAATCTGGAACGCCAGTGACAACATCCGCTTCTACAGGCGCTTCCATAGCTAACCTTTTACCTAACTGTTTGCGGGCTGCATGTACGTTAATACCTTCTATATTGCTATCAGGTCTAGCAAAATATATATATTCAAAAATACAGGTTGCATCGTTAGGGAAGGTTGTTATTCTTTTACTGACAATTCCATCCTTTGTAATAATAATCATTTCCCCCGGCTCAATATCACGTATAAACGTAGCTCCCATAGTGTCAAAGGCACAAGTTTCAGATGATACAACATAGCTCCCGTTTAATTTACCAAGCGATAATGGACGAATTCCATTTGGATCACGAACAGCGATTAACTTAGTATCAGTCAGAAATAGCATCGCATAAGCACCCTTAATCATGCTAAGGCTTTCCTCAACAGCATCCTCTGTATTTTCATAGCCAGAACGCGCAATAAGATGTGCCGCTACCTCGGTATCCGTCGATGTTTGAAATATGCTGCCCTGTCTTTCTAAGTGGTTGCGTAACTGATGTGCATTAACAATATTACCATTATGCGCAAGTGCTAGATTGCCACGACGATATTTAAAGGAAATCGGCTGCACATTCTGCAAAGTATTCTCACCAGTCGTTGAGTATCGTACATGTCCTATTGCCGCAGTACCTGCTAACGAACGTATCAATTCCTCTGTAAAAACATCCGACACTAATCCTTGTCCCTTATAATGATGGAATTCCCCTTCATCAGAAGTTACTATCCCAGCACTTTCTTGACCCCTGTGCTGTAGTGCATATAAGGCATAATAAGTTAATTGAGCCGCATTTTTATTGTTAAATATGCCAAAAACACCACACATTATAGCTTTTCCTCCAATCTACGCAATATCTCCTGATATGCTTCACTAACTCCGCCTAAATCTTGACGGAAACGATCCTTATCTAGCTTTTCTTTAGTATTAATATCCCAAAAACGACAAGTATCTGGTGAAATCTCATCTGCTAGTAATAACTCTCCCTCAGACGTAATCCCAAACTCCAATTTAAAATCTACCAGCAAGATACCAATCTCACCCATGAATTTGCTTAATACTTCATTTACTTTTAAACCCAGTTGCTTCATTTGTTTTACCTGTGTAGTGGTAGCTAGCCCCAGAACAGCAATATGATCCTCATTGATGAACGGATCATTTAATGCATCGTCTTTATAATAAAATTCAACAATCGGATGACGTAGCTCCGTACCTTCTATAAATCCTAGACGCTTTGCAAACGAGCCTGCTGCAACATTTCTTACGACAACTTCTACTTTTACAATATCAACCTTGCGAATTAACTGTTCATTTTCAGATATGCTAGATATAAAATGGTTGTCAATTCCATTTTGCTTTAATAATTTGAAAAACAAAGAGCTAATTTTGTTATTTAAAAAGCCTTTGTTTTCAATTTGACCCCTCTTCGCACCATTAAAAGCAGTTGCATCATCCTTGTACTCTACCAAGTAAATATCTTTATCATCTGTGCCATAAATCTTTTTGGCCTTTCCTTCATAGAGTAAATTACCCTTTTGCATATCGTCTAACCTCCCACTTAATTCAACTACTTACCTTAAATTACATTGCTTATCTTAAATTACATTAATTAAATATAACTAAATCAAGCCTATTCTACAGAAAATTGTATCAACATGCTTCACATGATATCTTGGATCAAAGCAATCTTCTATTTCTGCATCTGTTAAATGATTACCTATATTCGGCTCCGATTTTACTAAATTTTTAAATGATGTCTGCTCTTCCCATGCTTGCATTGCCTTTTGTTGTACCATGTCATATGCCGCTTCTCTCGACATGCCTTTTTCAATTAATTTAAGCAGCACTCGTTGTGAGAATATTAGTCCAAAGGTGCGATCCATATTGCGGAGCATATTTTCCGGAAACACAGTTAAATTCTCTAACACACCACCCATACGACGCAGCATGTAATTTAATAAAATTGTACTATCCGGGATAATAACACGTTCCACAGAAGAATGTGAAATATCACGTTCATGCCAAAGTGGTACACAATCATATTCTGCAACCATATTACCTCGTAGAACCCTCGCTAAACCGCAAATATTTTCGCTTGAAACTGGATTACGCTTGTGCGGCATTGCTGATGAGCCTTTTTGACCTTTATGGAAGCGTTCTTCAACTTCCCGAACTTCACTCTTTTGTAAACCGCGAATTTCTACTCCAATCTTTTCTAAGGTTGTCCCAATTAAAGCTAACACCGATATATAATGGGCATGACGGTCACGCTGTAATGTCTGCGTCGATACTGGTGCAGGTGATAAACCAAGCTTTTGACATACATAAGCTTCAACATGTGGATCAATATTAGCATATGTGCCAACAGCTCCTGACATTTTGCCGAATTCTACTTCTGCTGCTGCCCGATTAAAACGCTCAAGATTACGCTTCATTTCCTCATACCATAACGCAAGCTTTAAACCAAAGGTTGTCGGCTCCGCATGAACACCATGGGTGCGACCCATCATTATCGTATCTTTGTGCTCTATTGCACGCTTCTTTAACACTTCAATTACATATTCAATATCCTTGCGAAGAATATCATTAGCTTGTTTGATTAGAAATGCCAATGCAGTATCTACAACATCAGTAGAGGTTAGTCCATAATGAACCCATTTCTTCTCATCGCCTAATGTCTCAGATACTGCTCTTGTAAAAGCAACAACATCATGCCTTGTTTCAGCTTCTATTTCGTTAATACGTTTAATATCAAAGCTTGCATTATCCCATAGCTTCTGAACATCTTCTTGAGGTATTACTCCTAATGACGCCCATGCTTCACAAGCTTCTATCTCAACACGCAACCATGCCTTAAACTTATTTTCTTCTGTCCATATTGCGCTCATCTCTGGTCGTGAGTATCTTTCAATCATTTTCTTTCCTCCATAATATATAAAATAAATATACTATTTTTAAATTAGGTATCCCGCTAATTTAAAGTAACTCTTCTATGAATGATAACTTGGTGGCAATAATTACTAATGCTTGTTTAACATCCTCTGCCACAACATTAATGTGCCCCATTTTACGGTTATGCACTGCTCCTTGCTTGCCATATAAATGAAACTTCACTTGCTTTGGCAATTCAGGCAGCAGCTCAGTAAATGGTTGTATATGTTGCCCTAGTAAATTAACCATTACCACTGGTGTTAATAAGGTAGTATTACCTAACGGCAGATTACAAATTGCCCGAACGTGCTGTTCAAACTGGGAAGTTTCGCAAGCATCCATTGTATAGTGCCCAGAGTTGTGTGGACGTGGTGCTAATTCATTGATATATATATTTCCATCAGCTTGATAGAACATTTCTACCGCTAAAACTCCAAGCAAACCTAGCTGCTCAGCAATATCGACTGCTATCTGTCTGGCATGCTGTTCTGCTGCAGCTGGAATATGTGCTGGTACAATGGACATGTGTAGAATATTATTAACGTGTTTGTTCTCAGCTACCGGAAAAGTTTCAATCTCTCCACGACAATTGCGTGCCACGACAACTGATATTTCTCTTTCAAAATCAATAAACTTTTCAACAATAAAATCTATATCAGCGTATTCTGGCTGTGAGAATACTTGACTTGCTGTCAAATAGTCCCGTTCATTTCTGATTATCCATTGACCCTTACCATCATAGCCACCTGTTGCTGTTTTCATAATCAGCGGCAAGCCTAGTGTGTCAATTGCTTTCATAAGAATAGCTTCCATTCTTGTAATTGCAGATGTAGCAACTAGTTTTAAATGGCTAGTGGTATCAACATTAACCATTTCAAAAGGATCTCTATTAATGATTTCAAAGGGCGCAACCGGAAGTCCGAACGATTGCAATGCTCTTTTTTCCATAATTCTATTTTGGGTTATTTTTAGTAAAATACTGCCCTGTGGAACATACGATAATTTCTCTAGATTCTCAACAACCTCTGCGTCAACATTTTCAAATTCATATGTTATTACTTGGCTTTTATCAGCTAATAGATTAGCGCCTTTAGTATCTTTATACTCTGCAATGATATGGTCGTCTGCTACCTGAGAACACGAGCAATTGTGGCTTGGATCAAGTGTAACAAAACAGTATCCCATAGCTTTACCAGCTAATGCCATCATTCTTCCAAGCTGCCCTCCACCTAATATCCCAATCGTTGAACCTGGTAGAATGTTACGGTAGCTCATCAGCCAACACTGCCTCTCTTTTTTGTTTGCGAAGTTCAACAACTCGCTGCTGGTATTCCGGATATTTAATACCTAGAATTTGTGCTGCTAAAATACCTGCATTAGTCGCCCCAGCCTTGCCTATTGCAACAGTCGCTACTGGTACACCGCCAGGCATTTGTACAATTGATAATAATGAATCAAGCCCACTAAGATTACTAGATTTCACTGGCACGCCAATTACAGGTAGCTCAGTCTTTGCTGCAACCATTCCCGGTAAATGCGCCGCTCCCCCTGCACCTGCAATAATCACTTCTAAACCACGTTCTTTCGCAGTCTCGGCATAAGTAAACATCAAGTCTGGAGTACGGTGTGCAGACACAACTCTTTTCTCAAAAGGTATCTGTAATTGTTCGAGCATTTCACACGCTAACTGCATTGTCTCCCAATCAGAAGTACTTCCCATAATTACACCTACAATTGGCTTCGCTTCCATTAGCATCCTCCATCTGTGTTTAGTTAATAAATTTAGTTAATCAGTTTAGTTAATCAAATTTAGCTTAATTATTTAAAGATATATCAACAGTGTTCGACATACATAGCGCTTCGATACAAATAGCGCTTCGATACAAATAGCGCTTCGATACAAATAATGTATAACACTGTAATTTTCGTATTCGGTTTCTACAAGAATTCTATCAACAATGTAAAAGGAACTTGCTTTATGAAGTAAGAGAGGACCCTCAAAAAGGAGTCCTCTCTATTAAATTTAAGTATTTTTTATTAATTAAATTATTCAGCTAGGAATAAAAATCTTAGAATAAATAGTACTCCTAAAACATACACAATTGGATGAACCTCTTTAGCCTTACCTGCAAAAATCTTAACAAGTGGGAAGAATATAAATCCAAACGCAATACCGTTAGCAATACTGTAGCTTAATGGCATAAATACTACCGTCATAAACGCTGGAACTGCATCTGTGAAATCGCCCCAATTAATATCCTTCAAGCTTGAAGCCATATATACGCCAACGATTATTAAAGCTGGTGAAGTTACTGCTGGTGATAATGCTAATGCTTTGATAATAGGGAAGAACGGTAAAGACAATAAGAATAATGCTGCCGTTACAACTGCCGTCATTCCTGTACGTCCACCTACTGCAACCCCTGCCGATGATTCAACATATGAAGTCGTTGTAGAAGTTCCTAATGCAGCACCTGCCATAGTAGCAACCGCATCAGACATTAGAGCTTTATTTGCTCTAGGAAGCTTATTATCAACAAGCATATTACCTTGCTTTGCAACGCCTGTTAATGTGCCTGCAGTGTCAAAAAAGTCAACAAATAAGAATGCAAAAACAATTGTTAATACTCCAAGTTCTAATGCGCCCATGATATCCATCTGCATAAAAGTAGGTGCTAAACTAGGTGGTGCTTCGATAATTCCTTCAGGACGCATAACTTGTCCAGTAAATATTCCGATAACTGCAGTAATTACCATACCCAATAAAATTCCACCAGGAACTTTACGAATAATCAATAATGCCGTAATTGCCACACCGATTAATGTTAAAAGTGGTGTGCCAGTAAAAGCTTCTGGATTAAGAGAAACTATAGTTGCTTCATTACTAACAAGAATGCCTGAATTTTGCAAACCAATAAAAGCAATGAATACACCAATACCTGCTGCAACAGCACTCTTTAAACTAGAAGGAATTGAATTAATTATAAGTTCACGAAGCGTAGTTAAAGTTAAAATAACAAATATAACCCCTGATATAAATACTGCCCCTAAAGCAACTTCCCATGAATATCCGCCACCTAATACAACAGTGTAAGCAAAATATGCATTTAGACCCATACCAGGTGCTAACGCTACTGGATAATTGGCGTAAACACCCATAATCAAAGTACCAATAGCAGCAGCTATTACCGTAGCTACGAATACAGCACCAAAATCCATGCCTGCATCAGATAAGATTGCTGGATTGACAAAAATAATATAAGCCATTGTTAAGAAAGTTGTTAAACCAGCTACCATTTCTGTTCTTAAATTAGTGTTGTTTTCTTGAAACTTAAAAAACTTACCTACAGCACTTTCATTGCTTGTCAACTCGTACATCCCCTTTGTTTATATGTTTTTTTGAAACAGTAGAGCCTAGTGCATATAGCACCAGGCTCTACGAAAGCAAGCGTATTCATTGTCTTAATGCGACCAACGATACGACATTTGATTTCGTAGTCAAGCAATTTACGGTTGCTCGGTAGAGACTTCTGAGCCATATTCTCAGTATTATACGAACCATAAAATAATAAATAAATGATAACTTTGTCCAAAAATAGTTTAACAATTATTTCGACAAAAGTCAACAAAAAACACGAACATTATCGTTCCTTTTAACAAAAATGTTCGTGTTTGTTTTGTTTATATTTTTTAATTGTTTTTAAATACTTATGATTATTCCCTGAATATTTATAGTTACTCTCTAAATATTTCTGATTAATTTTTAAACATTTATTTATATTTTATAAATATAAACATTGTTTTTTTAAACAATTTTATTTATAATGTAACTATTAGAAGGAGTGGTTATATGTCAGTGTCTGAACAACTGAAAATTGTATGTGTAAAGCTTGGAATAAGCGCCTCCGAACTCGGAAGGATATCCGGAAAAAGTCCGCAAGCCTTTAGCCAGAAAATGAAGCGAGAAAGCTTCACTATAGATGAATTAAAAAAAATTGCTGAAGCTGCCGGATGTAAATACGAGGGAGCTTTTATACTTCCATCTGGCGAAAAGGTAACATACTAAAAATGGAGGTTATTATTTGTGCGTATATCAAATGCAGGATATCCTGGCATAGAGAACAAGAAAGTAACCATGGAGGACGGTGTTAATCAATGACTTTATATGAAAAAATCGACTGCTACAAGCAGGCTATTGATGAAAAGCGTCCTTTCGAAGGTCATTTGCTAAATGAAATTAAAAACTACTATCGTATAGGGCTCACATGGTCTAGTAATGCTCTTGAAGGAAACACTCTCACCTTAAGTGAAACAAAAGTCCTCCTGGAAGATGGATTAACTGTTGGAGGAAAGCCTCTCCGAGATACCTTCGAAGCACTAGGACATGCAAAAGCTTATGATTACATGTTTACTTTGCTTAACAGTTTCCAACTAACAGAAGAAGACGCCCTTACAATGCACCGCATGTTTTATACAGGCATCGATATAGAATCAGCAGGAAAATACCGTGATCGCCCGGTATTTATAACTGGATCAAAATATGAAGTATGCCCAGCAGAGCAGATAGAAAAAGAAATGAAAAACTTATTTCAGTGGGTATGCTCAGCGCGAAACGATTACCACCCGGTCCAATTTGCCGCCCAGCTACATAAGCGGTTTGTATTTATTCATCCTTTTATAGATGGTAACGGAAGAGTTGCTAGGTTGCTCATGAATACAGCACTTATTCAAAACGGTTATATGCTGTCAATAATTCCACCAGTATTAAGACATGAATATATTAGTTTATTGGAACGCGCTCATGAAGATGATCAACCTTTCATGGACTTCATTGCTGAACGCGTCCTTGAATCTGAAAAGGAAATTATGAGGTTATTGAATATTCAATCTGAATAAACCTTTTTCAAAACTACGGCGCCTAGCACTTAAGTTATTATCACTTAAGTTTTAATAATTATTTGATGCCATGCATTGAATATTTAGGCACCAGGTACCAAAGTTAATAGTGGGAAAAGACATCTGATATTCCAAATATAAAATGCAATATGGGGTGAGAAGATGATTAAAATTACTAAACAGCCGATTTATGACGAATTTCTTCAGATGTGTGCGGATGCCAATCAAAATATAATGTTATGCACACCATTTGTGAAACGAGAAATTGTTAATGATATTTTTTCTGTAACAAATAAGCAATTATCAATGAAATTAATCACAAATATAAATTTACAAAACTTTCATCAAAGGGCATCAGATCTTAGTGCGATAGAAAAGTTTATAAGCGACGGAGCAGTCTATAATTGTACAACACTACATGCAAAGCTATATATTTTTGATAATAAAAAATGCATTATAACGTCTGCAAATCTAACGACATCAGGTCTTAGAAAAAATATCGAATGCAGTATGATAACAGATGAATTGGATTTAGTTAATTCATCTGTAAAAGAATATAATTCAATAATAAAGGATAATAGGGTAGGAGAAATTACGCAACAATCCATTTTTGACATAGCAAACATACTTAAAAAAATCCCTCATGTTCAGAAAATAGAATATCCGCAGTTTGATTTATCTGGAACTTACGAATCTGATGTTAACACTATTGCCGAGTCTCTTACTGGATGGAGGAAAAGAGTTTTTATCAAATTGAATTCCATGCAAGAGGATACATTTTCATCGCAGGAAGTAAAAAATATAGCAGAGCAATTAAAAGAGGCTTATCCTAACAATCATAATCGGGAAGCTAAAGTGCGTCAGATATTACAGCAATTACGCGATACTGGTTTAATTGAATTTACTTCTCCTGGAACTTATAGAATACTATGGACGAAAGGAGATATTTATGAAGTTTAGAGTTAAAGTTACCGAGATTTTGCAAAAAATTATTGAGATTGATGCTGAAAGCAACGAGGAAGCTGAGTCAATAGTACGTAGACAATATAATAGCGAAGATATCGTATTAGATAGTGAAGATTTTAATGACGTTGAATTTGAAGTTCTGTCTGAATGAGCTATGGCGCCTGGCACTTAAGTTATGAAATCTTCTTGCTTGCCAATTTAGGACACTCTATAAATGTATTTTTCACTATACATCTACATTGTCATTTTATAGTAGTAACAAAACTACATAAGCCAAGCAATAATTTACATTATATTAAGATAAATATTATTGCTATGTTATTAAGTAACAAAGACGGAGCAATGTATAGCGCCGTCTTTGTTTTATATACGGATAAGTCAGTTCGACTTATTCCCACTCAATTGTTGCTGGAGGCTTGCTTGTTATATCATATACTACTCTATTTACTTCTGGAATTTCATTAATCATTCTTGAGGATAGCTTCTGTAACAGCTCATATGGTAGATGCGCCCAATCGGCAGTCATACCATCAGTACTATTGACAGCACGAATTGCTACCGTATGGCTATAGGTACGCTCATCACCCATTACACCTACAGTTCTAACATTAGGTACTACCGTGAACATCTGCCATATTTCGCGATACATGCCTGCTTTGCGAATTTCATCTTCTAATATAGCGTCTGACTCACGTAATATATGCAGCTTATCTTCGGTCACTTCACCTAATGCTCTGATGCCAAGACCCGGACCCGGGAATGGATGACGCCAAACTATATGTTCAGGAAGTCCCATTTCTTCGCCAACACGACGAACTTCATCTTTAAATAATGTGTTCAATGGCTCAATTAATTGGAACTGAATGTCTTCAGGTAAACCACCTACATTATGATGTGATTTAATAGTTGTAGCTGTATCTGTTCCACTTTCGATAATATCTGTATATAATGTACCTTGTACTAAATAATCAAATTGGCCAAGTTTTTTTGATTCTTCTTCAAAGACGCGAATAAATTCTTCACCAATAATTTTGCGTTTGCGTTCGGGATCACTTACACCTTTTAATTTAGACATAAAGCGTTCCTTAGCGTCAACGAGGATTATATTCATATGAAATCCGTCTTTAAAAGTTTCCATGACCTGCTCGGCTTCATTTTTCCGTAATAGCCCATGATCAACGAAAATACATGTTAGGTTATCGCCAACTGCTTTGTGGGTTAATACCGCAGCAACCGAAGAATCTACGCCACCACTTAATCCACATAATACCTTTTTATCCCCAGCCTTACTTCTAATATCAGCAATAGCTAGATCAACAAAACTGCTAGCAGTCCAATCTAATTCACAATCACAGACATGAAGAATAAAGTTTTTCAACATATCATTTCCGTATACTGAATGTAATACCTCTGGGTGGAATTGTACTGCGTAAAATTTCTTATCAACATTACTCATGGCTGCTACCGGAGCATGACTAGTACTCGCATCAATGCTAAAACCAGTTGGAGGCTCAATAACTAAATCACTATGGCTCATCCATACTTGCTGCTCTACCGGCAAGTCTAGATAAAGCTTACTGTCAGGATTTTTGACAGTAATAATCGCTTTTCCATATTCGCGCACACTAGCCCGCTCTACCTTACCTCCAAAATGGTAAGACATCATTTGCATACCATAGCAAATACCCAGAATCGGAATACCTAATTCATATATTTCAGGATCTACCTTTGGCGCTACATCGCTATAAACACTATTCGGACCACCTGAGAAGATTATCCCTTTGGGATTTAATTCTTTAATTTGCTCGATAGTTGTTTTATAAGACATAAGCTCACTATAAACGCCAAGTTCACGTATTCTACGGGCTATTAATTGATTATATTGTCCTCCAAAATCTAAAACGATAACCTTTTGTTCTGGTTTTTGCACGTTATTCTATCTCTCCTTAAATTGTCTTTGCTTATCTTAATTTGTTTATAACTTGTTTCAACTTGTCTCGAATTCAATGTTATTCAAAATATTTTTTGTATATTTTATCTACCGTCTCATTTGACTCTTTTTTGAACTGTTCATATTTACGCATAAATTCTCTACCATTTTCGGTAAGGGTTGTACCACTATCAGTTCCGCCAGCCTTCTTACTGACTAACTCTATTCCTAAACGTTCTTCTGTCGCCTTAATCTTCCCCCAAGCAGCACGATATGACATTCCTAATTTGCTAGCAGCTTGTCTAATAGAGCCCGTTTGATCAATAGCTCTTAATAGTGCTTGCCTTCCGTCACCATAAATTACATTGCCCTCTTTTTCTAACCAAACCTTTGATTTTGCCATTGTTAACTTATCCACACTATCCCTCCTACATTATATATCTTTGAATTCAATAAGATCCCCTAATCTACGACGTACATATATATATGTTATCAAAAAAATCAAAATAATAAAACCTTCTACCTAAAATAAATAGCGCTTCACATATTATCTATAGAAACGCTATCGCTTATCATATGCTATTGAATTTTTTTGCTATCTATTTCTTTCGGACCTTCATATCCTTGCTGAACTGCTATCATATCTAAATAGATAGTCTCTAAATCTATTAGGAAAAAGCTCGGATTTCCAAGCTGTTCTTTCATATCCACAAGCTTTACGTATCCTTTACATTCTTCACATACATATAGCTTTTTATTTTCTGATGCATCTGCTGATAAGAAACGCAGTTTGTCATGATTATTATTTTTACAATGAGGACACTGCAAACGTTTAACTTCCCATACAGTATCACAACGAGTACAGCATGCTTCACGCTTACCTTCATCTGCAGTTCTAAGAATTCGGACGGTTTCTCCACATACAGGACATGTGTTCCCATTATATCCTTCAAACTTAACTTTTGAATTAATTAATTTAGAAAAAGCCTTCACAAAAGGTCTGTATGCCATCTCAACTATAAATTGCAAAATAGCCGTATTCAATTTGTGTTTTTTTGCTAATTCTTCAAAATAAAAATAGTTCGTAGCTTTTGTCGCTTCTATCAATGATGAAAGATTGTCTAATGACTTAAATGATGAATTTATTTCATCCAATATGTCCTTAAGATGTGGTTGATGCTTCTCAACTATAGATATAACTTTATCCAAGTGGCTTAAAAACAGTTCATTATCAATCGGGAAATCAATAACTGACGACATCGGATTATGCTCTTTAATCTGTGCTTGCAAAAAACTATCATCTAACTCTAGGTCTGTAAATGTAACTTGCTCAGATAATTTAGTTACTTCGTTTATTATTTCTTTGTGCATATTAAGATAATCTTGGTTTGCTGTGGAATCCATATTGATAACCCCCTTATATATATACGCCGCCCAGTAAGCCTATAAAACGCTATTTATGAATAGAATCATGGAAGCTTTACGCTTCCATGATTCATCAATTCATCCAAGCTAGTTCTAGCTTATATTATATTCCTACAATATTCAACTTATGAGGATTTTTTCTTGTTCTTTTTCTCTGCTTCCATTACTTCGTTATACCATCTTTCATGGTGACCTTTAACGAATTCTGCATCAGTGTATCCAGTTAACATTCCTTCCATTGCTTCCTTCCACAATGAAGTACCTAAGTAAATGTGAACCATAGCTACTGCACTTAGCAATGCCATAGATGCACTATGGATAACATATCCCCATTGAACTAATGCAAGAGAGAAGTACTCAGGGAACCAGATTATAAAGCCTGAAGCAATTATCAAAGTTGTAAATAGGATTGTTAACATTGAGTTAACTTTCTCACCACCATTGATAAAGCCTTGTGGCGGAGTCTCTGCATGCATCCCGAATAATTCCTTAACGAATCCCGGGAAGAACAAGAAGTCATTCTTAGTCCAAGTAAATGTTTCCTTGATCCATCCGAAGAAGCTCTTAGGATCAAATATCATGAAGATAAATGCTGGAAGTATGAATACTACAGCAACAATTCTATGAATTAACTGTGCACCTTCAAAACCACCAAACAAAGGAGCTAAGAAGTCAAAAATGTCTGCAAATAACAGTAAACCTGTTAATAACAATATTGCATAGGAGCCTACATAAATCCAGTGAGTCGCACGAGCAGACTTAGTAAAACGATAGATTTTACCATCCTTTAGCATTGGTACGTTCTTACTCATTATGCATCTCCTCCCTTCGTTTCAGAATGATCGTCTGTATGATGCGATCCTTTGTTTCTCTTGTTTAATACATAGCTAGTTACAGCTACTGCTGCTGCTGCTCCCCATGCTACTTTACCCAATGGTTGAACAATGTCCTTCCATAGAGCAAGCGATACAGGCACAACAGGCTTAGCAGGTAATCCATAGAATTCTGGAGATTCAGCAAGCACATAGATTACATTTGTTCCACTAATGCTATCTGGATTGTAGATATTAGCATTTGGATACTTTTCTCTAACTTGTGCTAAACGAGCATCTGCTTTAGCAAGCATTTCTGAACGCTCACCGAACTCTAGCACGCCGCTTGGGCAAGTAGTAACACATGCAGGCTTCTTACCAGCAGCTACACGGCTAGCACAAAGATCGCATTTGTTAGATTTCTTAACTACTTTACCTGAATATTGAGATTTACGAACTGCATTCATGTTACCCGGTTCTTCTCTGAAAGTAGGTTGTGCTTCATCGTCAATAATCGCACGTCCATCTTCAGCATATTCTTGTACTTGAATTACACCGAATGGGCAATGTGTTTCACAATATCCACATCCTACACACTTATCCCAATCGCGATTAACCGCACCTGTTTCAGTGTGGAATAACGCTTCTTGAGGACAAGCTTTAACACAAGCAGCATCTACACAATGCTTACAAGCATCTTTCATGAAATGCCATTGCATTTCGCCGTTTACTTCTTTTTCATTATATTTAATTAAACACCATGTATTGGCTGTAACTTTTGCATGTGACTGGTAACTTCCGTGAAATGGTTCAATTTCAGCAGGAAGCTCATTCCAGTTCTTACAGCTAACCATACATCCACGACAAGCAGTACATTTAGTTGTATCTACATACTTAGTATATGTTGTCATGATTAAGCCCTCCTAACGTCGCATAACAATGCTTTATACTCAGGAATTCTAGTGTTCGCACAACCAATATGGGCTGTTATTAAGTTAGCTTGATGTCCCGTAACGATTCCTTTGTAACCGAAGTTCCAAGGCATACCTAGCTGATGTACAAGCTTACCACGTACATTTAGAGGCTTAAATCGCTTAGTTACCATAGCAACAGCTTTAACTTCTCCACGAACGTTAGATACTATGACTTGATCACCATTCTTGATATTCTTTTCTTGCGCTAACTCTTCACTCATCTCAACAAACATGTGTGGCACAAGCTCAGCTAACCATGCAAGGTTACGAGTCATAACGCCAGACTGCCAATGTTCGCACATTCTATAAGTTGTAGCAACAATTGGATATTGCGCACTATCACTCTTGCCATTCATTGTATCATCATAGATATGAACTGCTGGGTTCAATTCAGTAGAACTGAACGCATTAGGAATTGGTGATTCAAATGGCTCATAATGCTCTGGGAATGGTCCATCAGCCATGCCAGTCGGAGCAAATAACGCACCCACACCATCATTCATCATGATATAAGGGTCAGTTCCACCTGGATCACTTGGAGCTCTAGTTCCTACAAAGTCTGGAACGTCGAAACCAGTCCACTTGCTGCCATCCCACCATAAATCAGCTTTATCTTGTGACCATGGCTTACCGCTCCAGTCAGCTGAACAACGGTTGTAGATAATACGACGGTTCGCTGGCCATGCATAAGACCAGTTCAAGTAGTTACCAATTCCTTGGCTACCATCTGGTGCCTTATCTTCATCATCACGATTACAGCACTTATAATCCTTGAAGTACTGCTCATCATCTTGGTCTGTATTTACATCTACACCCTTAGCGTACATACCACTGTAGATCCAGTTACCACACGCTGTTGTTCCATCATCCTTCAATTCCCCGAATAGACCAACAGTCTTACCTGTAGCAATTTCGTAACCATTAATTTCTTTAGCGATTCTTTGGATCTTCGGATATTCACCGATTCCATCACTGTAATTCCAAGTAAGCTTAGTAATAGGAAGGTCACGCTTAGCTGTGCTACCTTCATATAACTTTTTAACGCGAAGTCCTATATCATTACAAATGAATAAATCTGATTTAGAATTAACGCCTTCTCTTGGGCTAACAGCTTTCCAACGATATTGTGACCAACGACCACTATTTGAAACTGTTCCTTCTTTCTCAAATGATGCATTAGCTGGTAAGAAGAATACTTCAGTATTGATATCAGCAGGCTTAGCTTGTGAGCCTTCAGTCTCTTGCCAGAATGCTGCTGTCTCAGTTTCATATAAGTCAATAGATACTAACCAATCAAGATTAGCCATTGCTGTTCTTTCTTTGTTAGTATTCGGCCCACCTACCATTGGGTTTTGTCCCCAACAGATAAGTCCTTTTAATTCGCCTGCAAACATCGCCTCAAATATTGAGATGAACGAATGGTTTCCATAAGACTTCGGTAATAAATCATACCCAAAATCATTCTCAGGCTGTGCATAATCACCAAACCACGCTTTTAATAGACTCGCCATGAACTTCGGACGGTTAGTCCAATATCCACCAGGTGTTGTCGCATTATAAGCTTCTAATGAAGTGTGGGTTGCTGCTGCTGGTGCTGGTAAATACCCAGGTAAGATATGGAATAGTAACGCATAGTCTGTTGAACCTTGTACGTTAGATTCTCCACGCATCGCATTTACTCCACCACCAGGAATACCAATATTACCAAGCAATAACTGGAACATTGCATATGAACGTACGTTTTGCGAACCTACAGTATGTTGAGTAGTTCCCATCGCATAGTTAATATTACCTGATCTGTCAGGTGTACCAGTCGAACATACAATTTCTGCCACTTTCAGGAAATCTTCCTTAGGTGTACCTGTTACAGAACAAACAGTATCAACATCATAACGCTCTAAATGCTTCTGTAATAATTGCCATACACAGCGAGGATCTTTTAAGGTTTCATCTTTTAAAACATTACCTTCTTCATCCTTCTTATAAGCCCATTTCTTAGCGTCATAGTTTCTCTTAGCTTCGTTATATCCTGCGAACATACCATCTTGGAAATCAAATTCGTCGTTAACGATAAATGAAGCATTTGTATACTTCTGAACATAATCATGGAAATACAATTTATTGTCTATAATATACTTCATCAAACCATTGATGAAAGCAATATCAGTTCCTGAACGTAATGGTGCATATACATCAGCTCTTGATGCTGAACGCGTAAATCGAGGATCTACTACTACAACCTTCGCTCCACGTTCACGTTGGGCTACTTCAATCCATTTCCACGAAATAGGATGGTTCTCTGCTGGGTTACCACCGATAATGAAGATTACATCGGCATTTTTAAAGTCTACCCAGTGATTTGTCATTGCTCCACGACCAAATGATGGTGCCAGACCGGCAACCGTAGAGCTGTGTCAAATACGAGCCTGATGCTCTAACCAAACTGTACCTAAGCCTCTCATTAACTTAGAGATAAGATAGCACTCTTCATTTTCAAGAGCTGCTCCCCCTAAGCTAGCGATAGCTGTATTGTGGTTTACTGTAACCCCGTCAAGTGTTTCTCTGAATGACTCATCACGAGTCTTTTTAATTCTCTGAGCAATAGTGTCAAGCATCCATTCCCAGTCTTTCTCTTCCCACTTGTCCGAACCAGGTGCACGATACATAGGGTTCTTTACACGCTTATGGCTGTAATGAGTTTGCTTCAAGGAAGCCCCTTTACTACATAAAGACCCTCTGTTATTTGGGTTTCTAGGATCCCCTTCAGTGTGAATCAACTTTCCTTCTTCAACATAGCAAATAATACCGCAACCTACTGAACAATATGGGCAGATTGTTGGTACTTCTTTTGCTGATTGGATTTTATACGTACTAGCCGCAGCTTGCGCTTCATTCGCATCAAATCCAAGGTCAACAACCGCTAGCGTTGCCGCTGTTGCACCTGAAAGCTTCAAGAATTGTCTTCTTGTAACTCCCATGTTTGATCCCCTCCTCTTTTCTAGTTAAGAAATTTACTTGCGTAGCCCTTATTAAATCGCAAGCTTTTTATAGAAAACTTTTGCAATAACGCA
>Ga0265293_10006473_pt1 | contig 18722 bp, 14 predicted proteins | sample Munlanlewell138R_FD_192505 | JGI IMG/M metagenome (GOLD analysis project Ga0265293, IMG submission 192505) | Leachate microbial communities from a municipal landfill in Southern Ontario, Canada - Leachate well 138R | ecosystem: Engineered > Solid waste > Landfill > Unclassified | place: Canada... | reverse complement strand
ATACAAGGACTGGGAATATCAAAAAACTCAAGCTGGTTCATAACTGCACCCAGAAACACTTTACCTTCATCCAATCCTGACCGGACTTGCCGACTGCCATTGTACCGCAGCTCTGCATCTGACGCGGCCTTGACTGTTGTCAAGCAAAACAGGAGAAATTTTGCGCTTGAAAAGGGCAGCCGGACTCCCGTATATTGCGCGCATCAAACAACACAAACACTGCATATAGTGTTTATCTGCTAAAAAGCAACTTTACATTTTCTTTTTCTTACGCTAGGCCCAAAGGTCAAAAGACGACAACCCTTGCCAGACGTGCATAGCATCGCCTGTTCCGGCTTGTGGTCCTGCGTGTTTACCCATAGGACACATATCTGATGACAGACTCCAGCCCTATCCTGGTCAACAAACGTGATGGCCGCCAAGAACCGATCGACCTGGACAAAATCCACCGCGTGCTTGACTGGGCCGCCATCGGTTTGAACAATGTCTCCGTCTCCCAGGTTGAGCTGAAGTCCCACATCCAGTTCTATAACGGCATCCGCACCAAGGACATCCACGAAACCATCATCAAGGCCGCTGCTGACCTGATTTCCGCCGAGACTCCGGATTATCAGTACATGGCTGCGCGACTGGCAATTTTCCACTTGCGCAAGATTGCCTATGGCGAGTTCGAGCCGCCGCACCTGTTTGACCATGTCAGCAAAATGACCGCAGATGGCCGTTATGACGAACACATCCTGCAGGACTATAGCCGCGAAGAATTTGATGCCCTCAACGAAGCCATCGACCATGGCCGCGACATGAACTTCTCCTACGCGGCGGTCAAGCAACTGGAAGGCAAATACCTGGTACAGAACCGCGTGACCGGCGAAGTATATGAGAGCCCGCAGATGCTCTACATGCTGATTGGCATGTGTCTGTTCAGCAACTACCCCAAAGCCACGCGGCTGGATTACATCGTACGTTTCTACGATGCCATTTCCCTGTTCAAGGTTTCCCTGCCCACCCCAATCATGGCCGGTGTGCGGACGCCTTCACGCCAGTTCAGTTCATGTGTACTGATCGAGTGTGGCGACAGTCTGGATTCAATCAACACCACCAGCAACGCCATCGTCAAATATGTGTCCCTGCGTGCCGGTATCGGCATCAACGCTGGCCGCATCCGTGCAGTCGGCAGCCCGATCCGTGGCGGCGAAGCCCAGCACACCGGCTGCATTCCATTCTTCAAACTGTTCCAGGCCGCAGTCAAGTCCTGCTCGCAGGGCGGTGTACGCGGCGGTGCTGCAACACTGTTTTACCCGCTGTGGCATCTGGAAGTAGAGTCCCTGCTGGTATTGAAAAACAACCGGGGTGTCGAAGAAAACCGTGTACGCCACATGGACTACGGTGTGCAAATTAACAAACTGATGTATCAACGCCTGATCAAGAGTGAAAACATCACCCTGTTCTCACCGCATGAAGTGCCCGGCCTGTATGAAGCCTTCTTTGCCGATCAGGACGAATTTGAGCGCCTGTATGTACAGTACGAACAGGACGAAAGCATTCGCAAGCGCAGCATTCCGGCGGTCGAACTGTTCTCGCTGATGATGCAGGAACGTGCCAGCACTGGCCGCATTTATATCCAGAACGTCGACCACTGCAACACGCACAGCCCGTTCGATCCAAAAGTTGCGCCGATTCGCCAGTCCAACCTGTGCCTGGAAATTGCCCTGCCAACCAGCCCGCTGGAAGACATCCACGATGCCGACAAGGAAATTGCCCTGTGCACCCTGTCCGCCTTCAACCTGGGTGCCATTGAAAGCCTGGACGAGCTGGAAGAAATGGCCGAACTGGCCGTACGCGCACTGGATTCGCTGCTGGATTACCAGGACTATCCGATTGCTGCCGCCAAAAACGCCTCCATGAAGCGACGCACTCTGGGTATTGGTGTCATCAACTATGCTTATTATCTGGCCAAAAATGGCGTCAAATACTCTGATGGCTCTGCCAACGCGCTAACCCACCGCACCTTTGAGGCGATCCAGTATTACCTGCTGAAAGCCTCCAGCAAGCTGGCCCGTGAGTTCGGTGCCTGCCCCGGCTTCAATGAAACCACTTACGCACAAGGCATCCTGCCAATCGATACCTACAAAAAGGATCTGGACGCAATCGTGCAGGAGCCGCTGCACCTGGACTGGGAAGCCCTGCGTAACGAAATTGTCAAATACGGCCTGCGTAACTCGACCCTGAGCTCACTGATGCCTTCGGAAACCTCCAGCCAGATTTCCAACGCCACCAACGGTATCGAGCCGCCACGCGGTCTGGTTTCTGTCAAGCAATCCAAAGACGGCATCCTCAAGCAGGTGGTGCCGGATTACGAAAACCTGAAAGACCAGTACGAACTGCTGTGGAACATGCCGAACAACGAAGGCTATCTGCATCTGGTCGGCATTATGCAGAAGTTCGTTGACCAGGCCATTTCGGCCAACACCAACTATGACCCACAACGTTTTGACGGTGGTCGCGTGCCCATGCGCCAGCTGCTCAAAGACCTGCTGACGGCCTACAAATTCGGCCTGAAGACCCTGTACTACCAGAACACCCGCGACGGTGCGGAAGACATTCAAAGCGACATGGACGACGGCTGTGCCGGCGGCGCATGCAAGATTTAATCGGAGACCGGAATGAAATACAGTACATTTTGCCAGACTGACAACGACCAGCTACAAGAGCCGATGTTTTTCGGCCAGCCGGTCAACGTTGCCCGTTATGACCAGCAAAAATATCCGATCTTTGAAAAACTGATCGAAAAACAGCTGTCGTTTTTCTGGCGTCCAGAAGAAGTGGATGTCACTCAGGATCGCATTGACTATCAGGGCCTGCCCGAGCATGAAAAACATATTTTCATCAGCAACCTGAAATACCAGACACTGCTCGACTCAATTCAGGGCCGCAGCCCCAACGTGGCATTTTTGCCACTGGTGTCCATCCCCGAGCTGGAAACCTGGATCGAGACCTGGTCTTTTTCCGAGACCATCCACTCGCGCTCATACACCCACATTATCCGTAACATCGTCAATGATCCTGCGGTAGTGTTCGATGACATCGTACGCAACGAGCACATCATCGAGCGTGCCGGTGATATTTCCAAGTATTACGATGCACTGATTCACGACACCCTGATCTACCTGAAACTGGGCGAAGGCAAGCACGAACTCAAGGGTACAACCTACGATATCAACATGTTCGAGCTCAAGCGCAAGATGTATCTGTGCATGATGAGCGTCAACGTGCTGGAAGCGATCCGCTTCTATGTCAGCTTTGCCTGTTCATTTGCCTTTGCCGAGCGCCGCCTGATGGAAGGCAACGCGAAAATCATCCGCTTGATTGCCCGTGATGAAGCGCTGCACCTGACCGGCACCCAGCACATCATCAATATCATGCAAAACGGCCAGGATGACCCGGAAATGGCCGAAGTGGCCAAGTCTTGTTACGAAGAAAGCGTCGAGATTTTCCGCCACGCCGCCCAGCAAGAAAAAGAGTGGGCCAAATACCTGTTCAAGGACGGTTCGATGATCGGCCTGAACTATGACATTCTCAGCCAGTACGTTGAGTACATCACCAACCTGCGCATGATCGCAGTCGGTCTGGAGCCGATCTTCAAAAATGCCAGCCAGAACCCGATCCCCTGGATCAACGCATGGCTGGTCTCTGACAACGTGCAGGTAGCACCGCAGGAAGTCGAAGTCAGTTCCTATCTGGTCGGCCAGATTGATGCTTCGGTTTCGGTTGATGACCTGGGTGAATTTGAGCTGTGACAACCAGCGTACAAATCATGACGGAAGACATGGTGTTCGAGCTGGCTGAAAATGAAAGCCTGCTCGATGCACTGGAGCGTACCGGTCATCACGTCGAATATCAGTGCCGCAGTGGCTATTGCGGCGCGTGCCGCATCCCGCTGCAAGCTGGTAGTGTGGATTATCCACGTCCGCCACTGGCGTTGATTCGTCGTGGCGAAATCCTGCCTTGCTGCTGCACGGTTAACGAACCGCTCACTCTTAAAGTCCACCTACGCAGCAAAAAACTGGCCGGCTAGTTCTGCCTTCTGTGCAACAGCCTGCTTTTTACCGGTACCAGCGCGGACCCAAAGCCTGAACAGGTGAATTAACCTGCTGCTTCTTCCTTCGCCAGCTGCTCGGCCTGCCTACTGCTCTCCAGCCAGTCACGCCAGGACTGCACACGCTTGCGCGAAGCCCCAGCGCGCTGTGCCGAATTCAAGGCCTGCTCAGACAGTGTCCAGTTTTGTTCCTGCATGGCCAGCTGGGCCAGAATCAGCCAGTGCTCCGCCTTGCCGCCCTGCTCGGCCAGTTGTCGATACACCCCAATCGCTTTGTCACGCTCGCGTGCTTGCCAATACAGCTGTGCCAGAGCTTCCTGTTGCTTGGCATTATTCGATAAACGACCAGCAGCAATCAGCTGTTGCAACAGCTTTGCGCCCTGCCAGGGCTGGTCCGCCGCTGTGGCCAGCGCCAGCATTTGTTGCAGCTCTTGCGTATTCATCGCCAGCCCTTTGGCATAAGCAGTCCGCAAGGTGGCGAACGCCTGCGCCGAATTGCCAGCAGCCTGCTGCAAGCCTGCCAGCTGCTTCCAGTGAGCAAAAGAGTCCGGGTTGCGCTTGAGCAGTCGCTGCTGCCACTGTGCAGCTTTGCCATATTGTTTCAGGCCAGCATTCGCCGCCACCATAAACTGTAGCCACTCGTCACTGATTTGCGCCTGCTTGGCCAGATAACGCTCGGCCAACGGTAACGCCTGATCATAACGACCCTGCGTTTGCCAGGCCTGAATACTTAACTGCAACACTTCGTCAGTTTGAGGCAGGTCTTTTAGTGCAGCCAATACTTTGGCGGGTTGTTGTAATTGCAAGTACAGCTTGCCGAGATTGAGGCCATCTTCCTGGCGTTCTTCCGTCGTCAACTGGCCACTGTCCAGCGCTTGTTGCAAATAGCCAGCGGCCTGCTTTGTCTGCCCAGACTGCCAGGCCAGATAGGCTTTATTACGCAAAATCAATGCTTCGGCAAAGCTGCCTTTTTCTGCCCGCAAAGCCTCCAGCAGCTGTAATCCCTTGGCACTGTCGCCTTTGGTCTGGGCAGCCTGCGCTTGCTGCAGGGCTATCAATATAGCAGGTTCAACCGTCTGTGCAGACAGCAAGCCACAATACATGCAGCCCAGCAATACCAACCAGCGCTTCATCCGCTATCTCCCCTGCGTCAGACGAAATTCGAGTGTTTTCACCGCTTCACGCTCTACCGTCTGACCATTCTCGGTACGCGGAGCAAAACGCCAGCGGGCGGCTGCACGCCGCGCCGAACGGTCAAACACATTGGCTGGCGAGGACTCGACCACACGAATATTTTCCACCCGGCCCTGAGCCGTGATGGTAAAAGCCAGTTTGACGTACCCTTCAATGCCGCGGCGACGTGCCTGATCCGGGTATTCCGGCAACACTTCATTCAGCGGTACCACTTCCGAATCAATACCCGATGGGCCGGGGGCGGAAGCAGCAGGGGCACTGACCGCAGGTGCCGGGCTGGCTTTGGCAGCTGTCACGCCAGACAGGCTCGGCATCGCCGCGGCCTGAATACTGACCGCCGCCGGTAAATTTGGCAGGCTGACATCCAGCTTGACCGTCGGTGCCTGCATCGCTTGTGGAGCTGGCGGCGTTTGCGGACTGGGCGGCTGTACCTGATCAGGCGGTGGCTCGGGTGCCTTGAGGCGGCTGCGTGAACGACTGTCAGCGCTGTCCCGGCTCATCGGAATAAAATGTCCAATTTGCACCGGTTTGCTTTCAACTCTAGCCTTGGGTGGCGATACCATCCACAAAATCATCACAAAACTGGCCAGCACGGCCAACACAGCGACAAAGAGCGATACTAGCCAACGCAGCATCAGTTCGACTCCGTCGAGGCCGCCAGTGCCACATCTGCCACACCTGCCAGCCGTGCCTGGTCCATCACCTGTACCACCAGCCCTGTGCGGGCATCCTGATCGGCCTGCACCACAACAATGCCATCGGGCTGCTCTTGTCGTAAACGCTCGACGTGAGCACGCACGGTGCGTACATCGACTGCCTGCTTGTCCAGCCAGACCTGTCCGTCCGCTGTTACCGCAATCAGGATATTGCCTTTTTCCTGGCTGCTGGCAGTGTCAGCCTGCGGTCGGTTGACCTCAACGCCGGACTCTTTGATAAACGAGCTGGTGACAATAAAAAAGATCAGCATGATAAATACCACATCCAGCATCGGAGTCAGGTCAATCCCTGGCTCTTCCTCGCTGCTGTAGCTGTAACGACGCATTCTCATCCGGATTTATCCTTTATTCATGCCGTAGCTGGTCAGACAGCCGGGCCAAAGCTTGGCGCGCATTACGTTCAAGATGGGCGAGACTGAACAGGCCGCCAATCGCCAAAACCATACCAGCCAGAGTGGGCAAAGTGGCCTGCCAGACACCGGCAGCCATCGCACGCGGGTTACCCGTACCACTGACGGCCAACACATCAAATACGGCAACCATGCCGGTGACCGTGCCCAGCAAACCCAATAGTGGAAATAACGCCACCAGTGCCTTGATCACGGTCAGCGGCGTCAATAACTGCTCGTCAGCCTGTGCAATCCAGGCCGCGCGCACGGAACGGGGCCAGCCTTTGCTGCTGGTATCACTGCACAGCAGTGCCCAGGCCTGCTTGCGCTCAACTGCCCAGCCCGGAAACCGCCAGCGCATATACCAGAGCCGCTCCAGCACCAGCGTCCAGAACATCACACAGAGGCCTGCCAGTAACCACATCACCATGCCGCCCGCCCCCATCAGGTCGAGCAAGGCATGGCTGCTGTCTACCAGCCAGATTTGCAGGCTTTGCCAGTCCATGGATCAATCGTCCCTGGCGGACATGTGCAGTGCCAGCAAACCCACGCACTGCTGCTCCAGCAAACGAATCACACCTTTGCTGCGCGCCACCACAATGCTGTGCAAAAACAACAGGGGAATGGCGACAACCAGTCCCTGCACCGTGGTCACCAGAGCCTGTGAAATACCATCAGCCATCAGGCGTGAATCACCGCCACCGCTTTGTGTAATGGCCTGAAACGTAATGATCATGCCGGTTACCGTACCCAGCAGTCCCAGCAACGGAGCCACTGCGGCCAACAGCTTAAGCAACCCCTGTCCGCGTTCCAGCCGGGGAACTTCCTGCATCACCGCTTCATCCAGCTTCAATTCCAGCGTATCCAGGTCAGACAGCTGCGGCTCCGGCCCCAGCACGCCCAGCACACGGCCCAGCGGATTGTTGTTTTCCGAACTGGACAAGTTGCGCATCTGGCGACGAATGCTGCCGATGACGGCTTGCAACTCAATCATGCGCCACAGCGCCAGTAAAAAGCCGAGCACACCCAGTGTAATGATGACCCAGCCAACCACGCCGCCCTGCTTGACCCGATCCATAAAGGTCGGGTGCTGTTGCAGCTGTTCCAGCAGACTGCCGCGTGTCGGATCCAGCGTAATGCTGGCCAGTGCATTTTGGCTGTTTTTCCAGTCCTGCACCTTGGCAAAACCACCCGGTTGCCGGATCAGCTCACGCAAGCGTTCCTCTCCGGCCACATAGGACAAAAATGCCTGTTCACCATAGGCGGAAAACGGACCAATACGGGTCACTTGCTGTTCAACCTGTTCGCCACTGGGCAATATCACGGGTGCATTGAAACGGCTGACCTGACCGGTAGCAGACATATCATCCAGCAGATGCAACCATAACTGCTCAATTTCATCAGCAGTTGGCAGCTTGCGGCTGTTGGCAAAACGTTCCAGTTCGGCAATACGCTGCGGTTTTTCCACATTCAGCAGCGAACCTTGCCATTGCCCGGCAATATCGCCGGCACTCTGGCGCAGTACGGCAAACAGCTGGCCCAGCTCGCCCATGCGTTCGTTGAGTTGTTGCTCTTGCTCGGCCAGTAGTTGTTCTTGCTCTTCAAATCGGGATTTAAGTGCTGCAGCTTCACGTTCGGCTTTGCGTAATACTGCCTGTGCTTCGTCATAACGACGTTGCTGCTGCGCCTTGTCCTGTACAAACTGTTGCTCGCGCTGTTGCATCTGTTGCTGCTCGCTGGTTTTTTCCTGACGAATGCGCTCCAGCAACTCGCTCGGCGACACTGGCGCTGCCAGCGCAGATCCCGCCCACAATGCAACAATCAATCCTGTCCAATATTTCACTGCTGTGCCTCCAGTGCCAGAGTCTTCACCGGCAGCTGCAGCCAGTCAGCCGCTTGCTGTTGTCGTGCCACCGCAATCGCATGCGTCACCGGCCTGCGGGCGCTGCCTTCCAGCACCTGCCATTCACGAGCCTGTGGATTCCACCAGCCGGTCTCATGAGCATCGGGGGTCTGGTAATACAGCATCACGCGGCCAATACGCAAAAAATCTACGCTCAATGCCTGACCATCGCGCTGCAAGTTGTCGCGCCAGGCTTCCAGCGTATAGCCGTAATCGCTTTCAATCTGGTATGCCTCAAGGATGCGGCGATATTTTTCCGCCAGACTGACATCTGCACGGGGCAGCAGCTCTTGCAGGCTTTCCAGCCGGTCAGCACGCTCATGCGGTAAAAATGGCACATCAGCGGCAATAAACTCGGTCAGTACATCCAGCATACGCTGCATCTGCGGGGCTACGCTGGCTTCGGTTTGTTCGAGATCATTCAGCTGCTGCTCATAACCGGCCAACTCTTTTGCTTGTGCTTCGACCAGTTCGTGCATTTGCCGGTTGTAGCGTTCCAGGTTGGCAGCCTGAATAATCGCAGCACGATAACCATCCAGCATTTGCTGGGTGTTATCGTCAAGATTTTCAATTTTATGCTGGGAAACCTGTGCCGCCTGGCTGTGCGCTGCGCTTTCAGAAAGTGCCTGATCGAGCGTGTCAGCCACTACCAGACCACTGCCCAGAACTATTGCCAAGGTCGAATAGCGTGCTGCATTCAATACCATGATATGAAGTCCATTCTATGTCTTTTCAAAATGATAACGATTATCATCTAGCCCGTTTTTAGAGTCAAGCCAAAGTCGACAATTCCCTGATTTTAATCATATTCGCCACCTGCGCTGTGTCACCGACTACTCGATAGCATCTACGCCCAACTCCTGCAGGCGCACCAGGAACTGCGCTTCATCCAGCACGGTGATACCCAGCTCTTGCGCCCGGGTCAGCTTGGAACCGGCGGCTTCACCAGCGACAACCACACTGGTGCGGGCAGAGACCGAGCCAGCCACTTTGGCACCCAATGCTTCCAGCTGTTTTTTTGCCTCGCCCCGGGTCAGCTGGCTCAAGGTGCCGGTCAGTACCCAGGTTTGCCCTTCCAGCGGAGCCTGTTCGGTTTCTGCCGCTTCGCAACTCCAGTGCAAACCAAACTCCAGCAATTGCTGTTCAGCAACGCGCACCGTTTCCAGTTTTTTTTCGTCCTGCAAAAACTCACGCAGGGAACGGGCGGCTTTTTCCGGCAAGCGCGGCACCATGCTCAAACTGAGCCAGTCTGCGGCCAGCAAGGCTTCCAGAGAACCAAAATGATCAGCCAGACGCTGTGCACCCGTGCGGGCAATGCCGCTGACCTGCCACTGCTCGACAAAAGCAGCCAGACTGATCGAGCCTCGCAATCCGGCGGCCACTTCGCCCTCACCTTGCAACTCAAGACCACAGGACAAGAGATCCCTTACTACCGAACTATTATGTGCATCCTGAAAGAAGTTGTGGATTTCATGCGCCATTTCAGCTCCCACATCCGGCAACCACACCAGGGTTTGCGGTAAAGCGCGACTGATGTTATCCAGCGAGCCCAGCGAACGGGCCAGAGTTTTCGCGGTTTCTTCACCGACATCGGGAATGCCCAGAGCGAACAGAAAACGTGCCAGCTCCGGCTGCTTGCTGGCAGCAATGGCTTCCAGCAGGTTTTGGGTGGACAGCTCGGCAAAGCCTTCCAGACCGATCACTTGTTCATGCGTCAGGCGATACAGGTCAGCCGGCGACTGCACCAGCTTTCGCTCAACCAGCTGATCAAGAATTTTTTCACCCAGACCGTCAATTTCCATTGCTTTGCGCGACACAAAATGTAGCAACGCCTGTTTCAACTGGGCCGGACAACTCAAGCGGCCCACACAGCGCCAAATGGCACCTTCGCTGATTACTTCCCTGCCCTTGCTGCGCCGTATCAGCCGGGTGCGTTCAACATCAGCTCCGCACTCCGGGCAGGCATGCGGCATGCTGACGGCCTGTGCATCAGCCGGTCGCCGTGCCAGTACCACTTCGGTCACTTTTGGAATCACGTCACCAGCGCGGCGTACAATCACACTGTCACCGACCATCAGGCCAAGACGCTCAATCTCGTCCATATTGTGCAAGGTCGCATTGGAGACCGTAACGCCACCGACCTGTACCGGCTGTAAACGCGCCACTGGGGTAATGGCACCGGTACGGCCTACCTGAAACTCAACCGCCTGCAATACAGTGATTTCTTCCCGCGCCGGAAACTTGTAAGCAATCGCCCAGCGCGGCTCGCGGGCACGAAAACCCAGCTCCTCCTGCACTGCAACGGAATTGACCTTGAATACCACGCCGTCAATTTCATAGGGCAACTGATCGCGACGTTCGCCAATGTCCTGATAATAATCCAGACAACCCTGTACACCCTGCATCACACGCATTTCCGGGCTGACCGGAATGCCCCAGCGTTTCAGTTGTTGCAATGCTGCACTGTGCGTATCGGCCAGCTCATTATTGACGCTGCCATAACTGCAAAACTCCAGCGGCCGGGTGGCAGTAATACGGGCGTCCAGTTGCCGTAAGCTACCGGCAGCAGCGTTACGCGGGTTGGCAAAAGGCTTGCCGCCTTCGTTGAGGAGACGCTCATTCATGGCCTCAAAACTGGCCAACGGCATGTAAACTTCGCCGCGCACTTCCAGTTCGTCCGGCCAGCCTGCTCCCTGCAAACGCAGCGGTACATTACGAATGGTGCGTACGTTATGGGTGATGTCTTCACCTGTGTTGCCATCTCCCCGGGTTGCAGCCTGCACCAGCACACCGTTGCGGTACAGGATACTGACGGCCAGACCATCAAGCTTGGGCTCACAGCAAAATTCGGTCTGCGTTTCGCCACCAAACAGGTCACCCATGCCGCTCTGTGCATCCGCCTGTTGCGTGCGCTGGGCAAACGCCTGCATGTCGGCTTCAGTAAAAGCATTGCCCAAACTGAGCATCGGCACGGCATGGCGAATCTGGCTAAAACCAGCCAACGGCTCGCCGGAAACCCGCTGGGTCGGGGAGTCAGCACTGATCAGTTCAGGGTGCTCTTGTTCCAGTTGCTTTAACTGAGCAAACAGGCGGTCGTATTCGGCATCCGGTACGGTGGACTGATCCAGCACATAGTACTGGTAATCATACTCACGGATTTGACTACGCAAATGATCAAGCTGTTGGGATATAGGATCTGTTGAAGTCATGGGTAAGTCTTTTAATTTTGTCTGGGGATATTGCTTGCAATGGAACACAAGCTAGGCAGGCACACTGCCAGTACAGCAGACCGTCAAAAAGGTCGAGAACAGCCTTACTTGTTTTCAGGTGTCGCGCAAATTATGCACCTGCCGCAAATTTTGTGCATGAGGCGGTTAGCACGCTCTGGTTTTTCAAGCCTATTTCCGGCTGGCAGTGAATATCAGAAAGGCTTTCAGAGCAAATGAATAACATATTCCGCAACCGCTCTGGTGCGCCCTCTTGTCACACCAGCCAGCTGTAACCTGTGACTGTTACAGCTTTAGCCACAAAAAAACCGCTGTACATCTGCATGCACAGCGGCTGTTGCCCTGGCTGCTAGTGGCAAGCCCGGATCAGTATTTAAGGCGCAGCTGACGACGCTCAAAGTCGAGGACACGCTGACGGTAATGCTCAATGGTCTGGCCGGTCAGGTCGCTGCGGCTGTCATCTTTCAGCTCGCCACCCAGCTCGCTGGCCAGTTTGCGGGCCGCGGCCAGCATCAGCTCGAATGCCTGCTTGGGCTGCCTCGGACCCGGCAAGCTCATAAAGAAGCACAGCGAACGAGTACTGAAGCCTTCCAGGTTATCGAGATCAAATATGCCCGGATTCAATGCGTTGGCCATGGAAAACAGTTTGTCACCGGTATCGCTCGTGGCTTCATGGCGGTGGAAAATATCCATGTCACCAAAACGCATGCCGCTTTCCAACACTGACTGCAACAGGTCAGGACCACGGAAACCGTCCGGAGACAGAGATTCGACATAAATAATGAAAATATCGCTGATTTCTTCAGCTTCTACCGCTGACTCTTGCGGTGCAGCCACTGCTGCCGCAGGCGCAATGACTTCCGGTTCGTCCAGTTCATCAGCCAGCGGTTCGTTGTCAAAATGAACGGGCTTCATAGACTCGAACACTTCCGGCTCAATCGACATGTCCGGTTCATCGCTACCCAATACAGGCTCTTTTTGTTGTGCAACCCGGGCCGGGCCGACGATTTCGGAGTTTTCCGGTTCTTCACTAAACTGGCTGATCAGTTTGCGGTCCAGCTTGAACTTGAGTGTGCTACGCCCCAGATAGCGGCGGAAGCCGTCAGCGACAATCGCCAGAATGATCACAACGCCAACAATCACCAACCATTCGCGCAATCCAATATCCATAAGCTGTAAACCACCCACTCACACTAAAAATGATAACAAACAAAAAACACTATAAAACAGGCGTAAACTACCACGAATGCGGCTTTTCATAAACCTGTCAGAACCCGTTTAAACGAGTTTGTTGCATAAAAACGGGAATTCTAACAAAAATCAGCCATGTCGGGCGTATCCATTAGCCCGCTTTTCATGATTATCATTGCTCGGCCAAAGCCACTGCCTCGTCCAGATTGACTGACACCAGCCGCGAACAGCCCGGCTCCTGCATGGTGACCCCAAGCATTTGCTCGGCCATTTCCATCGCAATTTTGTTGTGGGTGATGTAAATAAACTGCACGTGCTCCGACATTTCCTTGACCAGTCGTGCATAACGACCAACGTTGGCGTCATCCAGCGGCGCATCAACCTCGTCGAGCATACAGAAAGGTGCCGGATTGAGCTGAAAAATGGCAAATACCAGCGCCAGCGCAGTCAACGCTTTTTCACCGCCTGACAACAAATGAATGGTGCTGTTTTTCTTGCCGGGCGGACGCGCCATGATTGCCACGCCGGTATCCAGTAGGTCTTCGCCGGTCAGCTCCAGCCAGGCCAACCCGCCGCCAAACACTTTGGGAAACAAGGTTTGCAGACCCTGATTAACCTGCTCAAACGTATCCTTGAAGCGCTGTCGGGTTTCACGGTCAATCTTGCGGATGACATTTTCCAGCGTGGCCAGTGCTTCTTCCAGATCATCATTTTGTGCATCCAGAAAGTTTTTGCGCTCTGATTGCTGACGATACTCATCTATCGCAGCAAGGTTGATCGCACCTAGCCGCTGCACCTGACTGCCCAGCTGCTCGAGCTGGATTTGCCAGGCATCTGCCGTAGCGCCTGCCGGCAAGCCCAGCAGTTCCATCTGCACATCCTTGCCTGCCTGCTGTAACTGTTCCTCCAGCCCGTCCCGCTGCACCCTGAGGGTATGCCAGTTCAGGCGCAGCTTTTCAGCATCAGCCCGAATTTGTTCGGCTTGCTGGCTGGCTTCGTGACGTTGCCTGTCCATCTGGCGCAACTGGTTATCCAACTCCTCCAGTGCCAGCCGCTCGCAGCGCAGCTCATCGTCCACAGCCAGACGCTGTTGCAGCTGTTCTTCCAGCTTCGCCTGTAGCAGTTCGATAGGCGACTCGCCCTCGGCCAGACCCAATGCCAGCTGCTCATGACGCTGGCTGGTCCGCTCAATTTGCTGCTGCAAGCGCGCCAATGCCTGTGCGGTGGCTTCGCGCTGCGTCGTTAGCTTGCCGTGCTGCAAGCTGAGTTCCTGCCAGCGCTGTTGCTGCTGTTGCGCCAGACCGCGCGACTGCTCGTACTGCTGGCGTAATCCGGCCTGACGCTGTTGTAATTGCTCGCTACTGGCCTCACTTAGCTGCACCGCCTCTTCCGCTTCTTCTTGCTGCAATTGAAGCTCGGCTTGCTGCTCCTGCTCAAGTGCCTGTTGCTCCTGCAACTCCTGCAACTGCACACGACCCTGCTCAAGCCTTTGTTGCAACTGTTCGCTACGGGCCTGCTCGGCAGCCAGCCGACTCTGCAGCCCAGCCAAGTCAGCCTGTTCCCGCTGCTCCTGCTCACGCAATTGCCGACTGGTCTGCTGCAAGTCGCTGCGTTGTTGTATGCAAGTTTGATGTTGCTGTTCTTGTCCGGCCAGTTCGTGTTCCAGCTCTTTATGTTCGGCTGTCAGCTGCTCCAACAATTGCGCTCGCTGCAACAGACCCTGTTGCTGATCGCCACCACGTTGCAAGCGAAAAAAATCATGCCCCAGCCAGCAACCATCTGCAGTGATCAGGCTTTGCTGTGCAGACAATTGCGGCAACAACTGCAGTGCTTCTGTCAGACTTGCAACCACACGGACCGAAGCCAACCAGGGCGACAAATCAATCCGGGACACGCGTACTTTTTCCAACAGCGAATCCTGTACTGGCATAACCGGCTGACCGCTTTTAACCAAACGCAAATTGCCCTCAACCAGCCCTGAACAATCAGCCGGCCAGCTATCGACACAAAGCGCCTGTACATCGGCAGCCAGTACAGTTTCCACCGCCAGCTCCCAGCCGGACTCGACCTGCAATCCCTCCAGCAAACGGGGCGCAGCCTCCAGTCCTTGTGCCTGCAGCCAGGGTTGCAAAACATCATTTTTTTGCAACGCCTGCTCCTGTAAAGCCTGCAAGGCACTCAACTGGCCCTGCACCTGATGCACGCGGGAATGGCCTGCGTTAAGTTGCTGCTGTAGCTGCTGCTCCTGTTCCTGCAAACGCAATAACTGCTCTTGCTGTTCTTCCTGTTGTAGTTGCAGCTCTTGCAATTGCTCCTGCAAGAGTGCCTGCTCTTCTTGCAGCGCCAGCACGTCCGTATTGCCCAGGTCGGCCTGCAGTTCGTCCTGCTCGGCAGTCAGGCGCTGGATGCGCTGCACCAGCTGTTGGCCGCTGTTACATAATTGTTGCAATTGCAGGCGCACCCGCTGCAGTTCTTCGCGTGGACGCTGGTTATCCAGACTGGCGCGCTGCCATTGTTCTTGCCATTGTTGCCAGGCTTCTTCCGCCTGTAACAACTGTGCCTGGGCGAGCTCCTGCTGCTCTTCGGCCAGCAACAACTGCTCTTGCAGCAGCGCATCCTGCTCGTCCAGCTGCGCCAGCTGATCACGATCCTGCGCCAAATGATTTTCAGTTTCCTCGCGTTGGCGTTCGGCGTCACGCAAGTCATCCTGCAATTGCTGCAAGCGTTGCCGCGCATGCTGGATGCCTTGTTCACTGCGGGCAATTTCTGCCCCGATCAGATAAAACTGTGCCTGCACCCGATTGAAACTTTCAGTACGCTCATGGTGCAGGTCCCGCAGCTGCTCGGTACGGGCATCGGCCTGATATTGCAGATGAATTTGCGCCTGTAAACCGGTTTCACGCTCATCCAGCAGTTGCTGCACCTGACTTGCCTGCTCGTCCAGCGCCTGCCAGCGCATGGCGGTCAGCTGGGTTTCAAAACGCTGACTGTGTTCGCGCAACTCCTGATAACGCTCGGCGGCCTGCGCCTGACGCTGTAAACGATCCAGCTGACGCCCCAGTTCTTCGCGCAAATCACTGAGACGGGCCAGGTTGTCCTGAGTGCGCCGCATGCGGTTTTCAGTCTCGCGGCGACGCTCCTTGTATTTGGAAATACCTGCAGCTTCTTCAATAAAAATCCGCAGGTCGTCCGGGCGCGCTTCGACCAGACGGGAAATCATGCCCTGCTCAATAATTGCGTAACTACGCGGCCCCAGGCCGGTCCCCAGGAACAGGTCGGTAATGTCACGGCGGCGACATTTGGTGCCGTTCAGGTAATAGGTGCTCTGCGCTTCACGCGTGACCTGCCGGCGTACGGAAATTTCGGCATAGCTGGCATATTCGCCGGGAATTTTGCCTTCGGTGTTATCAAACACCAACTCGATACTGGCACGGGAAACAGGTTTACGACTGGTCGAGCCGTTAAAGATGACGTCGGTCATCGCCTCACCGCGCAGATTTTTCGCCGAGCTTTCTCCCAGCACCCAGCGCACTGCATCAATGATGTTCGACTTGCCACAACCGTTCGGCCCCACCACCGCTGTCATGTTGCCGGGAAAGCTGACAGTGGTCGGGTCAACAAAGGACTTGAAGCCAGACAGGCGGATACATTTGAGGCGCAAAGGGGTTACCCGAAGCAAAATTGGAATTGGCGAAGTGTAACAACATGCCGGCGGCAGGCCAATGCAACCCGCCTGCCAGGCTGGCCCAAATCAAGCATAGACTTTTTAACCGACAATTTTTGATGTCTCTGGCCTAACGCTTTTGCAATTCTTCCAGTGCCTTGAACATGTCATCCAGCGCTTCCACCACTTCCGGAGCTTTCTTCGCTGCCTGATCCAGCAGCACTCCAAAGTCCGGTAGCGCACTGGGTGTTGCCGGCAATACAAAACGGTCAGCTGATGGCGCAACTCCGCTCAGGGACAGCACCCGCATATCGTCACCGACACGCAGCAGGCCGCGTCCCTCGCCCAGCAACAAGCGGTTGAACCTCTCCAGCGGAGCAGTTGGTTGTCCGAACACTGTGGCCAGCGTCTGCGAAACTTGCAGCATCGCTCCGGCCAGCTCGACTACTTGCGGCTCAGTACTCAGCACCACTTCGATCATGTGCTGCTGTCCTTTGTTATCTGTGTACAGCAGCTCATACACCTGCCCGACGATACCGGCTACGGTTTCATCGTGTTGCAGCGGCTTCAAATGCTCAATCGTGCCCGGTATATGATCCAGTTGCGTCGGCAACTGTCCGACCGCGCCGGCCATTGCACCAAACATCTGCCCCATTACCGCCATATCCAGCACTCTGGGCTGACCATTCTCATGGCTGACCGCATAGGCACTGGTGCCGTCAATCAGCAGATATTCGCCTTGCCGCTCTTGCTGAGAGACGCTCAGGCGAATACGCTGCCCTTCATACTCCAGAGTGACAGTTTCACTACCGCCACTGCTTTCCAGCACTGCGCTGCCTCCAGCCCAGGCCGAGACAGAAAACAGCATGGCAAATACGACTGACAATAATGGCTTCATATAATACTTCCCCGATACTTCTGGCTAAACTGCCTGCAGTCTGCCCGACAATCGCCGTATAATCCACGCTGTTTTATCTAGGTGGAGCATATAGAAACCTGATGGATACCGGACTTTGGGCCAGCCTTCTGGCCATGACGGCTGCACTGACGCTGGGCGCAATGAGTCCCGGCCCCAGCTTTTTGCTGGTCGCCCGCACCTCACTGGCCATTTCACGTCGTGCCGGTCTTGCTGCCGCCCTGGGTATGGGAATTGGCGGGCTGCTGTTTGCTCTGACTGCGCTACTTGGACTGATGGCGCTGCTACACGCCGTGCCAATACTGTATCTGGCCCTAAAGCTCTGTGGCGGTGGCTACCTGCTGTACCTCGGCTACCGCATTTGGCATGGTGCCAAACAACCACTGGAACTGACTACTGACGCTACCCGTAACAACAGTCCTTGGCGAGCATTCTGGCTCGGGCTGGCAACACAGGTCAGCAACCCGAAAACCGCCATCGTCTACGCCAGCATCTTTGCCTCGCTGTTGCCCAAAGAAGTGCCGCTGCCTGTAATGCTCGGCCTGCCAATCCTGATTTTTCTGATCGAAGTGGTCTGGTACACGCTGGTCGCCCTGCTGCTGTCGTCACCCGCTCCCCGCCGGCGTTATCTGGCAGGCAAGCATCATGTTGACCGTATTGCCGGGGCCATTATGGGGATGTTGGGGGTAAAAATGATTGCTCAAGCTGCCTGAGTCCTTTACCCGTACGCTTTCTGAACCAGCTGCAACATACCACCCTTTACATGCCCTGCACTTGCACTGCTAGACTTGTCACCTTTTGAGCGCTTTGAATACCATGCCGATAGAACACGCCCGCCTGCACTGGGACGAAAAAGGCCAGCCGCTGTCCAGCGCTTTTGACGATGTGTATTTCTCCCGTGAATCGGGGCTGGAAGAAACCCGCTATGTATTTTTGCAGCATAACCGTCTGGCGGAACGCTTTGCGGACATGGGCAGTCAAGACTGCATGGTGGTGGGTGAAACCGGACTCGGCACCGGATTGAATTTTCTCTGTACCTGGCAGCTATTTCTGCAAACAGCCCCGGCCACTGCCAGGCTGCATTTTATCAGTGTGGAAAAATTCCCCCTGCAACCGGATGACTTGCGCCAGGCATTGGCCCTTTGGCCAGAACTAAAAGCTCTCAGTCAGGAATTTATCGCCAGCTACAAGGTAATTCAGCCCGGCATGCAAACCATGGTGCTGGCTGATGGACGCGTGCAGCTGACCTTGTTGGTCGGTGATGCCTGCGAACAACTGGCCGGGCTGGACGCACAAGTGAATGCCTGGTTTCTTGATGGCTTTGCACCGGCAAAAAATCCGCAAATGTGGACGCAAGAACTGTTTGATCTGCTCGCACGACTGTCTGCCCCTGCAGCCACGCTGGCCACTTTTACCAGTGCCGGTT
>Ga0265293_10006472_pt1 | contig 18722 bp, 19 predicted proteins | sample Munlanlewell138R_FD_192505 | JGI IMG/M metagenome (GOLD analysis project Ga0265293, IMG submission 192505) | Leachate microbial communities from a municipal landfill in Southern Ontario, Canada - Leachate well 138R | ecosystem: Engineered > Solid waste > Landfill > Unclassified | place: Canada... | reverse complement strand
AACGTTTGTTGATCCGAAAGGAGACCAAGGATGGGGTTTTGATCCCTATATTCTACCTGAAGGTGAGACAGAAACATGGGCACAACAAGGGGGAGAAAAGAAAAATGCTAGTTCACATAGATATAATGCATTAGTAAATTTTAAAAACTATTTAAATAAATTAGAAAAGTAGTATAATCCAATTACAAATTTTAAGTATGTTAGATATTAAATATATTCAAGAAAATCCAGAAAAAGTCCAAGAGGCAGCTCTTGCAAAAGGGATTACGGTTTCAATCGGAGAATTACTTGATGCTGAGAAAGAGTATAGAGAGGTATTTACTCAAGTACAGTCATTAAGGGCAGAAAGAAATGCAGCTGCGAAATCACGGGATATAGAAAAAGGCAAAGAAATAAAAGGGAAACTTGAAGAATTAGAGCCTCGGCTTGCTGAACTGGAAGAAAAAGTTCAAACACTCCTTTGGAATATTCCAAATCCTTCAAAAGATGACGTAAAAGTTGGGAAAGATGATTCAGAGAATGAGATTATTCGTAAATTTGGAGAACCAACTACTTTTTCATTTAAACCTCGTGATCATGTAGAACTTGGACAGATGTTGGACATTATAGATATTGAACGGGCAACCAAGATATCTGGGAGTAGATTTTATTATTTAAAAAATGAAGGAGTTTTGTTAGAACAAGCACTTCTCAGATACGCGCTCGACACATTACTTCCTCAAGGTTTTATACCTATTCTTCCTCCTGTTCTTATTACAGAAGATACAATGAAACGACTTGGCTATATGGAAAATGGAGGAGATGAAGATATGTTTAGAATTGAAAAAGATAAACTTATTTTAGTTGCTACTGCAGAACAATCAATTGCTCCAATTCATAAAGATGAAACACTTGATGAAGATGAACTTCCAAAAAGATATGTCGGATACTCACCTTCATTTAGAAGAGAAGCAGGAAGTTATGGAAAAGACACAAGAGGAATCTTAAGAGTTCATCAGTTTAATAAAGTAGAGATGGTGTCATTTGTGAAAAAAGGAGAAGATGATAAAGAACATGAGTTTCTACTAGGAATTGAAGAGAAGTTTTTTCAAGAATTAGGTATTCCTTACCAAGTATCAAAAATGTGTACGGGTGATCTTGGGTTTCCTGCTGCAAGAAAGTATGATATAGAAGCGTGGATTCCTACCCAAGAAAAATACAGAGAAGTTACTTCAGTCTCTACTGTTACAGATTTTCAAAGTAGAAGATTAAATACAAAGTATAAAACAAAAGATGGAACTGAGTATGTACAGATTTTGAATGGTACAGCATTTTCAATAGGTCGCCCTATTATTGCGATTTTAGAGAACTTCCAACAAGAAGATGGGACTGTAATTATTCCAGAAGTATTAAGACAGTATACAGGGTTTGATAAAATCTCTCCTAAAAAATAACTTTTTTGTTTTCAATAGTTGAATTGGTCTGCTAGTTTTAAAGCCATTCGTAGTTGTGACAGGAGGCTATTTCTGATAAAATTGGGAGATTGCGAAGCTAAATATTATGCTTAATTTTGTCTCCAAATATTTCGATTCTAATGACAGGGAATTAAAAAAACTACAACCTATTGTAGATGAGATCAACTCTCTTGAAAAAGGGATGAAAAAACTTAAAGACTCAGACTTCCCTAAAAAAACAAAAGAGTTACAAAAACAAATTGCTGAAGGTACAAGTGTGTACATGGTATTGCCTGAGGCATTTGCATTGGTTCGTGAAGCAGCAGTTCGTACAATTGGACTGAGACATTATGATGTTCAGATGCTTGCTGCTATTGTTCTTGCACAGGGGAAAGTTGCAGAGCAAAAAACTGGAGAAGGGAAAACATTGTCTGCTGTTCCGGCATTATATCTCCACGCATTAACAGGAAAATCAGTTCACTTGGTGACGGTGAATGATTATCTTGCTCGGCGTGATGCAGGATGGATGGGTGCTGTATTCCATTTCCTTGGTATGAGTGTTGCCTCTATTATTAATGATACTTCATATGTATATGACAGTGAATATCTTGATGAATCAGCAACTGATTATCGGCTGTCTCATCTGAGACAAATATCCAGAAAAGAGGCATATCAACAGAATGTTATATACGGTATTAACTCAGAGTTTGGATTTGATTATCTGCGAGATAACATGAAGTTTGATATTAGTGAAGTTGTACAAGGTGAACATTACTTCTCAGTTGTCGACGAGGTAGACTCTGTTTTGATCGATGAAGCTCGTACTCCCCATATTATCTCAATGCCTGATAGTACACCATCAAACAAATACTATGAATATGCTCAGGTAGTAGAAAAATTACAAGCAGATACTGATTATAAAATTGATGAAAAATTCAGAACAGCCCATCTTACTGATCATGGTATCTCAAAAATTGAATCATTATTTGGTATTAGAGATATTTATGAGAAAGATTTTGAGACTGTTTATCATATAGAAGCAGCTTTAAAAGCAAAAACTCTTTATCATCGTAATAAAGAATATATTGTTCGTGAAGGACAGGTTATCTTAGTTGATGAGTTTACAGGGCGTTTACTTCCAGGAAGAAGACTATCTGAGGGTTTGCATCAGGCGCTTGAAGCAAAAGAAAATGTCCAAGTCCAGCAAGAATCAAAAACACTTGCAACAGTATCTCTTCAAAACTATTTCCGAATGTATGAAATATTAGCAGGTATGACAGGTACTGCTATTACAGAAGCAGAAGAGTTTTTCAAGATTTATAAACTAGAGGTAGTTACTATCCCTACGAACAATCCAGTTCAGCGTGTAGATCTTCCTGATCAAATCTATAAAACAGTTCGAGCAAAATATGCAGCAGTAGTAGTTGAGATTGAGAAAGCACATAAAAAAGGTCAACCAGTATTAATCGGTACAACTTCTATTGAGAAAAATGAGATTATTGCAGAGTTATTAAAACGTAAGAAAATTCCACATCAAGTATTGAATGCAAAAAATCATTTACAAGAGGCAATGATTATTAGTGAAGCAGGAAGGAAAGGTGCAGTAACTGTTGCTACAAATATGGCAGGTCGTGGAGTAGATATTATTTTAGGAGGGCAAGCACCTTCTAGTTTTGAGAAAGATTATCAAGGGGATAAAGGAAAGAAAAAGTTTGAAAAAGAATATGGTGAATGGAAAAAATCTCATGATGCAGTAGTAAATGCAGGTGGACTTTTTGTCATTGGTACTGAAAAACATGAAAGTAGAAGAATTGATAATCAGTTGAGAGGGAGGTCTGGAAGACAAGGAGACCCTGGTGCCTCTATTTTTATATTATCACTTGAGGATGATCTTATGAGAATTTTTGGAGGAGATCAGATCGCAAGTATGATGACTCGCTTTAATTTCCCAGAAGATCAACCATTGACTCATGGGCTCGTCACTCGCGTACTTGAACAAGCTCAAGTGAAAGTTGAAGGATTTAATTTTGAATCGAGAAAAAGAACACTTGATTATGATGATGTTCTTAATAAACAGCGGGAAATTATTTACTCAAGAAGAAGAAAAATTCTAGAAGGAAAAGAAAATCCCACAGATCACATGATGGAGAGAGTGTATGCAGTTATTGAGCGTTCAGTACTGTTTAATTTAGATGTAAATCAAGAACAAGGTGGATATAAAAAGATTATTGAAGATTTCACAACGGTAATTAATTTTGATGAGCATTCACAGACTCATTTACTTTCAACAATAGAGGGAAAGCCTACTGAAGAAGTAATAAAGTTTCTTTATGGGGTTGTAGAAGATATTGAGAAAAAACGTGAGAAAGAATATGGAAGAGAAAATATTGACCAAATTATGAAAGCGGTCTCTCTGCAGACAATGGACAATTTATGGATGGAACATTTAACTGCAATAGAAGATTTGAGAACTGGGATCAGTCTGAGAGGATTTGCTCAGCGCGATCCAATTGTAGAGTATAAAAAAGAAGCATTTACGTTATTTGAAACATTAGTAACTTCAATTGATGATGAGATAGTGCATAGAGCATTCCGTATTGATATCCAAATACAACACAATCACCAACCTCATACTCATGCAAATGAAGGAGTCACTAACCAATTAGAGTCTGAGATAGGTGCAAAAGGTGTAGAAAAAAATAAAGAGAAAGCAAAGAAAGTTGAGAAAAAACATGCAAGTCTTAAAAAAGCCGAGAAAATTGGACGGAATGACCCATGCCCTTGTGGCTCAGGATTGAAATATAAGAAATGTGGACTTATTAACTCTCCTCAGCATAGAGCTTAATAGCTATTTAATAAGATAGAAAGCTTCTTTAAAAAAATACCCATACATTAAGAAAGTTGTAATTTTAAAAGTATATCTTGTACTATTAAATAATACGTAGCTTTTCACAGAATATTAGACTGTTCTGTAGTGTTTCTACTTGATTCTCTATAGTGTTTATGTATATGCTGAATAGAGTATATAGTTAGAATGAGTAAAAGGAATATTATTGCAATTGCGGTCCTATTTGTAGTCCTGTTAGGAGCTATCTTTGTCACGTTATTTTTAATGAGCTCGAATCAGGATACTCGTTCTGATGCTAGTACATCACTTGATACCACGTTCCCTGTCATTACTGATGTACCTGTCCCTTTACAAACTCAAAGTGGACAAGAGTCAACTGATCCAGGTACAGTAGAAAACGTCTCAGTCAATTACCCATATATTAATGGTGATGAAGCAGATTTTACTTCAGCAAGCTGTACATGGGACTCAAATATTAATGCATTCCAATATAACTTAAAAGTAACTGAAGTAGATACAAATTCTGTTATTAAAGAGCAGGTTGTAAATAGTGGAGTGCTTAGTGATGTGTTTGATGTAGTACCAAACAATACATATCGCTGTGAAGTTGCAGCAATTAACTCAGCTGGTGTTGCTGGTGTTGCAGGTGTTGATGAACAGGTGTGTGAAGTACAGGCTGAAGTCTCTCCTTCTCCTTCCCCAGTTGTTACGGTACAGCCTACTGCCACTCCAACAGCTACGTTAGCTCCGCAAGCTCCTGTTGTAACAAAACCACCTTTACCACCAACAGGTAGTGTGGGAACAATTGCCACTGTTGGGTTAGGAGGACTTATCTTACTCTTAATTGGTGGAGCCTTACTCTTCCTATAACTACAAGATTACTAAGAGTAACATTTTAATTATCATCATGAGTGCATTGAATTCAAAAAATGCTTGCAATGATGTTATAAATACTATTACAATGAAATGATTATGGATCCTAATGTACCCAACACTCCACAGTATCCTCCTTCTCAACCATCGGTTCCTGGAGTTCCAGGAAGTGGGCAACCCTTTCAGAATGAATCCTTTGTATCAAAGATACTGAGGAAAAAGATTCTGATTGTGGTTGGAGTTCTCTTAGTTGTGATAATTGGCCTTTCTGTATTTTTATTTACTCAAAGGGAAAAAGATTTGTATCCACATTATGAGTTTAGTATCAACAATGAAGAGATCAGTAAAGATGAATTTACATCACTATACACTCATTTTCGAGCAGATAAAGATATGGAATCTGATCAGATTAAAGGATATATAGAAGATTTATATATTGAACATTATTTATTGTCTCAGCAATATAAAGGTACGTTGTCCTCCCCATCTGCAAATTTAGGGAATGCAGTACTGGATAAACTTATTGGCGAAACTACTCAGATGAAGCAGAGTGTATTACCAAGTATTGAAACTGAATCTCGTTCTGGTAAGGTATTTATTTTAAGTGTGACAGGTCCTTCATCTGGAGAACAGAGTGCTACGCGCACCGCTGTTGTAACGAACACGTTGAATAGTTATAGAACTCAGTTAAGTAATGGACAGTTACAGATAATTGAAAATAGATTTTCTTCAGAGTCGGCATCATTGAAAGATAGATATGGTATTACATCAAGAGTAGTTACGTTTGAAAATATGAGTAAAAATAGACCAGTGATTGGTGGAGATTCATTTATTACAAATGCATTTGGGACAAAAGTAGGACAGGTCAGTAATGTATTTGAAATTGATAAAAATGATGATCTGGCTTTATATGGTATAGTGTACGTAACAAGTGCGGGTGAAGGGGAGTATGTAGATTATAGAGATTGGTTTGCCAAACAAAAAAGTAAATTAGATATAAAAGCTAATTTCTCAGATTATAAATAATAAATATGTATAAAAAAATATTTTTATCTATTCTATTAGTAGTTGGCATTGTGTTTAGTGTTATGCTCGCCAAAAACTCTGTGGGAGAAGTCTTTGGTTTTTATAAAGATGGCGAGTACACAAATATTTATGGGTCAGGTCCTGTGTCTTGTAAAAATCCTGATGAATGTAATAGTTTATATTATCCTTTTGAGCCTAAATATTGTAGTCCTGATAGTGGTACGTGTACAGGGGATAAAGATAAAGGTGTATGGGCTTTAAAACTCACTTGTGAAGGGAAAGATACAGAGTGTGGTGGAAATGGAAGTATTCCAATGGTAGAACCACCAGAATGGTCTCAAGGTACTCTTACCCTAGATTCAGGCAATATTAAATGTAATCAAACAGTACAGATCGACGTATTTGATAAAAAATGTGATGAGAGCGGCACATGGGATATGAATTGTAAAACACTTGGATATATGTCATGGTATTCAGGAGCCTGTCCTGCAGATACACCACCTCCTGCTCCTGCATGTAATACAGACTGTTCGGCAGATCCTACTATCTGTCAGCAAGCTACAGATGGATGTACTGCTTGTCTAGATAATGGTTCAGGTGGTAAAACATGTCAGCCTCCAGCAGGACCTGCATGTAATACAGATTGTTCAGCAGATCCTACTATCTGTCAGCAAGCTACAGATGGATGTACAGCATGTGTAGATAATAGTTCAGGTGGTAAATCATGCCAAGTACCTCCTGGTACTACAACTACACCTCCACCGCCAAATCCTCCAACAGAGCCACCTCAGCAACCTACTGCAACACCAGTACCTGATTTTAATGAAGCTATGTGTCAGTGTGATAGTATGACGGTGTCTCAGATTCTTGCAGGACAACCAGCAATATTTACTGCCACTTCTAAAGTTACTGGTTCAGATGTAACAAAAGCTGAAGCAAAACAGATTGAGTTCTTACTGACTGCAGGCAATGATGCTTCTTCTCGCAAAGTCATCGCAGGACCAGAGAGAGTGAACACAACTGCCTCAGGGAGCTCTACAGAGATGAAATATTCTGCTCAATGGACGACGAATATTCCAGCAAATGTTGAGAAGAATGTAGAGTATGTTGCGCGTGCAACAATTAAATGTTCTCGAAAAACAACAGCTCAAGCATATCCATATACTGCGATGGTACTTGGTGAATCGAGTGAACGTGGTGGGCTTTTTTCTATGATTTCAAACTTCTTTAAAAATATATTTGGTGGAGATAAAACAGATAAGGCCCCAGTTTCTACACAGGGGCAACACGTAGCATCTCAAGATGATACACTTGTATCTGTTGCAGATAAAGGAAATATCCAGATTGGAACATTTACTACGGGTACTGTGACATATAACAAATGTCCTGAAGTAAGATTTAAATTCAAATAGAATTAGAGTGCTATGCTCCGTAAAGAAAAAACTCATTATCATAAGTTAAAGGATTCACTTGCACACCGACACGAAGATATTAGAAAAAAAGTGTGGGATAAACATTCTGTACAGTTAACAGATATTGCGAATAATGCCAAACAAGTTGCGATGGGATCAGTAGGAGGATTGATGTTGCTTACTTCTCCTGCTAACAATATTGCGGTACTTCCAGATCACCAAGTTATTGATGAGGTACAAGCAATTGATCTTGATAAAAATGTTTTTTTTATCTCAGATCTTTCAGAGAGTCTGCCTGATGATGTCAGACCACTTACTGTAGCAGAAGAGAAAAAAATAACAGAATTATTAACTACTCATTACAGTATTCCTGTGTATGCTGAAAAAGATGGGAAAAGGCTAAATAGGAGTTATGGGTATATCGGTGCAGAACAACATCTTGCTCGGTATCCAGGCGATACAATGGACACTCATTTTGATAATCCTGAGGATGCTGCAAAGTACTGGTCGTCCGGAATGGCCCCGGGACTTGGTGCATGGGGATATTTTGTTCCTGGTGGGCAAAAAATGACAGACCAAGATGTACAAAGAGAAAAATATTATATTGCTGTACAGACATTTTTATCTCCAAATTTTAAAGAAAAAATTAGTGAGTACAGAGATTTTTATAAATTTAAGAAAATGCTTGTAGTAAATCCAGATAATGGGAAAGCAGTTGTTGCAGTGATTGGTGACGCAGGACCAGCTCAATGGACTGGGAAAAGCCTAGGAGGTTCCCCTGAAGTCATGAAATATTTAGAAAGAGTAGATGGAAAAGCAAAAGGGGCAGTTCTTTATTTCTTTGTAGATGATCCAGACGATACAATCCCGTTAGGACCTATAGAAGCACCAGTGCCTGTTGCTTCTAATTAATATGAAAAAAAAGAAATTTTACTCACATCTTGTAAAAACAGATAATCTAAAGTTAGCTCTCCAGTCATTAGATCTTGATGATAAAGAGTATAAGCATGTGGAGATGCTTATTGAGTCTACAATCCACCATGAAATTATAGATGCAATCCTTTCTGAGTTGTCTGAAGAGGACAAAAAAATATTTCTAAAACATCTTGCTTCAGATAATAATGAGAAAGTCTGGGAATATTTAATGACAAAAGTAGATTCTGTTGAAGAAAAAATTAAAAAATCTGCTGAATCATTGAAAAAAGAGTTATATAAAGATATTGAAAAAAGTAAAAAATAATTTTTTTGTGATTATCCTTGCTTACTCCATGTACAGTTCTTACAAAATATCTATATAATAGCTTGTTATGGCAAAGAAAATACGAGTTGGAATTTTATTTGGAGGTAAAAGTGCAGAACATGAAGTCTCAATTCAATCTGCCAAGAATGTATATACAGCGTTAGATAAAGAAAAATATGAACCAGTCCTCATCGGTATTGATAGACAAGGGGCTTGGTATATACAAGAATCATCTATATTTTCATTAAAAGCATATACTGATGAAGTGAAAAAAATACCTCATAAAAAATCTGAGCTTTCTCTAACTCCTGGTTCTACTGAGTCCCATCTTATTGCTTCTGGTGTTCAAAGCCTTGGTAATTTAGACGTAATTTTTCCTGTATTACATGGTACATATGGAGAAGACGGTTCAATGCAAGGATTATTAAAAGTGATGGGGATTCCATATGTAGGTGCTAGTGTTCTTGGCTCTGCTGTCGGAATGGATAAAGATGTAATGAAAAAGCTTTTAAAAGTTGAAGGGCTTCCTATTGTGAAGCACATGGTAATACATGATAGTGAAAAATCTGCAATTACGTATGAAATGGTTGCGGAAGTTTTAGGAGATGTGTTTTTTATTAAGCCTGCAAATATGGGATCTTCTGTAGGGGTTAGTAAGATTAAAAATATAAAAGAGTTTGATAATGCACTTTCTTTCGCTTTCCAGTTTGACAGAAAAGTGTTAATTGAAGAATATATTCCTTGTGAAGAAATAGAGTGTTCTGTATTAGGGAATGATGTTCCTGTCGCTTCTTTGCCAGGAAGGATAATTTCTAAGCATGAGTTCTATTCATATGAAGCCAAATATATAGATGAGAATGGAGCAAAGTTAGAAATACCTGCCAATCTTCCAGAGCAACTTATTAAAACAATTCAAGAACTCTCAGTGCATGCATTTAAAGCATTATATTGTGAAGGTATGGCACGAGTGGACTTCTTTTTAGACAAAAATACAAATGAACTGTATGTAAACGAGATTAATACAATTCCTGGGTTTACAAAAATAAGTATGTATCCTCAATTATGGGAAGCTACAGGTATGTCATATTCTGAACTTATTGATAGATTAATAGAGCTTGCAATTGAAAGATTTGAAAAAGAGAAAATGTTAAGAACAACAAGAGAATAGCGTATTATGATTTGACTCTATCAAAGTATGCCATGACTTCTTCATTAGTTGGGAGAAGAGATATATCAAAAGATAAAATGTTTTCAGGAATAATTCTTCGTATTCCCCATACTTTTCCATAGTCTTTTACATGTATTCGGTCTTGAAATTTATCAAGCGAATAATTTTTTAAACCAGTTTTTTTTGCATTCCCATGAAAATGGCGGAGTAACGGATTATTTTCTCCCTCGTACTCTCCTTCAAAAAACGTGAGATGAAGACTTTTGGGATTTAATTTTACAGGATCAATCGGAGGTCCAAGAAGAAAGATATCCCCTGCAATTTCATCTCCCAGTTCAATTTTATCAAATAGTCCTCCAAGACAATTAAAAATCTCATTAGATAAATAAGTAGAAGGGAGTGAAACACCAAAGTATGCCTCTATTGCATCCCTCACATATCTTTGACAGTTTGCTTTTTTATCTCTTTCAGCAATCTCATCTTCGATATATGGTCCATACCGTTCATCGTATGTAATCACATTATATTTTTCATGTAGTTTTGAAAGTTTTTCAGATCGTTCCATCGGTATCTGTTCTACCATATTTAGATTCAAATGACAAACTAATTATGCTTATACTAAATTATTGTGAAAAAAAATAAATTTATGGACTAGTTAATCTACTATAATAAGCTCGGACTTTATTCAATAACCCACTCCAAAGTTTTTCATAGAGTAATTAATTACTCTTAGTAAGATTTGAGATAATGACTGAAATATTGAAGAGTTTACGAGAGAAACCCTAATAAGTATCGTTCAGCATCGTCTGCGTTTCTAAAAGTTTTATACCCAAACTTCTCTGCTTCTTCTTTATACTTTTTCCCTTCACAGTTAAAAAATTTATTTGCTTCTATCTTTTGTAATTCTTCTGTCAGTCCCCATCTTGGGGATTTTTTATTTCGTTCATAAATAATTTCTTCAGATTCTCCTAAAAGGAAAACTCCAGAAAATTCTAATCCTTGTTTTGCTAAATGAGGAAGTATATTAACAGCTTCAAAAATAGCTTTAGGATAGAATTGCATTATTTTGTGAATCCTTTCTAGTATAAATGGCCAAAAAGCCTCCGACTGATCCACTAAATTTTTCCACAGATCATTGCAGCTTTTTTCTTCGTAATATTTCTTTTCATCAAGATCCCAATAAAAGTTAACCCAATACTCTAGCTTTGGATCTTTAGACATTTCTTCTCTAAGATGGTCAATATTGAGATGGAATGCACCAGTTTTTTTTGCCAATTTAGTTGCTAAATAACTTTTACCAGATGCAGGGATTCCACTTATGAAAACATAACTCATGCAGAAATTATAACAAAAGAATTTCGATAAAACTTGAGATGTACGTGGCCTATATAAGGTTCAAATGACAAACTAATTTGCTGTATAATCAAGATATGAATATTTCAGATAAAGCACATCTCCATCTTTCTCAAGACCCAGTAATGAAAAAACTTATAGAAATGTATGAGCTTCCAGAATGGACAGATGATAAAAATTTATTTTTAGAGTTGATTGAATCAATTATTGGTCAGCAATTATCTGTAAAAGCTGCAGATACAATTACGCGCCGATTTAAAGAGGCTGTAGGAAGTGATACTCCTACTGCAGAACAAATTCTTGCGATAGATGATGATACATTACGTGCTGCAGGAAACTCTTATGGGAAAATAAAATACATTAAAGGAATTTGTCTGGCAGTAATTAATAAAGAAATAGATTTTGATATTTTCAGATCAATGTCTGATGAGGAAGTCATTGCAGAACTTATTAAATTAAAAGGAGTTGGAAACTGGACAGCAGAGATGTTTTTGATGTTTTCCTTAGGACGTGAAGATGTTTTTTCTTTAGGTGATTTAGGTCTTCGGAATGCTGTCTCAAAACTCTATCAAATTGATAGAGATAATTTAGTGGAAATAGAAAAAATTTCATTACAATGGAAACCGTATAGAAGTCTTGCATCACGGTATTTGTGGAAGAGCTTAGACAATACACCAAAAGAGTGATAGAATCTAGACATATGACTACAGAAAAAATAGATTTTGATACATTTAAAAAAACAGAGATGAAAGTCGGGGAAATTGTAGAGATTAGTAGAGTAGAAGGTGCAGACAAACTATATAAATTAAAAGTTGATGTTGCAGAAGAAGAACCAAGACAGATAGTTACAGGGTTAGTTCCTTTTTATCAAGAAGACGAGTTATTACATAAAAAAATTATTGTGGTAACAAATCTTAAACCTGCTAAATTCCGTGGTCAAGAATCTAATGGAATGCTTCTTGCAGCAGGAAGTGAAGAAGGTGGGTTTTCAATCATTACTCTTGACCGTGAAGCTCCAATTGGCTCTCTTGTTTCATAACTTCTTTTTCTATTCAGATATATACTGATTCACCCGTCAGGATTCTGTCAAGCAAGCATTTCATGTTAAGATATATACAAAATATATGTCTGCCGAATTAGCTCAACCATATACAGGGGATGAGCATCTCCATGTAATAAATCATGAGTATGAAGGGTTAACTCCTCAGATGCAGGAGAAAGTAGCCCCATATATTAAAAATCCTGAGGATATACCAATTGAGTTGCTCAATACGGGATTTTCTTTAGGACAGCAGTCAGTGTTTATAGATAAGTTTGGGAGAGACCACACAACAGATGTTCTTGATTCATATCTTTACTATGTTTCCTCTTCAGAAGATGGAGTGGTAAGAGCATATTTTAATCAATATACATCATATCAATCAGATGGATATGGAATATATCATCCACATGAAGTCCCACATCAAAAATTAGTGAGCCAAAATGGGAGAAGATACGAAGATCATACTCCACGCAAGATCGGGATGAGTAATCAAACAGAAGCACGGAGAATACTTATTGTGGAATTAGACAAAGATGGAGATGTGAATAAACAGTATATCGAAAGCAGGAACTTAAAGTTCGGATTTGAGGATATGCGTAGATTGCAAGAAAAATATGAAGAAGCACATGAACTATTAAAACGTTCTCAACTGACTATATTACAGCCGAATACAAATAATATCTCTTCTATCTCTCTTAAAGAAGGAGAGTTGTCGGCTGTTGCTGACTAATATACGTTGTTGTAGCCTCAAAATTTGCATTTCATAAAAAAATATGTGTATAGTAAAACATACACACACTCCTTTAATTTTTTCCTATGAAACACCTGCCTGTCTCTCTTTTCGTTTTTGTATTGTGTTTATTTTTTAGTGTTGTTTTTGTAGCTGCAGCACAGGAAAAGGAGACTCCTGCAAAAAGTACAGCACCTGAATACTCGCAAGTTTCTTACCCATTAAAAATTCCTGTTATGCAACATATGAATTTTCCTGGAAGTGATCTTGTGATTGAGGAGATACTTCCAAAAAGCACATCAAGTGATCGATACATTGTCAGTTATCTATCTGAACATAAGAAAATTCAAGGGTTACTCGTTATGCCTCGGGGATTTTCTCAGAAAAAATTACCTGCAATTTTAATGGCACATGGTTATGTACCGCCTCGAGAATATAAAAATAGTGAGCAATATAGCGACTTTATTGAATTCTTAGCACAAAATGGGTATATAGTTTTCATGCCAGATTTTAGGGGAAATGGTGAATCAGAGGGTAATGCTGTTGGTGCGTATTTTTCTCCTGGTTATACGATTGATTTTTTGAATGCATTTTCTTCTCTTGCCAGACAAGAGGATGTAGATTCTGAAAGGATCGGCGTCTGGGGTCACTCAATGGGAGGAAATATTGTGCTACGAAGTATTATTGTTCAAAAGGATATAAAAAGTGCCGTGATTTGGTCTGGAGTTGTAGGATCATATATAGATCTTTTGTATCATTGGAACTCGAATACAGCTTGGAACTCTCATAGTGATACAGAGGTTGTAAAACCAGATAAGCTTATTACAATATATGGAGATACTCAGGCAAATCCTTCATTTTGGCATGAGATTTCTCCAACTTCTTATCTTCACAATATATCTATACCAATTCAACTTCATCATGCAGTTGAAGATAGAATTGTACCTGCCGAGTTTTCCCAAAAACTAGAGACTATGTTGGAAAAAGAGAATAAACAAACAGAGTTGTATCTTTATTCACATGCAAATCATGATATGGTAGGTTCAGATACTCCAACTATTTGGTATAGGACTTTGCATTTTTATAACTCCACTTTACAATAGTAGTATGGGGAATGTAAAAAAAGCGAAACTAAAACCTGAGACAGAAGAACCAGTTGTCGAAAAAGTAGTAAGTTTAAAAAGAGTAGCAATTGCGTCTGTATTGTGTATTATAGTAACTGGTACTTTTATCTGGCTCCTATCAGTGGGCGCTCAAAAACTGATAGACTCAACAGATACTCCTGTCCAATATCCTCATACCTCTACAGAGGTAAGGCTTCCTCAGAAAGGGGATGCTTCGCATATACTTGGTGAAGCAAAAAAAAGTATAGATAATTTCTCACTTGATTCATATACAGCTACTGGTTCTGCGGCAAGAAGTGTTATTGATACACTCCAAAATCTCCAGAAATCTGATGTTGGAATAGAAGATTATTTTTGTAAAATCTTTTGTCATTAGTACATGATGTATAATAACCAGTATGGAAGAACTCAAAAAAAGAGCGCAGATAGTACTCGAAAAAGTAGATATTGCCCAAAAAGAAAAAAGAATTAAGGAAATAGAAGCAAAAAGTATAGATCCAGATTTTTGGAAAGATAGTCAAAATGCTGCTCAAATGATGCGTGAAATGGCTACACTTCAAAAAGAAATAGACGATATAAAACTACTCCAAGAACTTATTGATGCTGATGATATATACGGACTTGAGACTTTATTAAAAGAACTTGAAGTGTATCTTTATTTGTCTGGCCCTTATGATAAAGCAAATGCGATTTTTTCAATTCATGCAGGGCAAGGTGGTGCAGACGCAATGGATTGGGCATCTATTTTATATAGAATGTATACACGGTATTTTGAAAAGAAAGGATGGCAGTTTGAGACACTTGAGTATACTGCAGGTGATGAAGCTGGTATAAAAAGTGCTACGCTTGTTGTTGAAGGTAACTATACGTATGGGTATTTAAAAAATGAACAAGGAGTTCATCGCCTTGTGAGGCTTTCTCCTTTTAATGCGGATCAACTGAGACACACCTCATTTGCGTTAGTTGAAGTATTGCCTCAGATTGAAGATGATACTGATGTTGAGATAAAAGATGATGATTTAGAATGGGACTTTTACAGGGCATCCTCAAAAGGTGGACAAAATGTCCAAAAAGTATCGACTGCAGTGAGAGTAAAGCACATTCCAACTGGGATTATTGCCACATCACAATCAGAACGGTATCAAGCGCAAAATAGAGAGTATGCGTTAAAGATTTTAAAATCAAAAGTATGGGCAAAACACCAAGAAGAGCTACAAAAAGCAAAACAAGATTTGAAAGGAGTGTACAATCCACCTTCTTGGGGAAATCAGATTAGATCCTATGTTCTCCACCCGTATCAGATGGTAAAAGACTTACGATCAAAAGTAGAGACAGGAAATGTAGAGTCTGTATTAGATGGAGATATTGATTTATTTATCGAAGGTCAGTTGAAAGAGAATTCTTCCGTGTAAAGCTTGTGTGTCCTTCTTTATTTATGTAGGAATCGATAGCCCTATCCTGCTCTGATCTGTACGTATTCTCTATTAAAAATAGTTGTAAATTTTTAGTAAATGTGATTAACTAAAATGTGCAATATGGACTCACAAAAAGCTATTGTCCATGAACTAGATACGCAGGAATCTACTACACGTATGAATAAAAGTATTTTGATTGCATTTGGCATGTTTGTACTCCTTGGCGTTGGGACTGGGTTTATTATCTCTAATTTTGTTGGAGGCACTTCTTCCTCATCTTCAGATAGCTCACAAAATATCAACGTAAATGGAGTTGAAGTAAAAAAAGGACAAGTAATAGGGTCTGACGCAAGTGACTTTTCAGACAATGCTGAAGGAATTTTACGTGAAGGCGGTATAGAGGGAGAGGGGGCTTTTCATTTAGAAAGGCCTGGTGGTGACTCTCAGAGTGTATATTTAACCTCGTCAGTATTAGATCTTACTCCTTTTATTGGACGGACAGTAAAGGTTTGGGGCCAAACACAGACAGCACAACATGCTGGATGGCTCATGGATGTGGGTAGGCTACAAGTATTAGATTAGTCTCATGCTTGTTCTTTACATGGGAAACAATCATAACATTTTATTTTCATGATTCAATTTAAAAATGTAACTAAAAAATATGGGAAAGACATTACTGCATTACATGATGTGTCTTTTAGCATAGATAAAGGGGATTTTGTGTATTTAGTGGGCCCTACAGGGTCAGGAAAAACAACTGTTTTTCGTTTAGTGATTCGTGATCTTGTGCCTGATGAAGGGGAAGTTTTAATAGGAGATATTAGTATTGGAAAGCTTTCAGGGAGTAAAATCCCTAAACTTAGACGCACAGTTGGTACAATTTTCCAAGATCTTAAATTATTAATGGACCACACGGTAATGGAGAATGTTATTCTTCCTCTTCAGTTTACAGGAGTCTCTGAGAAAAATGCGCGTCAACAAGCTGAAGAGATTTTGTTACAGGTAGGACTGGGAGATCAAAAAGATAAATTCCCCCTTCAGTTATCTGGTGGTGAAAGACAGCGCGTTGCCATTGCTCGAGCTTTAATTTTTAATCCAGAAGTTCTTCTTGCTGATGAGCCGACAGGGAATCTTGATTCTGAGACTTCTTATCAGATTATAGATCTATTACAAAGTATTAATAAGCTTGGGACAACAATTCTTATGGCTACTCACAATAAAGAGATTATAGATAATACAAAACAAAGAGTTCTTACTGTTGAGAAAGGAAGACTTGTGCATGATAGACCATCTGCTCATAAAAAAACTACTGAGTCAAAAAAAGAAGATGAAGGAGAAGAAAAAGAGAAAAAGGAAGAGGCGCAAGAACATACAGATAAAAAGAAAGACGAGAAAAAGGAGGAACATGAAACATCTTAAAACAGCAGGAAGATATATTAGAAGATCACCGTATCAAGCGTTATCTGCAACGCTTATTATGACTCTTACGTTCTTTGCTATCTCTATCTTTGCCGTATTAACAGTACTTTCAGTCAATCTTATAAACTATTTTGAAACAAGGCCACAACTTACTGTATTTTTTAAAGATACTGTTGAGATAGCTCAGATAGACTCTATGAAAGCTCAATTGGAGGCTACAGGAAAAACGTCTGATGTAAAATATATCTCAAAAGAGCAAGCGCTTGAAATATATAAAAATATAAATAAAGACGAGCCAGAGCTTATTGAGTTAGTTACTGCAGATATTCTTCCAGCATCTCTTGAAGTACAAGCACGTAATCCTGAAGACTTAAAAAGTCTTGCCAAAGTTGTATCTGGATCAGAACAAGTAGATAGAATTGTTTTCCAAGAAGAGATTGTTGATACACTCATTTCGTGGACACATGCATTTCAGGCTATTGGTATAGGAGTAATTGCAATTCTTATTACCGTATCAATTTTTGTGATAGTCACTATTATTGGTATAAAAATTACTGCAAGAAAACAGGATATTGAGACAATGAGACTCATCGGTGCTTCTAACTGGTTTATACGGGTACCATTCTTAATTGAGGGCTTTATTTACGGTGTTATGGGAGCTATGATCGGTTGGTTACTATCCTATGGAATTTTACTGTATACAACGCCAATATTGGAGTCTTTCCTAAAAGGGGTACCAATATTTCCTGTCCCTCCATTGACTATTGTCCAAATTCTGGGCATTGAGTTAGTTGTTGCATTAGGGTTGGGAGTATTTGCAAGTTATATTGCTGTACTAAGGTACTTGAAATAATATGTACAAATATAACAATACTCTATATTCACTTCTGAAAGGAGTTTCAGCAGTAAGCCGAGGTATCGGATTTATTGTTGTAGGCGTACTTCTTTTACTTGTTGCCCAAAATAACTTTATTTTTGCTGACACTACTCCTACTCCAACAGGGTCTACAACTACAACTCCAACTCCTACACAGACAAGTAGTAATGATAAAAAAAATGATCTTGAGAATAAGATTAAAGAATATACGGAGAAAATTAATGAGCTCCAAGGGCAGGCAAAAACACTCGATTCTCAGATAAAGCTTGTGGATAGTCAGATTGCAGTATCTGAGTTACGAGTTGAGGAAACTCAAAACAAAATTACGCAACTTGAAGATGATATTGCAATAGCAAAAAAGAAAGTACTCGGGCTTGAAACAAGCATTCAAGACACATCAAAAGCACTGGTAGAAAGAGTATCTGCTACTTACGCATTTGGAAAAATTGATCCATTACAGATGCTTCTGTCCTCAGATACGATCTCTAATTTTTTGACTCGACTAAAATATCTGCAGGTTGTTCAGTTGTATGACAAACGCCAGATTTATGCAGCTGAACAAGCAAAGAATAACTATGAACAAGAGCAAACGTTGTTTGAAGAAAAACAAAAAGAAGCAGAAAGACTGCATACCCAACTTGCAAAATATAATGATCAGTTAGAAGGCGAGAAGCAAAAAAAGAAAGATTTACTTATTGTGACAAATAATGATGAGAAGAAATATCAAAGTTTACTTGCTGCTGCACGTGCTGAATTTGAGTC
>Ga0265293_10006471_pt1 | contig 18725 bp, 23 predicted proteins | sample Munlanlewell138R_FD_192505 | JGI IMG/M metagenome (GOLD analysis project Ga0265293, IMG submission 192505) | Leachate microbial communities from a municipal landfill in Southern Ontario, Canada - Leachate well 138R | ecosystem: Engineered > Solid waste > Landfill > Unclassified | place: Canada... | reverse complement strand
AAATTAAAGTTCACAATATTCCCCCCTATGCACCATATAGTTTTGTGTTTTTTACTAAGTTAGTACCAATGAAAAGCTTAAATAAAATTCTTGTAATAAATACTGCTGTAATCATTGATGCAACAATACCAATGATCAATGTGACACCAAAACCCTTTATCGGTCCTGTTCCAAAATAATATAGTATTATACCTGCAATTAATGTGGTTAAGTTAGCATCCAAAACACTTGTTAATGCTCTTTTGAAACCACTATCAACAGCAGTTCTAAGGGTCTTTCCTACTCTTAATTCTTCCTTAATTCTCTCATAAATAACCACGTTAGCATCTACTGCCATTCCTATTGAAAGAATTAGACCTGCAATACCCGGTAAAGTTAATTTAACTCCTAATACTATCATAATACTAAACATAATTAACACATATATTGTCAAAGCAATATTAGCTATAAAGCCTGGTACTCTATATACTACTATCATAAATAAAAATATAAGAATTAATCCTATTCCGCCTGCATAAATACTCCTGTCTAAGGATTCAAGTCCAAGTGTTGGCCCAATAACAGATGTTTGAACCTCTTTCAGCTCCACTGGCAGGGCTCCTGCTCTAATTAAAGTAGCAAGTTCACTAGCACTCTGAACGTCAAATCCACCTTCTATATATGCCTCTCCTCCATCTATAGGTTTGCTTACAACCGGACTAGATATAATCTCTCCATCAAGCTTAATTGCTATAACTTTATCTTGAGCAGCTGATTTAGTTGACAATCTAGTAGTTACTTCAGCAAACCTTTCAGCTCCTTCTTTGTCAAATACTAATGTTACAACTGGCTCATCCACACCACTACTAACTCTTTGAAAAGCAACTTCAGATTGCTTAACATTTTTTCCCGTTAAAACAATGTTTCCATTAGAATCCTCAAACTGAAGTTGAGCTGTTTTCCCAATCATATTAAAAGCATCTTGAGCATCCTTTAAACCTGCTAACTCAACTCTAATTCTCTTATTGCCCTCTTTAACAATATTGGGTTCTGATACCCCTAAGCTGTCTACCCTCTGTCTTATGATAGCTATGGCTTGATCAACTTTCTTGTCCAAATCTGTGCCAGTTTCATCTGTTTGTGCTTCTAATAATACATATACACCCCCAGCTAAATCTAGTCCCAATCCCATTTTCTCCCTTACACTTGAGATTTTAACTCCTCCTAAATCAATTCCATATATTGCACTGTAAGCTATAGCTCCAACAAGTGCAATAATCAAGATAAAAATTAAAGTATTCTTAAGGTTCATAGTTTATTCCCCTTTCTCTTTTCATAAAACTAATTATATTACTTTTCCAGTAGCTAAGTCAACAACTCAGTAAATTCATCATTTTTTATGCTTTTCTGCATATCTAACATAATCTATAGCAGATTGTTTTAATTGAGCAATTTCATCACTTGATAGGCTTCTTACTACCTTAGCTGGGGAACCTAAAACTAACGAACCAGAAGGTATTCTTTTACCTGTCGTGACTATACTGCCAGCACCTATTAGTACATTATCATCTACTTCTGCACCATCTAGTATTATAGCACCCATACCAACAAGTACATTGTTACCAATTTTACAGGCGTGAACTATAGCCTTGTGTCCTACTGTTACATAATCACCTATTTCAGTACTAAAATCCTTACTTATATGTATAACTGTACCATCCTGTATGTTAGAATATTCTCCTATTACTATAGAATTCTCATCTCCTCTCAAAACACAGTTATACCAGGTACTAGTATATTGACCAATGCTTACTTTTCCAATTATCTCTGCACTATCAGCTACAAAACATGTCTCGTGAATCTTCGGTCTAATGTTCTCATACTCAATTATCATAATTATCCTCCAATAATTTAATAAAGGTAAATATTGTATTTGGGGTATCAAAAACTAAAGCAAATTCTTAAAAATAAAAAGCAGTGGTTACCCACTACTCTTATCTAATACCATCTTTTTCATACCTTTTAATTACCCTAAATATACTACCGCTTGTTACATTTTGTCTATTATTTCAATAATTAAATTATAACACAATATTAAAGATAATTAAAGATTTATTTTATGTTTATTCCTATCATGCCACCTATGCATCCAGTTACTAATGCTATAGATCCTTTAATAAAGAAATACTTACCTAAGCTGAAATCCTTGATTAATATTTGACTTATAACAAAAATTATAAGAAAATAGCATATTCCTATTAAACCCCCATTTACCCATCCTCTTTTATCTAACTTCTTTGATGTTAAAATAGCTCCGGACGAAATACCTAAAATCATTATTATTGAATTTATAAAGGGAATAAGTCCTTCAGAAAGTTTTGTATAAGCTAAAATAATAGTGAATATTATTATAAGTAAAAAAGTAAGTAATAGTCCTATCAAAGTACCTTTAATAATATTCAAAATATAGCTTGAACCGTCTTGCTTTTTAAAATAACTCATATATTCGCCTCCTTATCCTTAGTCAATATTTATGCTCAAGCTATAACATTATTCCTAAAAATAAAAAAGATTCTCTCAGTTTTAAAAATAACCAAGAAAATCTTTTCAAGTCATACTTTTATAGTTACATGCATTGCTATTTTTCTGGTGTTTCTGTTGATTGAATATTACCTATAGCCCATTTTACAATATCAAATCTAGTTTTATCTGCTCCTACTTCTATTGTTATAACATCATCTTTAATCTTAACAATCTTGCCGTAAATTCCTCCTATAGTTAATACCTCATCACCTACTTTTGCACTACTTCTCATTTCTTTAATCTTCTTGTCCTTTTTTTGTTGAGGTCTTATGATAAATAAATAGAAAACACCTAACAATAATAATGGAAGCATCAGAGTAGATAATAAATTACCACTTTGAGGAGTTGCTGCTCCAAATAAAATAATTTCTCTCAAGATAGTCCCTCCTTTCTTCATATGTAGTATTCTACATTTGTTCTTATGTAGTATTCTACATTTATAAAATAAATCCTTTATTTTTATTTTGTATATCCATATTTATTATAAAACTCATCTTTATATTGCAAAAGCCTGTCTTCTTTAATAGCTAGTCTGATGTTTTTCATGAGTTTTATTAGGAAATATAAATTATGTATTGTTGCTAATCTTGCTCCTAATATTTCATCTACATTAAATAAATGCCTAATATATGCCTTGGAGTAATTTTTACAAGTATAACAATCGCATTCTGAGTCTAAACTAGTGAAATCTCTTGAATATTTTGCATTCCTTATAACAACCTTCCCATGACTTGTTAGAACAGTCCCATTTCTTGCAATCCTAGTTGGTAATACACAATCTGCCATATCAATTCCTCTAATAACTGCTTCAAATAGGTAGTCTGGGCTCCCTACACCCATTAAATATCTTGGTTTTTCCTTAGGCAATAGGGGCACAGTATAATCAAGTATCTCGCACATTAACTCAGCTGGTTCTCCTACACTTAATCCACCTACTGCATATCCTGGGAATTCTAATTCAATAATTTCATTTGCACTTTGTTCTCTCAAGTCCTTGTACATTCCACCCTGAACAATCCCAAATAAAGCTTGAGTATCTGGATTTTTATTAGCATCCTTACACCGTTTTGCCCACCTAGTAGTTCTCTCTAGTGAATTTTTAACATAATCCCAATCACTTGGATAGGGAGCACATTCATCAAAAGCCATTATAATATCAGAACCTAAAGAGTTTTGTATCTCAATAGATTTCTCTGGACTTATAAAATGTTTAGAACCATCAATATGGGACCTAAATTCTACACCTTCCTCAGTTATTTTTCTCAAATCTCCTAGACTAAAAACCTGGAATCCACCACTATCAGTTAATATTGGTCTATCCCAATTCATAAACTTATGTAAGCCCCCTGCTTCTTCAATTAGATCATGTCCTGGTTTTAGGTATAAGTGATAAGTATTGCCTAGGATTATCTGAGCACCTAAATCTTTTAGCTCTTCAGGTGTCATTGTTTTTACTGTAGCTCTAGTACCTACAGGCATAAAAATGGGTGTTTCAATAACTCCATGAGGAGTATGAATCTTACCTAGTCTAGCCTTACAGTCTCTTGCTTCTTTAATCAATTCATATTTGAATGTCATTATATCCTCCTACTAAACTTAAATTCAATTTTGCTATAACAATCTCCATGTGTAAATTTTACTTAATAAACATAGCATCACCAAAGCTAAAGAATCTATATCTCAACTTAATTGCTTCATCATAGGCTCTTAAAACTTTTTCTCTACCTGCTAAAGCACTTACAAGCATTATTAGAGTTGATTCAGGCAAATGAAAATTTGTGATTAGTCTATCTATAATCCTATACTTATATCCTGGATATATAAATATATTAGTCCATCCATTTTTAGCAAGAACCTGACCTTGCTCATTACTAGCTGATTCTAGTGTTCTTACAGATGTAGTACCTACTGCAATAATATTACCCCCTGCTTTTTTTGTATCGTTAATTATTTTTGCAGAGTTTTCATCAATCTCATAATATTCATGATGCATATCATGTTCTTCGATATTTTCAGCTTTTACAGGTCTAAAAGTTCCTAGTCCCACATGAAGTGTGATGTAAACTATACTTACTCCTTTTTCTTCAATTCTTTGTAGTAAGGACTTAGTAAAATGAAGTCCTGCAGTTGGAGCAGCTGCAGATCCTTCCCTCTTCGAGTATACTGTCTGATATCTTTCCTTGTCTTCTAGCTTTTCTCTTATATAGGGTGGCAAAGGCATTTCTCCTAGTTTATCAAGTATATGTTCAAATACACCGTCATATTTAAATTCTATGATTCTTGTACCACCTTCTTGGACTTCTAATATCTGGCCTTCCATTAAGCCTTGACCAAAATCAAATATAGAGCCTGGTTTTGCCTTTTTCCCTGGCTTTACTAATGTTTCCCACCTATTAGAATCTATTCTTTTTAAAAGTAAGAATTCCACACTACTTCCAGTGTATTTTTTATGACCAAATAATCTTGCTGGAATTACTCTTGTATTATTAAGTACTAGACAATCACCCTTATTAAAATTGTTTAATATATCCGAAAACACACCATGTTCTATGTCTCCAGATTTTTTGTCTAAGATTAAAAGTCTAGAGTTTTCTCTATTCTTTATTGGTGTCTGTCCTATTAGTTCTTCAGGTAAATCAAAATAAAAATCCTCTTTTTTCAACGTAACCATCCTTTACTTAACTTTCGCTCCTTCATAGTAATACTCTAAAATTTCATCATATTCATATCCAAGCTCAGCCATTTTTTTAGCTCCCCACTGACTCATGCCTACACCATGTCCCCAACCTTTACCACTAAATACATACTTACCTTCACTATTAACTATGTTGTTTTCTACTCTATTTGTGAGTTCTCTATTATTTATGCCATCTGTTATTGTAAAACCCTTTGATAACAATACAGAATCAAGCTCACTCAATCCCTCAGAAGATAATACGATTGCATTATCTATAGGTTTTTTTTCAATATCTCCAGTTCTCAAATTATATACATAAATATTTTGAGATAAATTAGTTTCTTTTGTTCCGTCATTGATATAAACATCATATAAGTTACTTTTTATGTTTGAGGTTCCAAGTACTTGTCTGATCTTTTCCTTTTCAAATACTTGTTTTCCCATATTGCCACTGATTAATAATTCCTTTACTCTTCCACTATTAAATCTAGAAACAATTGAAATATCTTCTATATACCCTAGATCTAAATCAATCTCTAATAATTTAGTCTCTAATTCATCAGGACTAATTTCAAACTGCCATGAATCATAGGGTGAACCAAAAGAAAAATCATCATCTACACCCCTAAGATAGGGTATAGCTTCACTCCATACATTTTCACTATCTTCAGTATGACCTCCACTTGAAGAATGATAATAAGCATTCACAATTGTATCGCTATACATCAAAACTCTTCCAGAAGTTTCATCTACTGCAGTATTTGTCTTTATAGTTTCCAAATTGTACCCACCATATGCTTGACAATGTGTAGTATCACATAAGTTATATCCTTCATTAATATGCTTATTCATATTTACTAATGCAAAGTTTTTTGATGCTACTGCCTGTGCCTTTAAAGCCTCTATTGGCCATGATGAATAGGCTTCCCTAGGTAAAACTCCATATAGATAATTTTGCATCTCTAGATTGTTGATTGCCAATAGTTCGTCTTCTACTCTTGAAAAAGTTATATAATCTCTATAACTATTGCTCCCTATTGTAACTAATCCTCCATTTTTTGTACTGAGAGATGATAAATAAATTTTATGATTTATATCAAACATTAGCATTATATTATTGTTATCATCCAACAACATAATTCTATTTTTATTGTCTTTAGAAATGTCAAACTGATTATCAGAGTAATCTAAGTACTTCATAGCTTCTTCTTTAGCTATTGCTTCGTCAGTGTAATGTCCGATCCAAATCTCAAAGCTATCTTGATGAAAATAAACAAATGCATCAATACTTAATTTTCTTAAGTTCTCCACTTCATATAATGCATCTTCATATGAATGAAATATTCTATTAGTCATTATATGAAAAGGTCCATAAGTAGCTAAATAAGCATCGTTTGCTTTTTGATAATTATTATATGTATTCATATAATAACCATCAATTAAAACAACTAAATTACTATTACTTAAATCGAATAAATGATAAAATTCCTTACCCCATGTTCCCAACTGAAATCCATCACTAGTCAAATTAACTGTAAATCTTGAAGCAGGATCTAATGCTGACTTAAGAGCAACTTCTAAAAACACATTCTCATATGCAGCTGCTTGATTTGATAGAGCAAAAGACAAAAATAAGGCTAAAATAATCGACAAAATACTTTTTTTCAACTTAATCCCCTCAATTTCGTAAGTTTTAGTCTTCCTTGTACTCTATACCAAAATAATCATAACATCTTTTGGTCAAAACTCTTCCTCTTGGAGTTCTGTTTAAAAAACCCAATTGTAAAAGAAAAGGTTCATAAACATCCTCTATGGTTGTACGCTCCTCACCTGTTGAAGCAGATAAAGTATCTAGCCCCACGGGACCGCCTTCAAAATTATTAATTATAGTCATTATTAATTTTCTATCAACACTATCTAATCCTAAAGGATCTACTTCAAGAAGCTTTAAAGCTTTATCTGCAACATACTTAGTTACATCTCCATTTTCAACCACTTCTGCATAATCCCTTACTCTTTTTAAAAGCCTGTTTGCAATTCTTGGTGTCCCTCTTGATCTTTTGGCAATCTCTTCTGCACCATCATCATCAATCTTAACTCCAAGGATATTAGCTGATCTTATAACTATCTTCTTTAAGCTTTCAATATCATATAAATCAAGCTTACATATAACTCCAAACCTATCTCTTAGTGGTGAAGTTAATAAACCGGCCCTTGTAGTAGCTCCAATGAGAGTAAATTTAGAGATGTCAAGCCTAATTGACCTTGCACTAGGTCCCTTTCCAATTATAATATCAAGTGCATAATCCTCCATAGCTGGATAGAGTATTTCCTCTACACTTCTATTTAATCTATGTATTTCATCTATAAACAAGACATCATTTTCAGATAGGTTTGTTAGTATAGCTGCTAAATCTCCAGCCCTTTCTATTGCGGGACCAGATGTTATTCTAATGTTTACACCCATTTCATTAGAAATAATATTAGCAAGAGTTGTTTTCCCAAGTCCTGGTGGTCCATACAATAGAACATGATCAAGGGGTTCATTTCTTCCCCTTGCAGCTTTAATAAATATATCTAGTTTTTCTTTTACCTTAAATTGTCCTATATATTCATTTAATGTTTTAGGTCTTAAAGATAATTCAACATCTATATCTTCTTCTGTTAAATTCCTAGTTACAATTCTATCATTAATCTCATTCATGTTTGAAAAATCCTCTCTCTATTTTGATAATTTTTTAAGTGCAAGTTTAATTATATCCTCTGTTTTTCTACCATGAGTCTCAAATGAAGATAATGCTCTAAATACTTCGCCTCTTGTATAACCAAGAGAAATTAATGCTATCACGACCTCTTCTGTTTCATCATTAGAAATAGTATTGTTATCAACTTCGTTAATATCAAAATTATTATCTATCTTATCCTTTAATTCCAATATGATTCTTTCTGCAGTTTTCTTTCCTATTCCTGGAGCCTTAGAAAGTGCACTAATATCTTTACTAGCTATTGATGCTTTAATTTTTGACGTAGTTAGTGTTGATAATAATCCAATAGCTCCCTTTGGTCCTATTTTAGTTACAGTAATAAGCAATTTAAACATCTTAATTTCTTCAGCAGTTGTAAATCCATAAAGGTTCATTGCATCCTCTCTTACAATAAAATGTGTAAGTATCTTTCTGTCAATAGTATTTTGACCTATACCCATAATAGAATTTTTAGAAGTATAAACAAGGTATCCAATTCCATTGTTCTCTATAACTATATGATCTTCATTAATTTCTTCAATGTTTCCTTTAATATACTGGAACAAAAAATCACCCCTATTTCATTTTAAACAAATCTCTAAAGTTACCGGAATGTGCATGACAAATAGCGACAGCTAAAGCGTCTGCAACATCGTCTGGTTTTGGTATTTTATCCAGATTTAAAAGTATTTTTACCATTTCCTGAATTTGTCTCTTGTCAGCTCTACCATAGCCTACTACTCCTTGTTTTACTTGAAGAGGAGTATATTCATAAATCTCTATCCCCTTATTAACTGCAGCAAGAACTTGTACTCCTCTTGCTTGTCCAACAGTGATTGCCGTTTTAACATTTTTATTAAAAAATAACTCCTCTATTGCCAAGGCATCTGGTTTAAATTTCTCCATTAAAAGTGAAATCTCATCATATATTATTTTTAGTCTTGTGGGAAAAGAGTACGAATTAGAGGTCTGAACTGCACCATAATCCAATACATTAAATTTATTGCCATTATACTCTATAACCCCATATCCTACTATGGCTATTCCTGGATCTATTCCAAAAACTATCACAAAAAATCAGCTCCATTCATTATATAAACATTATTCGCTATAATTCCTGTAATTCCTTTTGTTATTAGTATGTGTATATTATTTTATAATAGACTTGAAGTAAAGACAACACAAAAAAGAACATATATTCTTTTGCTTTCAAAAAATAAAGTTAGGATTATAATATCAAAATCCTAACTTTATATGGTTTTCTTTTAAATCAGTTAGCTAATATAGTTCTCTAATATACTATCTAATTCCTCTTTACTATTAGTTATGATACCATTTTCTATTTTTTCTTGGTCTACTTGCTTTAACAAGGATAGGGGTGAATCACTAAATATTTTTTCAATTATCCACTCACCATTTTTCCCAACAATGTAAACTGCTATTTTGCCATCCTTTTCTCCAATAATAAAATGATTCTGACAAAGATGATTTCTGTCAATTTTAATCACGATTTTTTCATGAGAAAAACTCTCTATTTCCCACTTTGGATGCATTCCTTTTATATATTCCTCAAATATTTTCTTTGTCATGTTAATCATGTGCTTATCTAATTCTATTTCCTCTACTATCTGATGATCACACTCAGAATAGTAATTTAAATATTCTAGAATAGTGTTTGGTCCTATTGTTGCTTCCTTAATTAATCCAGCTTCGAAGTCATCTTCGTCATCAAAATTCGATTCATCTATTCTTTCGCTATCTGGATTGTCTTTAACATTCACAATTGGTGGTTGTGGTTTCTGGTTCGCATTTCTAAAACCAATATAGTATCCAGAAATTATACCGACTACAGTAACTCCAATTATCAGCGATATAATTGAAGCAAGTGACATTTTTTTCATAAATATCCCTCCCACACTATCTAGTTAGATATTTTTCCCAATATCCATAAAAGTATACATTGCTTAACATAGTGTGGGATATCATTTACTCAGTCTCACAACACAAATTTACTTGCTAGACCATCTTCCATAAGTTTAGCGGCCGCCTAATTTTAAAATACTATAAATTCCCTTACAAAAGCGTTCTCAAAATTGGGTTAGGTCATAAAAAAACCTGCATAATGCAGGTTAATTTTTTACCTCGGCTACTTTGAACCCAGCCTTTTCAATTTTTTCAATAAGCTCATCTACCTCAGTTGTATCAACCCTAACTACTACTTTAAATACGTCCATAACTTTAGCATCTACAACTGCAAAATTTGCAATATTTACATTAGCCTTTCTTATGGTCTCTGTTAGTTTAGCAATTTGTCCTGGAATATCATATAAGTTTATAAGAATTCTAGTACCTTCGTTAAGGCCAAAAATTTCAGAAAAAGCATTGAATATTGAGCTATGAGTTAATATACCTTTAAAATTATTCTCATCATCTAATACTGGTAGAAAAGGAGTTCTAAGTTCATTTAACAAATATGAAGCATTTTCTATAAAGACATTTTCATTTATAGTCTTTACATCTGTATTACATAAATCCTTTACTCTAGTTTCCTTTAAATATTTTTCCTTGTCTGTATACCCCTCTTCAAAATAATGTCTAAAAATAGTTTCTTTCATTAAAATACCATAGAATTCTACCCCATTAAATACTGGCAAGGATAAAAAATCTCCTTTTGTAATTTTATCTAATGCGTCACTTATACTGTCTTCTACTAGAAGCATTACAAGTTTATCTTTAGATAACATATGATTCTTAACGTACATAAAGATTCCCCCTTATTCAACATCTATTAAGAAATTTTAATATAGTTATTCAACAATAAAATGATAAATCCTTCTTCTTGACTATTATTTAATACCCTCCTTATTAGGATTTAATCAACTAAACACTTATTAATTTCACTAGCTATACATACCTAAGACCTTGTCATTTACTGCATACCAAAAGGCCTCTTTATAAATAATTTTCATTTTTTTAATAAGTACATTTACAATAGAAATATATACCTTATCTATTTCTTCTTCATCTAAGTAATGCTTTTCTTCGCTAATATGTATATCATCATATTCAAAATCTATTATTAGCTGCTTGTTTATATAATTATCTAACTCAATTATTTTCTTCTTAATAATTTTATTAGTGAAAGTGTAGACTAAGGATTCAATGTACCTCTCTCTTTTCTCCCTATGATCTATTTCTCCTTTACATCTTTTTTTGATGCCACTAATTGATTTATCAGAAGTACTGAAGTGAAAAAGGTGGATTTTCCTATATATGTCTTCCATATTATATAATTCTAATGCCTTATTCTCTAAGATATTAGTCCATTTCTTATTAGTATAACCATGCTTGTATCCCTCTAAATAGAAGCATAATTCTAGCCTATTAATATCTTCATGTATTATTTCACTTAAGTTGCTAGCAATTGTTTCACAGTCGTCCCTATTCACAAGAACAAACTTAATTTTTCTTTTTATATCATTCTTACTCATATACTTTGGATATATGCTAGATATATTTTCTTCTATGTCATACAAAGCTAGAAGGATATAGATTGAATTTAAATCATTGCTAAATAGAAACTTATCTCTTAAGCCCCTATACATATCTGGTGTTTTAACTGATGAAATTTCCATAAGACAATCCCCTCCCACTAGCAATTATTACCATAAAGATGACTGTTATAACATTTATAATGCACATTTTTGCTTATAGGCAAAAAACACTCTCAATATTATTTATCGACACAAGAGAGTGTTTTTAATATGATTTCTTTCCTATATATCTAAATCCTCTGGCAACTCCCAGTTATGATATACTTCTTGAACATCATCGTTATCTTCAAGAGCATCTATTAGCTTTATCATGTTATTCTTATCTTTTTCTTCCTCAAGCTTTGTTTCATTTTGTGGAATGAAAGTTATATCTGAAGTTGAAAAACTATAGCCAGCTTCTCTTAATGTATCTTTTACTTGTACAAAGCTCTCTGGAGAAGTAATAATCTCAAAATATTCATCTTCTCCACTAAAATCCTCAGCTCCTGCTTCAATAGCCTGGAGCATCAATTCTTCTTCATCAATCTCTTCTGTCTTATCTATAATCAAAAGTCCTTTTCTCTCAAACATCCAAGAGACACAGCCTGTAGAACCTAAATTGCCACCATATTTATCAAATGCATGTCTTACATCAGAAGCTGTACGATTTCTATTGTCAGATAAACATTCAACAAATACAGCAACACCTGCTGGACCATATCCTTCATAGATAATTTCTTCAAAATTAGCTCCGTCTAGATCTCCAGAACCTTTTTTTATTGCTCTTTCAATATTATCATTAGGCATATTTTCTGCTTTTGCCTTTTCAATTGCAGTCTTTAGATTAGTATTATATTCAGGGTCAGGCCCACCTTCTCTAGCTGCTACAGTAATATATCTAGCAAGTTTTGTAAACATCTTTCCTCTTTGAGTATCTGCTTTTCCCTTTTTATGTTTTATAGTAGACCATTTAGAATGTCCTGACATTTTATATCCTCCCTTAATTAATTCTGAAAATATTTTAGCATATTTTAAAGGTTACATCAATCTGTATTTAAAATCTCATGATAATAACCTAATTATTTTGTTATATAAAGCCACATATTACTTTAGCATATAGTTAAGAAAAACAAAAGTCGAACACAAAAATAAGCAAATGATTAAGAACTTCCATCTATTATGAAATAATATCATAAAAGATGGAAGTTCTTCATTATATGGGTGTTAACATTACTTTTCCTTTATCTTGTATACATAAGTGGAAATCTTCTTTTATGCTCACTTTTTTTATACATTAGCTCAATTTTTTCTTTTATACTGTCTTTACCTGCTCCAGTCTTAATATAGCCATCCAAATCATTATAAGTAAATCCCATCTCATTTTCATCAGTTTGTTTCTCCCATAGTCCCGCAGTAGGAGGTTTATTTATAATGACATCAGGAATATTTAAGTATTTTGCTAATTCAAACACTTCTTCTTTTAATAGATCAACAATTGGTAATATATCAATTCCGCTGTCTCCATGTTTTGTAAAATATCCAACTGTAAACTCACTCTTATTACTTGTGCCAGTTACTAAATATCTTTTTATTTGTGCATAATAGTAAAGTGTAGTCATTCTGAATCTAGGTTTTATATTAGATAAAGCTAATATATTCTTTGTACTTTCAAGTTCTTCTAAAAACAGATCATATACCCTACTTAGATCAACACTTTCTGTTTCAAGCCCTAATGCGTGTGCTACTAGCATAGCGTGTTCCTCGTCTTCAGGATTACTGTGGCAAGGCATTATAATACCTAGAGCACCGCTAGGAAATGCTTTTTTAGCTAATGCTGCTACAACAGCTGAATCTACACCTCCACTAAGTCCAAATACTAAACCCTTTGACCCAGATTCTTCTACTCTTTCTCTTAACCATTTAACAATATCTTCACATAGTTTTTCCATATTGCTCATCAGTTTACCTCCAGATAATTACTAAAAACAATATAGCATATTTAAGTAAACTAAGCAAACCTTATTCAAAAATACCTGTACTTAAATATCTTTCTCCATTATCGGGTGCTACAACTACTACTTTTTTTCCTCTTCCTAGTTCTTTAGCCATTTTTATAGCCACAAAAATAGCTGCACCTGAAGATACCCCAAGAAGCAATCCTTCTTCTCTTGCTAGTCTTCTTGTCATGGCAATAGCATCCTCATCTTTTACTCTTTCTATCTCGTCTATTAGTTCCATATCAATAATTTCTGGTATGAATCCAGCCCCTATTCCCTGAATTTTATGAGGATTTGGACTTCCTCCTGATAAGACTGGTGACTTGTCAGGTTCAACTGCAATTATTCTTACATTATTAAGCTTTTCTTTTAAAACTTTGCCAACACCAGTAATTGTACCTCCAGTACCTACACCTGCAACAAATACATCTAAATTTCCCTCTACTTGCTCTAAAATTTCTATACCTGTAGTTTCTAAGTGCTTTGCAGGATTATGTAAATTTTCAAATTGTTGAGGTATAAAATAATTTTCATTTTCACTTGCTAATGCATTTGCTTTATCTATTGCACCCTTCATTCCTCTTTCTCCTAATGTCAAGATTAGCTCAGCGCCATAGGCCTTTAATAAACTTCTTCTTTCCATGGACATAGTATCAGGCATTACTAATATAACCTTATATCCTTTGGAAGCTCCTACCATTGCTAATCCTATACCTGTATTCCCACTTGTAGGTTCAACAATAACATATCCTTCTTTAAGTTTACCCTCTTCTTCTGCCTTTTCTATCATATTTAAGGCTATTCTATCTTTTACACTACCACCCGGGTTAAAGTACTCAAGTTTTACAAATACTTCCGCACTTTTACCATCTACTATTCTATTTAGCTTAACCATTGGTGTCTCCCCAATTAATTTTGCGACATTATCTACAACTTTCATATTTTACCTCCTTAATTCCTAGTATTCCTATATGAATTCAAGTATATTTTCTATTTAAATTTTTGTCAAGTGAATAAGTAACATCTTTTTTAGGAAAAGTATTATTTATATATAAGATTACGCTCACTAAAAAAAATATTCTAGGTGATTTCATGAGAATAGTGAAAAATAAAGTTAAATTTTTACTAATGGGATTAATAATTGGATTAGTAAATGGTCTTTTTGGATCTGGAGGTGGAACAATTGCTGTCCCAGCTTTAGTTTTATTTTTTGGTTTATCCCAACATAAAGCTCATGCTACCGCTATTAGCATAATATTCCCATTATCTTTTTTCAGTTCTTTTTTATATTTAAGACACGGTGTCTTAAATATAAAAATTGCCCTAATTGTAGCTATGGGAGGAATTATAGGAAGTTATATTGGTGCTAAAAGCTTAAAGAAAATCCCTTGTAATACTCTCAGAAAATTATTCGGAATCTTTATGATAATAGCTGCAATAAGGATGGTTATGATATGAAATTATTTTTTATAGGTTTATTATCAGGAGTAATAAGCGGAATGGGCATTGGAGGAGGAACAATTTTGATTCCTGGGCTAATTATTTTTTCCAATCTTAATCAGCACCAAGCTCAGGGAGTTAACCTACTTGTCTTTATACCAATAGCAATAGTGGCTTTAATAACACATTTTAGAGAAAAGAACATAAGTTTAAAAATTGCTAGCCCAATAATACTTACTGGATTATTGGGAGCATTTGCTGGGTCAACCATAGCTATGAAAATGACGCCTTCACTATTAAGAAAAATATTTGCAACCTTTTTATTTGCCATGGGAATCTATGAAATCTTTAACAGAAAAAAAGACAATAAAAATGGTCCCTATGACTAGTGACCATTTCTAACCTAACTCTACTAATACACATATATTATATTCAATTTTAAAACCTAATCTTTCTGCTTCTATTACAACATCTTCATTAGCAGCACCTGGTTGACACCACAAATATTCTACTCCAATTTCCTTTGCTATAGGAAGAACCTCCAATATGGATCTTGGAGGAATAATAAAATTAACAACATCTGGCTTTTTAGGAAGATCTTTCAATGACCCATAACATCTCTCGCCTTCAATTTCCTCACAATTTGGATTTATGGGGTAGGCTTCGTAACCATGCTCTTTTAACTTTTTCCATACCTTATATCCATATTTCTCTTTTTTTGCTGTAGCTCCAACAACAGCCCAGACTTTTTTGTCTAACATAGATTGTTTTAGTTTTTCATTATTTTTCACTAAATCCCCTCCTGATAGTATATATTTACCCTAAGAAGTTAGTTCTACTACAAATATTAGTTTATTTAATAATCTTATTATCTTTTACTGAGTAATATTCTTCACTGAGTTCTTCATATGTCATCCTTGAACTTGTAAGTTCTATAATTAGGTCTATTAAAACATTCACATTTTCTGTTTCACATAAAATAATAAAATTTACTGCATCGTCATAAATTACATGGCTAATTACATATTCAAGCCTCAATAGCTCATTCTCTACTTTCCCATAAAGAGTATAATCAATCCTAACCTTAATCTGTTTAAATAAAACCTTATCTACAACCAGACCTGCAGTTAGCCCAATTTTTGCCCCTTTAGTATATGCTCTTACTAAACCGCCTGCACCTAGTTTTGTACCTCCAAAATACCTTGTAACTACTACTACTACATTTCTAAAATCCTCTTTTTTTATTACTTCTAAAACAGGAATACCAGCCGTTCCACTAGGTTCTCCATCATCACTATATCTTTGTATATTGTTAGTCTCTCCATATACATATGCATAAACATTGTGGGTAGCATCGTTATGATTTGATTTGATTTCATGAATAAAAGCTATGGCTTCATCCTCGCATGAAATAGGTTTAGCATAACCAATGAATTTTGATTTACTTATGATAAACTCATCACTTCCAAAACTATGTATTGTTCTATATTTTGTAAGCATCTCATACCTCTCCCCTAATTTATAGTTAAATTATATCTTCATATTTAAAAAAATAAAGGGTAGATAATCTACCCTTTTACTAAGCTGACTTCTTTTTCTTTCAACTTTAAAAACTTCCTATAAGAAAGGCTTACTAAAGACTTATCTTGACTATATGTTATCATATCGATAGCTTCATCAATGTTATAAAAGCCTGCTTCAAATACTCCTGATTCTTTGTTTACAACAAAATTAATGTCTTTAGCTTCCATAATGAACCAAGTAATTTCATTACATACGGGTTGTTGTCTAGAAAAAGAATAAAATTCGTAACTAGTTTCCCCAGCTGTAGATATAATCTCCACATCAAGCCCTGCCTCATCATTGACACGTTCCATTGCTGTCTCAGAAGCTAAGAAACCATTACGAATTTTACCTTTTGGTAGAACCCATTCATTTTTTTCATTTTTCATAATGAATACCTTTTCATCGCGAAAAACAACACCACCTGCGCAACTTCTAAAAATCATGGTGAACTCCTCCCCTCTTCTTATTATATTAATGATACACCAAGTCTTAAATAATTTCAATACTTTTAAAATAATTCATGTTAGATTTGTTTAACTAGTATTACTTATAATATAACTATAATCATGACCATATATCCATAATAAATAAAATTTGTGTCTTCCTAACATAAAATACCTTGTATTGGCTACCTTCATTCTTATTTACTATGCACTAAGTAGCTTTCTAAATTCTTAGTATTTGCATTAATATAAAAGCATTGGTTAATAAAGCTTCTTTGTTAGTTATAAAAAATAAATAATAATCGATTAGTTAGTATCCTTTTCAATTATAAATCTCTTATATTTTTCATAATCTATAGAATCTAATATTGTAGAAATAGAAGTTCCATTATCCTTATATTCAAAGTCTGTGACTTTTGTTTTGTCAAATAAATAACTGGATAAATTACCCTCTGAATATGGTACTAGTAACTTCACTTTGTAGAATTTTTGAGGTAAATTCTCTTGTATCATTTGGAGCATTAGGTCCATATTGTATCCACTTTTAGCAGATACCTTAATCATTGGTCCATATATATCTCCAATTACTTCACTCTCTGCAATATCGGCCTTATTTAAGATTGTTATTATCGGCTTATCTAAAACATCCAAATCTTTTAGTATGTTGAGGGTAGTTTTTGTCTGAATATCAATATTCTTATTTGTCATATCTACAACATGTAATAGCAAGTCAGCATACTTTACTTCTTCAAGTGTGCCTTTAAAAGCTTCTATCAGCTTGGTAGGAAGCTGGCTAACAAAACCAACTGTATCAGTTACTAAAAACCCTTGACCATTTGGAAGTACACTTTTTCTTAGAGTAGTATCTAATGTAGCAAATAGCATGTCTTTCACAAACACTTCTTTATCTTCACTATATTCTTCATCCAGCTTGATAAGGCTATTCATCAGAGTGGATTTTCCTGCATTAGTATAACCAACTAAGGCAACTATTGGTATTTCCGACTCATTCCTTTTCTTTCTTTTAATCATTCTTACGCTTTCTATTTCTTTTAATTCCTTTTCAATATCAGTTATACGTCGAGAAATATGTCTTCTGTCAGTCTCAAGCTTTTGCTCTCCTGGTCCTCTTGTTCCAATACCTCCACCAGTTCTAGATAGTTGCTTTCCTAATCCGATTAATCTGGGCAGCAAATACTTAAGTTGTGCTAACTCAACTTGAAGTCTCCCTTCTTTACTTGTAGCTCTTTTAGCAAATATATCTAATATTAAGTTGGTCCTGTCAATTATTTTCCTGTCTAAAACTCCTTCAAGGTTTCTAATTTGAGCTCCAGTAAGTTCATTATTAAACACAACTGTATCAATGTCTAATTCATCACAGCTTAAAGCAATTTCTTCAGCTTTTCCCTTTCCAATAAAAAATGTTGCATCTATTCTATCCTTATTTTGTACTACTTCACTTATTACAGTTCCACCTGCTGCATATACTAATTCAACGAGCTCATTCATTGAACTTTCAATATCGATATCAGTTTTTTTGTCTAAATTCACTCCAACAACAAGTACCTTCTCTTGCTTATCCGTATCTTGACTATCGTACATTTTTTCACCTCATAAGAGTATTTTTGCTCTTTGACAGTTTCTATTATATATAATTACATTAATATAATTCAAGATTTATAAAAAATATATACACTTTTAGTCAATAATGTTTGGAACCTCATCTTCTGGAATATGTACATAGCTCTCTGGTACATCTCCTA
>Ga0265293_10006470_pt1 | contig 18726 bp, 13 predicted proteins | sample Munlanlewell138R_FD_192505 | JGI IMG/M metagenome (GOLD analysis project Ga0265293, IMG submission 192505) | Leachate microbial communities from a municipal landfill in Southern Ontario, Canada - Leachate well 138R | ecosystem: Engineered > Solid waste > Landfill > Unclassified | place: Canada... | reverse complement strand
TTTAAAGGAGCGGGATATTCCCCTTCTTAGAAGAAGAGTTGGAGTGGTATTTCAAGATTTTCAACTGCTGCCCGACCGCTCTATATACAACAATCTACTATTTGTCCTTTTGGCAACCGGTTTAAAAAATAAGAGGGATGCCGCCCAAATAATTTCCGAAAAATTGGAGAGTGTAGATATGTTGCGTAAAAGCCATAAGATGCCTTACGAACTATCGGGAGGGGAGCAGCAGAGAGTTTGTATTGCAAGGGCCCTGCTCAATAATCCCGATATTATTTTGGCCGATGAACCTACAGGAAACTTAGATATCCAAAGCACCAACGAAATTATGGAGCTCTTTATGCAGATCCACAAACGATATAACCCCGCCATACTCTTTGTAACTCACAATAAAGGGCTCTATAGAAGGTTTTCCGGTAGGGTGCTTCTATGCGAAGATATGGGGTGTAGAGAGATTGAACACTCCTACAATATAGATATGTCTGATTTGTCTGATATGATTGAATAGCGGTATGAGAAGGGCAGAAAGATTTCAAAAGGTTATAGAGTGGTTTGTGAAGGAGATGCCTCAACCACAAACCGAACTTAAATATGAAGATCCATACCAGTTGACTATAGCTGTTATCTTATCGGCACAATGTACCGATAAGAGGGTCAATCTTATAACTCCTAAGCTCTTTGATAGGTTTCCCACCTTTAGCTCTATGGCCTCTTCATCTATAGAGGAGATCTACAGCTATATCAAATCTTGCAGCTACCCCAACAGTAAGAGCCGATATCTCTATCTGCTCTCTAAAGAGTTGGTTGAGAATTACAATTCACAATTGCCAAAGGAGAGTGGGGAGTTGGAGAAGCTCCCGGGAATTGGGCGAAAAACAGCCAATGTGCTCTCTTCAATACTTTATGACAATCCTGTGATAGCTGTAGATACACATGTCTTTAGGGTTGCCCGAAGAATTGGCCTCTCCAACGGTACAACGCCAAAAAAGGTAGAGGCCGATCTTACCCGCCATATTCCTACCGAATTGAGGGCTATTTCACACCATTGGCTTATTTTACACGGGCGGTATGTTTGTGTTGCTCGAAATCCAAAGTGCGACCAGTGTGGTCTATCACAGTTTTGTAGATACCGCCAAAAGATTGGCGGAGGAGATCTCTAAGAAGCTCGCCTCTTTGTCTAATCCAAAGCTCCCTCCCAATACTCCTACAATCTGCTCCCCTTTTATGAGATTCTCTTCAAAGAGCTTCTTGATGGAGTTGCTTACAAAGGCATCCTTACTGCTGATTGGTTCCATATAGAATGCCTCTATCCCAAAAGAGAGTGCCAACTCTCTCATAACCCTCTTTTTATAGCAGATTGCATAGATGGGTACCGCGGGGCGGAAAGCCGATAGATATCTTCCATTTCTACCGGTATTGCTAGAAAAAACAATTGCCTCTATATTGATATCCTTTGTGGCGTTTACCAATTGGCGGCTAAGTACTGCAGCAATAGGGTGGGTTACATTTTGAAGTTCAATATCGTAGCAGGGCTGCAGTTTCTTCTCTGTCTCAACTGCAATACGGTAAAGGCTCTTTACCGCCTCTACCGGATACTTTCCATTGGCAGTCTCTCCGCTCAACATTACAGCATCGGTGCCCTGGTAGATAGCATTTGCAACATCGGTTACTTCGGCTCGGGTTGGCCTGGGGTGCTCAATCATAGAGTGCAACATTTGGGTTGCAATAATTACAGGTTTCTTTCTCTCTTGGCACTTGTGGGTAATCTCCCGCTGAATAAGAGGTATCTTCTCGTACTCAATCTCTACCCCCAAATCGCCACGGGCAATCATAACTCCATAACAGTGGGTTAGAATGGTATCTATATTCTCTACCCCTTGGCTATTTTCGATCTTTGCAATGAGTTTGATTGGACTGTTGTGGCTATCTAAAATTTTCTGAATAGCTATAAGATCTCTCTTATTACGCACAAAAGAGTGGGCTATAAACTCTATTTTATTCTCTATTGCCCACAAGATATATTGGCGATCTTTTTTTGAGAGCGAAGGGAGGTTGGTAGAGACCCCGGGAATATTTATACTCTTACGACCCTCTATCTCTCCATCGTTTTGTGCAACGGCTCTTACAGTACCTTCTCCCTTCTCTACCACCGTGAGGGTAAACTCTCCGTCGTCAATCAAAATTTGGGCACCAACAGGGATCTCTTTTGTGAAGTTCCGGTAGTTGGTATATATACCACTTCTACTCGACTCTTTAGTAGTATCGTCTATAAATTGGACACTATCTCCCTTTTTTAATTTTATCCCTACACCATTTACAGCGGGGGCTGTTCTAATTTCGGGCCCTTTGGTATCTATCAATATTGCAATTTTATCGCTCACCTCCCGGCAATTTTTTACTATTTCGAGTGCAGCTTCGGGTGTGGCGTGTGCCGAATTGATCCTCACCACATTCATACCCTCTTTGTAAAGTGTTTCTATAAACTCTTTACTGCAATTTCTATCTGATATTGTGCAGATAATCTTAGTCTTCTTCTCTACCGACATTATTTTTTAAATTTGTTAAAATTACCATTTTTTGAAAGATAGTACAAATATAGATTTTTTAGAACGCTTCACTCTCTACCTAAAATTAGAGCGGGGTTTGTCGCAAAATACAGCACTTTCGTATAGGAGCGATATTTCACTGCTGGGTCGCTTTTTGGAGAGGGAGGGGGAGGGGCAAGAGAGGGCTCCTCTCTCATTTGCCGAATGCTCTTTGGAGCAGTTGGAACTCTTTCTTAAATATCTTTATGAGAGGGGCTCTTCAAAACGGACACAGGCGAGGGTGATAAGCTCTCTTCGCTCTCTCTTCAATTTTCTACTGATAGAGGGAGAAATAGAAGAGAGTAGCGCCCTACTGTTGGAGATACCTAAAATTAACCCCAATCTCCCCTCTCTCCTCTCAATTGAAGAGGTGTTAAAGGTTATTGAAGGAATTGATCTATCAACTCCGTTAGGACATAGAAATAGGGCTATTTTTGAAATTCTATACTCTTGCGGTTTAAGGGCGAGTGAGCTTGTCTCTCTACAACTCTCCGATCTCTTTTTTGAAGAGGGATTTATTAGGGTGGTTGGAAAAGGGAATAAACAGCGCCTTATACCTATTGGGGAGCATGCTATTGCAGCGGTAGAACTCTATATGGGGCAAAGAAGGGCGATGAAGGTGAAGAGAGGTTCCGAGGATATTCTCTTTTTAAACAGGAGAGGGGGAAAGTTGAGTAGAGAGATGCTCTTTATATTGGTCAAAGGGGAATGCGAAGCGGCGGGGATCAAAAAAAGGGTGTCGCCTCACACTTTTCGCCACACCTTTGCAACACACCTTTTAGAGAATGGTGCAGATCTTAGGGCAATTCAGGAGATGTTGGGGCATGAGAGTATTTTAACTACAGAGATATACACCCATGTAGATAGTAAAAAGTGGCAAGAGACAATTCTTTCGCACCATCCAAGAGAGGGGAGCAAAAAAAGGGGATAAAGCTCTTTAGCTTTCAATTTTTCTCTTGTCGGGCTCTTTTGCTCCAATTTGTGTAGCAGTTGTTTATGGGTATAGTTAAGAAATTTTTACTCCTCTAATATTATAATTGTAAAAAAAAGAGTATAATTTGTTATCATTATAAAAAAACATTATATTTACGAATGATTTAACAAACCTTTAAATAATTCATAATGAAAAAACTATTCGCTCTTATTGCCCTTTCTGGATTTATAGTTGCTTCCTGTGGCAGTAACACTCCCAAAGAGGAGCCGAAAGAGGAGACTACCGTAGTTGAAAAGACCGAAACTACAACCGAAGAGGTTACAGACTCCACCGCTACAACCGAAACTCCTGCAAAAGAAGAAGCTACAAGCAATTAATTGGTCTAGAGCACTTTTAAGACTTGTATTAAAAAAAACCTCTTTTTATAAGAGGTTTTTTTATGGCTATAGGCTATATGGTTGTAGCTATGGCAGAGGCGCTCTATTCCCACTCTATAGTTGCAGGGGGCTTAGACGATATATCATAGACCACTCTATTTACTCCCGCAACACTCTCCATAATCTCTTCTGCTACAGTAAAGAGAAGAGGGTAGGGGAGTTCTACACATTCGGCAGTCATTCCATCTACCGAAGAGACAGCCCTTAAGGCGATACTCTCTTTGTAGGTGCGCTCGCCTGCAGAGACTCCCACACTTTTTATAGGAAGTAGTATTGCACCTGCTTGCCATACAGAATCGTATAGGTTTGCCTCTCTCAGATGATCGATAAAAATTTTGTCGGCTGCCCGTAAGGTCTCCAACCGGTTATAGGTAACCTCTCCCAATACTCTAATTCCCAATCCGGGGCCGGGAAATGGGTGTCTATTTAAAATTGTAGCCTCTATATTTAGAACTGCACCAACTTTTCTAACCTCATCTTTAAAGAGCAGTTTTAACGGCTCAACCACCTTGAGTCTCATATGTGAGGGGAGTCCTCCAACATTGTGGTGCGACTTTACTGCTACCTTTGTTCCATCGGGCGAAGAGGACTCTATGATATCGGGGTAGATAGTCCCCTGTGCCAACCATTTTGCACCCTCTATTTTGTTTGACTCCGCTTCAAACTGTTCCACAAATAGCCTCCCTATTGCCTTCCTCTTCTCTTCGGGTTCTGTAACCCCTTTGAGTGCCTGTAAGAATTGAGAGGAGGCCTCTATCCCTTTTACATTTAGCCCTATAGCCTTGTAGTAGGCAAGAACCTGTTCAAACTCTCCCGCTCTAAGGAGTCCTGTATCTATGAAAATAGAGTGGAGCCTGCTACCTATTGCTTTATGTAACAAAACAGCAGCAACGGTGGAGTCTACCCCTCCCGACAATCCCAAAATTACCTTATCCTCTCCTATCTTCTCTTTTAGCTCCTTGATACTCTCTTGAATAAAGAGATGGGCATTCCACTCTCCGCTGTAGTGGCACACCTCCCTTGCAAAATTTTCGAGTATTGCTACTCCTGCAGTGCTATGTACAATTTCGGGGTGAAATCTTAAAATATAGTGCTCTCTATCCTCAATTTTTAAGCAGGCCGCTCTATCTTCACTTGTAGATGCAATGGGGAGTGCACCTTGGGGTACAGTGCCGGTAGGAGTGTAGTTGTAGCTCCAAACCGTTGTGGGAGAGGGAATTTTGTTAAAAAGAGGGAGAGAACTCTCTATAATTGAGAGTTCCCTACGACGATAGCCTCGCTCTACCTCTTGTACACTCTCAAACAGCTCTGTTCCAATCTCTAAAATAGGCAGAGATAACTTTTCGAGCTTCTCTAAAATTTTCTCCCGTTCACTATTGTTGCCGTTGTAGGGGGTACTCGATAAAATTAACCCTTTTACCGTAGAGTAATCGCTCCTCAAGTTGGAGTGGTGATCGATTTCACTGTAGAGCCCTGCTCCGCGCAATGATTTACATACCAATTGGGCATATTGTGTGCCCATATCTACAATTAAGAGCTTTTCTTTCATAGTGATCTTTTTAAAGAGAGAACAAAAGTAATATTTTTTTACTTTTGTAGCTATGTTAAAAATTAGAAATATAGCTATAATAGCACATGTCGATCATGGTAAAACTACCTTGGTAGATAGAATGATCTTCCACTCCAAGCTGTTGGACAATGTAGATAAAACAGGGAGTGCCACCTTAGACAGCAACGATTTGGAACGCGAAAGGGGGATCACTATTTTAGCAAAAAATGTATCTGTTCCCTACTTAGATTATAAAATTAATATTATTGATACCCCCGGTCATGCCGATTTTGGCGGCGAGGTAGAGAGGGTGCTCAATATGGTAGATGGGGTGCTTCTTTTGGTAGATGCCTTTGAGGGGACAATGCCTCAGACCCGGTTTGTGCTTGAGAAGGGGTTGGAGATGGGTAAAAAGGTGGTTGTGGTGATAAATAAGATAGATAAACCCAACTGCCGCCCCAACGAGGTGAATGAAGAGGTGTTTGAGCTAATGCTCTCTCTTAACGCTTCCGACCAGCAGCTCGACTTTAAAACAATCTATGGGAGTGCCAAGTTTGGTCGCTTCTCTTTTGATCCAAATATAGAAGGGAGTGATATCTCTCCTATTTTAGATACTATTGTAGAGGAGATACCCCCTCCAAAGAAGCTTGAGGGAGCAGCGCAAATGTTAATCTCTTCGCTGGAGTACTCCCCATATGTGGGGAGAATAGCGATTGGACGGGTGCACCGTGGCCAATTGGAGACCGGTATGGAGATTGCCCTGTGTAGAGGAGATGGTAAAATCGAGAGAGGTAAAATAAAAGAGCTGATGCTATTTGAGGGGTTGGAGAAACGAAAGGTCTCTGCTGTAAGTAATGGTGACATCTGTGCAGTAGTGGGAGTAGAGGGGTTCGATATTGGAGATACTATTGCCGACTACCACAATCCGGAACCTTTGGCTACTATTGTAGTGGATCAGCCCACAATGAGCATGCTCTTTACCATTAACGACTCCCCTTTTTATGGCCGTGAAGGGAAATATGTAACTTCAAGACAGATTAGAGAGAGGTTGAATTTAGAGGTAGAAAAGAACCTTGCATTGAAAGTTAAAGAGGGGCTGTCGGCCGACTCTTTTATTGTTCAGGGAAGAGGGGTTTTACATCTCTCTATTTTAATAGAGACTATGAGAAGGGAGGGATTTGAACTGCAGGTGGGACAACCTAAGGTATTAGATAAGAATATCAATGGGATTAGGTGTGAGCCAATAGAGTACCTTGTGGTAGATCTTCCCGAAGAGATGGTTGGTAGGGCAATAGAGATGATAACTAAAAGAAAAGGGATGTTGCTCCATATTGCCCACAAGAGCGACAGGAGCCATCTGGAGTTCGACATACCCTCAAGAGGGTTGATAGGGCTTAGAAGCAATCTTATTACTGCCACTCAAGGTGAGGCTGTCATTTCCCATAGATTTAAAGGGTATGAACCCTATAAAGGCGAGATTGAAAAGCGCTTTAATGGGTCGTTGGTGGCTATTGAGAGTGGCACAGCTATTGCGTATGCAATGGATAAGCTACAGGATAGGGGGCATTTTTTTATTGAACCTGGAGAGGAAATATATGAGGGTCAGATTGTAGGGGAGAGCAGTAGAGCAGAAGATATGGGTATCAATTTGTGTAAAACAAAGAAGCTTACAAATATAAGGGCAGCCGGTTCCGACGATAAGGTGACACTCCCCCCTCCAATTATCTTCTCTTTAGAAGAGAGCTTAGAATATATTAATGACGATGAGCTGGTTGAAATAACTCCTAAATCTATTAGATTGAGAAAAATCTATCTCTCCCAAGTGGAGCGGCAGAGAAGAAAGGGGTAGCCAATTGCTATTTATAAAAAAATATTATAAATTTGCCGGCTCATTCCCTGTGAGATGAATAGTGTGAAAAAGAGTCTATACACAATACCTTTAAAGGGTGCAGGTTCGGCGGCAGAGGGGGTTTTTCAATTTGATATTGACAGCCACTTCTTCAATCGCTATGAGGGGAGTGAAATATTGGAAGCTCAAGTTGAGGTCTCCTCTATTTTGAAAGAGGAGTATGGAGTGATTGAGATTGAGAGCTTCTTTAAAGGTACCATTGTTTCTACCTGCGACCTCTGTTTAGAGAGAGTGACATTTCCTATAGAGTTTTCAAATTTGCTCTTGGTAAAGAGTTCCACCTCAGAGGAGTGTGACGATCAGTCGGAAGTGTTGTATATCACTAAAAATGAAAAAGAGGTAGATATGGCTCAATATTTTTACGATCTCCTCTATCTATCACTTCCGGTACAGAGAAGACACCCCACAGGCGAGTGCAATTTGGAGATGTTAAAAAAATTTGAAGAGATTAGGGTAGATAGAAGTGTAGATATTCCATCCCCTTTTGAGAAGTTGAAAGATATTTTTAATTGAGAATAAGTAATATTTAAATTTAATAAAAATGGCACATCCTAAAAGAAAGACCTCTAAAGCCAAAAGAGATAAACGCAGAACCCACTACAAGGCGGTTCTGCCCACTCTTGCCACCTGTTCCAACTGTGGCTCTACAGTAATGTACCACAGAGTATGTCCCGAATGTGGATATTATAGAGGGCGTCCAATAGTAGAAAAAGCGAACTGATTCGCAATTAAAAGAGATCTCCTATGAAGAAAAATAAGGCGGTCATAACAGCAGTAGAGGCATATCTGCCCGACTATATCCTTACCAACGACGAGTTGTCTACAATGGTAGATACTACAGACGAGTGGATAATGTCTAGGATAGGGGTTAAGGAGAGGAGAATATTGAAGGAAGATGGATTGGGCACCTCCTATATGGGAGAGAGGGCTGTTTTGAAGCTATTAGAAAAAAGTGGTGTAGCCCCCGAAGAGATAGATCTTCTTATCTGTGCAACTGTTACAGGAGATATGATATTTCCTGCAACTGCCAATATTATTTGCGATAAGGTTGGTATAAAAAATAGTTGGGGTTACGATATAAATGCCGGATGTTCGGGTTTTATCTTCTCTTTCGAAACTGTTGCATCGTTAATTGAGTCGGGGCGTTCCAAAAAAGCAATTTTAGTAACCGGCGAAAGAATGTCGGGGATAACCGACTATACCGATCGAACCACCTGTCCACTTTTTGGCGATGCTGCTGTAGCTATGCTTATAGAGCCTACCCAAGAGGAGGGTATAGGGTTGTTGGATTCTCTGCTCCGTGTAGATGGAGTGGGGCGCCACCACCTATATCAAAAAGCGGGAGGATCACTCTACCCCCCCACTTTAGAGAGTGTAAAGAATAGGGAACACTACATCTACCAAGATGGTCAAACAGTTTTCAAATATGCTGTGAGTAGAATGGCAGATGTATCTGTTGAACTTATGGAGAAGAACAATATCTCTTCCCAAGATATTGCCTATCTTATTCCACACCAAGCCAATATGAGAATTATAGAGGCTACAGGCAAGAGAATGGGATTGGAGCGGGAGAAGATTTTGATTAATATAGAGAGGTATGGCAACACTTCGGCCACCTCTATTCCTCTTGTGATATGGGATTTTGAAAAGCGTTTTAAGAAGGGGGATATCCTTATTATGTCGGCATTTGGAGCCGGCTTTACTTGGGGATCTCTCTACTATAGATGGGGTTATGATCCCAAATAACACCTTGGTCCTATAGTTCAAGGGATAGAACGGAAGTTTCCTAAACTTCAGATCCAGGTTCGAGTCCTGGTGGGACTACAGAAAGAGCACCTCTGTTAGGTGCTCTTTCTCTTTTTTGGAAAGGTTAGAAGCAGATCTCTATAGTACTCGTATTGCTTTTGCCTAAGCTCAATCTCCTTAGGCAATCCCTCACTAATAGAGTTTGTTAAAGTATCAAATTTATCTAAAATAGCCACAATCCGCTCCTGTTCTGCAAGAGGAGGGATGGGGATTTTAGTTTTGCCTAAGCCTCTAGCGTTAATAGCAGAAATTTTACCTGAAGAAATATGTTTTTTAATTTGAGTATGAAATTGCTTGGTGCGTGTAAAGTAGGCTACAAATTTAGGATTCAGTATAGTGGTATATGAGAAGCAAGCATCATGAATCACTACATCTTTTTCTCCCAACCATGCTGTTCCTTTACCAATATCTTCAACTGTTTCACCCGCAGCAACGATTATAATACTTCCTCTACCTGCACTTCTTAATTTCTTTTTGTCAACTAAATCCTTACTAACAAATGAAATAGTCTTATCTGTCCAAGTACCATAATAAGTATACATCTCACCGTAATGAATAGCAGGCACTCCATCACTTAAAATATCGTTCTTAACAAAGCGCTTACCTCTTATAAATTTACCTATCCTCTCATCATCCATGTATAAATGTTCCACTTCACCCTCCTCAAAAGTCAGTAATTTTTCTCGATAGTACTCATACTGCTTCTGCCTTGCCGTAAGCTCTGTTGTAAGCTCTGTTGTAAGCTCTGTAAACTTATCCAAAATTGTAACAATCTCCTCCTGTACAGCAAGAGGCGGAATAGGGATAAGGAGTTTTTCTTTAAGCATCGTTGAACTCAAATTTGGTTGTGCTCCTCCACCAGCCAAAGCATATAAAAAAGTAGATTTTGTAAGAATAAAATGATAGAGAAAACGATTATTAAGAACTTCTTTGTCAGGAATAAACTTACCAACTCTTTGATTAAGATATGCGCTTTCAATAAGATCATAGTAACCAATTTTACCAGTAGTGGCACCTGACATAGCTATTAAAACATCTCCTTTTTGAACAACATAATTATGAAGATTTGCATTTTTGTAATCATCAGGATTAAAGTACTTCACATCAACTAAATCGACATTATCATTAGCAATATTTGTTATTCTAATAATTGGTAAACCCACTTCTTTAAATCGGGCACTTTGAAATGCAAAACCATTTTGGAACTCCGCCACCTCCCCCAGCTTTTTCCACTCTACCTCTGCACCTTGTAATAGTCGATTTATATAGCCGCTCTCTTGGTTCATCTATTTTTATCTATCGGTTTTCAACTTCTCTTTATTACAAATCTATTTAGTTTGTGCAATATTAACTATTTAGATTGACATTTTTTGAGAAGATTTGACTCTCTTAGAAAAGAGAAATCTATCTGCAATTGGGGTAGGAGGGGTGCAATGGGGTAGATAAATTTATATATTTGTTGAAGGAAGTTCGATTGCAAAAAATATAGAGAGTGGAGGTAACGAAAAAAGATCTTTTTTGGAATTATGGTGCAACCTTTATGAGGGTAGCTTCGGCTCTTCTTATCTTTCCATTGATTCTTAGGTTTTTACCCGCTTACGATGTAGGGCTATGGACAATTATAATTGCCTTAAACTCTATAATTTACCTTCTTGATTTTGGGTTTTTTCAAACTTTCTCCCGTGCTGTAACTTATATCTATTCGGGAGCTCAGTCGTTACAAAAAAAGGGGTTCGATAGCGTTGTAGAGAGCCAAGAGATAAACTACTCGCTCCTTAAGGGGCTAATTGGGGCAATGCGCAACTTTTATGGATTGCTGTCGCTGCTGCTGCTCCTACTTTTGGCAACTGTTGGGAGCATCTATATAGAGGCTCTATTGAAAGGGTATGAGGGGGAACCTTTAGTGGCCCGTATAGCGTGGTACGGATATGGTCTTATGTTGGCATTCCAGTTCTTTACCTACTACTACGACGCCGCTTTAGTTGGTAGGGGGATGATCAAGCGCTCCCGCCAAATTATTGTGGTGTCGCAATCGTTGCACATTGTAGTTTCATCTCTACTACTGTTGGGTGGAGTGGGAATCTTATCTATGTTAGTGGGGCAGTTTGCTGCAACTCTTCTAAATAGATTTTTGGCTCGAAGGGCCTTTTTTGACCCTAACACCAAAAGGGAGCTTGGGGGGGTAAAGGGAGAGCGAACTTTTCCCATTATCTGGAAGCTCTTCTATACGGCTGGTAGAAATGGGCTCGCCTCTTTGAGCCAAATTTTTTCCAACCGTTTTTTAGCACTCTTTGGAGCTCTCTATATTCCATTGGAGGTGATGGCCTCCTATGGCCTCTCCAAACAGATTGTAGATATCACTACAACCCTCTCTTTAGTTTGGTTCTCTACCCACTATCCTAAATTGACAGGGGAGCAGCTGCGAAGATCTATAGGTTCGGTAAGGGAGATATTTGTAACCTCTCAAATTGTGGTTATCTCTACCTTTATTTTAGCAGCTGTAGCTACTGCGTTTTTTGGCGAATGGCTCCTCTCTCTAATAGGAAGTTCTACCCACCTAATCTCTTCGCCTCTGCTGGCGATACTCTTTTTAGCCTCTCTTTTAGAAGCTCTTACTCAGCTCTCTACTTCGCTATTAATGAGCAGAAACGAAGTTCCTCACTATTTGGCACAGTCGCTTACAGCAGCTGTTACAGTAATATTACTGCTACTCTCTCTACATCATTTGAAGTGGGAGGTGTGGGCACTGGTTATGGTTCCTTTTGCTGTACAGATGCTCTACCAACACTGGAAGTGGAACTTTAAGGTAATGGGTGAGTTGAAAATTGGTTTGAACGACTATTTAGATGGAGTGAAATCCCTCTATAAAGCCATCCCAATTTTTAATCACAATAAGTGATAAAAGTAGTATGAGTAGTAGGATTATAGCCCATATTCTACTCCTCTTATTTGAAACTCTCTTCATAACTACACAATTTTTATATAATTTTGGTCTCGCTCCATGCTCACTAAATTAAATAATCTCTCTCTACCATTTTGGTTAAAAGAGATAAAATGTGAGTATGGTAGGTTTTTTGGATAGATTAAAGATTTATTGACACTTCTAAAATTGAAAAAAATATATGAGTGATATTCTCAACATAGGAATCTTTGGTAGAAGGAATACCGGTAAAAGCTCTCTGATTAATATGATCTTGGGGCAAGATGTGTCGATAGTCTCCGATGTTGCAGGTACAACTACCGACCCTGTTAAGAAGCTAATGGAGCTGCCGGGGGTGGGGAGAGCACTTTTTATTGATACAGCGGGGGTAGACGATTTTGGTCTATTGGGCAAAGCGAGGGTTAAGAGAACCAAAGAGTTGGCCTCTATGGTTGATTTGGCCATTTTAATCTATACCGGCAATAGATTTGAATCTTATGAAGAGGAGTGGATAAAGCGATTTAAAGAGGAGCAGACTCCTACTATTTTAATTCATAACCAATCCGATATAATTGCCCTTGACAACGAAGCGGCAGCCTCTTTAGAGGAGCGCTACGGTATAGAGGTTATAGAGTTCTCCTGTTCGCTATTGGACGAAAAAGAGCAGCAAGAGGTTCTCTCTACTCTACTGAACTCTATAAAGAGCTCTTTAGAGAGGGATAAGGGTGAACCCAAAACTCTATTTCACAATTTGGTAAAGGAGAATGACTCTGTGGTATTGGTTTGCCCTATAGATGAACAGGCTCCAAAAGGTCGCCTTATTTTACCTCAAGTCAATGCCATTAGAGATATTTTAGATAAAGGGGGAGTTGCTTCGGTTCTTCAACCGGAGCAGTTGGAGCCTTTTTTAAAAAACTCACCAAATAATCCCTCCTTGGTGGTAACCGACAGTCAAATTTTTGATAAGGTAAATGCAGCAATCCCCCCAACTGTTCCTCTAACCAGCTTTAGTATCCTTTTAGCAAGAGCGAAAGGGGGATTTAAATATTATCTGCAGGGAACCCCTTTTATAGATACCCTTAAGGAGGGCGACTCTGTTTTGATCTTAGAGTCGTGCTCGCACCATGCGGCATGCGACGATATTGGGAGGGTAAAGATTCCTGCACTTTTAAAACGCCATGTGGGTGGCGAAGTGTTGTGGGATATTGTTGCAGGGGTAGATCCTCTCCCTCAAAATTTGACAAAATATAAATTGGCTATTCAGTGTGGAGCCTGTATGATTACCAACAGGCAGCTACTTGCAAGACTTAGAAGATTGGAAAGGAGTGGAATACCTATTACCAATTACGGTATGGCAATCTCTTGGTGTATGGGTATTTATGAGCGGGGAGTAGAGCTCTTTTAGAGGGTGCAACTGCCAATTTCTTCTTTTTATTTTAAAATATTGAATGGGGTGAATAATTTAGATAGAGCAGATTATAATTTAGAGGGAATTGCCCCCAATAAAGCTCTTTTGGTAGAGTGGCTCTCTTCAAAGGAGGAGGCCAAGATTAAAGAACTTTTCGATTGGGCCTATAGGGTAAAAGCGCACAACATTGGAGAGAAGGTCTTTCTTAGAGGGCTTATAGAGATTTCCAATATCTGCTCAAAAAATTGCTACTACTGCGGTATAAGAGGTGGGAATCCTTTGGTGGAGCGTTATGAGTTAACAGAAGATCAGGTGGTTGCGGGAGCTCTATTTGCATATAAATCGGGTTATGGCTCCATTGTACTTCAAGGCGGGGAGCGGAGCAACAGCTCTTTTACCAAAAAAATAACCGCTTTGGTTAAGAAAATTAAGGAGGTTAGTGGGGGCAAATTGGGAGTAACTCTATCGTTGGGAGAGCAGAGCAGAGATACTTTCTTAGAGTGGTATGAGGCGGGAGCACATAGATATCTACTTAGAATAGAGAGTTCCAATCCAGATATTTTTAGGAAGATACACCCGGTAGACTCTAAACACGATTGGGAGAGTAGGGTCAACTCTCTCTTAGATTTACAAGAGATAGGGTATCAGACCGGAACAGGAGTGATGATTGGACTCCCTTTTCAGAGTGAAGAAGATCTTGCCGAAGATCTGCTCTTTATGAGAAATTTTGGAGTGGATATGGTGGGGATGGGACCCTATTTGAGCCACTCTCAAACTCCAATGGCCAAGTGGAACCATAGGCAACCGCCACTATCGCTAACTCTAAAGATGGTAGCACTTTTGAGGCTTTTGATGCCTAAAATAAATATTGCAGCCACCACTGCAATGCAGGTGGTAGAGAGTAGAGGACGCGAGATGGCAATTAAGGCAGGAGCCAATATTATTATGCCCAATATGACACTCACCCAAATGCGTGACAAATATCTGCTCTACGACAACAAGCCCGGTGTAGAGGAGGATGCAGAGATCTCTAAGTCTAAATTGGAGTCTAATTTAAAAGAGATGGGAATAGAGATAGGGTGGGGCGAGTGGGGCGATTCAAAGGCCTTCTTCGAGCGGCAATAATCTCTCTCTCTCAACTTCTATCCACTCTTTGATAATTATTTTAGATTTTTTGTTTAAGGCGGAACCGGGCCTAAGTATGGTGTAGGAGAAGGGAGGCATATGCCCCTGCTCTATTGCTCTCTCTATTTTGGTTAGGGCAGCACTATCTATCCTCTCTTTTGAGAGATGGATAAGCCACAATCTCTTTACATCTATCTCTTCTACCCCTTTTGCAATACTCTCTCTTATCTTTTTTCCAACTATTGGCCAGTTGGCATAGTAGGGGAGTTGACCTTGGCTGTTGTGACACACTATACAGCCGGAATTTTTAATTATTGCATAGAAGGCAACCTCTGTAGAGAGCCCTTTTGTTGGCTCTAATACAATAATACGATAGGTTGCTATAAAGGTAAAAACGGTTATGGTTATTCCTAAAACTATTTTTTTGAGAGTACTCATAGCAGTTGGCAATATTCCCTCCCATAAAATTAATAAAAAAAGAGGCGATTAAAAAAATCGCCTCTCTATTTTTAGATTGAGAATACTATTCGTACTCTTTAATAGCAGCCTGAGCAGCGGCCAATCTTGCTATAGGTACTCTAAAGGGAGAGCAGGATACATAGTTCATACCCACTCTATGACAGAACTCTACCGATTGGGGATCGCCACCATGCTCGCCACAAATACCAATCTTCAATTTGGGATTTGTATTGCGGCCACCTTTGATTCCCATCTCTACCAATTTCCCAACTGTAGGTTGATCTAAGGTTTGGAAGGGATCGGCATCTATAATCTTCTTATCTAAATAGTCGCCCATAAAGCCTCCTATGTCGTCTCGCGAGAAACCGAAGGTCATTTGGGTGAGGTCGTTGGTACCAAATGAGAAGAATTGTGCTGTATTGGCCATTTCGTCTGCCAACATTGCAGCTCTTGGTATCTCAATCATAGTTCCGTAGGAGTAGGTAATATTTACTCCATACCTCTTTTCAATTTCGGCGTGAATAGCTTCACATAGTACCTTTTGGTCGTCAAGCTCTCTTACCGAAATTGTTACAGGTACCATAATTTCGGGTTGAGGCTCTCCTCCCTCTTTAATCAGTTGTGCTGCCGCCTCAAATATAGCTCGGAATTGTGCTTGGGATATTTCGGGGTAGGTGATTCCCAATCTTACCCCTCTATGGCCCATCATAGGATTTACCTCATGAAGGGCATCGCCTCTTGACTTCACCTCCTCTTCAGAGATATTGAGCTCTTTGGCCAGCTCTGCAATCTTTTCGTGGGTTTGTGGAATAAATTCGTGAAGAGGGGGGTCTAATAGACGGAAAGTTACAGGCTTACCATCCATAACCTTCATTGTTCCCTTTACCGCCTCTCTAATGTATGGCTCCAATTCATTGACAGCGGCAACTCTCTGCTCTAAGGTGTCGGAGAGTATTACCTTGCGAAGTTTGGAGAGTGGCGCTTCGGCATCTAAGCCATAGAACATATGCTCTATTCTGAAGAGACCTATACCTTCTGCACCAAATCCAATAGCATTGGCAGCATCTTCGGGGGTGTCGGCATTGGTTCTAACACCCAAAACACGATACTTGTCTACTATTGTCATATACTCTACAAATCTGGGATTTTCTGAGGCATCTATAGTATCGATTACCCCTTGGTAAACCGCCCCTTTACTGCCATTGAGGCTAAAGGTGTCGCCCTCTTTGTAGATTTCGCCATTGATTGTAACCTCTCTATTTTTAAGATTGATCTTTAAAGCATCACATCCAACAATACAACATTTACCCCATCCTCTTGCAACTAAAGCTGCATGGGAGGTCATACCGCCTCTTGCAGTTAAGATACCTTTGGCGGCACGCATCCCCTCAACATCTTCGGGGTTGGTCTCCTCTCTAATCAAAATTACATCTTTCCCTTCTGCTGCCACTTTGATAGCATCTTCGGAGGTAAATACAATTTGCCCAACAGCTCCACCCGGGCCGGCAGGGAGACCTTTAGCCAACAGTTTGGCCTTAGCTTCGGTGTTGGGATTGAGGATAGGATGAAGGAGTTCGTCCAATTGGTTGGGAGATACACGAAGTACTGCACTCTTCTCATCAATCAAACCCTCCTGCAACATATCCATTGCCATATTTAAAGCGGCAACCCCTGTCCGTTTACCAACTCTACACTGCAACATCCACAATTTACCCTCTTGAATGGTAAACTCTATATCCTGCATATCGGTAAAGTGTCTTTCAAGACTATCTTGTATGGCGTAGAGCTCTTTGTAAACTACAGGCATAGACTCTTCAAGGGAGCCTAAATGTTTATTTTGCTCATTTTTGGTAGCTTCATTTAGGGGGTTGGGTGTTCTTATACCGGCAACTACATCTTCGCCCTGTGCATTTACCAACCACTCGCCATAGAATAGATTTTCCCCGGTGGCGGGATTTCTTGAGAAGGCAACACCTGTAGCGGAGTTGTCGCCCATATTGCCATAAACCATAGCCTGCACATTTACTGCGGTGCCCCACTCGTCGGGGATACCCTCAATTCTTCTATAGGCTATAGCTCTTTTGCCATTCCACGACTTAAAAACAGCTCCTATACCACCCCACAACTGCTCATAAGGGTCGTCTGGAAACGGTTTGCCCAATACCTTTACAACTTTCTCTTTAAAGGCATCGCAAATTTCTATAAGATCTTCGGTAGAGAGATCGCTGTCGTTCTCATACCCTTTTTTCTCTTTCAGCTCGTGGAGCATAGAGTCTAATTGAACCCTAATGCCTTCACCCTCTTTAGGTTCTATCCCCTCTGCCTTCTCCATAACTACATCTGAATACATCATAATGAGTCTGCGGTAGGCATCATATACAAAACGGGGATTGCCGGTCTTTTTAATAAGGGCGGGAATAGTGGTGGAGGATAATCCAATATTTAGGACTGTCTCCATCATACCGGGCATTGAACTTCTTGCACCGGAACGGCAGGAGAGGAGCAATGGATTCTCTTCGTCTCCAAAGGTCATTCCCATCACTTTCTCAACCTTGGCAATAGAGTCATCTACCTCCTCTTTTAGAGTGGCAGGGTATTGCATGTTGTTGTTATAAAACTCAACGCAAGTTTCGGTAGTTATGGTAAAACCGGCCGGTACAGGCATTCCCAATGAACACATTTCGGCAAGATTGGCACCCTTTCCCCCCAAAAGATTTTTCATTGAGCCGTCTCCATCGGCACTCTTACCTCCAAAGAAGTAAACTCTCTTTAATTTTGACATATTTAAATGTTGCTAACGGTTAATATTTCAGATTTAAAATAGATAAAAAACTAATTTTAAGGGACAAATATAGTAAAAATTTACAACTTTCTTCCAGCCAGTTCCGACAGCTCGCTCCTCTCTCCTTTAACCAAATTGATATGGGCAAAGAGCTCTTCACCCAACAGCTTTTCTACCAAGTGTGAGAGACCGTTGGAGTGTTTGTCTAAGTAGGGGGAATCGATCTGGTCTATATCGCCGGTAAAGACCAATTTGGTCTCTTCGGCAGCTCTGGTAATTATTGTTTTAACTTCATGGGGGGTGAGATTCTGTGCCTCGTCAATAATAAAGAAGGTGTTGGAGAGGCTCCTCCCTCTGATGTATGCCAAAGGAGAAATTAGCAGCTTTTCGCCTCTTAGCATCTCCTCTATTTTTACAACCTCTCTTGAGGTAGGTTTGAAGGCTCTCTTTATTACGGCAAGATTGTCGAAAAGGGGTATCATGTATGGTCCCATCTTCTCTTTTACATCGCCGGGAAGAAATCCCATCTCCTGGTTTTTAAGGGGGATTACAGGTCTTGAGAGTAAAACTTGGTTAAACTCTCTCTCCTGCTCTAAAGCGGCGGCCAAAGCGAGTAGAGTTTTACCGGTACCGGCACTTCCGGTGAGTGCAACAAGTTTTACAGCCGGATCGAGTAGTGCATCTAAAGCAAAGGCCTGTTCACGGTTTCGCGGTTCAATACCATAGGCCCCCCCTTTTCTAATGGCCACTACACTCTTATCTCTCTTGATATATTTGGCTGCCACATCTTTAGAGCTCTCTTTTCCCTCTAA
>Ga0265293_10006468_pt1 | contig 18726 bp, 15 predicted proteins | sample Munlanlewell138R_FD_192505 | JGI IMG/M metagenome (GOLD analysis project Ga0265293, IMG submission 192505) | Leachate microbial communities from a municipal landfill in Southern Ontario, Canada - Leachate well 138R | ecosystem: Engineered > Solid waste > Landfill > Unclassified | place: Canada... | reverse complement strand
TTGTTTAGGCGTCTTTTGAGTTTTTTTCTGGAATCCATGACCAATAACAATTAAATTATCTAAATCGAAAAAGCAAAAGATCCTAAAAATATTGCTTCCCACCTGCACTCTTATTTCGTAGAGTCCGGTTGTGTATTTCAGGTGCTTTAAATAAGTTGTAGGTATTATGTCGACTTCTTCAATAACTTTCAATGTCCAAACAATCTTCTTCTTTACTTTATTCGATTGGTCCTCGTAAAAGTTATCGAAGTAGTCTTTAAAGAAATAGATATTTCGCCTTTTCTTCATCTTGCAAAGATATAAAAAGTAGTCCAATTAGACAACATTAAGTGCATTTATTGAATCAATAAAAAGAGTTTTTTCTAACAAAAACTACATATAAATCATCTTTCTCGTCATTCCCCCATCTATCACAAAATTTTGGGCAGTAATAAAGTCGTTCTTCTCATCCAAGAGAAATAATATGGTGCTAACTATATCGAGTGCATTACCAACTCTTCCTGCCGGATGTTGCTTATGATCTTCTTCCGATAATTTTATTTGATGAGCTTCAGCTCTTTTCTTTACGCCAGAAACATCAATCCAACCGGGACTGATACAATTGACCCTTACGTCAGGAGCTGCGCTCATAGCTAAAGCATGTGTAAAAGCAAAAATGCCACCTTTACTCGCCGAATATGCCTCGGTATTGGACTCAGATTGAAAGGCACGGGTTGAAGCCATATTGATGATGCATCCTTTTGTTTTTTTGAGGTAGGGCAGTGCATACTTAGAACACAAAAAAGCTCCCGTTAAGTTGGTATTTAGTACTTGTTGCCACTCGTTAAGAGTAAGTTCTGTTATGGGTTTGTTGATGCTTATGGCTGCATTGTTTATTAGACCGTAAAGAGTTTCGTTTCTTTTAAGTGTTCGACCAATTGCACTTACAACCTCCTTTTCCTTAGAAACGTCTACTTGGTAAAATGAACAACTTTCATTTTTAATTTCCAACTCAAACTCATCTAAAGCCTCTTTATCGTGATCGAAAACAGAAATTAGATAATTGCTTTTGAGTAATTCTTGTGTTGTTATTTTACCAATACCTTGCGCTCCGCCTGTGATGATGATGTGAGGTTTCATATATTCTATGTTTGATTTTTATGATTTATCAAAGATACTATTTTTTTATTTCTCACAAAGGGGCAAAGACGCAAGGAGAAACATGAAAGTTATTTCACCAGCCGAGCTCTCTGTAACAAAAATCATGATTACGGAGGAGTTAGCACTGTTAGCACGTTTTAATTGCAACATTTCGACTTCGCTCAATGCAGGAATTTCGACTTCGCTCAATGTCGCGTCGGTGAATGCCAAAGATAGGTGCGGACTGCAAAAATGAATTTACAACATAAAAAAATGGTGACAACATGAATTACACATCCACGCCATCACCATCTAATTTCTTGTCACTTCTCCTTTTCTTGAAAAGACTCTTTTATCTTCTATTGCCCATAGCAATCATAATATAATAAATCAACGTAGCCAACGAACCCAATGCAGCAACTACATATGTATAAGCTGCCCATTTGAGTGCATCTTTTGCTTGCGCGTGATTGCTCACGTTAGTTACTCCGGCAGTGCTCAACCATACCAAGGCACGACTTGATGCATTTATCTCTACCGGAAGGGTAACGAAACTGAAAAGGGTGGTCATGGCAAATAGTCCGATACCGAACCAAATAAGCATCGGGAAGGTTTGAAGCATTAGAATTCCGGCTAATAGAATCCAAGTCACCCATTTGGAAGAAAAGGAGACTGCAGGCACTAATGCTGAACGCATTTTTAGTGGTGCGTAAGCGCGTGCATGTTGCACCGCATGGCCCGTTTCGTGAGCAGCAACTGCTGCTGCGGCAACACTACTACTTTGAAACACGGGCTCGCTCAGGTTAATTGTTTTGTTTGCGGGATTGTAGTGGTCTGTCAGACTACCACGTACCGATACAACTTTTACGTCATAAATACCATTGTCATGCAGCATCTTTTCGGCAATGTCTTTACCCGTCATGCCATTCATTAATGGAATTTTGGCGTATTTTTTAAATCGACTTTTCAATTGAGCAGATACTGCCCAGCTTACAAGTGCTATACCGATGAATAAAATCCATACCATATCTTTAATCTTTTAGTTCATTGTGTTTAATACTGAGATTAAAACACTTTCCGTTTGTTTTAAGTTCTTATCGATAATGTAGAATGCAAAAAGTGTGCCGTTGTTTTTTTGAATAGGTGTTAGATTTTAGGTGTTGGGTGTTAGCGAATGCTTGTTACCATGCAGTCTGTTTCAAGAATTACGCACCACGCACTGCATACACCGCATCTGTCATTTTTCATTTTCACTTTTCACTTTTTTTTGTCATTCACTCTTCATTCTTCACTCACACCACACACCTCACACCACACTTCACCTAATTATCGTCTGCGCCCTATCCGGTCCCACCGATACAATTTTAATGGGTACTTCTAACTCGTCTTCAAGAAAACTCAAGAAAGCATTAAACTCTTCGGGGAACTCATTTTCCGACTTCATAGCAGTCATGTCGGTTTTCCAACCGGAAAGTTCTACATAATTGGGTTGTATCCCATCGTTGACTTCAAACGGAAACTCTTCGGTTCTCTTGCCATCTATATCGTATGCAACGCATACTTTTATAGTGTCGAAAGCATCCAGCACGTCCGATTTCATCATAATAAGTTGTGTGACACCGTTTATCATGATAGTATATTTGAGTGCGACCAAATCAATCCAGCCACAACGCCGTGGACGACCGGTTACGGAGCCATATTCGTTTCCTTTGTTGCGCATCTCGTCGCCATCTTCATCAAAGAGTTCGGTTGGGAATGGGCCGCTTCCAACGCGTGTGCAATAAGCTTTGAAGATTCCGAACACTTCGCCGATGTTGTGCGGGGAAACACCCAAACCTGTGCAAGCTCCCGCACAAATTGTGTTTGAAGAGGTGACAAATGGATAAGTACCAAAATCAACATCTAACAACGAGCCTTGTGCACCTTCTGCCAATACGCTTCGTTCTTGTTTGAGTTGATTGTTTATAAAGTGCTCGCTGTCAATTATATTGAAAGTCTTGAGCTTTTCCAATCCTGCAAACCACTCCTCTTCAAGTGGTGCTAAGTCATATTCAAAATCGTATTGTGCCAATATTAGTTTGTGCTTCTTTACCGCTTCGTCATATTTCTCTTGAAAGTTATGGAACAGATCACCTACTCTCAAGCCGTTTCGACTTATTTTATCTGTATAAACAGGTCCGATTCCTTTTCCGGTGGTTCCAATCTTATTGTTGCCTTTGTCACATTCGTATGCTTCGTCCAACAAACGATGAGTGGGTAAAATCAAATGCGCTCTTTTTGAAATGTACAGTCTGTCAGTTAATGTGTGACCGGATGCTTCAAGTGACTCAACCTCGTCCTTGAACAAAGCAGGATCTATTACTACACCATTGCCAATTAGGTTTATTTTTCCTCCTTGAAATATTCCTGAAGGAATGGAACGCAACACATACTTCTGATTTTCAAATTCCAGGGTGTGACCGGCATTTGGACCACCTTGAAATCGGGCTACTACCTGATAGTTGGGGGTCAATACATCTACAATTTTTCCTTTTCCTTCGTCGCCCCATTGAAGGCCTAACAATACATCTACTTTCATTTTCTTCTCATTCTATTTAATTTCATTCTACGTGCATGGCTACATTTACTGCAAACGCCATAAATGTACATGCTATAATAACTTACCGTAAATTTTCTAATTTTTTTTAGCTCTGTTTCACTTATCAGGTTGCCGCGCAATTCGCGTACCTCTCCGCAGTCAACACAAATGATATGATCGTGATTTTCGTTTCCGTACGCGCGTTCATATTGCGAAGCATTCGCTCCAAACTGATGTTTTATCACCAAGTTGCAATCCAACAACAATTCAATGGTGTTGTATAAAGTGGATCGGCTCACCCGAAATCCGTTATTCATCATAGAGTCATAGAGCGAATCCATATTAAAATGACCTTTTATTGAATAAATATGGTCTAAGATAGCAAAACGTTCTGATGTTTTGCGATGTTTGTGAAGCGTGAGATATTCTATGAATTCGTCTTTTACCTGTTTACGGATTTTTTCACTATCCATTTTCAATGAGTTTTTTGTGCCTTTGTTGTTCTGTATATCTTAAAGAATAGTTGTTCTACTTTTCCGTTTCGGAATGATAAAAGAAAGCGGGATGACAAATGTTACTTTCGTTATTGTATGCATCGGAGGCGGTGATGTAATAGTAGTATGCTTCATCGTTATCTTCAATATACATCTCAAACATCTCTTCCCTTATGCCGGTTGCAATTATATTTTCTGCTTTCTGCCTGTCAAAATCATCGCTTTCTGATCGATAGACGGTGTACGTTGTGCGTACGCTATCGTTGTTTGTCCATTTAAGTTGAAAGATACCTTTCACTTTCTCTGCCCTTAAATCATAAGGTGCATCGGGAATAGTATCCGACAGCCAAGTCATTGCAGGAAGCTTGGCCGGATATTTATAGAAATCGTTTATCGAAAAAAGAATCCCTTTCAGATTAGATAATATATTTTCGGTACGAAAATAGGCTTGTCCTGCCATTTGTTTCTCGCGAGTATATTCCATTTGATTCTCTATATCTTCTTTTGCCCAACCCAGCTCAATCATTTGAAAGGGGCCTAAGCCGGGCACTACAATTCGTTTGTTGCTATTCACCACCCAATCGTCGGCAAAAGGGAAGAAGAGGTGGTTGCGATAGTACATCATGGGATACAGAGCATCGTGTTTTCCGCTCCTCATCCAATAGCCTGCATCTTGCGAAACGGTTTCTAAGGCGTTCCATCCATCGTGCTTGTTGTTCAGCGGTCTATATCTACCCAATGGTGCACTGCTTACTTGAACCCACGGCTTTATTCGTTTTACGGAGTCGTACATTTTGGTTACGAATCTGTTTATATTTTCTCTTCGCCAGTTGGCTAATGTTTTTCCCTTACCGTATCTATTGAAATAGGTTCTATCGGGAAATCGTGTAGAATCATCGGGGTAACGAATGTAATCGAAGTGAACGCCATCCACATCGTAATTAGTCACAATTTCGTTGACAATAGAGAGCAAATAATCGTCCGTTTGAGGATTGCCGGGATTGAGGAACCATTCATTTTTATACTTAATGGCTATTGACGGATTTTTCTTAGTAACGGAACGTTGCCCCAATCTTTGAACATGCCTGTTGCCACCTAACGGATAGGTAACTATCCAAGCATGGCACGACAAACCTCTTTTGTGACACTCTTCGATGGCAAAAGCCAAAGGGTCGAAACTTTTTTGACCCGGCTTTGGAGTTGCAATTTCAGATGACATGGGCTCAATCGCAGATTGATAAAGTACCTCGCCACGTGTGCGAGCCTGAAAGAAGACAGTATTAAAATTGTATTTCTTCAGTTCATCTAATATTGTAATGAGCTCCCTCTTTTGAATATCTATATCTGTTTTGTTTTTAGGCCAATCTAATCCGTAGTTGGTAGTCAACCAAACTGCTCTCACTTCGGTTGCAGGTGGATCGTTTGCTGAAACTTGTTGAACACAAAAGAGTATTAAGCAAACAAGCCAATATGTTTTATTCATTCTGTTATTGTCGTTCTATTCTTATTCATACAAAAATAAAATAAAACAACTACATTAAGAGCCTTTCCTTATTAATTAACATAAAAAAATGAGATTGGGTGGTTGAGTGTTTCTTTTGAGTTTTGCTCTACTCTATATTATGATTGCTCTTTTGTGCTTTTTCAAAGATGTGGGTATATTATCAAAATATCAGTTTTTAAACTCATTAGCTCTCAGGGCGAAAGCTTTTAACTATTAGCAGCTGTGCAAATTGCAAATCGGCGCGAGCGCTACAGAAAACAGAAGTCGGAACTCGTGACTCGAAAATCGGAATATCACTCTTCACTCTTGCACTATTCATATGAGTTAGTCAATGTATAAAACATTACAGTCCCTTCGGAACTGCTCAGAAACCAAAAGAGATAAAATCATCACCCATACCCCAAACCTCAAACCCCATTACTCCCACAACATTATTTCATCTCATATTGTTATAAGTCTACAAATAAAGTGGAAACAAATTTTTTCTATGAAAACAGTACTAATCACAGGTGGTTCGGGAATGGTAGGCAGACGCCTTTCAAAAATGTTAATTGAAAAGGGATATGATGTAATTTGGCTAAGCCGCGAAAAGCATGTTAAGGCTGAAATACCGCGTTACAAGTGGAATTTGCTTGCGGGCGAAATTGATACGGAAGCGTTGGAGGAAGCGGATGTAATTGTTCATCTTGCCGGAGTAAATATTGCTGAGGGGAGATGGACGGAAGCGCGCAAACGAATGATCGTTGGTAGCAGGGTACGTTCAGCACATCTACTTTTGGATAAACTCAAGGAGATGGACACAAAAATGGACGCTTTTATTTCTGCATCGGCGGTGGGCTATTATGGTGCGAACACTACTGACAAGATTTATACTGAAGAGGACGAACATGACGAGACCGATTTCTTAGGCGCAACTTGTTATAACTGGGAAGAGCAAGCCAAGCAATTTACAACCGATTTGGGGATTCGATCTGTCAGCTTACGAACGGGCGTGGTACTTTCGAAAGAAAGTGAACTGATAAAAAAAGCTGTATTGCCTACCAAGTTTTGGCTGGGTGCGCCTTTGGGAAAGGGTACGCAATATATGAATTGGATACACATTGATGATTTGTGTGAAATATATATTAAGGCTATTGAAGACGAAACAATGACGGGAGCATACAATGCAGTGGCACCTGAAGATACTACTAATGCTGATTTTATGAGGACAATTGCAAGCGTATTGAAGAAACCTATGTTTTTCCCTCGTGTACCGGAATTTGTTTTCCGTCTATTTTTGGGAGAATCATCTCAAATAATTTTAGAAGGAAGTCGTATCTCTTCCAAGAAGATACAAGATGCAGGTTTTGAGTTTAAATACAAAACATTGCAAGATGCATTGAAGGAAATTCTTATTGGGCGGAAAAATAAAAAAGCAAGAAATAATTATTAATGGAGTTTATTCTTGGTAGTCCTCTAATCAGAAGCAGTAAAAAACCTATGCCCAATATAAAGATAGATTATACTCCGTTGGAACAACAATGATAACCTTTTTACAGAACTTTTTTTTTCATAAAAGACTTATTAGAAGTAAACGATCTTCAATAAAACATGTTTTATAACACATCCTTTAATTTTTAACACAAAATATTTGCCCCCCCAATTATTTTGCAGTTATTGCAATCGCAGTTAGTTTTTATGTTTCACTTTTAAAATTTTATAGTCATGAGAAAATTAATGTTAATTGGGGTGGGTCTATTAATAATGACAGGATTTTTACCGGCTAAAGTAATGAAAGTTCAACACACAGTAGAATGCTTTATAACAACATGTGGCACCACTACTTGCTATGACTCTGAAAGGGATCTAACGCATAGAGAGTTGCTTAATATTTATGATTCTTTGGAGGAAGAACATTGTGGATAATATAAAGGCTTATTATAAATTTATCTTATTAATTTTTGTGGGTATGCCAGTTTTGGCATACTCACAAAAAAACTTTGAAAATGCTCACACGCGTGCTATTTACGAGTTTTTATATAAAACCAACCCAGAGCAAACGGAGTTTATAAAATCTGACTTAATGTATTTGGATATAGGAGAAAATGTTTCAAAGTTTTACAGTCGATACGAACAAGTGAGGGATTCTATTGGTGATGAAGGTTTAAGAAAGAGTTTATCTCCATTCGAAATAAATGAACTAAGACGCGGTTTTGCCAGAGGAACAAGACCGATTTATTATAATTTTCAGAAAAAAAGAAAAACAACAGTAACTTCTAACTTTAGCTTTCTTTTCACCTATTATAATGAGAGTAGACAAATGCCTGAATGGGAAATAGGAGATGAAACAAAAGTAATACTTGGTTACACTTGTCAAAAGGCTACTGCAAATTATTTAGGAAGAGAATGGATTGTCTTTTTTACGCCAGAAATCCCAATTAATCAAGGACCATGGAAATTGTGGGGGTTACCTGGTTTAATTGTGCAAGCTATGGATGCGGATAACTTTTTCAACTTCACGTTAAAAGGGTTTGAACAGCTTAAATTGCCCGTACCGATAATATTTATTCATAAAACTTATGACGGAAAAGAGTATGAAAAAAAAGACAAAGAAAAATTTCAACAAATGGAGAAAATGTATTATTCTAATCGTGAAGAATTTATGAGTTTTTTTTTAGGAATGAAATTAATATCATCTGCTACAGCTGATGGCAGAAAAATAGAAAGAAGAGCAATACCTTATATTCCTTTAGAGCCTTATTAGCACATGTCTAAAACAAAACACTAAAATTAAGAATTAAACATTTGCAATTCTCGCTTTTTGTGATTTAAGTAAAGTAATGATTGGGTATATCCTAAATTCCACTATTTTTGTAAAAGTAACAGTGGTAAAATATGAAAAGAAAAATCATCTTTCTACTTTTCTCTTCTTTTTTTACATTTGGTTTATTTGCTCAAGAAAAGTTGAATGGTGTGGTTACCGACAGCATTTCCGGTAAATCTATTTCCGATGTATATATTATGTTGATGAGTGAAGATGGGAAAAGTATTCTCTCTTATTCATTTTCACAAGAAAACGGTGCTTTTACAATTGAGTTTCCAAAAACTGAGCAAAAGACTTTTCTTCTAACAACCTCCCGAATGGGGTATGAGCCATACAGTAAAAAAATTACTTTACAAACACAAAAAATAGATGTTCTGCTCAAAGAGACATCTATTCCATTACGTGAAGTGAAAATAAAATCTACGCCTATGAAACAACGAGGCGATACCATAGACTATTACATATCAAGTTTTCTGCGTCCGCAAGACAGAACTCTGGCCGATGTGCTGGCACGCATGCCGGGCATAGAGTTGCAGAGCGACGGACGTGTGCAATATGAGGGTAAACCAATAAACAGATTCTATATAGAAAATATGAATTTATTGGAACAACGATATTCCATTGCTACGAAAAACCTATCACCCGACGATATTTCTACCGTTCAGGTATATGAAAATCACGAACCTGTGAAGATGCTTCGCGATCGCAGCGACTCGGATCAAGCCGCTCTGAACATTAAACTGAAAGAGGGCGCTAAAGCGAAATGGTTAAAAACGATAGATTTCGGTATCGGCGGATTTCCCTTTTTGTATAACGCTACGGGTACGTTTGCCCGTTTCGCACGTGGCAATCAATCAATGTTGGTGGGTAAGGCAAATAATACCGGTAAAGATATTTTTCAGGAATTAAAAATGCACACGTTAAAGCAAGGACAAATATTTCGTTTAGGTGTGCCTGATGGCATCCCTGATCAACTTTATCCACTATCGATATCATCATCACTTTTTACACGAGATCGAGCTCGGTTCAATGAAAGCGCTATCACATCGCTCAATCAACTGTGGCGTGTTGCAGAGGATGTTGACCTTCGTCTGAACATAAACTATGGTTTTGATAGAGAGAAAAGAGAGCGAAATATAGAAACTGAGTATCGATTCGAAAACCAACCAAATATTACTATAAAAGATAATACATCGCAAACCGTGGATTGGCACAAGTTGGAGAACGAATTGGCTTTTACAGCGAATAAGTCTTCTTATTTTTTAGAAGAAAAATTGAGTCTGAATTTTCATTGGAAAGATGCACTTGCTGATATTTCATCCAATGAGTATCAAATTAATCAGAAAATGGATCTGCCGCGTACACACTTCAAAAATAGCACTTCTTTTACCAAGCTTTTAGGTAATGTATCAATGGGAATAGTCAATAATACCGAGTTTACGCAACTTCCACAATCGTTGACTATTACCTCCGAGGATGCGTTGCCACTCTTTTCAGGAAATAGTGCACGCCAAACTGTATCATTCAACGATGGATTCAGTGATACCTACCTGACATTGAGCTACAAACTCCGACACCAAACTATTGATTTGAAAGCCGGAGCGGAATGGGTGTGGCAGGATGTTGAATCAGAATTGGATCCGTTACCGCAGGTAGAAGATAGTTTTGTAAACAGTCTCACATGGAATACAACACGGTTTTATGCTGAGCCATCGCATCGGGTAAATTACAAACAGTGGACGATAACCTCGTCGGCCTCAGTAAATTATATGCAAGCAGATTATTCTAACAAGAGAGACGATTATTTCTATATCAATCCTCTTTTTCGAGTAGTTTTTGAGCCAAGCGGGAGTATCAAATTCAATGCGGGATATTCTTACAATAATCGCTACGGAGATTTAAACCAACTCCAAACGGGGTATGTACTTAAAAAATACAATTTATTTTCGAAAGGTATTGATGAATTAGAACGAAACAGATCACAAAGTTTAATCGGGGGTTTTTTTTATAAAAATATTTCTCATTTTTTTAATTTACACTATTTAAGTTCGTATTCGCGGTATAAAAGCAATCTTGTTCCTGCGAATTTTATACAAGATATTTATAGTTTTATATGGTGGGAGTTGAAAGAGAAACCTTCCACTTTTTGGATGAACAGACTTTCGGCAACAAAATTATTTACGGAAATTTCGCTAACCGCAGGATTAAGTGTGTCGTATAATCTAAATAGGTCGGTAATGGATCAACAAGGTGCGGAAATCGATTACACAAACCGGACTTTTGACATTTCACCATCGCTTAAATGGAATGCAAAAAACAACCTGAATTTCGATTATTCGCTGAAGGCACTTTTTTCAGGAGTAAGTATGAACAACGAGCCCACAGGCACTTATATTCCTTTGATAAACCATCAACTCTATACATTTTTAGGAGTTTCCAAAAAGCTGGCGTTTACTTCCAACTTACAGCATTTTTATAACAAAGCGCCAAATTCATCGGTATCGAATCTACTGTTTGCAGATGTAGGACTTCAGTATCAATTTAATAGAGTTACCGTGAATTTGGATTGGACAAACATTTTCAATCAAAAAGAGCAGATTACCAGCAGTTATAGTACAATTAATACGAGTACACGAATTGATAAGCTCAGACCAAGTGAAATCCTCATTAGTTTTAGGTTTAAACGCTAAACACTAATTAAAATTACTCCTCATCAATTTAATAAGTCTATCGGGAGACACGGGTGGGGTAATCATTCTGCGAATGGTTTGTAAAGGATAAAGCGAATCTCGTTTTGCCATCAGTATAAACGATAGTTTGAAGTGTTTGTCCAACTCTTTCGCCGCTTCTCTATCATATACTCCGTTAGGATAAGCCCAATAATCAACGGATTTTTCAATCATATTTTCCAATTTCTTTCGAGGATCAAACACCTGTTGTTTCCAAAAAGTGGAGTCGGTGTATTTTGTTACCATCACATGATCCCAGCTGTGCAGACCTACGGTATGTCCGTTATTCGCCAACTGCGTTATTTCACCGGTTGAGAGATAATTCTTTTTATTGTTGGTAACGGTCATAATAAAGAACACACCTTTGAAACCTCGTTTCTCCAATTCGGGAGCGGCAATGTTGAAATGTTCCGTGCGCGAATCGTCAAACGTAATCATAAATGGATTGGGTGGCAATGCTGCATTATACTTCAAATAGTGATACAATTCATCGGGGAGAATAGCATTGTAACCACTGTCGGACAATACATTTAAATGCGATGCGAAAACATCGGGGCTAACCGTATACACATCGTTTCTCCCATCTTCTATGCGATGATAACAGAGAACAGGTATCTCTTTCTTTTGCAAAATCTCTGTAACACTGTTTTCAACAGGTTCTTCTATGATGCTTTCCATACTGATAGAGATATCGTTTTCAGTTTTTGTTACTTGAGACTTTTCTTTTTCCGAATTTTGTTTCGGTTGTGTGCAACCGGCAAATAAAACAAATGATAGAGTGATAAGTAGAAAGTTATAATAGATTTTCATGACTGTGTGTTATAGTTAATTGAGTCCTCTAAGTTATTTTCGATCAAAGGTAAGCTTTAGTTGCTAATGCGTCCCCTTTTTCTAATCTATTAAAACGATGAGATGCATACAAAAGTTTATCAAACGGAGTGGAAAATCTGAACATCCTTTCTGATTAATTGTTGAATAATAAAATCAAGCAATGCAAATAAAGTCACCCATTTCAATTCATGGATTAGACAGTGTGAATTATCTAAAACATAAAGAAGAACTTATAGATTTGTACACGCTCTCGTTCACGGAAGGGAAATATGCACAGTATATTTCACCTGATGCAATAGAGATTTCGTTGGACGAAATTATGCGTATTGGGTTTGGATTCATGGCTTTTAATAACGAAGAGTTGATTGGAGCCATTCTCTGTTTATCGTTAAAAAACGATCCCGATTTCCCATTTGATTCACATCAAAATATCGATCCCAAAAAGACGCTTTATATTGCAGATATTATGGTTGACCCGGGTTTCAGAGGTCAAGGAGTTGCATCAACACTTATTGAACATTTGTTGAAAGAGAGCAAACCAAAACCCTATACCGATGTCGTTATCCGAGTTTGGGATAAGAATATTCCTGCGGTTTCCCTTTACAGAAAACTTAGTTTTACGGAAATCGATACTATTTCTCAAACAAAACTTCATAAAATAGATAAAAAGCCCTTTGAGATGAAGAAGATTTATATGCATAAGAAGATTTGAGGTGTGTGGTTTGTGGTGTGTGGTCACAACCCATACCTCATAACAACTCACACCTCACACTCCACAATTCATTATCCACAAAAAACTCATTAAAATTATGAAATCATTTATAGCCAAAACCATCAATCTTAACGATGGTACATCAGAAGAAAAAAGAAAAGAAATACGTGATTACTTCATCAAAACATGGAACGTTCACGAGAAACTATATACACAATTAGCTTCCGATGAAGTTTTCTATCATCGGGGAGACCCTTTAAGGCATATCATATTGTTTTATTTGGGACATACAGCAGTATTTTTTATCAATAAACTATTTCTTGCCAAGCTTATTGATGCACGCATCAATCCCGAATTTGAATCTACGTTTGCCATTGGTGTGGACGAAATGAGTTGGGACGATTTGGATAGTAAGCATTACAATTGGCCCGAAGTAGATGCTGTGCGTGATTATAGAGAAAAAGCAAAAGAGATGATTTTGAATCTTATCGACGATACTCCTTTGCGTTTACCCATCGATTGGGACAATCCCTTCTGGATTGTAATGATGGGAATAGAGCATGAAAGGATTCATTTGGAAACATCGTCGGTATTGATTCGTCAGTTGCCTTTGGATGAAGTGGTGGCAGGACGATTTGGAGAGATTTGCACAGAAAGTGGAGAAGCTCCTTCCAATGAGATGTTGACAGTAGAGGCAGGTAATGTTAAAATGGGTAAACCACGAAATCATCACCTCTATGGCTGGGACAATGAATACGGGAAACACTCGGAAGAAATATTAGAGTTTAAGGCGGCAAAATACCTCACATCCAATCAGGAATTTCTGGAATTTATGAAAGATGATGGATACGAAAACGAAGAATTTTGGACAGAAGAAGGCTGGAGTTGGCGAAATTTTAAAGAAGCAAAAATGCCTCTTTTCTGGCGAAAAGATGGGGATGAGTATCGTTTACGATTGGTGGCGGAAGAGATACCTATGCCCTGGAACTGGCCGGTTGAAGTGAATTATCTGGAGGCAAAAGCATTTTGCAATTGGAAAACCAAAAAAACAAGGAAAACTTATCGTTTGCCTACTGAAGCAGAATGGATGCGGCTCTACGAATATACAGAATTAAAAGATCAATTGGAATGGGGCGACACTGCACCCGGGAATATCAACTTAGAGCATTTTGCATCGCCATGCCCTGTTGATAAATTTGAGCAAGGCAAAGGTTTTTTCGATGTTATTGGCAACGTTTGGCAATGGACGGAAACGCCCATTACGGGCTTTGCCGGATTTAAGGTGCACCCGATGTACGACGATTTCTCAACACCTACATTTGACGGGAAGCATAATCTTATAAAAGGTGGATCATGGATTTCTACCGGGAACGAAGCTACAAAACATTCACGTTACGCATTTCGCCGGCATTTTTATCAACATGCAGGTTTTAGGATGATTGAATCGGAAACGCCACTTACTATTGAAAGTGCCGATTATGAAACAGATTATGAAATTGCGGTTTCGTGTGAAGAGAATTGGGGAGACAAGTTTACTTTGAATCCGTCGTTCTTTAAGGAATTGTCCATAATTGTTTTGTCTCTTCTGAAAGACGAACCCGTAAAAACATTATTAGATTTGAATGCCGATACGGGACGTTTGGCTTTTGAATTGGCTCCATATTTTGAGAAAATAACAGCTTTGGATTTCTCTGCTCGTTACATTCGCATTCCTATTCAGCTGCAAGAGCAAGGCTACATGCGTTACGTGATGAAAGATGAAGGAGAATTGGTTTTTTATCGAGATGTTGTGTTGTCTGATTTTGCATTGGGCAAAAACAAAGGAAACATAACCTTTAAACAGGACAATGCACAAAACCTGAAACCAATTTACAAGGATTATGATGTGATTGTGGCACCAAACTTATTGGAGGAACTAAACGATCCAAAGGATTTTTTAGCTAACATTCACACTCGCCTCAACAAAAACGGTTATTTGATTATAGCTTCAACTTATGACTGGAAAGATGAAGCAAAAGAAAATTGGCCGGGTGGTTTCAAAAAAGATGGCGAACCGGTAACATCGTTAGATGGTATAAAGCAAATTCTGGAGCAAAATTTTGTATTAGAAAGAGACCCAATTAATTTAAATGCTGACATTAAACTCTCTTCTCGATTAAGAATAAGCAGGATGTCTGAAATAACTTTTTGGAAGAAGAAATAGGTGATTAGTGGTATGGGGTTTGCGGTGTGAGGTGTGAGGTGTGAGGTGTTGACAGTGACCCCGTTTAATAAGGTAATAAGGTTGAGTTATGTGTTGATTCAGCGGTTACTAAGGTTTGAACATAAATTCAAATAAGGTTTTTTAAATGCAGAAGAAATCGGAACTTGAAAATTGAGATTCGAAACATGGGAATAAGGGTATTGTCAACTTTTCACTTTTAACTTTTCACTCATTCTTAGTTCTTCATTCTTAGTTCTTCATTCTTAGTTCTTCATTCCCTTAAGTAAACCACCTTGTAAAAGCCCCAAAAATAGGATCATTCTCAACCGGTCTTTTGGCATCTTTCTTTTTCTTTGGTGCAAGCACGTGAAGTCCTTTTGGCACAATTTCCACCTTTATCTCTTTACCCGCATCCACTGGTTCACCATCCACGTGCATTACGCCTGATCGGCCTCTTTTTATAACCAAACTTGAGGTAAGAATATTGATCAGTTTATCGTTTTTATGCAGATTTTTCGTGAAAAGCTGGAAAGTAGTTTGAGGCATTTCTAATGCATTTATGGGTTTTAACAAAGCCACATTCATTTTGCCATCTTCCATATCGGCTTTGGGTGCAATGTATGCCTCATTTCCATATTGCGATGCATTAGCGCATGTTACCACAAAAGCTTTCTCTTTGATAGTTTTTCCTCCATCGTAAGTTAGTTCGTACTCTTCCGATTTAAAATCGATAATACTTTCCAAAATATTTTTTACATAACCAAAAGGTCCGCGTTGTTTTTCATCCGCAAATTTTTCACTTACAAAAGCATCAAACCCTACACCACAGGTGCAGAAAAAGATATGTTCGTTAGCAATGCCGTAGTCGATATTTCGTTCAACTCCGTTGGTTATAACCTCAATTGATTTGTCAATATCCATTGAAATATTGAGATCGCGCGCCAAGCCGTTGCCCGATCCCATGGGAACAATTCCTAACACACACGGTGTTCCAACTAATTTTTTAGCAATTTCGTTAACAGTTCCATCACCGCCCACTGCAATCACATATTTGTACTTTTCCTGCACGGCATTTTTTGTTATTTCAGTGGCATGGCCGGCATAGCCGGTAAAGCGGAATATGACATCGTATTTTAACGGATCAAATGCAGAAACAATCTTTTCGGGTATAGACTGTTTACCTCCTGTTCCTGAAACCGGATTGATGATAACACATACTTTTTTCTTGGGCATACTTATCAATAATAGTTTCTACAAATATACCCAAATCTTATAATAAAACGTATTTAATTAATCATTATTTGTGCTTTCATTCATAGTTGTTTACCTTTGTCAAAAAAAATTGGAAAACTTAACATTAAAACCAGATAGCCTGATTATAGATATGGACGGAACCCTTTGGGATAACGTTCATACATATGTATTAGCATGGAATGCGGCTTTTGAGGAACATGGGTATGCCACCTCTGTAACTCGAGAAAGTCTTATGAGATTGATGGGCAAAGAAGCACGCGAATTGTTGAATGCTCTTATACCGGACGCATCTATCAACGATCAGGATATACTATTTGATGATGTCATTGTTCAATACAATAAACTGGTTCCAACTATGGAACCAATCATTTATCCCGGAGTTTACGAAGGATTGGAAAAACTGCACACAAAATATAAACTTTTGTTGCTAAGCAACTGTGAAGAGGGAGGATTGGTTAACTTCATGAATCATACAAAAACCACTCATCTGTTTTTGGATTATATGGAACATGGACAAAACAATATGCCTAAAAGTTATAATTTGGACTTATTAAAAGAAAGGAACAGCTTAACGAATCCGGTATATATAGGCGACACCGATGGAGATCGGCGCGAGTCGGCATTAGCAGGTGTGCCTTTTGTATTTGTTACCTATGGTTTTGGAAAAACCGATAAGTACGACATACAATTTAATTCATTTGAGGAGCTCACAGACTATTTCATGTATTTATAAGAAACAACTTCATGCAAGCGACATATGTTCTATTAGTTATTGTTGCCTATTTGGGCTTGTTGATGCTGATTTCGTATCTTACAAGTAGAAAAGGATCGACTAACGATGCTTTCTTTCGTGCCAATCGTAATTCAAAATGGTATGTTGTAGCATTTGGAATGATTGGCACATCTATTTCTGGAGTAACATTTATATCTGTTCCCGGTTGGGTCAGCACCATCGATATGACCTATATGCAAATGGTACTTGGCTTTTTTGCCGGATATCTTGTCATTGCCTATGTGCTGTTGCCCTTGTACTATAAACTTAACTTAACCACTATTTACGGTTATCTTGATACTCGTTTTGGTTCCAACTCATACAAAACGGGAGCGTGGTTTTTCCTTCTTTCCAAAATCGTTGGGGCAGCTGCTCGCCTCTATCTTGTGGCATTTATTTTACAATCACTTGTGTTTAATGCCTTAGGCGTTCCTTTCATTGTTACTGTTATTGGCATTATTTTGATTATATGGCTGTATAGTTTTAAAAGCGGCATCAAAACAATTATTTGGACTGATTGGCTCCAAACCCTTTTGTTTATCACTGCTTTGATACTTATAGTTTGGCAATTAGCCTCGCAGATGGGGTTAGATTTCAGAGGAGTGGTAACGGCAGTGAAAGATAGTCCACATTCACGTATTTTTGAGTTCGATAGTTGGGCGAGCAGACAGAATTTCTTCAAACAATTTTTTAGTGGTATGTTTATTACTATTGTAATGACGGGATTGGATCAAGACCAAATGCAAAAGAATCTGACATGCAAAAACTTGAAAGATGCACAAAAAAATGTTGTTTCTTATGGATTTGCATTTGCTCCGATAAACTTTTTGTTTCTTTCTCTGGGAGTACTCTTACTTTTGTTTGCGCAGCAAAACAATATTATGCTGCCCGATGTGGCCGACAATATTTTACCTATGATTGCCAGTGAACATTTGGGACCCACTGTTTTGGGAATATTTATTGTAGGTATTGTGGCGGCAGCCTTTTCGAGTGCCGACTCTGCACTGACTTCACTCACCACATCATTTTGTGTAGATATTTTGGGTATGAAAAATGGAAATGGATCTAAGGAGATAGAGAAAAAAAATATTCGCACCCGCAGAATTACCCACGTTGTGATTAGTGCTGTCTTTATTGGCATCATCATGATTATTCATGCCATTGGTTCCGACAGCATCATCAATGCAATATATCGGATTGCATCATACACCTATGGACCTCTATTGGGTCTATATTTAGCAGGACTCTATACAAAACTGAAACCCATGGACAAGTTTGTTCCATACGTAGCAATTGCTGCCCCTATTTTGTCTTACGTGCTTGAACTTGTAATGATAAATATGTATGATTATAAAATGGGCTACGAAATACTTCTCTTCAATGGTGTTTTCACAGTGATAGGATTGTGGATTATATCGTTGAAGAACAGAGATGCTCTATTAAATTAACAAGGGACTAAAATTCGCTTTGCCTAGGTTGGCGCTAATATTCATCCGTGCCTTACAGAATAATATAATTTGGCACAGATAAATATCTGCACCAGCGAGGGGATTGTAAATAGTGTCTGACAGAAAACTCCTTTTCTTGCAAAGACTAAATAACTAAAAACAACTAAACATGAATATAAAAAGCGCAGAATTTGTAATAAGCAACACCGATTATAAAAGTTGTCCACAGCACGATAAACCGGAATATGCTTTCATTGGACGTTCAAATGTCGGGAAATC
>Ga0265293_10006467_pt1 | contig 18728 bp, 17 predicted proteins | sample Munlanlewell138R_FD_192505 | JGI IMG/M metagenome (GOLD analysis project Ga0265293, IMG submission 192505) | Leachate microbial communities from a municipal landfill in Southern Ontario, Canada - Leachate well 138R | ecosystem: Engineered > Solid waste > Landfill > Unclassified | place: Canada... | reverse complement strand
AAATAAGAATAATCCAGTCAATTTTTCCCATAACTACTCCTTTTTGTGACTAATAAAAATAAAATAACGTACTAAATATTTATTAACAAGACTAGGTTTTTCCTGATAACGGCTGTTAACGATTAACAGATAAATTATAAAAAAAGCCAGAACGTAAAATGCAATACCGAGAATAATAAAAGCGATATCAACAAGGACCTCAACGGCAAGAATAAAAATAACTCCGACAATATATTTCCAAAAATTATCGCGCAGATAAATCTTTTTATGAGGACTTACAATCAATAATACGGTAGGGGTTACAATCATTACCAGAAAAATAACAATCCGAACCATATAAACCGGAAACAAAACGGTTAAAACCGCCAATAGCACTAAAAGGGCGGCGCCAATTATCTTAGCCGTTCGACCCTTAAGAAAACTGTTTGCCGCCGGGCGCGAAAACGCCATTGTTAACAGGGAACCGGAGGCGATAACCAAATAAATTGCTAAAATTATGGAAAATATTTTAATGAAATCTTTACCGGGCAGTACAATAAAAAAGGTGCCGATGGCCAACGATAAAACAATTAAAATAATAACGGCATAGTTTTTCTTTAAATAATTCCACATATCGATACCTCTTGCTATTATTATACATTATTCTGATATGATATCAAGATGTTTTTATAATACCATCAGGTATTCTTAGTATTAATTTTATCGGTAAAAATGTTATAATAAATACGGTGATAAATATGAAAAAAATCTTTCAGGCGCAAAAACGCTTATTCGAGCGGGGTCTGACCCAAGGTTACCGTTTCCGAAAAGAAAAATTACTGCTATTAAAAACGGCAATCATCAACAATAAACAACATTTAATCAATGCCTTACACCAAGATCTTAATAAAAGCGAAACCGAAGCGATTCTCACAGAAATCGGTCCGGTCTTACAGGAAATCAACTTTTATCTTAAACATTTAAAAAAATGGATGCAACCGCAACCGGTAAAAACCCCTTTTATTTTAAAACCGGGAAAAAGCTATCGTTGGTTTGCTCCGCTTGGTCTTAATCTGATTATTTCACCATGGAATTATCCGGTCAATCTAACCTTTATTCCTTTAGCGGCGGCGGTAGCCGCCGGTAATACGGCAATTGTTAAAGTTTCGAGTTATTCACGCCATACGGGGCAAATAATCGCCAAAATCATAAGCGAAGCCTTTTCTTCCGATCATGTCGCCGGTTTTACCGGTCCGCGGACAGAAGCCGACTATCTTCTCAACATGGAATTTGACCATATTTTCTTTACCGGTTCCGCCGCGGTCGCCAAAATAATCAGCGAGAAAGCGGCACGCCACTTATCGCGGGTAACTTTGGAGCTGGGCGGGAAAAGCCCCGTCGTTATTGATGATACCGTCAATTTAAAAATCGCGGCAAGACGAATAGTCTTCGGCAAATTGATTAATGCCGGACAAACTTGCATCGCTCCCGATTATTTGATTTGTAAAAGCGAAATTCGGGATGAGGTTATAAAAGAATTAGTAACCGCACTAAAGGAAGCCTATCCCGCCGGGTTTCTCGATAACCTCGATTATCCGAAAATCATCAACGAAAAACACTATAACCGGCTATGCGAACTTATAAAACAACAAAAACCGCTTTTCGGCGGCGCCTTCCGTCAGCAAAAAATCGAACCCGCCCTTATCTTAGCCGATAATGATAGTCCTTTATTACATGAAGAGATATTCGGTCCGATTTTGCCAATCATAACCTATAATAACGAAGCGGAAATTAAAACCATCATCGACCGAAACCCTTTTCCGCTTGCTTTCTATTTATTTTCAAAAAATAATAAACTTAAAAAACAATTGCTCAGTACCATCCGTTTTGGCGGATGCTCAATAAACGATACCTTGAGTCATTTTATCAATAACCGTCTCCCTTTTGGCGGCATTCGCTTAAGCGGTCAAGGTTCTTATCATGGTTTTTACTCGTTTCGCACCTTCTCCCACGAAGCGGGAATTTACGAAAAGCATCATAAACGGGAAATCAAACTTAAATATCCCCCTTATTCTTCAAAAATTAAAAAAATAATCCGGAAAATATTCCTGCCAAAAAATAATAAAGCTTAACAAAACTTGTTTGTTTAAAATATATCCCTACTTTCCTCTTTCGCTTTTGCCGCTTTTTCCATAATGGCATAAATATCAAAATGGGGGGATTTTTCAAGGAAAATTAAATTTAAAAAGAGATAGGGGCAAAAAGTAGCGGAAAGGACGATTTGAAAAAGACTGCTGATGCCAAAATAAAACAAAACGAATATATTAATAAAAACCACCAAGATAAAAACAGCTAAAGTTTTATAAAATACTATTTTATCGATTTTTAAATAAGCAAAATTAAAGATCAAAAGCGTAACCGCACATGATATTGCCGAAACGCGGGCCAAAAAGTTATGCGTTTTGGCGGCCAGGGGAAACATCGACGGCGCAAAAGGTAAAAACACGGTAACCAGAATCGACAGGCAACTTAAAGCCAGATTGATTTGGAAAAGGATGCTTTTGGATCCGGTTAAAAAGAAAAGATAATTAAGGAAAGTAAAATAATACATTGCCATAATTATCCCCCAAAAAATAAGCGATTCAATGGCACCATAGCGAGAACCAATTTGCGAGAAAGTAACAATAATCAAGTCACCGCCGGGACCGTTAAGAGCAAACAAATAACTGTAAACGGGGATAATTAACAATCCGAAAATTCCAAAAAATATTTTTTTATAATAATGACTTTTACGATAATCCATAATCTCTACCTTCCCTTCTTTATTTGCTCTGCCCGTTTTAATAAATCTTCTTTTTGGTTTACAAGATGGCCCGATATTACCTCAGAAAGCAAGCATTCTAAAGCAAGCCTGATTCCGACTCCTTCTTGGTAACCAATATCAAGCAAATCCCGACCGCTGATATTTAAATCGCTGATCCGAAAATACTTCTTGTCTTGATAAATTCGGTTTAACTCTCTCTGGACCGTCCTTAATTCACCGCTGTCGGCGTTTTTTGCTTTTTCAAATGCGATGAGCAAAGCCGTTAAATCAATTAAATCGTCATACTCATATTGCAATAACAGTTCCGTTAATTGTTGTTCCCGAGCCGATAGCGGCAAGTAAAAATGGTCAATCAAAAATGTTACTTTTTTAATAAGTGCTTTGCTGTATTTAAGACGGCGCATAACCATATCGGTGGCACCGGCCAAGGGCCGAAAAAAGGCGGCAAGGCGAAGAATAAAATCATCCAAATAGGAGATTGCAAAAAGATAGGGGGTTGGCTCAATGTTATGATATTCAGGAAGAAAACATAATATAACCGGGAAATACTCGGATAAAACCTTGACGGCGCCGGAAGCGGCAAGAAGTTTATTAAATTCAACATTAATTCGTTCGTTTGAAACTTTTTCAATTAAATAAGCATTGGCAAATACCGCCTGTTTTGTGGCCGGTTCAATCGTAAACCCCAGTTCGGCGCCAAATCTTAATGCCCGCAATATCCGCAAAGGGTCTTCGGTAAAGCGCTCCTGCGGATTGCCGATTGCCCGGATAATTTTATTGTTCAAGTCAGCGATACCGCTCACCCGATCAATAATTTTTCGGTTATAAGCAAGAGCATTAATGGTAAAATCACGCCGCTGCAAGTCGGTATCAAGATTAGAAACAAACGTCACTTTTTTCGGACGACGAAAATCCTGATAATCTCCTTCGTTACGATACGTGGTAATTTCTAATTGATGATGATCAATAAAAACGGTAACCGTACCGTGTTTAATTCCGGTATCAAGCGTATAATAATTACCGAATACCGCTTTGACTTCCTCAGGCCGGGCATTTGTTGAAACATCATAATCATTGGGCTTCTTTTTCAATAAACAGTCCCGAACGGCACCGCCGACCACATAGGCTTCATAGCCGCTTTTTTCTAATATATTTATCGCTTTTTGTACATAAGCCGGTAATTCCATATCTCCCACCGCTTTCTAAGGCCGGTTTAATTTTCTTATATACTTATTTTAACATAAATTTAACTTTTTTTAAAGAAATAACTTTCAATTGATAGTGTCAATTTTGTTCTTTACTAAGAATTTTTTTTATTGATGATAAGCGGTTTTTATGATATAATAAACAAGTAGCATTTTTCCTATGACCTGACATTATTTATTTAACAGAGTGCAAACAAACTATTATACAAACTATTATAATTACAGAATTAATACATATAAAGGTGAGCACTATGAAAAAGACCTTGGATTTTATTAAAAGCCTTATAAAACACCGCGACAAAGCAATCAGTAAAAAGATGAAACATTTGCATCCTTACGATGTCGCGCAAATATTCGGACAGTTTAATCAAACGGAACGAAATTATCTTTATAATAATCTAATGCCGATTCAACTAGCCGATATTTTGTCATACCTTGATACCGTTCATACCATCAACTATCTAAAAGAAATCGGTACCGACAAGAGCGTACCGATTTTAGAAGAAATGTCAAGCGACGATATTACCGATATTTTAAATGAAATCGATGACGAAGATTTTCGGGCCATCCTTAGTAAGTTCAGTTCCGAATCACAAATAGAACTTGCTTATCTGAGAAAATATGGTGAAGACCAAGTCGGCGCCATTATGACAACCAACTATATCGCCGTTGAAAACGAACTCGATGTAAAAGAAGCAATGAAAATATTAATTCAGGAAGCCGAAGACAGCGAAACAATTGATCCAATATACATTACCGATAACGGGAAATTAACGGGAATGCTTAAACTTGTTGATTTGATTATTGCCCGCAGTCCCAAAAAAATTAAAGAACTTGCCGACGATAAAATTGTTTATGTAAACGTCGATGATAATGCCGCCGATGCCGTCGCAAAAATGGATAATTACGGATTGTCGGTCTTGCCGGTAATTGATCAAGAAAAGATGGTGGGAATTATCACCATTGACGATGCCCTTGATGTTATGGAAAAAGAGGAAACGGAAACCTACGGACAGTTTGCCGCCGTCACCATTGATGACGATAATATTCTTAAAGGTACGCTTCGACGGATTCCTTGGCTCTTAATCCTACTGATTCTCGGTATTTTTGTTTCCAGCATAATCAGTGTTTATGAAGATTTTCTTCGTCAGGTTACAGCCTTGATTTTTTTCCAAACCTTAGTTCTCGATATGGTCGGAAATATCAGTACTCAATCATTGGCAGTTTCAATTCGCCATTTGGTTCGCGATGACCTTAATACCGGACGCAAAATCTTTAAACATCTTTTCAAGGAACTGAAGGTATCGTTTATTAATGCCGCTATTTGCGGCTTAATGGCCTTTGCTGTCGCTTTATTAATGCTGACAATAAAACATGTCGATAACAAAACCATGATTGCTTTAGTCGTTGCTCTTTCCGTTTTAGTATCGCAAATTGCCGGCGGTCTGCTCGGCGCCTCAATACCGATTATATTTGCCAAGATAAAAATCGATCCGGCTCTCGCCTCGGGTCCTTTAATTACTACTTTGAATGATGTGGTCGCGGTTGTCGTTTATTTCAGTTTGGCCGCAGTACTGCTTAATTTGGTATAAGGGGGGACCGTTATGAATAAAGATATTATTAAAGAAATAATCGAAATGGCGGAAATTCAATCCGACCCCCGGATTATTTGTGATTGGCTCAAACAATACCATCCTTATGAGATTGCGGAAGCATTTACCGAATTGCCGGAAGACATTCGTCTTTCACTATATCAAGCCTTTACAAACGAAGATTTGGCGGAAATCATCTCTTATATTGAACCGGAAAAAGCCGCCGATTTCTTTGAAGAAGTCGCCAACCGCCAAATCGCCGGAATTATCGAGGAAATGGCTTCCGACGATGCCACCGACATCCTAAATAATCTCGATGACGATAAAAGACAAGCCATAATCAATCTTTTGGACCAAGAGACCCGAACCGATATCGAAAACTTGGCCTTATATAGCGAAGATGATGCCGGCAGTATGATGACCACCAACTATCTTACCGTTGAAAGTGGTAAGGACGTTAAAGATATCATGCGGGAAATCGTAAGAAACGCTCCCGAAGCCGAAACCATCAACACCACTTTTGTTATCGACAAAGGGGGAAAATTACTCGGTTCACTTGATTTAAAGAAAATAATCATTACAAAATCACCGTGTCCGGTCGATAATATTATGGATATTAATTTTCGTTACGGCAATGTTGATGATAATAAAGAAGATATTATTAAAATGATTCAAAATTACGATATCGATGTGCTGCCGGTCCTTGAAAAAGGAATTTTAAAAGGGATTATTACCGGGGATGACGCGATGGATTCGCTTGTGGAAGAGGCGGAGGAAGACTATGCCCGGTTGGGCGGTCTTACCGAGAGCGAAGAATTAGATGAACCGACGATGATATCCGTTAAAAAGCGTCTGCCCTGGCTGGCAATTTTACTTATTATGAATGCTTTTGTCGCCATTATCATTTCGGCTTTCGATTTTCTTTTTACTTATGAAAGCCTAACCGTACTCGTGATTTTTCAACCGATTATTCTCAATATGGCCGGAAACAGCGGCACGCAGACTCTGGCGATTACAATACAAAAAATAACAAAAAAACAGCTGGACAATAAAAATAAAATCAGAAAACATTTAGGAAAAGAAACGATCCACGGGTTAAGTCTTGGTCTTACTTTCGGGCTCCTTGCTTTTTTTCTGTCGGCAGCTATATTATTTTTGGCCAAAGATTTCAGTATACCGGTTTTTAAGGTTAGTTTTATTGTCGCTGTCTCAATATTAATATCCTTAACGGTCGCCAATCTTTCCGGGGCTTTAATTCCAATAACATTTGATAAGATGAAAATTGACCCGGCGGCCGCCTCCGGACCCTTTATCACCACCGTTATCGATATTATTGCCATTTTAATCTACTTTACCTTAGCAACGGTTTTAATCTATTTGCAGCTCTAATGATATAGTATAAAAACGCCAATTTCTCCAATAATAATAATTAGGAGGTTATACTATGGTTCAACTCAATCAAAAAGAAACGATGCTGCTTAAGGATTTAAAAAGTCATGAAGAATTATGCGTAAAAAAATACGGCAAAGCCGCCAATGAAACCCAGGATCAAGTTTTAAAACAACTTTTTACCCAACTCGGTCAAACCGAACAGCAACACCTTAATACCGTTAATCAAATTATCGGCGGACAGATTCCCAATATGGGAACGCAAAGCGGCAGTCAAAAAATGACCGATTTAAAATCGAACACAGCCAGTCAAGCTGATTTTGATTTATGCAAAGACTTACTTAACACGGAAAAATATGTGTCAGCTACTTACAATACGGCCATATTTGAATTTACCAATCCGCAAATTCGTTCCATATTAAATCATATTCAAAAAGAAGAACAGGAACACGGCGAACAAATTTACTACTACTTACAACAAAACGGCGGCTATCAACAATAACCCCAAACTTAAAGCCTTTATGGCTTTTTTTATTAGATACTTGGATTTTCATTAAAAAAATAATATAATATATTCTAGTAAATAAAGGAGGAGATATTTTGGATTTTCTAAAAAAAATGAATGTATCGGTACATCTTGAGGATGCCGCGGAAAGACGGTGGCTTCGAAAAAAGGTAGAAAAGGAAAAACCCCTAGCGCTTAATCAAACTTCGATTAGCGGAAAGGGCGTTCTTACCAAAACTGACGGCGGCTTTATGATTACAACCAATGCCGAAGCCGATGATACCAATACCAGGATTATCAGTGCGCTTCGGCTTAATTTCAACAAAGAAGATTGGCGTGAATATAACCGTGTTTCCGTTTTTATTTATCCAGAAGCGGTTGGGTTTCAAAATTTCTATTTTCATTTTACCTTAACCAACCACGGCGATAAACCGCAAGGGCATGCCCCCAGTCTTATCCCCAACGAGTGGAATCATCTTGTCTGGGAAATTGACGATATCACCCGCGATAAAATTGAAAGCCTCAGTATCGGACCGGTCCTTCTCGGATGTCCCTCCGAAGCTTTACCAGATGTAAAATTTTATTTTAAAGATATCACCCTTCAAAAAGTTCAGGCCGATTATATTGAAGGTTGGGATCTCGATAGGCGGATTGCTTTCTCCCATGCCGGTTATTTCCGACAAGCCGAAAAAACCGCATTAACCCAAAAAGCAAATAATAATTATTTTGAAGTTATCGATTTAAGCGATATGCGGCGCCACCGTTATCCCGTTAAAAAAATCACTACCAAACTTGGTTCCTATTGCAAGTTGGATTTTTCTGAATTATCCAAACCGGGACGCTATCAGCTGTCGCTTGATGAGCGAATAACCCCCCAATTTGAAATTTCCGATTTTCCCTATCAATCGGCCTTAATAAAAAGCATCGCCTTTCTTAAAACCTTACATTGCGGCGACGATGTACCGGGCGTTCATAGCCCCTGTCATCTTAATTGCTATACCTTTCATCCCGACGGCCGGATGGTGCCCAATCATGGCGGCTGGCACGATGCCGGCGATGTTTCCCAATTTGAAATCTGTACGGCGGAGATGGCTTATGCCGTTCTTGAAGTTGCGGAAAATTTAAAAACCGATTCCCCATTAAGGGGAGAACTCCTTAAAGAAGGTAGGTGGGGCATTAATTGGCTGCTCCGAACCCGATTCGGTGACGGTTACCGGGCAATGGCTGTTCTTTATTCGATTTGGCGCAAAAACATCCTCGAAGGAATCGATTCCTTCTCGCGAAAAAGTGTTGCGGAAAACGGCCCCTTTGAAAACTTCTGTGCCGCCTCCGCCTTGGGAAAAGCCGCTCGGTTATTTAAAGACGAAGACCGCGTATTTAGCGACTGGTGCCGGCGCGCGGCGGAGGAAGATTTCTGGTTTGGCGTTGCCGGCAGAAAACAAGGCCTCTATACAAAAAGGTGGGGACCGGGAGCCGCTTCACAAGTATGCGGTCACGGGGCCATTGCCGCGGCCGAACTTTATCTTTTAACCGGCGATATACGCTATTGCGCGCAGGGTGCCGAATATGCAAATACCACCCTGGCCTGTCAGGCCCAAACCTTACCGCCTTGGGAAAAGCCGCTTCGGGGTTTCTTTTATAAAGAACCCGATCATAAAGAGATTCTAAATTACGAGCATCGCGGTCATGAGCAATCACCGCTATGCGGTTTACTCCGAATGTATGAAGTTGCCGCCGGCCATCCCGACTCTGAAGCATGGCTGGAAGGCATTAAACTGTACCGTGAATATATTATCAAGACTGCGAGCCTCGTCACCCCCTACAATCTTCTGCCGGCCTATATTTATGATATTACCAAACTCAATCTAAACGATCATACGATTCCGAAAAGCCATATTACGGAAGATGAAGCAAAAGAATCCTTAAAAGCCCAAGCCGTAACCGGAATCCGGTTGGCAGATAACATTTATCTTCGGCGGTTTCCCTTAGCCATCCAACGACGCGGTTTTCATGCCACCCTGCTAAGCAAAGCCAAAGCCGTATCGGCAATCGGAAAACTCCTAAACGACCAAGATCTAATCCGAATTGCTCTAGACCAGCTGGAATGGATACTCGGCAAAAACCCCTTCGCCGCCTCGACAATGTACGGAGAGGGATACAACTATCATCCCCTTTATGTCGCCTTTTCCGGTCAAATGATCGGAGCGCTGCCGGTCGGTATTAAAACCCGGGCCAATAATGACGCTCCTTATTGGCCGACGGGAAATGGGGCCGTGTACAAAGAAATATGGGGGCATACCACCGGAAAGTTTTTGGCGGTTTTAGCGGACATTATTGCTTATTATCATAAATTATAAAGTTTATGAATCGAGTAGAGGCTAATCGCTTTCCGCCAGTACTTTGCGCTCCTCTCACGGTTTGCACCTTGCGGTTGACTATATGGTTTCGGCAAATTCTCCATTAGGGACTTTCACCCATTAGCTAAATATCATGCCCGTCACACTTAAAAAAAGTCGCTGCTGTTAGCGACTTTTTGTTTTTTATGTTAAAAGAAAATCAAAAATGCACCGGCGGCAATAGCAGACCCGATTACTCCGGCGACATTCGGTCCCATCGCATGCATCAACAAATAATTATCGGGATCTTCTTTTTGTCCTTCCAATTGAACAACCCTTGCGGCCATCGGGACAGCACTGACACCGGCGGCTCCTATCATCGGATTAACTTTTCCTTTTGTTAACCAGCACATGAGTTTTCCGAAAAGAACGCCGCTCGCCGTCGCTATAGAAAAAGCAACAACGCCTAAACCGAGAATCAATAAGGTATCTACCGTTAAAAACCGGTCGCCGGTCGCCGTCGCCCCGACGCTGACTCCCAATAATATCGTTACAATATATAATAAAGAATTAGCGGCAGTTTCGGTTAATTTCGGAACAACCCCGGATTCTTTAATAAGATTTCCGAGCATCAGACAACCAATTAAAGCAGCACATGACGGAACTAATAACAATACCAGTAAGGCAACAGCAATCGGAAAGATAATTTTTTCTATTTTGCTAACTTCACGCAGTTGTTCCATTTTAATTTGGCGCTCGCGTTTAGTGGTAAGCATCCGAATAATGGGCGGTTGAATAACCGGCACTAAAGCCATATATGAGTAGGCGGCAATGCTGATGGGTCCCAGCAAATCCGGAGCTAATTTATTGGTTAAGAAAATAGCCGTCGGTCCGTCCGCACCGCCGATAATAGCTATCGAAGCGGCTTCAAAGCCATTAAATTGCGGTAAAAGGATGGCTACCAAAAAAGTTATAAAGATACCAAATTGCGCCGCGGCCCCTAATAAAAGACTTTTGGGGTTAGCAATCAACGGACCAAAGTCGGTAGTCGCCCCGATACCTAAAAAGATCAAAGCGGGATAAATACCGAGTTTAACTCCTTGATGTAAATAATATATTAAACCGCCCGCCTCTGTTACTTTACCATCGGCAATAGTGGGGGGACTCATTAAATTGGCAAGGGGAAAATTACTTAAAAACATTCCGAAGGCAATTGGAATTAATAAATAAGGTTCAAACTTTTTGAAAATAGCTAAATACATCAGTATAAAAGCAATTAAAATCATAACTGCGTTTTGCCAATTGCCACATACAATTTCTTTAATCCCGGTAGAATTCCAAAATTCTTTTAATACTTCTATCATATTTACACCTTCAAATTTTCTTCATTTTATTATTCTTGATCGATTCTTTTAATTGAAACCAGTTTGGTATCTTGCTTGGTTTCGGCATTGTAATCAATGGTGGCAACTAAAGCTGCAACCTGCATGTCTTCGTCCATATCTGCCCAATTTACACTTTTACTTGACGCTTCGCTTATTGTGGGTGATTTCTCTTTTGTAAATTTAAAATACTTAAATATTGAAATGGTAAACATTAAGAACAATAAAATCAGAAAAACCAAAGACATTGAAAACAATGTTATCAGTAACGCCTCGGGAAAATTGCCGCTATTAAACTCCTTGCCGTCATAAATGGCTAAAAACATAATAAATTTCACCTTCTTACTTTTTATATACTTATCTTAAAAGTCTGAATATAACTTGTTATATTTTATCACTTTTTATCACAAATTTCAACTCCAATGTTTTCCCGACAATATGATTTTTATTTGTTTTTTATTCTTTTTCATTTGATATTATTAAAAAAATGCAAAAACAAATACCTGGGAAAATTAGATTCGTCTTGGACTATCATTTGGAAAAAAGGCTGTGCTGCTGACAATTCAAAGATTAAAATAGTATATGCGTATTTTCACCTTTATTTTAATTGGTAAATAACAAAAAACGCATAACTAGTCTAAAACTCGTCATACGCTTGGTGCACTCCTATGGGGTTAGCTGACGGGTTAGGACACCCAAGTTGCCCCTCTTGATTAACAAGATTCACCCCAATAATTGGGTTCCCCACTCTTTTGTCGGATTCGGAGATATCTTGTAATTATCATACCAAATCAGGACTTAAAAGTCAATGATCAATAAAAAAATGAGTTAAGCGGATGGCTTGGATAAATAAATAAGTCATTATTTCGGTTGTTCGCCTTTTCTAATTGTTTAACTCAAAATTGCAATAAGTTTATATGTCTTTTCGCAAAACAAAGGATCTTCATTTTGCCCGATATTTTAAAAAATACCGCTGAAACTAATGTTGGTAACACATTCTGTTTGCTTAGCGGTATTTTTCTTAAAAGGAGCCACTCCTATAAAAGAGGTGTTTCTTGTGATTCCTCAGCATCGGTATCCAATCTTTCTTCATGTTCTTTATCGGCAACTCCCTCTAAATCTTCAATCATAACCGGTTCTTTAATAATTAAGATTATTTGTTCGGGATTATCTAATATATTAATCCCTTCTTCAACAACGATATCTTTAACATAAACCGCATCATTAATATCAAATTCCGATACATCAAATTCAAAATTGGCAACGCCCATTGTTGCCGGATATTCGGCTTTAACGGTTTGCAGGACAAATTCAACAAATAATTTCTTGTCTTCAATTACCTCTCGTCCCTTAATAATAACGGGAATGTCGGCAGTGATCAATGAATCCTTAGAAACGCGGACTAAGTCAAAGTGGGTAATTTTATGGTTGCTTAACAGTTCATATTGAAGATCCTTAATATACACTCTCTGCCCCTTTCCGTTTAATTCAACAGCAAAAACAAGGCTTTGACCAAATTGCTTGTACGCTGAAATCAATTCTTTTTCATCGACTTGAATCGAAATACTCGGAAAATCTTTTCCGTAAATTACACCCGGTACTATATTGTCTTGGCGCAATTTTTTTACCGGTAATTTTCTTGGTTTTAAAATCATTTCAAAAACCCCTTTCAATAATAAATTATAGTTGTTTATTATAATTATATCATAAATTTGTGTTTTTGTCTATTTGTCCTTATTTTTAGTTTTTGGTAATTTTATTATCAAAACATTTTTTTTACTGTTGATTATATTAGGAAAACGATATATAATAGAATATAGCATATCATGCCTAGGGAGACTACAAAGTATGACTAAAAAAATCAAGATAAAAAGGATAAGCGGGCTAATCAGTTTATTTGTTATCATAATAATAGCCCTTTCCGGATGCGACTTTTTTTATGATTTAATCGATTTTTTTGATAATAACGACCAATATACACTGCTGCCGCTCGAGGAATATTATAAAGAGGCCGAAGGCTTGGACGGCGATCAATTAAGCGACTTTCTTACGGAACTCATCGGCTCCAATGTCAAGGGATTAAGTTATGCGGAAGCAAAAAGCGCATTGGCGGAAGCCGATTGTGATCCAAACGATCCGACTAAAGTTATCACAATTTATTCTCGGGATCGGGTCAATGCCAAATGGGACAGTACCAGTTGGCATCGTGAACATGTCTGGCCTAATTCGCGGCTGGGCGTTAGGCGGGTCGGGGAAAGCGAAATTAACCAGGCAAGCGATCTCCATAACTTAAGAGCTATTGTACCGCGCGTTAACAGCAGTCGGGGGAATAAAGTATTTTCTAATGAAACCGCTGCCGATACTTATTATCCCGGAGATGAAGATAAAGGTGATGTTGCAAGAATCTTATTTTATATGGTAATCCGTTATCCGGAATTAAGTTTGGTCAATGAAGTTTTACCTAATGATCCGGAAACCAATTATACACCGGAAGGAGCAAAAATGGCTGTCCTATCATGCTTGTTAATGTGGCATCAAGAAGACCCGCCCGATGACTTTGAACGAAAGCGCAATGAAGTGATTTACAAATGGCAAAATAATCGTAATCCTTTTATTGACCATCCGGAATTTGTGGCAATGATATTTGGCGATTAGAAAGATTAACTGGACCAGGAGGGAAACAATGGAAAAAATAAATATGCCGGCTGGGATCTATTATATCGGTGACCCTTGCATTATAATCAAAGGAAACCCCGGCTATCAATGGATTGAAAAATTATGGGCACTTTTTTATGAACTCAATCACAAAGCTGCCTTTCTTGAAATCGACGGCGTAAAAATCTTTATCGGGCTCACCTACGGCGGTGATGGCGTTTATGACGGCATTACCGTGGATACCGGTACAATTTGCGTTATCGGAGTCGATAATCTTCAAAACGACGAACGATTTAATTTTGGTAATCTTAATATTAGAGGGGCAAAATTCATCACCTCAGATAAAACCTTTACCGTATCCTATCAGGAAGGCGATTTTTTGATAGGCGATTTCTTTACGATAATAACAAAGTTTTAAAAACCGTCGGTCAAACCGGCGGTTTTTTAGATGTCAAATATGCTTTATTCTTTTTACCATTTTTCCAATAAATTTTTTATAGTTACCGCCGCATCGCCCAAAGCCAACCATACACCTTCTTTTCTTTTGTATAAAGGATTGTCAACTCCGGCATAACCCGGTTTTAAATCATAATTAAAGATTACGATATTCGGACAATGATCGGCGTTTAGAATCGGCATTCCCGATATCGGCGTTCCGTCCGTATCGCGGGCCGCCGGATTTACAACATCATTGGCCCCGACTATAATTGTTAAGTCGGCGGCGGCAAATTCATTATTGATATCGGCCATTTCATATAAATCTTCATAATCAACATCGGCCTCGCAAAGCAGAACATTCATATGACCCGGCATTCGGCCGGCCACCGGATGAATCGCATATTTAACGGCGGCCCCATTTTCGCTAAGGCGGTCGGCCAAAGCTTTCACCAAATGTTGGGCTTGCGCAAGGGCCATTCCGTATCCGGGAACAATAATAACTTTTTTTGCCGTTTTCAAAACGGTTATCGGAACGGCGGTTGAGCTTTCTTCCAAATCGGTTTGAGGTAGCGCCGATACTTGACTTTTTCTTATAGCGGTTGTTTTACCGAGTAATATGGTCCAAAGACGGCGGTTCATCGCTTTACACATGATTTGAGTCAAAAGCAAACCCGAAGCACCGACAATGCCGCCGACGGCAACAAGCAATACATCTTTAATCGCCAAACCGGCAATCGCTCCGGCCACACCGCTTAAACTGTTAAGGAGCGATATTGTAATCGGCATATCCGCCCCGCCGACCCGGACGGTAAAAACCAAACCAAATAATGCGGCAATCACGACCAACGCAACGGCATTTAAACTCGGTATGGTATTATGGCCGGAAAAAGTCCCAAAAATAATAGACGCGATTAACACTGAAAATAACCCGACAGTAATTATCGTATGAAAAGGTAAGATAATCGGTTTTTGTGATATTAATTTATGAAGTTTACCCGCCGCAACCATACTGCCGAAAAACGTTACCGTTCCGACGGCAATCGCAAGCAGTGCCGTAATTTTACTGAAAAGGTCGGAATCCGTACCGATACCGAGATAAGCAAAAAAACCGACGATAGCGGAAGCGGCTCCGCCGACCCCGTTTAAAAAAGCAACCAGTTGTGGCATTTCAATCATTTTGACCCGGACAGCCAAATAATAACCGATAAGAAAGCCGACGGCAATACCGATATATAAAATCCAAACCGGTATAATATCATATTTTACCAAGGTTAACACAATGCCAAAAGCAATCGCCAAAGCGCTTAAAAAATTACCGAAGGCAGCGGTCTTAACTTTACTCATTAAGTAAATACCGGTCAGCACAATTACCGCCAGTATTCCACAAACAATATAATAAACGGTATCGGTAATCGCAACCATGAACACAAGATTAATCATGATGCTTCTCCTTTTTGGTAAACATCCTAAGCATTCGGTTGGTAACGACAAAGCCGCCGGCGACATTAATCATTGCAAGCACAATGGCCAAGGCACCGAAGATATATCCAAAAAGGGGAGAAGGCGAATGGATGGCGGCGGCCGTTGCCACTAATGCTCCAAGAATGGTTACCCCGGACAGAGCGTTCATTCCCGACATCAGCGGCGTATGTAAAAGACTCGGTACGCGATTAATTATAAAATATCCAACAAGCGCCGCCACAATAAAAACCACTAGTAAAATACCCTGTATCGAATCCATGTTTTCCTCCTAGTATCATAAAAGGCCTGAATCGGCCTCTTTTTATTGACTTGCTCCCATCGCTTCGAGGGCCCCGGCATGAAGTATTTTTCCGTCTTTAGTGACAAGAATCGAAGCGACAATTTCATCGTTGATATCCAATTCAATTTTATCTTTTTTCGTAATATAAGTAAGCAAATTGTAAACATTATGAGCGAACATCCAAGTTGAACTGGTGGGAATCATACCGGGGATATTTTTAATACCGATAATCATAACACCATGGCGGATCTCCTTCGCGCCCGGCGGCGTGATTTCGCAATTCCCGCCCTGGTCAATTGAAATATCGACGATACAACTGCCCGGCATCATCGCCTTAACCATGGTTTCGGTAACAATAATCGGGGACAGTTTACCCGGAACAAGGGCGGACAAAAAAACAATGTCGGCTTGAGCGATTTTCTCTTCAAGATTTTTTCTCTCAACTGTTAGCCATTCTTCAGAAAGACTGCTTGCGTATTTCCTGTCGGCACTGACGGCGACGGCAGCCGGGACACCTAAATCAATGATTCTTGCCCCCAACGATTTTGCCTGTTCACAAGCTTCAGGCCGGATGTCGGCGGCATACACGGCGGCACCCAAACTCTTGGCGGTGGCGACAGCCCGCAATCCGGCAACTCCGGCACCGACAACAAGAACGGTTGCCGGTCGCAACATTCCGACGGCGCTGGCCATCGGCGGAACGAATTTCGAAATTTCATCAATCGCCATAATCATTCCTTTATAACCGGCACAGGCACTCATTGACGATAAAGCATCCATTGTTTGGGCCCGGCTAATCCGCGGAACACCGTCTAAAGTTAAACCGATAATTCCTTTTTCAGCCATCCTGGATACAAGCTCATGATTGGCCGGGGCCGCCGGATGAATAAATGTAATTAGGTATTGACCGGGATGCATCATATCAATTTCGTGTTTGTTTTTATTATGATTAAACCGCGGTTCTTTAACTTTCAATATAACTTCGGCCCGTTCATAAATAGCCTCCGGATCATCAACCAATATCGCCCCCGCTTCCAGATAAGCATCATCGGAATAAAATGATGCATCTCCGGCTTTCGTCTCAACCAGGACCGCGGCTCCGGTTTCAACCATTTTTTTTACGGTTTCCGGGGTGCCGGCGACTCGGCGTTCGCCTTGCATTATTTCTTTTAAAATCCCAATAATCATATTCTCCTCCATTATTAATAACATTTTATTGGCGGGCTTTTTTTCCGCCATAAAACCTCAAATTATTATAACATAGAAAAAGGCAAATATTCAAGCGTTTTCATATTATTTTAGTTTTTTATGTTCCCCAATCGATTGGTTTATGGAAGCCGTTTTTAATGAAGTCTTAAGAACCGGATGCTTTTTTTTATTCTTATCCGAAAAATCGATTAATTTTTTTTTATCGTTTCATTTCATCATAACCGGATTGATTAAGAAATCTTGCCGAATCCCATCAGCTCGATGCCGCAATTTTAACATGGACTTTTATTCGTCTTGCGCCAAGCGGTTCTTTAGAAAATTGTAACTGTCTTCCAACATTTCCGCTGTTGACATATGACCGGTATTATAGGCTTTAAATATAACCTTTTCATTTTTAAGTTTTTCGTTTAATTGTTTGCTATAGACCATCGGTACAATTTTATCTTCAGTCCCGCCGGTCATAAATATATTTTTTCCCTTAAGGCGATGATAGTTAAGGAGAGGATCTTCTTCGCGATAACTTTGAAGATTAATCAAGAAATAATCGTCACGATTAAAACCATACAGTTGCTGCTTAAGCTCATAAAAATCGCAAAACGACGGAGAACCAAGGATACTGACCAGCGAATTTACTTCTTCCATAATTGAAGTAAGATAAAAAGCCGTCGCCGCCCCCATCGATACGCCGTAAGCGTAAACGGGAAATGTTTTAATATCCGAATAGTTTTTAAAATATTTATGATATAAATATTTTATTTCCTTAGCGGTTCTGATAATAATATTGATAATATCACAATGCTTCCGGGCATTGTCCCAAGCAGCGAAAAACTCCGGTGACCGTTCACCGTGTAAATAAGCATCACCGGCAATAACAAGAAAGCCGATTTCGGTTAAGGCGGCGGCCCGTTCGCCGATGCCGCTATGGCGCTCGCCGGTAAAACCGTGAAAGAAAAACAATAAACGTTTCGGTTTAATTTCTTTTCTTTGATAAACCGTGAAAGGTATACCTTCTAATATTATTTCTTTTGTAATCATATCTTTCCTCCGGGAAAATTATAACACAGCTTCAAATAAATGTATAGTTATAATTGTAATTTGGGGTTGCGTTGTGATATAATTAATGCAAGGTGATTAAAATGTGTGGTCGTTTTGCGATTGCCGCAAGCAAACAAGAAATGCTCGGATATTTACAGGAATACTTTAATATATACGATCCAGAAACAGAATATCAACTGCCCCGATATAATATCGCCCCCAACGAGCAAATTCCCGCGGTTATTTTCGACGGGACACAATACCGATTCAGGCTGTTTAAATGGGGATTTATCCCGGGGTTTGCGAAAACGGACCGGGGTTCTTTTCAGATGATAAACGCCAAAGCGGAAACCATTACGGAAAAGAATGCATTTAAAACCGCTTTTCAAAAAAACCGTTGTCTAATTCCCATTTCCG
>Ga0265293_10006466_pt1 | contig 18736 bp, 15 predicted proteins | sample Munlanlewell138R_FD_192505 | JGI IMG/M metagenome (GOLD analysis project Ga0265293, IMG submission 192505) | Leachate microbial communities from a municipal landfill in Southern Ontario, Canada - Leachate well 138R | ecosystem: Engineered > Solid waste > Landfill > Unclassified | place: Canada... | reverse complement strand
AAAAGTTACCTTCCCAGTCAATGGATTAATAGTCACCGAGTCTGCGCCACTCAGTTGAACGGTTTCCGGCATAACGAAGCCACGGGAGAGATAAGCGACCGAATCACCCGTCGCGATGTGTAAGGTATCGATCTGCCAATCCTGAGCAAGAAGAAAACCGCTTGCTATTGATAATATCAGAATCAGGCGATTAAAGGGCGACCGCGGATAAAATATTTTTCGATATAGTGAATCGGTATGATTCAAACGTGGAGTTTAACCAACGATTTAGGTCTAAGGTTTCGGATTGGGTTGTTCATGCGAAAAAACCAAGATCGTTCCGTCTTTGGTCAGTAAATAGAACCGGTTATCCAAATATGTCGCGCCGCGGTACTGTAAGGATTGATCGTAATCGAGAAAAACGGGTTGACTCCAGGCTTTGGCTTGGGTGGTAAACAGCTGTAAACCTGGGTCGTTATCGCTTAAAACTAACCAATCATTTTGGATCGCAACCAATCCGATCGCATTAATTTTGCTTTTCTTTCCAGCCGGCGAGGGAATCTTACCGAGTGGCGAACCAAAGCGGTCATATTTTAGTAAACTGCCATCGCGCTGTAATACGGCTAAATGACCTTTTTGATTCAAACGTAAACTGACTGGCTGGTCTAGAGCATATTCTCCGTAGTCGATCCCACCGAACCAGGTTTGTTCATTTCGTTCAACGAAAAGACGCATGATCTCAGCAGTTTCCCGGGCAAGGATAAAGATTTCATTGATCTGTCCGCTTGCAAGCGATATTGGATAAATCAGTAATCGCGAATCGCTCCGTAGATCATGGGTTGCGATGTAATTTAATTTCCGATCGTAACGCACGATACGGTGATTATTTTGATCGGCAATGATTATGTTCAATCCGGAAACGCAGATATCACTTGGTCGATCGAATTGCCCAATTCCCCAACCGAATCCACCATTGCGGTTCAAAACATTGCCCGCCTGGTCGAGTCGATATACTTCGTTGAATTTATCCTCCAGCAAGTAAATATCGTCGAATTCATTGGCAACAATGGCGCTGAATTGAACCCCTTCCCTGACCGCCTGCGGTATAATTTCTTTTTCGAACCGGAACTGCGCTCTGCCGCTACATATCCAGGTCAGTGTAATAAGGATAACGCTGATATTATTTTTTCTGCTCATATTCAACCCGTCTTTTAAAGTCGGTTAAATATACGATGTCGCCCGCAAGGTTCAAGGCTTTTTTATGGTAGCAAGCGCCTGGTTTAAACAATAGCCACTCGATGGTCACTGTCCGGCTATCGCCGGAGTCATTCATAGTCATTGATTATCATTTATGGTCATTTATGGTCATTAAGGCATTGAGGCATTCAATCTGAGATTTGAAATTTGAAATCAGCGATTGGCAATATATGATCTCCGATTGCTCACTTGCAGTCATTGATAGCCTTTTGTTTTCTACCTTTTTCAGGACGAGACAGCCGGTTTGCGATTCCCTGTTTCCGTTCACTCAACATACATCAGCCCGGAATTAATGTAATTACCGAATAGTTAAAAATCCGGCGTGTACCGGCTTATCTGTTAGTGAGGAAAATCCAGATTTATAGACTTTAACGAAAAATTATCAAGTCTATTTAAAAAACCCCCTGAATCGAGTTTGATTAGTGACGTTCCAGCTTGAATTCTTTTTCAAATTCTTAGCGATGAATGCGTTGGCTCTGTCGATGCGGTCGAAAACGGCATCATAGGTCCAGTTGGATTCCGGATGCCAGAAATCGCGTGAAGTATTAGCCTGGATGCGCTTCAGCACCCGTCCAAGCGCCGCCGGATCGTAGCCGGATCGGTAGGCATAGATCATTCCGAGTTGATCGGCTTCGATTTCATATTCAATTTGACGGCGTTTGGTCGCAGTCTCAAAACTATTGAGCGCGATCTCATCGAGTTCAGCGGCGACGGCGTCATCTTCGCCGATCTCTTCGTCAAGTTCATCAAATCCCAGATCAGCCTGGATCATAGTCTGACGTTTACCGACTTCCTGTACGCCATGTTTTTGAACAACATGACTGATCTCATGCGCCAGAATAACGGCCAGTTCGGCTTCGTCCTGGAGAATTTTGATCAGCCCGGAAGTCAGGAAAATCATACCGTTAGGCGTGGCATAGGCTGACGGGCGACTATCATTAAGAATGTAAAATTTGAACGGATAATCGTACATATCGGTATTTTCCAGGACGATATTACCCACCAGGTTGATGTATTTCAACTGGGCTTGATTCTGGACTAATCCTGCCGCCGCAATCTTAGAGGCCGCCGCCAAACCGATTTTTTCCATCTGAAATGAAATGGAATGATCGGTATTCTCGGTTTTTATCTTTCTGTAGCGTTTGCGGATTTTCTCGGGATCACGTCCGGCAAAGGTCGCCTGCTTGAAATACTGGAACTCCATCGGCGTGAATATTTGAGCGTCATATTGCTCAATGAAATCGGCATTACCGCTATGATAATTGACAAATTTCTGAGCAAAACCTTTGACGGCGCCGCTGGCTGAGGCTTTCGAGATCATCATCGAGCCGGTGCCGCTGACCGCACCGCTTAAGTCTGAACCAGCCGGTTCGGCTTCAGTTGTGACGGCATTTTCGGAAATCCAACCGGTTTGCCCGGCGCATTGAACTTTCAGCCAGCCGGATTGTATTTCAGAAATGACGACTTTAACGCCTTTTTTCAACATACCAACCAGCGGGTAATATGAACCGGGACCCTGCCTGAAATGGGTATTTGCACGACCAATAATCCTCGTTTCAGCCGCGAACAAGCTGACAATCAACGCGATTAATATCGTAATAGTAAGAATTGAGCGCTTCATATTTCTCCCTCTTGCTTTCATTTTATTATGCCGGAAATTCGCTCTATTCTGCACAATAATCAAGTCCATTTTATTTGACTGTGATATTGAACACGCCATCGCCGTCGATAAGTTTCGGTTCGTTGATTAACCGGGCACAGCGTTTGCCGAATACTCTACTGACCGGATCGTCGGGAAATTGTTTGCTCATTTCCAGAAAAGCCAGTCCGGCGGCTTTGAATTCACGTTCGCGATAGAGACGCATCGCTTTGGTATTTAATTCCAGCAATTTTTCGATTTCCGCAGTAAGATCGGCGATGGTGCAAATAATGTTAAAAATTGCCAGTGGTTTCTCCCGTCCTTTAACTCGTATAAGATCCAATTCGCGACAGATGAAATGCTCTTTTACCAAAGCATGAGTGGTTTCGGAAATAATATTCTGAGTTCCGTAAAGTTTATTGACGCCCTCCAAACGAGCCGAAAGATTAACCGTATCACCGATGGCGGTGTAATCCATGCGATTTGATGAGCCGATATTGCCGACAACCAGATTACCACTGTTAATCCCGAGGCGCGTAATCAATGGAATAGATTGGTTTTTAGCCTTGATGTTTAATTCTGACAATTTTTTAAATCCCAGGGCGGCGTTACAAGCCAGGATAGCATGCGCGGGAGTTTCCAGCGGAGCGCCAAAGATCGCCATGATACCGTCGCCGGTATATTTATCGAGCATTCCGTTATTCTCGAAAATAATCTGTTCAACTTTTGTAAAATACTGATTCAGGAAGCCTACTATCTCCGGCGGTGAAAAGAGTTCCGAAATCCCGGTGAAGCCCTGTAAATCGGAAAACATCACCGTTGCCACAATTTCCTTGCCGCCCATTTCGAGACGTTCGGGATTTCTGGTCAGATTTTCAACCACCGTCGGATGCAGGTAGCGGTTGAAAACCTTCTTGATCATTTTCTTCTCACGCCCTTCCGTCAGAAAATTCACCAGCAATACAACGGTGACGCTCAGGATAAAAGTGATCTCGGTTATCACAACCGGTATGAAAATCTTCCCATGCTGAAACGCCAGAACAGCGGCGATTAATGGGATCAACAATGCAATCAGCGATACCAATGCCGCTTGCCAGATTTTCAGCTTCTGCCACAGAAATGCCAACAACCATGTCAACACCAGCGCAATTCCCAACCAGGCAATAAACGGAAAATCGCGGACGTAATCGCCCCGCACAATGTTCGAGAATACGGTGGCATATACTTCCACTCCGGGATACGGTTCGACTGGTGAATAGGGCGTAGTTTTCAGATCGAGCAGACCGGCGGCGGTCGCGCCGATGAAGACGGCTTTATCTTTAAAAATCGCCGGATCGATATCCGGTTCCAGTCCCTCCTGCATTTGCAGATAAGAATTAAGCAGTTGAGCAAAAGAGACATATTTAAAGGTATTTCCCGGTCCGCCCGGTCCATACCAGAAAATATCGAAATATCCGTCCCTCCTTAGCGGTACGCGATGCTCGCCAACTATGATCGAGTACCGCACCGAATCGAAATTAACCACAGTAATATCATCGTAAATCATCACAGCCGCCAGCGCCATATACGGCACGACCTGTTCATCTTTCGCAAACAAAAGTGGAATCCTGCGACAAACACCATCCACATCGGTGAAAAAGTTGACCGCACCCGGATAAGCCATCGCCTTCTGAAAACGGATGATCGGAACGGTTATGCTGGGATATTCGCGGACAATCCATTGCGGAATATTATAGGTAATTATGCGATTGAACCGGGTCATCAATCGTTCGCCACCGAGTCGGGTCGAATCTTCCATTTGAGTCGCCAGAACAACATTGCCGCTTGCCAGCATTTCACGGGCAAAGGCTGAATCGGCGTACTCAGCCTGTACGTTAACGCGGTCAATATCCGGCGCAGAAAAGATAATATCATAGAGAATGACTTTCGCGCCGCAGGTTTTTAGAAACTTGGTCGCAACGGCGTAAATATCGCGCGGCCAGGGCCAGAGAATCTGGAAATTATCCTGAAAGAAGTCAAGACTGTTCTGATCGATGGCAATTATCACGGTTTCTGATGGATGTTGCTCGATCTGGAAATCGCGGTATAAAATGTCCTGCACCTGATTTTCCCAGCGTTGAATCAGACCGTTGTTAAAAAGCAGACCGGTAAGTAGTAAAATGCCACAGGCGATAGCGGCGCTAATCAATAATTTTTTGGAATTGCCACCCATTATTCGTCCCTTACTGAAAATTAAGGCGCGGATAAAATTTCCCAGTCATGTTCCCATCTCCATTTATCGAAGTACAGATTACCACCCTTCCACTCGACTTCGCCGCGCTGGGAGTCAATCGTCTCAGATCGCGGATAAATTTTCAGCGGATAGAAATCGGCCGATATTCCGTCATTGAAAATCGTCCGGTAGCTGTCCATTCCGTTTAAATAAAACCACCGGAAGGATTCGTCCTTAGTTGCCCGCATACCATAAGTCACGTCCATCGGTACCCAGCCGTACGGCGCAAAGTAAATCTCACCCCAATCATGCATACTGTCGCGCGGCGGTTGAAATTCCCAACCCGATTGCCAGCGCGCCGGGATACCATTCAGACGACAAAGCGTGATAAATGTCAGGGTCATCATACCGCAATCGCCGTGACGATTATCAAGAACATATTGCGGAATATTATAAATCGTGGAATACTCGCGCGCCGACGCCCAGGGAATGTTGGTGTCAATCCATTCAAAAAGCTTTTGAGCAATGCGGTACGAATTGGACTCAAAGCCGACGATTTTGCGCGAGAGTTCGCGGATTTCGCTGGTGAAAACGATGTGCGGTGGCTCTTCTTGCAGGAATGGTTTCAGATCAGGCGTCAGCTGAGCGGGAATCACCTTCTCGACCATTATCGGAGTATATGTGCCGTAAACTTCGTAAGTATATTTAACCGAAAAGCACGTAATCGAATCTCTGACCGCCGGCTTTTCAAAATAGATTGTACGCTGAAGTGATTGATCGGTGCGCGCTAAAATGTAAATCTGCGGATCGGTGCGTAATATCCGGATACTCATCTGACGACCGTCAATTTCGCGCGGGAATGGTATCCAACAGCGGATGATTTCACCGGCAGGCACGGCATTCGGCTGTACGGCGATGCTTTGGATGATTTTCATTTTTACCGGCAGAACGTTGGATTTATTGGTCTTCTGGACGGAATCCACGATTTTCCGGCAATGCGCATCCAGGTCGAGTTGCGGCTTGTGGTTTGCGTCTGAAGGTTGCGCCGCGTCGGCTTTGCGCTTGATTGCCCGGGCGTTTTTATCGAGTCTGAAAAGGTTCGCCGCCGCCTCGCTGAAGTACATTTTTTGACCGTCGATCAACATATATTCGAGCGATTTTTCAGATTCCCAGCGCGCGAGATCGGACGGAGAAACTTCATGTATATATTTTTTAATATAATCGACAATTTCAGCCTGGTTTTTATTAAAATCGAGGCGGATACGTCGCATGCGATCCAGTTCGAATTCCAATTCGCTCTTTGCGCAAGGAGTCAGAGAAGCGTTGGAAACAAGCTCTCGGTTAATGGCATTTTCGGCTCTGGTAAACTCGCCTTTTTCAATTAAAGTCCGATAATCAGCGGTCGGATTGTCCGCACCGAAACACAGGAACATTCCAACGCAAAGCAAGCTAATGAGGTTGATGACATTTTTCATCCGGTTGACTCCCTGGCAATTATTCGCATCTGCCTGAAAATTAGAATAAAGAAATTTCCCTGTCCAGCATTATTTTAAAAAATTAGTAAAAACTTTGTTAAAAATCCTCGTGAAACTTTAAATTTAGACGCTTTCTATATGTATTCAATTCCAATTATACCCAAAGGAAATCATGTCCAGGATAGACCAGCACCCGATTCTGACGGTTCCGTCTGACCGAAAATTAGTAAGGTTTACTTTTAATGATATCGAATTAGAAGGTTATGAAGGTGAGCCGGTATCTTCATCGCTAATCGCGCAAGATTATAAAGAATTTGCCATCCATCAAAGAGGCGACACACCGCAGGGACTTTTCTGCGCTAACGGTCAATGCTCGCATTGCACATTAATTATCGATGGTTTACCGCAGAAATCCTGTGTGACTCCGCTTAAAGCCGGGATGCAGATCAGGACTCTGCGGCATATCGCCGAAATTCCCGAGGATAATCGCCCCCTCAGCCGTCATTCAAAGAAAGAAATGACTTGCGATGTACTGGTAATCGGCGGCGGACCTTCCGGTCTGACTGCCGCGCTTGAGCTGGCGAAATTAAATTTTAAAGTTTTCCTGGTGGATGATAAGGAAAAGTTAGGCGGCAAACTTCTTCTGCAGACGCATAAATTTTTCGGCTCGATCGAAGATTGCTACGCCGGCACGCGCGGGATTGAAATTGCGCAGAAACTTGAATCCGAATTGCGATCTTGCGCCAATGTACAAATTTTTACCAACACAACCGTTGTGGCAGTTTATAAAGATCAAAAGGTTGGATTATTTATCAATAACCGGAATTATGCAACCGTCGCTTTCAGGGGATTGATAGTTGCGCCGGGCGCGCGTGAAAAATCGCTGATTTTCAATGGCAATCATCTGCCGGGAGTATTCGGCGCCGGCGCGTTTCAGACTCTGGTGAATCGCGATCTGGTCAAAGCCAGCCAGCGCGTTTTCATCGTCGGAAGCGGCAATGTCGGACTGATTGCGGCTTACCATGCGTTACAGGCTGGTATAACGGTGGTTGGCATTTGCGATATTCTCGAAAAAGTTTCTGGTTATAAGGTTCACGCCGACAAAATCCAGCGGATGGGCGTTCCTCTCTACCTCAAACATACTGTCATTGCGACGGAAGGTCACAATAAAGTCGAAAGAGTCACGATCGCGGCGGTTGATGATAATTTCCAACCGTTACTGGAAACGGCGCAGACTTTTCTTGTTGATACATTACTGATCGCCGTCGGCTTGACGCCGGTTGACGAGTTTTTCGAGATGGCTAATAAGTTCGGCTTTACAGTCGTCAAAGCCGGCGATGCCGATGAGATAGCCGAAGCCTCTTCGGCAATGTTCGGCGGTCGGATTGCCGCCCGGCGTCTGGCAAATCTACTCGGCAAAGCCGTTACAATCGATCCGAGCTTTACTCAAAAGGCTGAAATACTGAAAAGCAGACCGGGACGAATTTTTCCACCAGCGCCAGTTTCTCTTGACGAAAATTTCCAGCCGATCATCCGCTGTCATGAGGAAATTCCCTGCAATCCATGCACCTCGGTTTGTCCGGTTAACGCCATCCAACTGCGCGGCGATCGCAACGATCTGATGGATTTGCCCTTCTACCGCGGTGGTTGTACCGGATGTATGCAGTGCGTTTTGATCTGTCCGGGTCTGGCGATCACCTTAGCCCGCAAAATCGACGAGCATTTCGCCGAAGTTGTACTGCCTCATGAGTTCCTGCCAACCTTCAATGTAGGAAAGTCGTTGGCGCTGACCGACCTTTCGGGCAATTTTCTGGAAGACGGTGAGATTCTTAAAATTCGTTATATAAAAAAGTTCAAAACGCATCTTGTGCATGTAAAAACGACTTTGAAAAACGCCTCACAGGTTGCCGGAATTCGGGTACAGCCGGCAACCGACAGTCAACCTCTGCCGCAGGCCAAGTTTGAATATTTACCTGATAATGGCATTGTCTGTCATTGCGAACTTGTCACGGTTAAGGAAATTCGCGATTTTATTCGCGAGCATAATATCCGTGACATCAACCAGCTAAAACTGATCAGGGTCGGCATGGGCGCCTGCGGCGGTAAGAATTGCTCGACGCTCCTGCCGCGTATTTTCAGGGAAGCCGGAATCGATATCAATACTATCGCGCCCGGCACTAAACGACCGCTTAGCGTCGAAATTCCCATGTCCGCTATCGCTAACGAAGAGAGCGAGGTTTGAATGAAAACCTATGACGTGGCGATAATCGGAGCGGGCAGTATCGGAACTCCACTCAGTTTTTACCTGGCGCAACGCGGTCTGCAGGTTGTTGTGCTGGAAGAATTAGCCTCCATCGGGCGCGGACAGAACCGGTCGGCAATCGGCGGCATCCGGGCAACTCATTCCGATCCGGCTAAGGCTACTATTTGTCAACGCACGATTGAAATCATCAAACGTATGAAAATCGAGCACGGTTTCGACGTCGATTGGATTGCCGGCGGTTATCTTTATCCGGTTTACGATGATAAAAATGAGGACATATTCAAGAAACTGATCCAATTCCAGAGATCGCTCGGATTAAATATCGACTGGATCGGTTCGACCGAAATTCAGCAATTAGCGCCGGGTATTAATCCCGAAAATCTGCGCGGCGGCTCCTATTCTCCTGAAGACGGTTCCGCTTCACCCTTGAAAGTGGTGGATGCTTATTACCAACTGGCGCGACAGCGCGGCGTTGAATTCAGATTCCAGGAACCGGTTACCGGTTTCAAATTAGATAAAGCAAAAATCATAAAGGTTGTAACCAGTAAATCTAATTACAGTTGCCATTGGATTATCAACGCCGCCGGCGCCAGCGCCCGCCAGGTTGGCAGTTTACTGAGCCTGGACCTTCCGGTTTTTCCGGATTGCCATGAAGGCGGCATCACCGAACCGGTCAGGCGTTTTTTTGAACCGATGGTAGTCGACGTCCGACCCGACAGCGAGTCAAGCAATTACTATTTCTATCAAAATATTGAGGGGCAGGTAGTTTTTTGCATTACACCCGAGCCGAAAATCGTTGGCACTGATTGTGACAACACTTCGGCTTTCCTGCCATTGGTGACAAAGCGAATGCTGGGTCTGTATCCGCGTCTGCGACATCTGCGTGTGCGCCGCACCTGGCGCGGACTCTACCCGATGACGCCGGATGGCTTTCCGATCGTTGGATTTACGCCTGAAATCACTAATTTATTTCTCGCAGTCGGGATGTGCGGACAGGGCTTTATGATCGGTCCCGGATTAGGCGATATCGTCGCCGAAATTTTAACAAATAAAGATCATCAGTTTCATGAAATTTTGAATCAGTTAAGTCTTTATCGTAATTTTAGCGGACAGGAATTATTAAAATAGATTTTCAGGAGTTTCTATGCCAATTACAATTTCCAAACGAGCCCAGGCGATCAAACCTTCGCCGACTATGACGGTCTCCGCGATGGCCAAGAAAATGACCGCTGAAGGATATTCAATTGTCAATTTCGGCGTGGGCGAACCGGATTTCAATACACCGGAATATATCAAGCAAGCCGCCCATCAGGCAATCGACGACAATTTTACCCGCTACACGATTTCCGCCGGCATCCTGGAATTACGCCAGGCAATCGCAGAAAAACTCAAACGCGATAACGATCTGGAATATACTCCGGACGAAATCATCGTCTCGCCGGGCGGAAAAGCCGCCATCATTACCATCCTGACCGCCATTTGCGATCCGGGCGATGAAATCCTGATCCCGGCGCCCTACTGGGTCAGTTATCCCTCACAGGTCGAAATGCTGGACGGCAAGCCGATTTATCTTCCGACTGATGAAACTACAAATTTCAAATTCACCCCGGCTCAACTGCAATCAGTTTTAAAAAGCCTTGCGAAGCCCAAAGCGTTGATCCTCAATTCTCCCAATAATCCCAGCGGCGCCGTTTACTCAAAAGAAGAATTGCTCGCTATCGGTAAGGTCTGTCTGGAACACAACCTGACGGTTATTTCGGATGAAATTTACGAGAAATTAGTTTACGGTGAAGCCCGACATTATTCGATTGCCCAGGTTTTACCTCCTATGCGTGATAATACAATTCTCATCAACGGCGTATCAAAAGCCTATGCGATGACCGGTTGGCGACTGGGTTATGCCGCCGGACCGCGTGAAGTCATCAAGAAGGCTTCAGCCGTTCAGGAGCACAATGCCTCGTGCGTCACCTCGATCACTCAGAAAGCCGCGGTAGCCGCGCTGAATCATGACGATGGTAGTATCGAGAGAATGCGGTGTGAGTTTCAAAAACGGCGCGATTTTTTAGTCAGTGAATTGCAAAAAATACCGCTTATTAAATGTCCTTTGCCGGATGGAGCTTTTTATGCTTTTCCGAATGTCGGACGTTATTATCACAAAAATAAAGTCGGTACTAATGATTCGATCCGGTTATGTGAATATTTACTGAAAGAATTTCATATAGCTTTAGTGCCGGGTGTAGCATTTGGATGCGATGAGTGCCTGCGTTTTTCTTACGCCAACAGTATGGAAAACCTGATTGAGGGCATCCGGCGCTTTAAGGCTGGTTTGGAAAGCCTAGGCTGATTCTAACGACGTAAAACGGCGATTTTACCGGTCATCGTGTCGCCTTCCGGCGTGTAGGCTATGAAGATATAGACGCCACTGCTGACCAGTTTGCCATTTTCGTTGCGACCATCCCAGAACGCCTGCTGTCCGCTGATTTCACCCGCATCCGCAATATCAAGATGACGAATAAGCGTCCCGTCAATTAGCATGATTTTGACCTCGGAATCTTGCAGTAAATTGTCGATCGTCAGCGGTTTATCTGCCGGTATCCTGAATGGTGATGGAAATACTCTGACATTCTCATATTTCTCGCCATAATAGGCAAAAGGCGATCGATAAACCGAAATGCCTTTATTAGTGGAAATGTAAACCAAACCGCGCGGTGAATCAAAAGCAATGTCGAGAATTTTATCACTCAACAAACCGGAATTCTCGGTCGTGAATCCCTCATAGTCATTCAACCAGACGCCATTATGAGTATATACCTTTACCCCGGCATCGACCGTCGTAACCCATTTGTCATTCAGCCCGTCAACCTTTATCCGGCACTCTTTGGCAAAGGCTATATTTGAATAGGTCGTATAATCCATTGAACTAAAAACGGGATTGGGAAAGTTGTCGGAAATCGTCGCGGCTTGAATTCCGCCCGCCGTCATGATCCAGAGTCTTTCATCATGATCAAAAGCCAGCGAAAATACCGAATTACTTGCCAACCCGTCCTTACTGGAGACCCAATACCAGTGATCATCACTCTTATCAAATAAAGTGTTATTGTAATCCAGCACGGCGATTCCGCCATTCGCCACCGGCGTTCCGCTTTTGGTTTCGGATCCGAACAAGACCCGTCCGGCCGGATCGAATACAATCGAAGTTACCAAATAGTTTAGATAATTATGCGACTCCGTTCCACTGAAATGCGCCCAACGATTATCAGGAGTCAATACGGCGATGCAGTTGTCATTCTGCGAAAATTGATTGGCAATCCAGAGGTTCTCCTGAGCGTCGAGAGTCATATAACCGATTGCCAGATAGTTATCCGTGCCGCCATAACCGGCTGAGGCGGTTAGCATACCATTCGTCGTGTCATAGACAATATAATTTTCCAGATCATCCGGATTGAATCTCAGCAGTCCGCCCCCTCGTGTGCCGGATAAATATGAACCAAAAAGCGAAGCGAAATAATCGTCTCCCCGCCTAATCAAAGAATAGATCGGTTGGAGATCGGGTAAGGTAAACGCAATCGTATCGCTGACAAAGTAATTCCAATTGTCCTGATAATGATCGCCGATACCGATATAAAAATAGTCTTTGACGATGTTATACCATCCGTCGGCAGTGTTGAAACTGATGCCTTTACCCGAAGCCGCCACCAGCTGTCCTTCGGCGCTGACGTACAGCGCCGTATTGCCATTATTAAGAACAGTATTGGGCACAAACCATTCTTCGTCTCCACTACTATTTTTGAGCAGACCGCGATTGGTAGCGCCCCAGATTATTTCATCTTCGTCGATCAAAACATGATTGGTAGCAATCCGGCTGATCGTATGCCAGTTATTGTTTTCATAACGGTAAATGCCGTTAGCAGATACTGCCATAAGCTCACCGGACTGATCGACAAGCAGTTGCCCGATTGAACGGCTAAGACTGGTGTCGATCATAACGACGTTTGCATTTCCCTCAATCCTGAAAATATCACTCCCGTATGAACAGATCACAGCCCCTTCGTATTCAATGATACTGGATACATCATCCTGCCCGACCAGGTTGACTTTTCCCCAATTATTCGGATTTTTCAGATCCAAATTCAAATCGATGAATAACAAGCCAACTTCGGTGCCGACCCAAAGAGTGTCATGAATCACTGCCAGGTGATTTATGCTGGAAAATTCTATCGGAAAATTCGGATAAAAATCCTGATATTCATATTTACCCCGATTGATTTTAAAATAAAGGAGCCCGCAATTGACTTCCTGCCGATAGGCGACAAATGCCAGATCGGAATCAAACGTCATCGTCCCGATCTCTGTCAATTCTTCGCCAAATTTTGTGGCATTATAGACTGTTTCAATTTGCTTTGTGTCCGGATTCCAGATATTGATTTCACCATTCGGCGCACTCATGCCCAGCCAGAGGCACCCTAATTTATCAAGCGCTAAGCATTGCACATCGGTATACGAAAGACCATCATTCGGACCGAATACTTTAAAAAGACGATCGGATTGATTTAACGCCACCAAGCCTCCGGGACTGGCGGCATAAATAATATTTTCAACCTGCACCAACTCTCTTAAAGCCAGCGCCGAAGTGTAACTGGACCATTCGCCGACAACACTCTGCGCCCGGATGATGACCGGAATGATCAACACAAAAAGCAGACGGCGCATTATTTTATTTATTACCCTGCAGACGAATTGAGCGGATTAAATTTGTCATTTCAATCATGTTCAATGCGGCATCCCAGCCTTTGTTTCCGGCTTTCGTGCCGGCGCGTTCCAGGGCTTGCTCAATATTCTCGGTTGTCAACACTCCGAAAATGACCGGCACTTCCGATTCGATCGATAAGCGGGCAATGCCTTTGGAGGCTTCGCTGGCGATCATATCGAAATGAGGGGTTGCGCCCCGAATAACAGCACCCAGGCAGATTACGCCGTCAAACTGATTGGAATTAGCCAGTTCGCGCGCAATGCGTGGAATTTCAAAAGCGCCCGGTACCCAGTAAATATGGATGTCGTTTTCATCTGCGCCATGCCGTTTCAGGCAATCCAAAGCCCCCGAAAGGAGTTCTTTGGTTACCATATCGTTAAATCGGCTGGCAACGATCGCAACTTTCATTTTTTCGGCGGAAAGCACGCCTTCATGCAGTTTAGTCATTTTGCACCTGATTTTTATTTAAGATTAAATGTCCCATCTTGTCACGTTTGGTTTGAAGATATTTTTCATTTTTCGGATTGGGTGGAATTTCAATTGGAATCCGTTCAACAACTTCGAGATTGAAACCCTGAAGTCCAACGATTTTTTTCGGATTATTAGTCAGCAGGCGCATCTTGCGCACTCCGAGTTCGGAGAGAATCTGGGCGCCCATGCCATAATCGCGTAAATCCGGTAAAAAACCCAGTTTAATATTAGCTTCGACGGTATCCATGCCTTCGTCCTGGAGCTGATAGGCTGAAATTTTATGACGCAGACCGATCCCCCGTCCTTCCTGCCGTAGATAAAGAACGACTCCGCGACCATTTTTAGCTACCATTTCGAGTGACTTATGCAACTGGTCGCCACAATCGCATCGCAGAGAGCTGAAGACGTCACCGGTCAGGCATTCCGAATGAACCCGCACCATAATCGGTTCGGCGCTACGAACATCACCCATGATCAAAGCGACATGTTCTTTATCGGTCAGTTTATCAACGAATATGATGATCCGAAAAACACCATACTGTGTCGGCAGATCGGCTTCACTTACCCGCTCTATATAACGCTCGGTCCGGCGGCGATATTCTATTAAATTCTGAACGGTGATTATTTTGACACCGTGGTTTTGGGCAATTTTTTCCAGCGCCTCACCATGCGCCATTTCACCGTTCTCATCCATGATTTCACACATCACACTGACTGGAGTAAGACCGGCCATCCGCATCAAATCAACCGAAGCCTCGGTATGACCAGCCCGCCGTAAGACGCCGCCTGGTCGCGCGATTATCGGGAAAATATGTCCCGGTCGTCCAAAATCTTGCGGGTTGGTTTGCGAATCCGCCAGGGCGTTAATCGTTCGCGCCCGGTCATAGGCTGAGATGCCGGTAGTCGTACCAATTTTTAAATCCACACTGACTGTAAAACGGGTGTTATGCAATGCTGTATTTTCCTGAACCATCAGATTCAGGTCCAGTTCTTTAGCGCGCTCTTCCGTGAGCCCGACACACAACAGACCGCGGGCATATTTCGCCATGAAATTAACAGCCTCCGGAGTGATTTTCTCCGCCGCAATTATGAAATCGCCTTCGTTCTCGCGGTTCTCATCATCGACTACGATCACAAAACGCCCGATTTTAATATCCTCAATGGCGGCTTTTATTGAATCGAATTTCATTTCATCCTTTCAGATATCGGGAATTCACTATTAATCAAATCCCCATCCTTTTACTTTTTCAAAGGTCAATGGTTTTTTATTTGGCGCATTGATCATCTTTTCTACATATTTGGCGAGGATGTCGATCTCAAGATTAACCTCATCATTGACTTTTTTAAGACCGAGATTAGTTGCGGACAAAGTAACCGGAATCAGGGCAATTTTTACAACTTTATCAGTAATTTCAGCAACAGTCAAACTAATGCCGTTAACCGTCAGCGAACCTTTTTCAACAACGTAATTATTAATTGATTCCGGAATGGCAATTTGCAATACCGCGGCTTCGCCTATTTTTCTTATGGCAACGATCGTCCCGACGGCATCCACGTGTCCCTGCACAAAATGCCCGCCAAAACGATCACTTGCCGCCATCGCACGTTCAAGGTTAACCCGATCGCCGCGTCGACTATTAACCAGAGTTGAGCGAGACAACGTCTCACCGACCGCCTGGACCTCGAAGTAATCCGAGCCCAATTTTTCAACTGTCAGACATACTCCATCAACTGCAATACTATCGCCTAGTTGCAGGTCATTCAGAACCTGATTGGCAACAATTTTCAGACGACGACCTGCTTTATTTTCGGAGACAGCGCCAATTTCGCCGATTTCTTCAATCAATCCGGTAAACATCAGGTCAATCTCCCCTGTAACAAGACATCACCACCAAGTTGCTCAACCTTCTCCCATTCAAGCCTTATTGCCTGATCCAGCGATTGCAGGAAGCCTGAGAATGCCCTTAAGCCTTCGCCCAGAATTTTAGGTGCGATGAAAATCTGGAGTTCATCGACTAATCGCTGACTTATCAATGAACCGGCGAGTTGACTGCCACCTTCGCAATAAACCGAGGTAATACCGAATTTAGCCAGTTTTAAGAAAACCTCTGATAAATCCAACCATCCGAATTCATCTTTCGAACTCCGGATAATTTGGACATCACTGTTCTGAAATTGGCGTAACTTCTCAGGTTTTTCGCCACAATTAGTTACAATCACCGTCCGTTTCCGAAACTCATCTGAAACCAATTTCATCCGCGGCGGCATATTAAAATCCTCGTCCAGCACAATGCGATAGGGAATAAATCCGGTACATTCTTCCGGTAAAAGCGCCGGATCATCTTTAAAAACGGTTCCCATACCGACCATAATGGCATCATGTTTACGTCGTTGAGCGAGCACGAATTTACGGGCTTCCGCTCCGGTAATCCAGCGACTCTTACCGGTTGCATCAGCAATAAAACCATCGACGCTCAAAGCCAGTTTTAAAGTGATCCAGGGTCGTTGTTTTTCGATATATGTTAAGAATCCCCGATTGATGCGGCGTGCCTGGTCTTCCAGAATGCCAACTCGCACTTTTAGTCCGGCATTTTCCAGGATTTTGATGCCGGCGCCGTTGACCCGTGGATTACGATCGATGGTGCCGACATAGACTTCGCTGATCCCGGCTTTGATAATGGCGTCCACGCAGGGTGGCGTCTTGCCGAAATAACAACACGGCTCCAGATTAACATATAATGCGGCGGCCCGCGCGGCGGCGCCCGCCTGATTCAGAGCCATTACCTCGGCGTGCGGTGCGCCAAAAGCTGAATGGAAACCTTCTGCAATGAGTTTATCGCCATCGGCAATTACGGCGCCTACAACCGGATTGGGGCTCGTGAAACCGCGTCCTTGTTCAGCCAGTTCCAGAGTTCGTTTCAGCCATTTTTCTATTTGATCCATAAAAAAACCCGATTGCGCTCGGGATTTTCCATCTTCTTCCATCCGGACTTTTACCGTCGGTGTCTGAGTTTCACAGACTCTGTCCGGCATCTGACGGACTCGCGGACTTTCACCGCCGGTCAGGATTTTCGCCCTGTCCCGAAGACGCGGGAATAATTTATTATTCTATCGGCGTAGATGCAAGTGTCGAATGACTTATCTACTCTTAAGCTAGTAAATCCACGGCAAGTAAGCAGGTCATTAATGCAAAGTCGATCAACTGTTTGATCTCGATATATTCGTTGGCTACGTGGAAAGCATCGCCATCGCCCGGTCCCCAGCCGACGGCGTCGATGCCGTTCAGGCAAAGTGTCTTGGCGTAGGTGCCGCCGCCCTGCCCGATCGCTTGCGGTTCCAGGTTGAGATATTCTTTCGCATTTTCCTGAATTTTCCGAACCAGTTCGACTTTCGGACTGATGGCGTGAGGCTGATTACTGGACAGGACTTCAACTTTGAAGTCGCCGACCGGAACCTTGGTAATGCATTCCTGCAATTGATCCAGTAGAATTTTTTCGGTCTGACCCGGCACAGCCCGAATATCGATATAAATGTAACAGGTTCCCGGGACGATATTGGAAGCCACGCCACCGTGTATCTCACCCAGGTTGAGAGTCGGGTGACCAAGCACCGGATGGACTTCATATCTGAATTTCATCTTCTCGATTTCAGTGACGAGTTTCGCCATCATATACACCGCGTTAACGCCTTTTTCCGGAGTCGCGCCGTGGGCTTGTTTGCCGATGGCTGTGATTCTGATTACCGTACGACCTTTTTCGGCGACGTCGATTTCCAGCATATCACCGCCGATATCCGGCACTACCGACATGGTGGGATTAATCAGTTTTTCTTCCACCAGATAGCCGATACCGTAGTTGATACCATCCGGATCTTCGGCTTCTTCATCGGACAAAGCCGCGATCATCAATTCACCGCTTAGTTCCTGATCGATTCCGAGTTTTTTAAGTACCTGCGCCGCAATCAGGATCGAAGCCAGCGGACCTTTATTATCGAGTGTACCGCGACCGAAAAGCTTGCCGTCCTTTTCAACGACTTCAAACGGGTCGGTGTCCCAGCCTTCGCCGGCCGGCACGATGTCCATATGCGCCGGCATCAGCAGACACTGTCCGCTTCTGCCCTGACCGAGTTTGGAAATAACATTGGGGCGACCTTCCATACGGGCAAAAATCTTATAGTCGATTCCGGAATTTTCTAATTCGCGTTTAATAATATCCGCTACGCGGTATTCTTCGCCGCGGAATTTTAAAAAGGGAAATTCGGGTAATTTATCCGAAACGACGTTGATTGTCTTTTGGCGCACCATTTCAGTGACGAGTGATATAACCTGCGTACGGATCTGTGATTGATTGGCAGAAAAATATTCCAGTAGTTGGGCTTTTAGATTCATTTTACCTCCTGAATAATTGATTTGTCAAACCACAAGAAATTTAACGATTTGCGATCATTAAACAATAGCCGAGAATTCGCTGAAATCATTTAGCTGAGTGAGTTTACGATTTATTCAGACTATGAAGTAGATGGATACGCCGCCTACGGCAATCGCGGCTCCAACGATTTCCTTTAAAGTCGTGCGTTCTTTTTTGATTAAAATCGCTAAAGGAATGATCAGCACCGGCACGATCGCCATGATGGTCGAAGCAATTCCGGTCGCCGTGTGCTGTACGGCCAGGAGCGACAGTGACACACCCAG
>Ga0265293_10006465_pt1 | contig 18737 bp, 14 predicted proteins | sample Munlanlewell138R_FD_192505 | JGI IMG/M metagenome (GOLD analysis project Ga0265293, IMG submission 192505) | Leachate microbial communities from a municipal landfill in Southern Ontario, Canada - Leachate well 138R | ecosystem: Engineered > Solid waste > Landfill > Unclassified | place: Canada... | reverse complement strand
CCAGTGTCCCGAGTTGAAAATTCGCTTCATAAAGACGCCGAGAATCGCCGCCATGCGGCGTTGCAAATCCTCGCGATAGCTACGGCTATCGCTGTGGTTTGCGCCTTGCCTGACGACGATTTCGCCCTCTTTATTTCTTCAGCGAACTTCCAACTCGGGACACTAGCGCACCGCGCGCCCGATCAACAGCGTGCGCATCAGATGCGAATGTGCGACGACCCGCCAGCCGGTGCGCACGGCCGCACGCGCCAGCCGGTCCAGCGGTGCCGGCACCGGCGGATGGTGATGATCGAACAGACGCTGCAGCGCATCGGTGGTGAAGCGCATCGCCGCCACCGGCTCGGCACGCCGGCGCTCGTACCGGTGCAGAAGTCGACCATCACCCGGATCATCGACCGCATCACGCGCGCCGAGAATCCGGGTGAGCTCGGCGACGTCGCCGAAACCGAGGTTCATCCCCTGCCCGGCCAGCGGATGCACGACGTGTGCCGCATCTCCCGCAAGCGCCACCCGGCCCGCCGTCATCGAGGACACGCGGATCAGACGCAGCGGAAACTGCTGCACCCGGGAAATCGGTGTCATCGCGCCCAGCAGCGAGCCGCTGGCGCGCTCCACACGCGCGGCCAGGTCTTCCGGCGCCAGCGCCTGCAGTTCGTCGGCCAGCGCGCCCGGCGCCGACCAGACGATGCTCACGCGGCCGACCGGCGACGACACTCGACGGGCTTTGGCGGGCGCGGCAGTACCCGCGGAAGCCGAATCGGGGTGTGCCCTGGACCTGCCGCCATCCGCCGACAACGGAGCGTACCCGCGCGGCTCCGCCGGCAGCGGCAGCAGCGCCAGGATGCCGTCCTCGCCGAACCACTGATACGCGCCGTCCCGATGCGACAGCGCGGTGTCGAAGTGCGCAACCAGCGCGCGCTGCGGATATTCGGACAGCGTATGGCGGATGCCGGCCGCTGCGCGCACCGGCGACAACGCCCCGTCCGCCCCGATGACCAGACGCGCCTCGACCCGGCGGCCATCGTCGAGCAGGAGTTCACGCACGCCGGATGGTGAACGCGACGGTTGCGCCGGTGCTCCCGGATCCTCAGTCAATGGCGGCGAAGACCGCGATCCGGATCCCGCAAAAGCGGACCCGGAGAAAGACGCAAACCCGGCATCGATGATCTGCACCGGTGCGGCACCGAGCGCGCGTTCGAGCGCCTGCATCAGATTGCGCTGCTCGACGATCCAGGCGAGGGCGTCGATGCATGATTCGTACGCACTGAAATGCAGTTCGTCGGCACGCGACGCAAACACCGGCCAGACGCGCATGTCATGCACCGCCGCCACCCGGGCTGCATCCAGCAGCGGCCAGACCCCGATCGAATCGAGCAGCGTGCGCGCCAGCGGCGAGAGCGCGAACACGCGCAAATCCCAGGGGTCCACCGGCGTCGAGGCCTGCGCCGTGCCACGCCTGCCGATCAGCGCCGTCGACCAGCCGGCGCGCGCCGCGGCAAGCGCCGCCGCCGCGCCGACGGCACCACGTCCGACGACCGCGACGTCGACGCGCAAGCGATCGTGAGAGGCGCCCGAAGCACCGTTGCCCGCAGCATGGCCTGACATGCTGCGGATTATAGGCAGCCGGTCCGGTGCGAACACAGATCCCGCGACGACGACCCCGGAAGGTTCGCCACCCGATCCCTTCCTGCCGTATCGGCTCTTCTGTTAAGATTGCGCGCTTCCCGCCGGGAATCTCCAGCGCGCACGCGCACCCGGCCGGACAAGGCGCGCCGCGCAACTGGCCGGCGCCCCGGGGCCAAGTAGCTCAGTTGGTAGAGCAGAGGACTGAAAATCCTTGTGTCGGTGGTTCGATTCCGCCCTTGGCCACCATATTCAAAAGCCCGAATTCGTTTCGGGCTTTTTCACGTCTGCCGTGTGCGCCAATTCTGGCGGGGCTTCACCGATCATGATGACTACTTCACCACTTCCATCAACTTCCCAAAGCTGTCCACCACGTCGTACTTGACGTTCTCCGGGGCGTAGCGACGGCTCATCTCGTCGAAAAACTTGCGGGCGCACTTGATCTTGGTTTTCTCGATCTCGCGCAGCTCCATCGTGGACATGGAACCCTTGGTTTCGGCCACAAAGTAGATGTGCTTGACCGTACCTTCCTTGAAACTGATGGCCCAGTCCGGGTTGTAGTCGCCCACTGGCGTGGGAATCAGGAAGCCGCGAGGCAGCTTGGCATAGACCACCACTTCATGCGTTGTGTCCAGTTCTTTCACGAACTCGCGCTCGATGTTGGAGTCGGTCAGCACGTAGTCGTAGATGTGCCGTTGCAGCTTGTCCCCGGCCTTGCTGAAGTCCTGCTTGGTCTGTTCGGCGGTGAAGATGTCGAGGTCGAACTTGTCCTCGACCGGGTCGTAGGCCAGATGCTCGATGATGACCGTCGCCTTCTGTTCGTTGATGAGTCGCGCGGCCTCGGCGATGAAGCTCTCCGGGTTGATCTTGAACTGCGCAAAGACCGCGACGTTGATGCCCTTGAGGACTTCCGCCACCGTCCGGCGTGTCAGTTGCGTACCTTCAGCCAGCTTGCCGATCAGGTCGTACTTGACCGCTGAATGGATCGAGTTGCGGTTAGTTTCGGTTTCTGTGGCCTTCAACTCGAAGGCATTGGCGGCCTTGATGCCGTCATAGGTAACGGCGGCGGCCTGCTCGCCGTGCTGGATGGTGTATTGCAACGGAGTCACGCGCAGGGCCGCGTCCAGTTCCTTCACCGCTTTCCGCACCAGTTCATCAGAGTCGAAGTCGACGCTGTAGGCTGCCTTGCGGTTGATGCGGCTCCACAGCGCCTTGAACTCCTGCTTGTCGAAGTTGGCGTTGAGCGGATTCTTCTTCGGGCGACGGTCGTCACCGATGTCAGGCAACTGACTCTCGCTGAACACACTGTCGATGAGCTGGAATATCTGCTCGGCATGCGGTTTCAAGTCTTCCGGCAAGTCGGCCAGCATTTCAGCCTTCTTGGCCTCGTGATACGCAGCCGCGATCCGATCCGCGTCATCGGTGTAGTCGTTCTTGACCAGATAACGGTAGATCTGCTTCGCCAGCTGCGGCGTAACCCGCACCTCTCCAGCGGGTGTCTTGAGCACTTTTCCGGTGAAATACTCCTCGTTCGCCACCCTGGGCCGGGCAGACAGCGACTCACTGATGTCCTGCTGCAGCGCGGCAACGAAGTCCTTGTAGCTCTCGCTGGCCACCACCGTCAGCACGTTCACGTCGTGCACAGTGGCCGGGTGATCCATCCGGTCACCACTCTGGTTAACGGACAGCCGCATGCCGCGTCCCACCTCCTGGCGGCGCGAGATGGTGTTGTCGCTGTGCTTGAGTGCGCAGATGACGAATACGTTCGGATTGTCCCAGCCTTCGCGCAAAGCCGAATGCGAGAAGATAAAACGCACCGGCTCAGCGAATGACAGCAAGCGCTCTTTGTCCTTCAGGATCAGGTCGTAGGCGTCCACGTCGTCGGAAAGCCCCGCGTTCTCACCTCGCCTCGCGACCGTTGGGTCAGCCAGCCGTTTGCTCTTCTTGTCGATGGAAAAGTAACCGCTGTGGGTCTTGTCGGCCGAAATACCGTTCAGGTACTTGATGTACGGCGTTTCATGCAGATCGAGTACCTCGTTGAGGTAAAGCTCGTACTCCTCCTCGAAGATGCGGGCATATTCGCCTTTTTCGTCCGGTGCGCTGTAGTCGCGATACTTGACCACCTCGTCGATGAAAAACAGCGTCAGCACCTTCACGCCCTGCTGGAACAGCACCTGTTCCTTGTCGAAGTGCGCCTTGATGGCCTCACGGATCTGAATGCGGCGCAGCGCGGCCTCGGTCACGTCGCCGGTTGCATCCCCGACGATCAGCTCCACGCCATTGGTAAAGCTCAGGGTATCGGAGTTTGCGTTGATGTCGGATACGACAAAGCCATCGCGATACTGGTCGAGCCCGTTTGACAGATCGAACAGGTTGTCGCCTTTAGAGAGCTTCCTGATCACGCGCTTGATGTTGCCGCCAGCGAGCTTCTGCTCGAGTTCGACACGCGCCTCGGGCGGCTTCTTGCTCGAAATCTCGATGGATTGCAGGTACAGATAGCCCGCCGTGCCCGCCAGCCCCTTCACCGCGATGCCGCGCACAGCGATCTTCTTCACCAGCTTCTGGTTGTAGGCGTCCAGCGCATCCAGCCGGTGAACCTTGTTGTGGGTGGTCTTGTGGGTGGCCGAGTAGCGCAGTACCACCAGTGCCTTGAACTCCTCCAGCGATTTCAACGTGGCCGTACCTTCCATCTTCTGCGGCTCATCCAGAATCATGATCGGACGGTTGGCGCTGATCACGTCGATGGGCTTGCGCGACTGGAAGTCGTCCAGCACGTCGTAGATGCGACGGTTTTCTGCCCCGCGCGAGGCGAAAGCCTGCACGTTGATCACCATCACGTTGATGCCCGCGTCCGACGAGAAGCTCTCCAGGTGGTGCAGTTGCTTGGAGCTGTAGATAAAGAAGCGCGCCTTCTTGTGGTACGTCTCCAGAAAGTGCTCGGCGGTGATGTCCAGCGACTTGGCCACGCCCTCGCGGATGGCGATGCTGGGCACCACGATGATGAACTTGCTCCAGCCATACAGCTTGTTCAGCTCGAAGATCGTCTTGATATAGCAGTAGGTCTTGCCCGTGCCGGTTTCCATCTCGATGTCGAGATTGACCTTGGCCACCTTGGTCTTGACCAGCGCATCCGACAACGGCAGGTTCTGCGCTCGTTGCACGGCGTGGATGTTGTCCAGCAGAGCCAACTCCGACAGGGTGAGGTCGGCGTTGCGGAAAGCCGCCTCCTGCTCTGCCGCCGCATCCGGCGCGGCCTCCAGCGCCAGCGCGCCCTGTGGGCTGGCCGGCGCCGCCTTGCGGGTACCGGGGTCAAGGCGGTAGCGAATGCCGCCGTGATGCGGCACCTGCCCCTTGAAGCAGTCCACCACCGCCTGCACGGCGGCGGTCTGGTAGGCCTGGGTCTTGAATTTCAGCTTCATGCCTGCGCCTCCCCGGGCGCATCATCCGCATCCCGCAGCTCACTTTCGATGTCCTCGATGCGAGGCAAGTCCGTTTGCAGTTCCTTGGGCAAGGCCTGCACCAGTTGATACTCCGCGACACCGATGGGCTTGTTCATGTCGCGCAAGGCGTACTCGGCCACCACCTTGTCGCGGTTTTTGCACAGCAACAGGCCCAGACTGGGGTTGTCGCTGGGATGCCTGAGCTGGCTGTCCACCGCGCTGAGGTAGAAATTGAGCTTGCCTGCGTATTCGGGCTGGAACTCCCCGGCCTTCAGTTCCACCACCACATAGCAGCGCAACTTCAGGTGATAGAACAACAGGTCGATGTAGAAATCCTTGTCGCCAACTTCCACATGCACCTGCCGTCCGACGAAGGCAAAGCCCGCACCCAGCTCCATCAGGAACTGGGTGACGTGCTTGATCAGCGCGTCCTCGATGGCACGTTCCTGCGCCTCCTTGCCCAGGCCGAGAAAGTCTAGGCGGTACGGGTCTTTCAGTGACTCGCGGGCCAGATCCGACTGCGGCCGGGGCAGGCGCTGGCTGAAGTTAGTGATGGCCGCGCCTGTACGCTGGCGCAAGCCGGATTCGATCTGCATCACCAGCACGTTGCGCGACCAGCCGTTCTCCAGCGCCTGCGCGGCGTACCATTGCCGCTCCTCAGCGGTCTGGAGCTTGTCCAGCAAGGCCAACTGGTGATACCAGGGCAATTGTGCAAGCGCCGCTTGCACAAATTCGCCATCGGGCCAAGCCTCGGCAAAGGCTCGCATGTACTTGAGGTTGCGCGGGGAAAAGCCCTTCATGTCCGGGAAGGCATTGCGCAGATCGCGGGCCAGCCTGTCCACCACCTTGCTGCCCCAACCCTGGCTGGCCTGGCGCGCCAGAATGTCCTGACCGATCTGCCAGTACAGCAACACCAGCTCGCGATTGACCGCAAGCGTGGCGCGTTGCTGAGCGGCATGGATGCGCTGTTTGAGTTCAGCCAGCCAGTCGGCATATCCGGTGGGTCTGACCGTCAATTCATCTTTACTCATGTGCGCCCCCTCAAATGCTCTTCACTTCGGTGGATGGCGACAAGAGCTTGAAGATCTGCTCCACGTTGATCTTGACGGCGCTGTCTTTGAACCCCGCATCGCGGAACACCACGCGCAGCGGCTTGTGCGTGGCCAGTTCCTTGACGAAGGCTTCATCCACACCGCCATGCGCGTCGAAGCAGGCGGCGAGCGCATTGCCGTCTACGAAGAACACATCCTTGCCCTGGATGGTCTTCTTCTCGATGGGCAGGGCGAGGTCAACGCCCCAGTCCAGCATCACCTGGAACAGCAGGTCTTCCGCCGTGCGGTCGGGTTTGATGTTGTCCACGAACAAGTCGAGGTTGGCTTTGTCCAGCGCGTCGGGGGAGTAATACACATCGGCCGTGTTGGATGTGTCGATCTTGAGGACGCGGAAGCCCACGTCCCGTTGCCACCCTTCATCAGAGACACTCTCAAGCACCTGTTTGCCAGCTCGGCGAATGCGCTCCTTTCCAATGTCAGAGATATTCTTGAATCCAGCCTTTGCCCCGGTGGAGTCGGCCGCGAGATCCTCGGGCAACTGCACCATGATGAATCGACGATTCGCGCCTTCCTCAGCATTTACGGCCATAACCGCATGGGCCGTTGACGAAGAGCCAGAAAAGAAGTCCATCACGATCGAATCGGGATGACTGCCGATCTTTACAAGTTTAGCCATCAGCTCTGGGGACTTCGGGAAGTCCATGATGGCCGAGCCAAACAGATCTTTGATCGCCTTCCGTCCGTAGTCGTTTGTAATTTCCTTATCTACCCATAGGGATTTGACCAGTGTCGTGGCAACATCACCGTTTTCCCCATGAAGATAATCCTTCCGGTAGATGCGCCATTCATCACCAGTAGGTTGTGCGCAAAGCAAGTTTCCTTCCTTCAGTACTTTTTCTTTTCCCCATGTCCAGCACGTCTTGACTCCGTTGGGTGCATCCGGCCAGACCTCAATCTGAAACTTCCCTTCCTGCTTGAGCGACACAGCCCCCGTTGCATTGTCAACGTACAGCGGGTAGTAAAGCTTCGGACGAGTGGTTGGATTGAATGCTTGGTTTCGATTCCGAAGACCAAGCAGACGGTGTTGACCTTTCTCATCCTTTTTGTCGTACTCATCGACCATCCGGCCTTCCTTCTCAAGCCCGCGAACAGATGAGGAGTTCAGTCCATCCTTTACGAAAACGAGGACGGCTTCATGGGTCTTAGCGACAAATCTATCTAGATGGCGACCACGAGGGTTTAGTTGAACGGCGAGTTGCGCGACAAAGTTCTCCGAACCGAAGATCTCCAAGCAGACTCCGATTAGATTGCTTGACTCGTTGTCGTCGATACTGATGAACAGCACCCCATCGTCTGCCAGAAGTCGATGTGCAAGACGAAGCCTTGAATACATCATGGTTAGCCAATCGGAATGGAATCGCCCATTTGCTGCGGTATTGGCAGCCAGCCGATTTCCATCTTCATCCACCTGATTCGAGCGGCGCAGGTATTCACCCGCATCCTCAGCAAAGTCATCTTCGTAGATGAAGTCATTGCCCGTGTTGTACGGCGGGTCGATGTAGATCATCTTCACCTTGCCCAGATACGTCTCCTGCAACAGCTTCAACGCATCAAGGTTGTCGCCTTCGATGAACAGGTTCTTCGTGGTATCGAAATCCACGCTCTCGCTGCGCACCGGACGCAGGGTCTTTGCAATCGGCGCATTGGCCGTCAGCAGCGCCTCGCGCTTGCCCGGCCAGTTGAGGTGATACCGCTCCTGTGGCCCTTCCACCAGCGAAGCCGAAAGCTCCTGCCGCAACTGGTCGAAATCCACCGCCAGCTTCACACCGCCGTCCTCGCCTCGCGCCTCGGTCACGCAGCCAGGGAACAGATCGCGGATGCGCGCGATATTGTCTTCGGTCAGGTTGGGCGAGTGCATTTTCAGCTTTTCCATTTCAATCTTCTCGTCGCTTTCGAGTTATTAGTTGTCCGAGCCGTCTTCTGGCTCTTCGCTCAGGGGTATTTGCTGCCAGTCGGCGGCAATGGCTTGCCAGTCAACGGTTCGCTCAACGGAGCTCCCCTCGGAATCCTTGTCGAGCCCGTCTCCAGACCATACGGCCCAGAAGTCGGGATCATCCGACTTGGGTCGGTGATCCTTCGGCAGGTTGTTCATCTGTACCAAGACCGGGAGTTCCGACGCCCAGCCCAGCAGGATGGCATGGCGCGCGGGCAACGATGGCAGGTCGCGTAGCAGGCCGCGCAGGTTGTCCGGTACCAGCTTGTGAACCAGTTCCTGATCGCGGTCGTTGCTAATGCGGTGGAGCAAGTAGCTGTTGCACTGAGACAGCACCGTTTGCGACAACTCGCTGGGCCGCTGAGACGAAAGCACCAGCCCCAAGCCGAACTTGCGTCCTTCGCGGGCGATCTTCTCGAAGACCTGGCAGCAGATGGCTGCCGAGTTCTGGTTCTCTGCGTCGTCCGGATAACGGCGGATGAAGGTATGGGCTTCCTCCATCACCAGCACGGTCGGGAGTGTCTTGCCGGCGTTGAGCTTGCGGTAGCGTTGCAAGGCTTCCAGCGTCATTCGAGCAATCACGGCCGTGATGATGTGAACCACTTCGGCCGGAACCAGCGAGAGGTCGATAACCGTCACGGAGCCGTTCGCGGCTTGGCTGTCGCCGAGGTAGCTGGTCAGCCATTCATGCAGTTCCATGCCTTCCGTGCCGCCGGTTATCGTTTTCATGCGACTGTCCGACAAGATCGTCCTGATCCGCATGAGCATCGTCTCGACGTACTCGGAAACTCCCATCAGTTCGGCATTGGCTTCTACGCTGCGGAGCAATTGGTCGCCAGTGAATGAACGTGGCACGTCTGCATCAATGGGCAGTGCGTCGGTATCACTGCCGCCGAAAGCCGAGTGCGCAGCTTGAGTAATCTCAAGCAGCGCATCTATTTCCGGTTTCGTGAAGTCAAAGTTTGGATACCTGTTCGTCGCCGTGGGAGTTCGTGGCGTGACAAGCTCGTCTAGCTTTTCTTTGAGCGAGCTCAGTGCATCGCTTTCGGACGTGGAGAAACTAGTATCCTCAAGTAGTCCCCCCTGCCACTTGCTGAGCTTCTCAGTAAAGTTTTTGGGGTGCGGAAAGCTAGACCACGGCCTACCGGCATTGCGCTCGATCTGAATCGCGCTCACAAGCGTTCTCAAATAGCGACGCATCTCGTGACTCGGTGTCACCGCAACGCCAACTGCTCCGTCACGAACAGAGCGAAGAGCTTGAATCAAGGTTGGGCGCTGAGTCCTGGCGCTGGCCTGAGTGAAAGCACTCCACTCAGCGCTATTCCAGAACCACAAAGGAACCTGAAGTTGTTCTATACCTTCAGATGGATTGACGGCAAAGACTCGTTCCTTGCCAATGCCCTTGAACGTGTTCGCATACTCGCCATTGGGGTCGAGCACGATGAAGCGTGCATTCGGGTCAGTGCCATTACGCGCTTTTCTGGCAGCGTTCATCGACCAGCGAACCAATCCGGCAACCGAACACGACTTGCCGCTACCCGTATTGCCGAGCACGGCCAAGTGACGGCCAAAGAGGCGGTCTGGGTCGATTCGGACTTCGGCGTTGGCCGCCAATGGGCTCACGCCGATCTTGATACGGCGATTCTCTCCCGATTCAACGATGGCACGCAGTTGAACTTGTGTAGGCAACAACACCGGGTCGCCCACCGATGGATAAGCTTGTACGCCGCGCCTGAACTCGTAGCGATCCTTGCCGTCGCTTTCGCCCACGTAGAACAGAAGGCCCAAGGGGTTCAAGCTCATCTTGCGCAGCGGGTAGGGCAGGTCCACTAGGCCGAAGTCCTGCATTCCCTTGCGCTTGGGATACTGCGAACGCTCCACGGTGATCCATTCCACTTGGGCCACCAAGTAGCCTTGGTCGCTTGGCGAAAGCACGTAGCCGTTGATGCGCGGAAACGGGCGAGGCGTGCCCGTGTTCAGAGAGACACCATCGGGTGCCTCAATGTCCAGAAGTACCTTGATCTCATCGGGAGAGACGAAGTCAATCGTACCGATGCGCAAGGAGTCTGCATGCGCCAATGGAGAGAGGCTCATAACAGATTGCCCCAGTCTTCGGTGTCCTGCCCTTTGGATTTGGGCGCGCTTTGCTTGGTAGCAAATCGCTGCTTGAGCAGCTCGCTCATGCGGAACGTCGTCTTGTCGATGGCGGCCTTGGGCAGGTAGTTCTCGGTGAGCATCGTCAGGTCGGCCAGAACTGGGCCGATCAGCAGGCTGACTTGCGAAGGCCGGCCGATCTGCTCATAAGTCTGCATGATGCGGTCAAGCGGGTCGTCGCGCGAAATTACGACCAAGTGCGTGGATGGAATGGTGAGCATGTCCCGAATTACGCGATTGATGTGCTCATCGCCAAAGCTGTAGCCGTAAGTCACGAGCGTGCTGTTGGGGCGGCACACGGCCGCAGCCAAATCCCGGAACAACTCCACATAGGGATAGTCGGCGGTTTCCCTGTCCTTGGCGGCGTTGGGGTAGATCATCAGCTTGTGAGCTGTTGCGCCGCTCAAGCCAGGAGCCTGCAAATACGGCTCAACGGCATCAGCTCCGAAAGGCAGGCCGATGCGCCGGATATCCTTGCCTGTCTGTACCCAATCCACAGAGCCGTGCAGCTTGACGAAGCGAGCCACGCCCTCCAGGTAACGAGGCTCGCCACGGATGCCCGGCGGGTTGTAGTGCATGTCCAGGTCAAGCCGCGAGGATCGGAAGATGGGCATCAAAGTGCCAAGAAAGCGGTCCAGTAGATGCAGGCCAGCCAGTTCCGCACCGGCTTCGATCAGCCGGTCGTAGTTGGTCGTGAAGATGCTCAGGCGGTCGCGCGTTCCCGTGCGGCTTGCAAAGCTCATCAGGAAGGTCACCAACGCGGTAAAGGCGCGCTCGCGTTGAGTGTCAGGGGCAGTCGCGATCCCGGCTTCACTTTTCAGGATGGATGCGGCGAATGCCTTCATTCCTTTTTCGAGCTCATCTCGCAAAGTCGTTGCGTTGGAGCTTTGAACGATCTCCAAGCCGCGCAACAGCTCATTTGCTACGCGCAGTTGATCTTCTACATTTCCCTTCTTGCGCCCGGCCCGCTCTGCGGAAACCTCCGCAGCCGCATTGATCTTTTCTTGATGGACGGACAGAGGGATGGTCCCCATGCCCGCCGCGCTTGTGCCTGCAGCCAAAAAATGCACCGCATGCGTCAAGCCAGAACCCGCCAGTAGAGAAAGGTGTTCCGACTGAAAGAGCGATGTCAGCCATGGTTCGATATGTTCCCGAAGCTCCTTCTCTCCGAACGCATCCGAGCCGACCCAGGATGCGTCGATGCCTTCCTGCAGTTTGAACTTCTGGTTTTCGTCAGATCCAAAGCGCAACGGCTTGTGATCGTCTCTAACCTTGACGATGTTGGGGAACAGATCGTTTGAGTGTGTTGAGTTGCTTTTCTTCGGCATGACATCAATTTCCTGAACGCTTCAGCGGGTCAATGCTTCGTAGTCATTCTTCAACTGCCGCAATTGGACATTGATCTCCACCTTGCGGTTGAATTGCTTTTCCTTCGCTAGCCTCGCTGCTGTTTTGTCCACTTCACGTTGCTTGGCCTGCACCTGCTCCACGCGCGCCACCAGTTCGGTAAGCGTTTCCTGCGGGCGCACGGATAGAGGGATCAGACGGTGCAGCAACTGTTCGTACAAGCCGCCCAGGTGCAGCGCTACGGGCATGGTTGTCCGCTGGCTGCCGACCGGCAGCCAGTCGGTCGCAAAGTAGTCCGATATCACCCAGCGGTTCGCATCAGACTCGTTCAGGCGTTTGTAGGCGGCGATGACCTGAGTCCTGCCCTCGAAGGCCAGCTCGAACACGATGGGGAACGGAATGGCCCCGTCAAGGCAACGCAACACGTCACGATGCAGTTCCGGCGTCTTGAGCTGAAGACTGAACACCTGAATTTCCGGCACGCCGGGCCGCGCAGGCAGGTGAATCGTTTCCGGCGCGAGCTTGAATGCCCAGACGATCTGCTCGACTTGCTTGACGAACAAGTCTTTGAGGCGGGTGTTCGCGCCACTGTGCTCGTATACCTTGCTCTTGGGCAGCGCGCGGCCAAAAGCGGCTTGCGCCGGGTAAGCGATGAAGGCCGGGTGCTCGTGCGCGAAGTCGAGCCAGCTCATCCGACCTCCTTTATCACCAGAAAGGCAATCAACTCGAAATCGTCCAACCCGTTGATGATGTGCGTGAGCGCCGTGGTCTTGCCTCCGGTGAACAGGCTGTCGAGATCCTTCTCTTCCTTCACCTCGATCATCGAACGGATGGCCTTGTTCAACAGCTCGGAATACGGCTGCATCTTGCGGCCGTCGGCGGTGGCTTTGTTGAAGCGTTGGCAGACTTCAGCAATCGGTGCCGCTTGCCCCTTGCAGCATGAGCGCACCAAGTCGAGCAGACGCTTGACCTCAGTGTGGTCGTGAACGACTTCGCCCTCGCGGTTGATGTACACGAGGTAGTAAGGATGCAGCCGGTTGTGCTGTGGCAGGTGGGCGGGTGGGTTCACGCCTGCGTTGCGGTTGCGCAGCGTGAAAATGGCGCCGGGGGCGAGGCCCAGATCGGGGTTGGCGGGAACGACGGCGTGCAATCCGTTGGGCGATTTGTCCAGGTCGCCGTGGGCCTTCACGTAGTTCAGCAAGTCCATGCGGAAATCGTTGAGGCCAAGATCGGTGATGGAGACACCGGTTTTCAGGTCTTCCAGCTCGATGACTTCTTCTTGCAGACGGCGCAGTTGTTCCTTGCGATAGGACACGTCGTTAGCCTGCGCGGAGATGACGTTGTCGTCGCCGGTGGCGGTGACATCCACGATCATCATCCGGTTTTCGACGCGCTCCTTGAGGTTGATGTATTCGTCCAGCGAGATGTCCGGCCAGTAGTTCACCAACTGGATGCTGGTGTTGGGTGAGCCGATGCGATCCACGCGCCCGAAGCGCTGGATGATGCGCACGGGGTTCCAATGGATGTCGTAGTTGATGAGGTAGTCGCAGTCCTGAAGGTTCTGGCCTTCGGAGATGCAGTCCGTGCCGATGAGCACGTCGATTTCCGCTGGCTCATTCGGCAGAACGACGGCCTTTTCTTTTGAGCGAGGGGAGAACAGCGTCAACAGCTCCTGGAAGTCATACGCTTTGGGCAAGGTGGACTTGGGGCGATCGCTGCCCGTGACCTTGCCGGTATGCAGTTGCAGAGCCTGCAATGCGGGAGCCAGATTGGCGTACAGGTAGTCGGCAGTATCCGTGAAGGCGGTGAAGATCAGAATCTTCTTGTTGCCGGGATTGATGGGGTTGGTGATCTTGCCCAGCACATGCCCTTTGAGATGCTGGAGCTTGGTATCGTCCTCGGGCGTGATCCTCGCCATCGAGGTCAGCAGCTCTTCGATGTGGGCGAGATCGGCTTCCAGATCGTGTTCCCACGAGGGCAAGTCCATATCGAACAAGCTGATCTTGAGCTTGCCACCGGTGTCGCTGCCTTGTTCGAGTTCATCTAGCAGGTCGTCTTCTTCGGCATCAAGGTCTTCCAGCACGCTGGTCATGTCATCCACGCTGGCCGCACTGCCGGTCTGCTTGAAGGTCGCGATCTGTGCCAACATGTTCTGGTTGTTGGCTTGCAGGGATTGCAGCGTGAGCCTGAAGGACTGAACAGAGCTTTCCAGCCGCTTGAGCAGGTTTACCGTCATCAAGCGTTGCAGGCCGCTTTCCCGGCCTTCCAGGCTCAGGTTGCCCTTTTCGTCGCCGGATTGGGCGTTGTAGCGTTCGATGTATTGCTGGCGCTTACTGGCGAGGATGTATTTGGCCGGTGCGTACACCGCCAGCAGGAGCTTGGTCAGCCGCTCGAAAATCTCGTTGAAACCCATCACGTCATCGCGCGTTGTCAGTGCGCAGTGGAACGACAAAGGCTTTCGGCGCTCGGGGAAATGGCCAATGTCCTTGGTGTCGTAGAAGGTCTGGATATGCCTGCGTGAGCGCGCGATGGTGACGCTATCCAGCAGTTCGAAGAAGTCGAAGTCCAGCGCATCCAGAATGGCGTGTGGTGTGCGTTGCTCTGGCGGCAACTTCGACCAGGCATTGAATGCTTTCTGCGCGTTGCGGAAGACCTCTTCCACCGATTTGCTGGTGCGCAGCTTCTTGTTGAGGTTTTCCGAGTCGCCTTCGTAGGCGAGCGCGAGTTGATTTCTCAGGTCCGTGAAGCGGTTGTTGACCGGCGTGGCGGAGAGCATCAATACCTTGGTCTTCACGCCTTCGCGGATGACCTTATTCATGAGCTTCTGGTAGCGGGTTTCCTTGTCCTTGTAGGCATCGTTGTTGCGGAAATTGTGCGATTCGTCGATGACGACGAGGTCGTAGTTGCCCCAGTTGATGCGGTTGAGCGGCGTGCCGAACGATTCGCCGCTGGTACGGCTCAGGTCGGTGTGGGCCAGAACGTCGTAGCCGAAGCGATCCTTGGCGAAAGGGTTGGTTTTGAGGTTGCGGTTGTAGTTGAGCCAGTTGTCGGCCAGCTTCTTGGGGCACAACACCAGAACGGACTTGTTGCGCAGCTCGTAATACTTCACCACGGCGAGCGCGGTGAAGGTCTTGCCGAGGCCCACGCTATCGGCAAGGACGCAGCCGCTGTAGGTTTCCAGCTTGTTGATGATCCCGGTGACCGCGTCCTTCTGGTAGTTGAAGAGCTTGTTCCAGATCAGGGTGTCCTGATAGCCAGTGCGGTCGTTGGGCAGGACATCTTCGTCGATGTCATCGAGGAACTCGTTGAAGATGTTGTAGAGCATCAGGAAGTAGATGCTCTCGGGCGAGTTCTCCTGGTAGACCGAGGCGATGTGCTCGCAAATCTGTGCTGTTACGTCCTCCAGCTTTTCGGGGTCATTCCAGATCTGGTCGAACAGGCTGAGGTAGGTGGCCGCAAAGGGTGCCTCGTCCATCTTGTTGACGAGGTTGGATACAGCATTGCCTTGCTGGTACCCGAGATCGACGGCGGTGAATCCGTGCAGAGGCATGTAAGCCGTGTCGGTGCCGCCAGCCTGGACACAGGCGAACTGCTGCATCGGCGCTTTGGTACGATTGCTGCGGAACTTGACCTTGCGCCGTATCCAGTCGGCGCACTCCTTAGCCACCGCCCGCTGGGTGAGCTTGTTGCGAAGCCGGATTTCAAACTCGCTGCCGTAGAGGCTGCGCTCCCGGTCGAGCTTGGGAATGTGGAACTCCCGGCGCTCCTTGCGAATCTTGTCGGTGACCTCGTTAGCCACAAAGGTGGGCGAGGTGAAAATGAAGTTCAGCCCGTCGATCTTCTCCAGCTCGGTTTTCAACGCCTCGAAGGCGTACATCGAAAAGCACGAGGCGGCGATCTTGAGCCGTGCCCCTGGCCGGAGAGTCTGCTTGAGGTCGTCGCCCAACAGGCGGCTGATGTTGTCGATCAGCTCCATCAGTCGCTTGCCCCCGAATTCTTGTTGGTCAGATTGGCGGCAATCCACTCGTCCAGATCGCTGCGGCGAAAGCGCCATGTGCCGCCCAGCTTGAAAGCGGGGAGCTTGCCTTCGGCCGCAAGGCGGTAGACCGTGCGCTTGCCTGCCTTCAGGTAGGCCGCGACTTCGTCCAGGGTCAGGATTTCACCTTGCAGTTCTGTCATTGTCCCGCCCTTGCCGATGATGAATGGGAATTGCCAAGAGTTGCCAATTCTCCGATACAACGGCGGCATTAGGCCAGCTCAGGGGCGCGAATGAAAGTGACCAAATCATCAAATCCGCGCCCTCAGGAGGAAGGCGTTACTATCCGGCTCGGATTACAGACGCGGGTTCGGGTTCGGTTCCGTGTTCCGCCTCCAGCTTTCAACGCCCAATCTCCTCCGGTTGAGCGTTTTCGTTTCTGGGTCCTGCGAAACCGCACGTCAAGCGCTCGGTCTAATCCTTCACCAGATCCAGCATGGTCTCGACCGTCCACGCCGGTGTGAATACCTCACCGTGATCGACCACGCACTGCCTGGATGTGACGCGGGTCAGGGTTTCGGTGCCGGCCAGAGGCGGGCGAAATCAAACGAAAGCTGGCGATGGTGCCGGATGGACAACATATAAACCGTCGCGCTGGCATCCATGGCCGCGTACAGGATCAGGTAGTCGCCATGCAGGTACTCCCGCAAGGCGCCAGCCGTGCCGGTGGGCAGTGCCGCAAGCTGAGCCAGTACCTCGGCCGATTGTGGTGGATTGTCCAGGTAGCGCCGACCAATGCGCGGGAAGCGAGCCAGATTCGGGATGACGGTGGTGCGCAGCTCGGCCAGCAGATCATCAAAGGCGAACGCCGCGTCGGCTTCGACCAGGAATGTCTCGATGGCGTCCAGCCGCTCCAGGAAACTCGCGGTCAGCTCGACCCGGTACAGATCCTCAACCACCTTTTGTAGTGCTCTTGCGGGCGGCCCGGGTGGCGCGGCGTTGCTGAAGCCGGGTGATGGCCGCATCCGCACCGTAGGTGCGGCCCGCCTCGACGTCGGCCAGCCCGCGTCTGGCGTCGTCAATCAACAGCAGATGAATACGCTCGCGCTCCAGCCGATGGTAGTAGTCCAGCCGATCGGCGTCGATCAGGGCAACATAACTCTCACCATTCTTCGTGATGATTTTCTCGGCACCTGCCTTGACCATGTCGGCCAGCTCCGACAAATTGGCTCGCGCCTGCGTGAATGGCACGACATCGCTGACGGAAAAGCCCATGACAACCTCGACAGAATAGTGAGCAGTATTCTGTGCATTCTAAGCCCGGCTCTGTCGTGTGGCCATACGCCTGATGCGCTTGCACTTCGTCGCACTCGCGCGGGCACGCTGGCGCGGTTATCCGCCAGCCTGCGCCATTGCCAGATGAGCGTGCAGGTGAAGCGCGCCCCACGCCTGCCGGCAAAAGACCCGGAGATCACCCCGGCTGCCATGTATGGCGTCCGACATCCGCACCGCTTTCCGATACTCTTCCGTCGGCGATCGTCAGGCTGCGACCGGCGCCGGCCGCACCCGCAGTCGCGCTCCCTTCAACTTCTGTTCCGCCTGCCAGAGGTCGTACGCGGTCTGCTGGGCCAGCCACACCCGGGCATCGCCGCCGCGTTCCCTGCCCAGCCACGCCTGCAGGCGCAACGCCATCTCCGGCGAAATCGCCGCCCGGCCGTTGAGCACGCGCGACAACGTGACGCGGGCCACACCGAGCTGCTCGGCGGCCTCGGTCACCGACAGTCCGAGTTCCGGCAGCACATCGTCGCGCAGTGTCAGGCCGGGGTGCGGAGGGTTGAACATCTTCATCATCGTCCTGCCTGTCTGGACAGACTCCGGCTATTGCTCCCAGAGACACTCGCGCATATGTACGTGATTGACCTGACATGCCGGCGGATGCGGCAGTCCGGCGGCAGCGTGCGTCCGGCATCGACCACATCCGAAACTCGCCAATCGTCACGACCCCGGTCCGGGCGGATGCAGGCGCGTGTCGAGAACAAACGGTGCCTGCGAGTGTGGACGGTATCGTCCCCTGGCACTACCCGGTTCGATGACGAGATTCCAGCTGAACCGGGAGACGGCGCTGGGGAACAGGACAATGCCGTACTGCGCAAGAAGCTTGCTGCCGAAGGCCTGTTGACCGGCGCTTGGCGTGCCGGGAATCAGCCAGGCGGGGTTGGGCACGTCCCCGGGCTGCACGACATGGATGGGTTCTGCCGTGATCTCCACGCAGGTGAGCACGTGGGGCTGTGTGTCCAGCACCGGAAAGCCGGCATGCACGGCAACCTCCAGGATGGCGGTGCCGGGGTCCATGGAGCAATACACGGCGCGCTGGCCCCTGGCATTCCAGCGGCCACCCAGTTTTTCCGCGCCGACGCCGCTGTTCCAGGTGCTGGCATGGTGCTCACGATCCAGACGCCAGGCGAACACGGGACCGCCCGTCCCCAGCCTGGGAACGGGCGTCATGGGATGCTCGCGCTTCAAGCGTAGACCCCGTACTCGATGCGGTCGAGCAGTTCTTCGACGAGTTGCGTGCCCACAGGGGTGACCAGCAGATCGATGGGTTTTTGCTGATCCAGGCCCATGGCCGGCGAGGTCAGCCATCGCACGGCGGCTTCCCTGCTTCCGAGCACTACGGTGGCCTTGGCGACGATTTCGGCAAACTTGAAGGTGCGCCCGCCCTGTGCCACGCTGAGCGTGTCGCTCGGTGCACCCTTCTTGCGGTGCAGCGTGCGCACACTGATGCCCAGGGCTTCGCTCAAGGCGCTGGAAGGCAGTGGCTCGATGGCATGCGCCAGATGGAGAATGGAGACACTGGGAATGCCGTCTGAGACCCAGTGGTGGAGGTCCAGCAGATTCTCGGGGGTGCGTGAAAGCACTTCCTGACCGCCCAGCAATTCCAGGGCGATCACGAGATGCGTGCCATTGGCGTCGATGAGAGCGCGATAACGCTTTCTCGATTCGGCTGAAATATGTGGCTGGCGAGCACCTGCCGACGCCGCGGAAGCGGTGGTTCCGGTTCCGGCTCGATGAGTGTGAGTTCCATGGGTCGCCATGATGCGTCCTACCTGCCATTTGACACTTATATTGTGCCATAGGCCGACAGATTGCAG
>Ga0265293_10006464_pt1 | contig 18739 bp, 17 predicted proteins | sample Munlanlewell138R_FD_192505 | JGI IMG/M metagenome (GOLD analysis project Ga0265293, IMG submission 192505) | Leachate microbial communities from a municipal landfill in Southern Ontario, Canada - Leachate well 138R | ecosystem: Engineered > Solid waste > Landfill > Unclassified | place: Canada... | reverse complement strand
GCATGTTTGATTGAAAGGAGAGAGCGTTGGATATCTTGGCTTGTTCTCTGGCTCCTGTCAGATTGGAGAAGACTATGCTGGCTAAAAGGGCTAAGACTGCTACTACAACTAAAAGCTCTACTAATGTGAAGGCGGATTGTTTTCTTGGATTATTAAATAGATTAATCATTGTTATCTTCTTATAATTTCAACTTTTACTTTCTTGTATTTCTCGCCCTTTTTAATTAGTCCGTTTTTAGCTCCCCATTCTCTCAAGCATCTGGCTGAGTTTGCTGTTGCAAATTGAATCGCTTCTTGGGTTGTCTTTTCTGAAATTATGGATGAAACAAATCCTGCTCCGTAAGAATCCCCCGCACCAGTCCTATCCACAACTTTTGATTTTACAATCCCAGCTTTGTATATGAAATCTTTATCGGAAACAATTGAACCGTCGGGGCCTTTGGTCATCACAAAAGTTCCCAAATAGTTGTCCGTTATCTTTTTAAAAAGCTTCTCTTCTTTCATATAATCGACTCCTGACAATATGGAAGATTCTTCTTCATTCAGTATTAAAATATCAGTCTTTGATAATATCTCGTTCAATTTCTTGGAAGGGATCTTCAGTTGATCTTTCCCAAGGTTAACCGCCACCTTTACTCCCTTTTTTTTGGCAAAGTCAACAATCTCTTCAAAAAAAGGAACGGCCTTGCCTGATAAAGGAGCGATGTAAAACCATTTGGTTTGAGGCATCTCTTTTAACAATTTCTTAATCGGAAGATGCTCCGCCGCATCCCGATAAGCAAGAACTGTCCGATCTTTCCCAGCCGCACTCATGATGACTGAAAAGTTTGTCACCCTGTCTTTGATCCTGTAAATTAGAGAGATATCCGATCGCATCTTTTTAATTTCGTTGACCACAACTTCTCCTATTGGATCGGATCCGACAGATCCGCAATAGATCGCTTTCAGTCCTTGAGCCAGAAAAGTGGCCAAAGCATTAGTGCCTCCCCCGCCAGTGAAAAATCTCACCTCGTCAATCTCAATCTTTGATCCCAAGGGTGAACAGATTTCTTCGCCAGTTGGAGAGCTCCCTTCTTCTCTGAAACGAAACTCGTCATCTCGGACAAATATATCCCAAGAAGCTGATCCAAAAGTTACAACATCAAGCATCTTTTTTCGAAAGCATCTTTATCGTTTTTATCACGGTATCGGGATTTAACGATATACTTTCAATTCCCTCTTTTACTAAGAACTCAGCAAATTCCGGGAAGTCACTCGGGGCTTGTCCGCATATTCCACAATATTTCTTCCTTCTTTTACAGGCCTTTATAACATCCGATATCATTCTCTTAACCGATTCGTCTCTCTCGTCTCCGATATAGGAGAGTTTGGCATTATCGCGATCAATTCCCAAAACCAATTGAGTTAAGTCGTTACTTCCGATTGACATCCCATCAAAGACATCAAGAAACTGATCAGCCAATATCACGTTTGACGGTATCTCGCACATAACATATATCTTAAGATCTTTGCCCTGTTTCAATCCTGATTTATTAATCAAACCGATGACTTTCTTACCCTCTTCCACTGTCCTGCAGAAAGGAACCATAATTGAGATATTCTTCAAACCAAAGATGTCTCTTATTCTCTTAATGGCTTCGCATTCCATCATAAAAGCTGGTTGAAATTCCTTGTCTAAGTACCTGCAAGCTCCTCTGAATCCTAACATTGGATTTGGCTCTTCTCCTTCATATAACTCCCCTCCAATCAATCCCCTATACTCATTCGTTTTGAAATCAGACAGCCTAATTATCACTTCATTCGGATAAAAAGCCGCCGCTATCTGAGCCATCCCTTCGGCAAGCTCTTTAATAAAGAATTCTCTCTTGTCTTCATGCTCAACCGTAATTTTTTCAATCTCTCTTACAATCTTTCTTATCTTGTCTGACTTGACGGCTTCTTTCTTAAGCTTCTCATAATTGTAAAGCGCCAATGGATGAACTTTTATCTTCTCGGCTATTATGAACTCTTCGCGAGCTAATCCGACTCCATCATTGGGAAGAAACGAATTTTTGAAGGCCGTGTCGGGCGTCCCGACGTTTAACATCAATTTCACTTTTAGCTTTGGAATCTTGTCCAGATTGTATCTCTTAGTCTTAAAAGGAATTTCTCCCTTGAATACTCTTCCGGTCAATCCTTGAGTACAATCAACGGTTATCGTTTGTCCGGTTTTCAAAACTTCCGTTCCTTCTCCGGTACCAACTATCACTGGAATCCCTAACTCCCGCCCAATAATTGCCGCGTGACAAACCTTTCCGCCCTCATTGGTTACTATAGCTGACGCAAGTCTCATTATGCTCACCCAATCGGGATCAGTCATTTTAGTTACTAAAACTTCGCCCTTTTCAAATTCGCCAATCTTTGAGACATCACGGATAACTCTGACTTTTCCTTGCCCTATCTTGTCACCGATTGCAATTCCTTCAAGAATCGGTTTATGTCCCGCTTCAATCTTATGCTCTTCGTAATAGTTGGTCTTCTTCTCCGAGTGAACCGTTTCAGGTCGAGATTGAACTACAAAGAGTTGACCTGTTTTTCCATCTTTAGCCCATTCAATATCTTGAGGCATTCCATAATGCTCTTCGATAATAACTCCCCACTTGGCCAATGTCATCGCATCTTCATCGGAAAGTGAAAAAACGAGTTGATCTTTGCTCGGAACTTTAACCTCTTTAAGTCCTCCTGATGCAGAGAAGATGTATTTACTTGTCTTTCTGCCCAAGTTTTTCAAAATTATGGAGTCATATCCCTTCCTCATGGTCGGTTTGAACAGATAATATTCATCCGGAGTAATTTGTCCCTTGACTATCATCTCACCGACTCCCCAAATAGAGCTGATCAATACCGTCTCTGAAAAGCCGCTTTCGGTATCCATAGTAAACATAACTCCAGACGATCCAAGATCAGATCTGACCATCTTTTGAACTCCAACTGAAAGAGCTATGTCTAAATGATTAAAACCTTTACTTTCCCTGTATGAGATGACTCTGTCTCCAAATATGGAAACCATGCACTTTTTAATAGCGACTAAAAGTTCTTTTTCACCGCTGACATTTAAATAACTCTCATGAAGCCCGGCAAACGATGCTCCCGGCAAATCTTCGGCAGTGGCCGAACTTCTAACTGCAACTTCGGGGTTCTTACCATATTCTTTACCCATCGCTCTGTAACTCTCTATAACTTCTTCTTTGAACTTGTCTGAAAATTCAGCTGATGCAAGAAGGGCTCGAGCTTTCTTACCGGCTTTCTGCAGGTTCGTAACATTGTCTATATCAACATTCTCAAGAATTTTACGTAACTTATCTGTAAGATTGTTCTCTTCTAAGAAATTGAAGTAGGCTAAGCTCGTAGTCGCAAATCCTCCGGGAATAGCGATTCCTTTGGCTGTAAGATTCTGGATCATCTCTCCCAACGAGGCATTTTTACCTCCGACCAAATCAAGATCTCTCTTATCTACGTCTTTAAATTGAATAACAAGTTTTTCTTTTTTTTCCATCTTCATATTTTTATTTTAAATTCCGCAAGCGGGACAAATGAATGATATCTTAAAATAATTGTCTCCCTTGCTTAGATCTCGGATCATAACCATCTCAAGATCTCCGCCGCATCTTTTGCAACTTAAGTCTTTGTATCCTAAATCTTCGGCTATCTCGCGAATCGCCTCGGACTCGGCGTCAATTGATAAACGATAACTTTTTTCTCCTCCCAGATGTGTTCTTATTCTTCTTAGGATTATAAGGGGAGAACTATACTCTCCAACTAAAAAATCTTTTACCTCAAATTCGACTGCTTTCTTTCTGTACCTCTCCTCGTCATGATGACTTATCAAGACTATCGGAATCTTCCTGGCTGAATCATCGGCTTTCAATTCTTTTAAGATGCCGAAATCTTTTTCTTCAGCAAAAGAGATGTCCAAAAGAATAACATCGGGTATCTCTTGACTGATAAGAGGGAATATCTGATCGCTCTTTTCAGCCACCGAAACCAAGAAGTTTTCCTCTCTGAAGAAATCAACATAGATCCTGCTTAAGAATTGATCTTTTATCGCTATGACGATTTTACCTCTCATCTGATTGATTTGAATATGAATGGAACTAATTCCTTTTTTCTTGACGTCACTCCGTCCAAAGTAACAAGATTTTCAATTTTCACCAAATCAAACGCTCTTTGAGCAATCATCATCTCTTCTTTGCTTACCAAATACAAGTAAGTCTTTCTCTTAATAATATCAACTGATCCGAAGAAGAGAAAGTCGTAACCTTCGCTTATCTTTATCTTATCCAAAATATTTAAAATCTTCTCTTTCTCTTGATTGAAAGGTTTTGGATCAACAGTTTCAAAAACACCTATTCCGATCTTCTTCCCTTTATGTTCGTAATCTTTAAAATCATTAAGAATAATTTTCTTGAGATCCATTCCAGATATATCGGACTTTGCCCTAAACATCTCTTTACTTAAACTCTTGGAGTCTATATTGGCTATTTGAGACAATTTTTTAAGAATCAATCTGTCTTCTCTTGTGGCGGTCTTTGATGTTAGATTAAGCGTATCCGAAATAATTCCCGAGGCAAGAAGCGAAGCCGTCTTTTTGCTTGGCACCCAACCTCTCTCCCAAAACATCTTGGCGATAAGACTAGAAGTGCTTCCAATCGGTTCACATCGATAGAATATCGGCTCGGTTGTTTTGAGTCCAGTCATCTGATGATGATCGATAACTCCCATTATATCATCCTCTTTCAATCCCGGGATCGATTGATCAACTCCTCCATGATCAACCAAGTAGAACTTTGATTTCAATAAAGCTTTGCTAAATGATTCCGGGCTCTTCTGTTTAAACTTCTTGAGAACAAACTCGGTCTCTCTGTTTGGCTTACCGATGATTATCGCCTCCGCTTTTATCTTGTCTTTTTTGAGATATTCTTCAAAAGCTATGGCTGAAACTACGGCATCCGTATCAGGACTTCGATGTCCAACTATGAAATAACTCATTGTTTCTTTATCTTATTCTTAATCTCATCAATGGATCCCATGTCCGATAAAGTGGACAAATCACCCAACTCTCCATCCGTTAACAATCCTTTCAAAATCCTTCTCATTATCTTTCCCGATCTTGTTTTGGGAAGTTTGTCCACCAGATAGACTTCTTTGGGAAGTGCAATCGGTCCGATCTCTTTTCTTATCTGATCGACAACTTTCTTCTCAAATCCGGCGGTCGGCTTCTTTAAGAGAACAAAGACGACCGGAATCTCGCCTTTTATACTGTCGGGAATACCGACAACCGCATTCTCTGAAACTATTGAGAGCTTTGATATCACATCCTCCATCTCTCCCGTAGAGATTCTATGTCCCGCAACTTTTATAACATCGTCATCTCTGCCTATTACTCTGATTAAACCATTCTTATCTTTAAATCCGAGATCAAGACTGAAATAGACTTTATTACCGTGCCTTGTCCAATAAGTTTCTATATACTTCTCCTTATTCTTGTTATAAACAATTCTCATCATTCCGGGAGGATAAGGAGGTAGAATGACCAGATCTCCTTGTTGATTCGGCTTACATATCTTCCCGTTCTCATCAAATATCTCCGCCTTAACTCCCGGAAACGGCAATCCGGTAAATGCCGGTCTAAAGGGACCGATCCCCGGTAACGATGTTATAAGAATACCGCCCGTTTCAGTTTGCCACCAAGTATCCACTATAGGACATCTTCCTCCTCCAACTTCATTGAAAAACCAGAGCCATGAATCTTGATCGATCATCTCCCCAACCGAACCTAAAACACGCAATGTTTTTAAATCATGTTCTTTCAAAAGATCGGCCCCATATTTTTTAAACATTCTTATCGCGGTCGGAGCGGTGTAAAAAACGGTAACACCGTACTTCTCTATTATTTGACACCACCTTGTCGGTTGCGGCCAATCGGGAGCTCCTTCAAAGATCACGAAAGTGGCCCCATTAAGAAGTGGAGAATAGACTGAATAAGTGTGACCGGTTACCCAACCGAGATCAGCCGTGGACCAAAAAATGTCATCATCATGAATATCAAATATAAAGCGTCCGCTAAATTTTGCTTGCACGGTATACCCTCCGCAGGTATGAACCACTTCTTTCGGTTTCCCCAAAGAACCGCTGTTGTAAAGTATAAAGAGTGGGTCTTCACTATCCATACTCTTTGCCGGACAATTATCCAATTGTCCCACTCTTATATCATCCCACCAGAGATCTTTCTTTGAATTCCATTTCACCTTGTTTTTAGCTCTCTTAACCACTATGACTTTCTCTATATCTGTACCGACGATACCCTTATCGGCACTCGCCTTTAAGTCTATCACCTTCCCTCTTCTATAATAACCGTCAGCTGTGATAAGAAACTTTGCTTCAGTATCTTCAATTCTCGTTTTGAGTGAAGCCGGACTGAATGCGGAAAAGATGACCGAGTGTATCGCCCCGATTCGAGCACAAGCCAACATCGCTATCACCGTTTCGGGAATCACCGGGAGATATATGGCGACTCTGTCGCCCTTCTTAATGCCTATCTTCTTTAGACCGTTAGCTGTTCTGCAAACTTCTCTGTACAGATCGTAATAACTGAAATGACGAGGAGATTCATCAGGGTTCTCTGGCTCCCAAATTAAAGCGATCTTATTCTTTCTCTCTTTTAAGTTTTTATCCAAACAGCTTTCAGTGATGTTTAATTTACCCCCGACAAACCATTTGAAATAGGGTGGATTGTGAATAAATGCTTTCTGCCATCTCTTTTGCCAAACCACCTCATTGGCTAATTTTGACCAAAAACGAACCGGGCTTTTAGCCGCTTGTTCGTATATCTTTTTGTCGGATAATAGAGCTTTTTTGGCAAAATCTTTTGTTGGATAGAAAACTTCTCCTTTTTTTATCATTTAGCTTTGAAATTTTTTAATTTTAAAATAAAGTCGGCTAAGCGCGCCGAATAACCCCATTCATTATCATACCAAGCAACCACCTTGATCAGATCTCCGTTTGTCATCAAGAATTGATCGTCAATTATCGACGAAAATTCATTTCCGATATAATCGGAAGAAACCAAGGGGTCCTTCTCCAATTTTACAATGTCTTGATAATTCGCTTCTTCCGATTTTGCAACAAAGAGATCTCTTAATTCTTCTTTTGTAGTCTCTTTCTTAAGCTTACAGAAGATGTCCAGCAGAGAAACTGTTGCTGTAGGAACCCTAATCGCCATACCATCAATCTTTCCATCAAGATTGGGCATTACTCTGCCGATCGCTTTTGCCGCTCCCGTTGTAGTGGGAACCATATTCAAAGCGGCGGCCCGAGCTCTTCTTAAATCATTATGTCCCATATCAACCAGATTTTGATCGCTTGTATAACTGTGAATCGTTGTTATAAAACCTTTTTCTACCCCAAAAGCATCATCTATTATCTTTAAGACGGGTGCCAAACAATTAGTAGTACACGAACCGATATCCATAATATCGTCATCACCTATCAGATCATCGTTGACTCCCATTATGTAAGATGGAATCTTATCGGGATCTTTTGAGGGAGCTGAAATCAAAACCTTTCGAGCTCCAGCCTTTATATGTTGATAGGCTCCGTTATAGTCTCGGAATACTCCGGTAGATTCTATCACGACGTCAACCTCCAAGTCTCTCCAAGGAAGTTTCTCGGGATCTCTTTCGGAAAAGAATCTTATCTTGTTATCACCGACAATAAGAAGGTTTCCCTCCGTCTTTACCTCATTGTTGTACTTTCCATAAACGCTGTCGTATCTGAAAAGATGAGCTATCGTTGATAAGCTCGACAAGTCGTTGATGGCAACCAACTTAAGGTCTTGCGGATATTTATCAATGATTATTTTGGCTACCGCTCTTCCTATTCTGCCAAACCCATTTATTGCAACTTTAGTCATATTTAAAAGCCACTTAACTTTTCCGATTTATTTCGGACAGTAAGCGAAATAAATTCACAATCCTAACTTCTCTGAAATCTTATCTCTGTCAAACCCAATTATTATTTCGCCGTCTATATCAACTACCGGAACTCCCATTTGACCGGATCGATCAACCATCTCTTTCGCCGCCGCCTGATCTGCGGCAACATTGATCTCTTCAAAAGAGATCTGGTTCTCTTCAAGGAACTTCTTCAATGAGATGCAGTAAAAACAAGTGGGAGTTGAATAGACTTTTACTTTATTAATCTCTTTCTCCATATCTTATATTTGGTTAATAATCTCTTCCAAATTTTGACAAACTTCTTTTGGTTCTCCGTTGGTAAGTTTACAAAGAAACGCGGATATAATCTCTTTGTCACTTTCTTCGTCACCTTCAAATCCTCCGGCACCGACTCTGAAGTAGTTACATCCCACAACGATAAGAGGTACTCCTCCGTCACTGTATTTATAGAAAAGTTCCAAGTCGGCATCAGTCCCAATGTTGCTTTTCAAGACAACTCTGTCACCGAACGCCTCAACCGCTTCCTCCAAAACCGGTTGTTGCCATTGACAAAAAGGACAATCTTCACTGCCAAAAAAATAGACTATGGGCTTGCCGTTTTCAAGACAAGGCTCTTCGGCTATTTTGGTAAAACCTCCAATGGTTCTCTCTAATGAAACCCTCCCTTCAAGATCAATTCCTTCCAAAAAGAGAATCTTACCATCCAATGTCGTAAAGATATCGATTCTCTCTCCACCAACATCCAACGCTATCTTGTAAACTCCACTCTCTTCCGTCACTTCAATTACGCTAATTTCAACCGTACCTCTGATATAAGTCTCGTCGATAAAGTTGATCGCATTAGATGTAATCTCGTCTGTGGATAAAGGCTCTTTTTCAGAAGATCTATTCTGAACCAAAAAGAAGAATGCAGCCGAAACTATTAAAATTGAAAGAATGAAGATTATTATGTTTTTTTTCATTTTTAGCTTTCAACAAATAACCCGGAAGGGCCAATGGAGAAATAAGTTATTTTAAAAGTGATTTAACCCGATTATACAGCAATTTAAGATTAGCGTAAACCCCTTTGACAATTAGACTCTTACCGCTCATCTCTTTCGGTTTTCTAACCCTCAAAATATCCAAAATTGTCGGAGCGATGTCTCTTAAACCGCCGCCGTCTCTCAAAGAAACGATTCTGTCAGATACGAAAATCAAGGGAACTTTGTTGGTGGTGTGGCTCGTTATCTTTCCGCCGCTTTGATCTTCAGCATTTCCGTGATCGGCTGTCACAATTATCTCATATTGATGAGAGATCCCCGCCTCCACTATAGATCCACAAACTTGATCGACAACTTCGACCGCAATCTTGGTCTTGTCTCTGTCTCCGGTATGACCAACCATATCAACATTAACCAGATTAACCACGATTAAGTCGTATTTTGACGAAGCTATCCCTGATATGACTTCCTCTCCCACCTGATAAGCACTCATCTCCGGCTTCTTGTCATAAGTCAAAACATCCTTTGGCGACGGAACAAGTATTCGTTCTTCATTTGAGAAAGGAGTCTCTTTTTGTCCGTTAAAAAAGAATGTAATATGAGCATATTTTTCCGTCTCGCTTACTCTTAATTGATTCATTCCCTCTCTTTCAAGAACTTCTCCCAATGTGTTGTTGATATCAGTCTCATTAAAAGCGACTTCGGCATTCATCGATTTGTAATAATCGGTCATCGCCACAAAAAAGACTCCCGGCGCCTCTCTTTTCCAATGATTAAATTCAGGTTCAACTATCGCTTGAGTTAATTGTCGAGGACGATCGGTTCTCAAATTATAAAAGATAACCGAATCTTTTTGACTCATTCCCTTGTAATCTTTACTGCAGGTAGGAACAATAAATTCGTCCGTTTCGTTGACGTTGTATCTGCTTTTCAAGAAAAGAATCGGGTCATCAAATTTATCATCGGATATTCCATCAACAATCGCGTCATAAGCTTTTTTAGTTCGATCCCATCTTCTATCTCTGTCCATCGCATAATATCTTCCAGATATCGTGGCTATCCGTCCAAATCCGACTCTCTTTATTTCTAAAACCAATTCATTGAGATACTCTAATGATCTTGTCGGAAAAGCGTCTCTTCCATCGGTTACCACATGATGAAAAACTCTATCAAACTTCTCCCTTTGACAAAGATCTATGAGAGCCAAGAGATGATCCATATGAGAGTGAACTCCTTCTTTTTGAAGAAGTCCCATAATATGAAGACATCCGTTATTCTCTTTGGCTCTCTTTATGGCCGAAAGAAATTCTTTATTGTTAAAAAATTCTCCGCTGTCAATTGATTTGTTTATTCTAACCAAACTTTGGTCTATTATCCTCCCGGATCCGATTGTGATATGACCAACTTCAGAGTTTCCTTGATAGCCGGGGGGCAACCCAACCGCTTCGGCTGAAGCGTTGATAAGAGTCCAAGGATAATTTTCTCTCAACGCGTCGTCAATCGGTGTGTCAGCTTTCTTTATAGTATTGTCAATCTTGCTCTCCCTATATCCCCAGCCGTCTCTTATAATGAGAATGACTTTTCTTTTTTTTGTAAAACTCATTCTTCTTGAACTCTTAGTTCTTCTTCTATTTTGAGCAGACGATTATACTTGGAGACTCGCTCTCCTCTTGCCGGAGCTCCCGCTTTTATGAAATCGGACCCTATTCCAACCGAAAAATCAGCAATAAAATCATCCGTTGTTTCTCCTGATCGATGAGAAACCATCACTTTCCAGTTGAATCTTCGAGCTATCTTCGCTGCTTCAATTCCCAAACTCACGGTTCCGATCTGATTTAACTTCAATATCATTCCGTTGCAAGCTTTTTTTTCGGCCGCCAACTTAATTCTTTTTGGATTGGTGGCTAGGAGATCATCGCCTATTATCAATACTCTGTCTGAAACTTTATCGGTCAACTCTTTCCAAAGATCCCAATCATCTTCAGCAAAAGGATCTTCTATCGAAACTATCGGGTATCTGTCCAAAATGTTGATGTAGTAATCCAAAAGATCTTTACCCGACAAAGAAGCGAAACCCGTCTCATATTTACCCTCCCTTAAAAATTCTCCGGCGGCCACATCCAATCCGATCGATACTTTTTCGGGTAAAATGTTCAGAGCGTCAACTGGATCTTTTATCGGAGGAGCAAAACCTCCTTCATCGCCGATATTGGTCGCGGAGAGAGAATATTTCGCTTCTATCTTCTTTCTCAAAAGATGATACTCTTCAGAAGCTTGTCGAAGTTGCTCTTTAAAACTCTCCCTGTCCGGAGATATCATAAACTCCTGAAAAGATAGATCGTTTCCAGCATGAGCTCCTCCGTTTATAAGATTAAAAAACGGTCTTGGAATCGATATCTCTCGAGCCGCGAGCCCGGATATGTATCCGTAAAGAGGTATTTCGATTGATTTGGCCGCCGCTCTGCAGACCGCCATGGAAACAGCCAATGTTGCATTGGCTCCAAGTTTAGAGAAATTATCAGTTCCGTCCAACCTGATCAAGAGATCGTCCACCTCTCTCTGATTGACAACTCTTTGTCCGATAAGAGCCGGGGCTATGATCTCATTGACATTGGCGATCGCCTTTAAGACTCCTTTGCCAAAAAACCTATCTTCATTATCTCTTAACTCCAGAGCCTCATAAGTACCGACTGAAGCTCCCGAAGGAACCGATGAAACGACCTCCGCTCTTTCAGTGCTAAGTTTCACCTCAATAGTCGGGTTACTCCTTGAGTCGATTATCTCTCTCGCTTTAATACTTCTTATTCTGTCCATTCAGCTTTTTTAATATAATCATAAGCAGAAAGCGCCGCTTTCGATCCTTCTCCAGCCGCAACAACTATCTGCTTGTGATCAACGTCCGTAACGTCTCCTGCGGCAAAAAGTCCCGGTGTCTTGGTTGAACAATCTTTGTGATTGATGACAATCTCCCCATTCTCATTGTAATCCGCAAGATCGTTAATAAAGTCCGTCACCGGGTTTGACCCGATCTCAACAAAAACTCCCTCCACTTCAAGTCTCTTGTTCTCTTTGGTCTTTAAATCTCTGTAAGTTATTGCGTTAACAAAATTATCTCCTTCTATCTTTAAAACCATCGCTTCCGTTAAAATCTTGATGTTGTCTTGTTTGGCGGCTCTCTCTTGAAGAATCTCATCCGCCAATACTTTAGGGATCATCTCAAGCAGATAAATCTTGGGAGAGTTTCTTTCCGCCATCTCTATGGCAGTTTCAAATCCAGAATTACCACCGCCGATTACCGCAACGCTCTTTCCTGTAAAAAGAGGAGCGTCGCAAGTGGCGCAATATGAAACTCCTTTGCCAATATATTGTTCAATCCCTTCGGCTTTTAAGGGTCTTGGGTTTCTGCCAGAAGCTATTATAACCGATTTTGCCTTCAATAGATCGTTATTAGTTTTTACCTCAAATCCTAAATCACTCTTTGTTATCTCTATCACCGCATCTCCTTCCTTTATCTCTATCTCAAAAGATCTAAGATGATCTTTGAAAAGAGTGACCAAATCCGGCCCCATTACCTCAATGGCACCGGGCCAATTCTCAATTACTCCAGCTCTTCCTGTTTGACCCGTGAAATTTCTAGTGATAAGGATCGTTTTAAGATTCTTTCGAGCAGCATAAATCCCGGCGGTTATTCCTGCAGGACCTCCTCCGACTATTATTAAATCGTACATATCTTTGCTATGCGGCAAGCCAACCGCCATCAACGTTAATTAATGACCCAGTCATATAAGATGATGCATCCGACGCTAAGAAAAGAACCACCGAAGAGATCTCCTCGGGTCTGCCCTTTCTCTTTATTAAGAGTCTCGAATAAACCCCTTTACTCGCCTCTTCACTTGAATTATCTGATCCGGTTATATCGGTATCAATCATTCCCGGAGCAATGGCGTTAACTCTAATATTGTATTGTGCAAGATCCACGGCCAATGCTTTGGTCATTCCCGAGATTCCGCCTTTGCTTGAAGTATAATGAACCAAGTTCGGAAATCCAATACCGAGTTGACCCATGGATATGGATCCAATATTTATTATAGCCCCCGATTTTTTTTGGGCCATTACCTTGGCCGCTGCCTGTGCACAGAGAAAATAACCTTTTAAGTTTATGTCTATCACTCTGTCCCAATCAGCCTCACTCATCGAGAGGAAGTCTCTGAATTCAGCAATCCCCGCATTATTAACTAATATATCCACTCCGCCAAAAGCACCCAATGTTTTTTCAACCAACTCCGTTACTTGATCTTTTGAAGAAACATCGCACTTTACCTCAATCGCCTCTCCTCCATTATTTTTAATCTCATCCACCACACTACTTGAATCGGATATATCAGAAACAACCACTTTTGCTCCGGCTTTTGCCAAAAATATGGCATGAGTTCTTCCCATCCCTCGAGCTGCTCCGGTTACTATCGCAACCTTATCGTCTAATCTAAATAGATTGTTCATTTTCTTTAAAGTTATTTTTAATTACATTTGGTATAAAGCCTATAAGATCAAGAGCTGTTAAAGATTCGCCGAATTTTTGAGCAGCCAATCGCCCGGCCACCACATTGATGTAGGCTGCGGCCGATGCGGCTTTGACGGCAGGGGTCTTTCTCGAAGCTATCGCTCCGACGATGCCAGCCAACGTATCACCGCATCCTCCAACGGTAAGATATGGAGACCCTATCTCATTTATTGCAACTTCCGATCCGTCAGAAATTATATCAACGCTTCCTTTAAGAAGAATTGTTGCACCTAAATCTCGAGCTTCTTCTTTAACTGTCTCTATCTTTTCCTCCAAAGGCAACTCATAAATATCCTTACCGGTAAGCCGATAGAATTCATTGTAATGAGGTGTTATGATACATTCTTTCCCTTCTAAAACTTTGGGATCCGATTTTATCGCCGTTATTGCATCGGCATCAATGATCGTTGTAACTGAAATTTTTGAAAGATATTCAAGAACCGTGTCTTGAGTCTCTTTTGACAATCCGATTCCGCCTCCCAAAACCACTGCAATATTATCACGTGCGGCAACTTTGGCCGCTTCTGTCATAGAGACAAGGATCGGAATATCTTTTTGAGTCAGGTAATTCCCTTTAAGTGGATAAGCCGCCATGTCAGGCGTGAAAGAAGCGATGATATCAGCCGCTCTCTTGGGAGCTATAATCCTTACCATATCAGCTCCCGATCTGAAGGCGGCCATTGCAGACAATGCCGGAGATCCCGAATAGAAGTCGGAACCACCGATTATTATGACCATTCCAAAATCATACTTTCTACTCTCAATGTCCCGCTCTTTGTAAACTTCGGATAATATGGAAGCGTCGATCGTCTTCATAAAATATCTTTTAAATATTTCTTAAGTAACGGTCCAAATTCCGGATGTTTCAGCGAGAGAAAGAGATGTGACTTCAGCCAATTGGCTTTGTTTCCGCACTCAAGCCAATCACCTTCAAACTCATAACCATAAACCGTCTTTCCATCGGATATCATTCTTTCAAAAGCATCCGCCAAAATCATCTCCTTACCCTTACTCGGCCTGCCTCCTTTCTTGAGATAATCAAAAACCTGCGAAGTGATGAGGTATTTTCCAACGATAGCAAAATCTGAAGGAGCATCTTCTAAAGAAGGCTTCTCTATAATCTTTTTAATCTTGTAAAATCTGTTGGCAATCTTCTCGACTTCAAGAATTCCGTAAGACGGTATCATCTCTTTGGGAACTCTTCTTATTGCGATAACTGGTTTTTGACACGTTTTATAGACATCGGCCAATTGTGCCAAACAAGGCTTTTTTGAATAAGCGACATCGTCTCCAAAGAGAATTCCACAAGGTTCTCCCGCCACCTCTTTTTCCGCTTGAAGAATGGCGTGTCCATCCCCCAATGGATTCTTTTGAATGACATAAGAGAACTTTATACCTTCAAATCTTTTTTTGAAATCATCAAGTTCTTTGATCAGTGATGTTCTATTCCTCTCTTTTAAAATTTCATTGACTTTTAGTGATTCACCGAAATAATCAACGATCATCTTCTTTTCCGGAGAGATAACAAATATTATCTCTTCGGCTCCCGAATCTACCGCTTCTTCAACAATATATTGAATCACCGGAAGGTCCGCCAAAGGCCAAAACTCTTTAGGTAATTCCTTAGACAAAGGCAGGAACCTCGTTCCAAGCCCCGCTATTGGCAATACAACTTTTTTTATCATCTTAATTGTTATTTATACTTCTTCTGAGGAAGGCGGGTGTTTCCCATTTGTCTTCATTCTCCATTATCTCTTTTTCAACCTCCTCAATAGCTTTCTTAACTTCAAGTGCGTTTCTTCTGATCTTAATATCGACTTTTTCCTGTTGCTTCTCTTTCTTCATCGGTTTGACTCTTTTTTTCACAATCCTTTCCGTTTTTTTAACGGGTGGCTTGATCGTCTCCTTCTCTTTTATTGTTTTCTTTTCTTTGGGAAAAAGTTCTTCGGACTGACAACCGACGGCCAACAGAGTGATTCTTATCTTGTTACCGATCTTTGCGTCTTGAGATATGCCAAATATTATCTTAGAATTCTTACCGGCCAAATTGGTGATCCCTTCCGATATAAAAGAGACGTCTTTGAGCCCGAGATTACCGCTCCCCGTTATATTGGAGAGAACACTATTGGCTCCCTCTATTCCATAAGAGTAAAAAAGACTGTGAGTTACTTTTTTTATCGCGTCGTCTATCTCTTTAGTTGCATCAAACTCCGCCGTATTAAGATAAGCAAGCCTGCCTCTTCCGTCAAGAATGGTCTTAAGGTCGGCAAAATCAATGTTGATCAATCCGGATCCGTATATCGTCTCTATTAAACCTTCCAAACTTTTTGATAAATTTCTGTTAATAATGGAAAGCGCCTCTTTAAGAGGAGTTTTCTTATCTATCACTTTAAATATGTTCTCGTTTGGAAGAACTGAAATTGCGTTAAGATTGTTTTTAGCCTCGGCGAGAGCCTCCAGTGCTATTTCATTTTTTTTAACTCCTTCAAATTTGAAAGGCAGAGTAAATATCCCGTAAGCTATCACTCCCATCTCTTTTGCAATCTTGGCAAAAACTGGAACTGCTCCCGCACCGGTTCCACCTCCGAGACAAGAAACAAATATGCACATATCTTGCCCTTCCATCAGTTTTTTTATCTTCTCTTTTTCAATATTAGCGGCCTCTCTTCCCAGCTCACTGTTCATTCCGGTTCCAAAACCACCGGTCACTTTCTCACCAAATTGAAAAGGCCTGACTTTACCTCTAATCTCTTTAAGGGCTCTCTTATCGGTATTGGCTGCCACAAAACTAACTCTTTTGATATTGGTTGAGATCTCTTTAACTATTGAGCAACCCCCACCACCGATCCCAATTATCCTAATCTTAGTGTTTGAGGTTGATCTATCGAGAGGTGAAAAATTAGAATTCAATTCTTTTTCTTTTTGCTTGACCGAGCTCTTTTTACTTCTTTTTTTGGTGGGCATATTTTTTTCTTAATCGATTTATTCCTTTATTTTATAACAAGACATTGTTAAATGCAAACCGACCGATAATTCACATTATATAAAAAAAGCCTTGAAATTAATCAAGGCTTGGCGCAAGACGAACGTCTTTTAAGATCAAGGATGCCGATTGATGGAACGAAAGCTTTCAACTCTTTTTACGCCTTACTAAAAAAGCGCCGGCGCAGAGTCTATCTACTATCTGCCAGCCATCTTTTTCAAGAGTTTCAAACTTTACTTCCTTCATCCAAACGATACCTCCTTTCATTTTAGTCAAAGAACAGATAAGACGAATCTTTAAGCCTGGCTCCGATTAAGATATTGACTCGACTGGCTCAAAAGTCAATCTTGTTTAAAATACTTTCTGTTCTTTATCTTGTCGGGAAGAAGATTGTCTTTGGTATAAGGATCATAGCCTTCGCCATAACCTGCTTCTCGAGAAGCTCTTCCTATAGGATTCAATATCTGCGGGGGAATCGGAAGATCCCCATACCTTTTAATGTCAGAGATTGCTTCTTTATAGGCGACATAAGAACTTCTGTCTTTCTTGCAAAGAGAAAGATAAACTGCTCCGTGAGCTAGATTAATCGACGCCTCGGGAAGCCCGACGCTTTCAACGGCTCTAAAAACTTCATTGGCTACCACTAAAGCAGTGGGTTGAGCCATGCCGATGTCTTCGGATGCAAAGACTATCATACGTCGTGCAATCAGTTTCGGATCTTCTCCCGATTCTATCATCCTCGCCAAATAATGAAGAGCCGCATCCGGCTGACTTGCTCTCATGCTCTTAATAAACGCCGATATTGTATTGTAATAGCCCTCTTTTCTTTTACCGTAAGCCATTGAGCCCGCTTGCATCGCTTCCGTTAGCGTGCTGATAGAGATTTTATTGTAGAGTTGATAAGCGTTCTCAATCAAACCAAGAGCCCGGCGAGCATCTCCTTTCGAGGCCTCTGCGAGCCATTCTTTCACATCTTCTTCAACTTCAATCTCCAAGCGATCAATTATCTTTATCAATTCTTCTTCAGATAATGGTTTCAGTAAAAATATTAAACAACGTGAAAGAAGAGCCGGTATAACTTCAAATGAGGGATTCTCCGTAGTTGACCCCACCAAGAATATCTCACCGGATTCTATGAAGGGCAATAAAAAGTCTTGTTGAGCTTTGTTAAATCGATGGATTTCATCCAAAAAGAGAATCTTTGGATCACCCTTAGAATCCTCTCTTATTATCTCTTGGACCTCTTTCTTACCCGCGGAAACGGCGGATAGCTCATACACCAAAGCATCAGAGTTTTTTAAATATATTTTTGCTAATGTTGTCTTTCCCGATCCGGGAGGTCCCCAAAGAATAAATGATGTCGCTCTCCCCTTCTCTATAATCAGCCTCAATGGTTTTCCCTCTCCGACTAAGTGTTCTTGTCCTACAAAGTCATTGAGATCTTCCGGCCTTATTTTAAAAGCAAGTGGTTTCATCTTTTTAAAGATTAAATGTCTTCTACTAAATAATTTCCTTTTGTTTGAGCGTAGAGGGTTTGTACTTCATAGGCTGTTAGGGCTCTCGAATAGATGCGGACATCGTCGAGTTTTCCATCAAATGTATAGGATCCTCCGGGATTGTAGTTCCCGATTATGTATAACTTCGATCCGGTACCCATCGCCTCGGACCATTGGGCCCCCAATTCTCCGTCGAGATAAGCCTTGGCATTTGTTCCATCAGTTGAAAGAATCAAATGATGCCAGTTTCCGTCATGAGTATCTCCACCGAAGTTATTCGCGCTACTGCTGCTTCCGTTGGTATCACAACGAACCTGACCGCTTATATAACTGTAACAAAAAAGAGCTCCTTGACCTCCAAAAACCATCTGCGACCCCGACGCAAAAGTCGAGTTATACCATATCGATATCGTCGCTCCGACCCCCGGACTAAAATCATAAGAGCCAAGACTTATATGATAACTCCCTCCTCTTACATCTATTCCCGATCCTCCGGCAACCGGACTATCCGATGTACATTTAGCCCCGTTATTGGATCCGACCGGACCTCCTGCATAATTCTTTATTGAGGCAGGAGCAAGACCTCCTTCAGATACACCTTGACAATCTTCATTAAAGTTCCACCAACCAATCAGGTCCGATCCCATCAGATTATGTACCTGAGACTGAAAAGCTAATATGTTGGATATACGAGCTCCCTCTCTGGCTCCTGTCAGATTGGAGAA
>Ga0265293_10006463_pt1 | contig 18741 bp, 12 predicted proteins | sample Munlanlewell138R_FD_192505 | JGI IMG/M metagenome (GOLD analysis project Ga0265293, IMG submission 192505) | Leachate microbial communities from a municipal landfill in Southern Ontario, Canada - Leachate well 138R | ecosystem: Engineered > Solid waste > Landfill > Unclassified | place: Canada... | reverse complement strand
TGAGAAGGAGATACCTCTAAAAGCTCCCAATTGGGCGAGGTTCTCGACTTTGAGCAACTCCTTCCCTTTTGTCGGAGTATGGTCTGGGTAGAGTTGGTCAATTGAGCGTCCGATCATCATCTTGATAATCTGATCAGAGGTGCTCTCGGCTATCTTGCCCTCACCAATATATTGTCCGTCACGATAAACGGTGTAATAGTCACAGATCTGAAAAATCTCATCAAACTTATGAGAGATGAATAAAATAGCTTTGCCGCTCGCTTTCAGCGATCGTACGATGCGAAAGAGGTCTTCGACCTCACGCTCAGTGAGCGCGCTAGTTGGCTCGTCCATGATGACGAGTTTTGAATCAATGGAGAGAGCCTTGGTAATCTCAACCATGTGACGCTTTGCCACACTGAGGTTTTTTACCAAGGTATCTGGGTCAATATCGAGTTGCATTCGACCCAACAATGCTTGGGTCTCTTTGCGCATTGCCTTCCAATCCAATCTCTTTGTCTTGGGGTGGCGTAGGTGGTGACCCATGTAGATGTTCTCAGTAACACTGAGCTCGGGAAACATCGAAGCTTCCTGATGAATGGCGACAATGCCAGCGGCCTGGGAGTCCAGGGCACTCTTAAAGGTTACCTCTTGGCCGTCGATGAGGACAGTACCGCTCGTCGGAGTATAGACTCCAGTAAGTACTTTTACCAACGTTGACTTGCCCGCACCATTCTCACCGATCAGGGCATGGACTTCACCAGGGCGCAACGAAAGTTGCACACCGTCCAGTGCCTTGATGCCAGGGAAAATCTTGGTCAGATTACGGACTTCAACCAATGTTTGGTTCTGCATTATCGCTCCTTGTCAGACACATGAGGCCCCTGTACAAGACAGGAGCCCCTGTTGTGTGGCAATTAGAACATTGCCGCGTACTGTTCGATGTTGTCCTTGTTGAAGACGAACGGAGTGCTCATGACGATCATGCCGTTGGCTTCGACGGTGACCGATCCCATGCGTCCTGCGGGGAAGACGTTACCAACGTCGCCCTTGACCGAACCGTCGATCAGCGCATTGAGGATGTAGGTCGAGGTGTAACCCAGATCGATGGGATTCCACAGAGCCATCTGGCGGCAGGTGCCGTCAAGGATGTATCCCTTCATCTCGCTGGGAAGACCGAGGCCAGTGACTTCAACGATACCGGTCTTGCCAGCATCCTTGACTGCCTGTGCAGTTGCCAAGAGTCCAACGGTGGTCGGGCAGATGATTGCCTTCAGGTTGGGGTACTTCTGCATCAGAGCATTGGCTTCACGGTAGCTCTTGTCCGGCAAGTCGTCGCCATAAACAACCTCGACGAGGTTCATGTTGGCGTACTTGGCGTCCTTGATCTCTTCCTTCATCCAGTTGATCCAGGAGTTCTGGTTGGTTGCCTGGGCACTGGCGGAGAGGACAGCAACGTCACCTCTGTGGCCGGTAAGTTCGGCGGCAAGCTGGATCTGCTGGCGACCGATGAGCTCCTCATTGGAGGGGACCAGGTCGACAATCCGTCCACCGACGTTGATACCGGAGTCAAAGCTGATGACCTTGATGCCTGCGGCCATGGCCTTCTTGGCGACTGGGATCAGAGCATCGGCATCGTTGGCGCTGATGGCGATACCATCGACACGCTGGGCGATGAGGGTCTCAATGATCTCAATCTGGCCTTCAGCAGTCGGCTGGGAGGGGCCCATGTATTCGGTTTTCATTCCACCGATTTCCTTGGCCGCTTCCTGGCTACCACTGAACACCGCATCGAAGAACCCGTTGCCCATGTTTTTGACCAAGATGACAATCTCTTTCTCAGTCTTTGCTGCTTCCTTGGTTCCAGCGGCAAAAGCACCGCTAAGGACCAAGCTCGCAATGAGGACAAACAATAGTGTTTTCTTCATACAATACACTCCTTTTTGGATTTTTATCGGTATATATGGTCTCTCACTCTAAAGAGCCATACATCCTTCCAGTTATAAGTCTGACACCTTTTTGAGATTGTGCAATAACAGTATCACTAAATTTTAGCACTATTTTGTCAGAGAGTTCGGAAAGGAGGAGTAGAGAACAGTCCATCGCATGGCCTGTATATACAGACTGCACTAAATGTCCTCCCTTATTTCCAATGCACACATCCAGGCCTCAGATTTTTTCCAAACGCTTCCCCACTGCTCTCTTGACTGTGGGGAACGCTTTTCATTATCTAATACTACGTATTCCAACCACTATTTGATGATCAAGTAATCGACGAGGTTCAATCGCTCTGCTCCGGTGGCAGTGATCAAGTACCCATCCTCAACCCTGAAGCCGCCCCACGGGGTCTCGAAGACCGGAACGTCGATTGAGACAACCATCCGCTCAGCGAAGACACTGTCCTGGGTTGGCCCAAAGAACGGTGGCTCAAACTCCATGACACCGATGCTATGCATGCCAGAGTGCTGATAGTACTTCTCCAAGCCCTCTTCATTCATGATCTGTCGGGTGATGTCTTCAACAACACGCCCTTCAATACCGGGCTTGAGGGCAGCGTAGCCTGCCTTGTGGGCTCGCTCGGCTGCCAAGAGCGCTGTCAGCGCCTCCTTGTTCGGCTCTCCAATGAAGATTGGACGGGCGATGGCACCGTGGTAGCCTTCATAGCGTGGAGCGACGGTGAGGTGGACAAACTCGCCCTCCTTCATCTGTCGCATCGAGGTTCGGGTAATAACATCACGAGCATTCTCACCAGAGCCTACCATCGTATCCACTCCGGTCCCCTCAGCTCCTGCCATGCGAATGGTGTATTCAACCAATGCTGCTACCTCACGTTCAAATGCACCGTCTTTGATTGCGTCAATTGCGACCTCGATACCGCGCTGGGCGATTGAGTATGCGTGACGGATCACAGCAAGTTCAGCATCGCTTTTAATGGCGCGCAGCATACACACGTCATACTCTACATCCACCCACTCAGCGCCAGGGAACGCCTCTTGGAACTGTAGATACGCATATGCGCCCATCAAACTTGCCCCAGCAATACCTATTCGTTTGATCTTTTTCAGATCGATCAAATCAGAGACAACTTCGCTGACCTTTTGGAACTTGGCATGCATGAAGTCCACATAGGGGTGGGTGAACTCTTCAATAACCCTGACATCTGAGACGCTGCCTACAAGCTTTGCGTACCCCTCGCTCTCGGGCCCACTTACCAAAATGGGGTCCTTGCCTTTTGCAATCAACACTCCAGCGACTTCAAAGTGTACGGGGAAGTTTGCGAACCATCTCGCATGGGCAGGACCGAATGTTGCTCGGTCATCAGCATACGCAAAGAACAGATCAAGGCCCTTTTTGTCCATCAGGTCATGGACCTTACTCCATCGCTCTCGATATTCACCAGCCGGAATTGTCGGTAAATTTCTTCTCATCCTGTCTCCTCCTTGTACAGACTCGTATATATTCAGAGCTTCATCTTCTTCGAAGCCCCATCTCTTTACACTTTTATTGGGCAAATCCTGCCATCAAAACAGTACTGCAAGACAAGTGCCCCCTAAGATCTCTCCTTTTATAAGATCTCCACCTACCAATTATACTATGGTTTAAGAGACCCTTTTCGAATAATGAACATCACCGTTGTTCTCTGTATTAAAACGGGGATCCAAGCACTGCTCGAACCCCCGTCCTATACCCTTAGGAATCAGATGAAGCGACCTTCGAACGGTAACGCTCCACCTCCCAACTACGGATGAACTGAATCATCTCGTCGGTCATAAACTTCGGTCCACCGAAATTTTCGCTGTAGACGGCGATTGCCATCGTGTCGAAAAATAGCGGTATCGGCTTCTCCCCGACCGAGAAGATGCCAAGATTCTGCACACAAATGATCTTCGCTCCTTCACCGTGTTCATTGACAAAAGCTCGGTACTCGAGGACCGGATCTCTCCCCTCCTCAACCCACAGCGGCCTAAAGCCAGCGTAGACGATGTGATCAGGGGTAAAGGAACTGGATACCGGCTCAAACGAATGGTAATCGGTGAGAAACCGCTGTGCCTCTGCGTTAGCGGCAAAGAGTACCTCTGCCCCCACCTCTGCTTCCAAAGCCTCCTTGATGGCACCGGCGCGCTTCTCATCGAAGGCAATGGGGCTAAAGTCCGGCTCTCGTGCCACCGAAGATTCGATGCGCTCCATCACCATCCGATAGATCTCTTCAATGCCTTCAATCGACTCTGCCCCTACAAAAATCCCATGGTTCTCCAAGAAGATCAGCGAGGCATCGCTGCCAGTGCGCTCTTTGTGGGTCACCATCCGGTCACGGACCACCTTGGCGAGGATAAACCCCGGTTTGACCAACTCAACCCAGAGCGCTGAGGGAAAGAGACGGCTGGTCGTCTGAGCTCCCTGTTGGGAGCAGGTAATTCCATTGACCAACGCCGGATGCAAGTGCACCACATAGTCGAAGGGTAGAATGGCATGCAGAAGTGCCTCAACCGATGGCCGGGCACTCTCACCTTCCAAACGGCATGCCATCATATCAGCAAGAACTTCTGTTTCTCGCTGATCGTCATCAGCGCTGTACTGCTTCTGCCAGATCTGATCAAGCTTTGCCAGGTCCATCCGGACAAACCCCTGCTCATCAATAGCACCCAATGCATGTCCGCTGGCCTTCACAAAGAGGGTGTTCCCCTCTTTGCGGGAGGTATTGCCTCCACCGAGCAACACATACGCGGGGTCAGAGCCATATCGACGTGAAATCTCTATCAAAGGATTGAGGTTCATGAGCGCCCCGTGAGCACCTGCTCCTCATATTCACTGACGACGTCGATCAACTCACTCTCCAGGGCACTGTCAGTTCGACGACAGAATTCATCCCAGACCTGTCCGAAGGGCATGACGTGCTGCATTTCAGCGAGTGCCATCGCAGCCCATCCGTTGCCAGACTCCTCGTACTCCATCAATAGGTCCATTGGCTGAAGCAGTGCGTAGAGCAACGCCTTACGCAATGAACGGATTCCGGTCACCCAAGCGCCAACTCGGTTGATTGAGGCATCAAAGAAATCCAACCCTATATGCACACCATCGAGCTTGCCGCTTCGGACAATCTCTTCGGCAACCATCTTCACCTTATCGCTGAAGAGCACCACATGGTCACTGTCCCAATGCATCGGACGGCTGACGTGGAGGAGCACCTCATCATCGAAGAGCAGGATGGTGCTCAGCTTATCTGAAACATCCTCTTCGGTGTGGAAGTGTCCCATATCGATACAGAGCATAATGCCGTTGCGTGCTGCATAGTTCATGTAGAACTCATGAGAGCCAACAACAAACGCCTCGCTGCCGATACCAAAGAGCTTGGTCTCCAACGCATCGCGCATCTGATCGGCTGGATATTCGGTCTCAAAGATTTCATCAAGGCTCTCTTTGAGAATGGCCCTGAAGCCATATTTATCCACCGTATAATTCTTCGTTCCGTCGGGAATCCATGTATTGAGGATACAAGGAGAACCCTGCTCTTTTCCGATCCACGCGGCGATGCGCCTGCAGCGCTTGCCGTGTTCAATCCAAAAGCGACGGATCCGTTCATCCTTGCTCGCCAAGGTAAATCCATCATCGGCGAGCGGATGGCTGAAGAAGGTTCCATTGAAATCAATGTAAATCCCCATCTTCTTCGCCCAGTCAACCCAACCTTGGAAGTGGCTCTCCTCAATGGCGTCACGATCGACGAATTGAGAGCCAAACTCACCATACGAAGCGTGAAGGCTCAGCCTGTGCTGCCCTCCGACCAATGATAAGACCTTCTCTAGATCTTGACGCAACTCATCGACAGTGCGTGCCTTGCCCGGGTAGTTACCGGTTACTTGGATGCCTCCGCCTTCCAGCGTGGCGTCAGGACGCTCAAAGCCTCCTACGTCATCACCCTGCCAGCAATGTATTGAGATTGCCAACTCCTCCAGCTGCGTGAGCACTGCTTCGGTGTCCACACCGTACTGTGCATATCGTTCTCGTGCCATTTCATAGGATGTCATCGCGTACCTCCCCTACTATTGCATAGCGTCAACTACAGTGTGCCATGAATCAAGATTATTACCTTGACAGAATCATCGATTTTTAGCACGATTTTGCCATGAGTAGTTATTTGTTACGCGGAGAGATGTTCTTTCACAAGCCCCAGTTACCGCTGAAGGTCTTGCACCGTGACCCGGAGATTCCTTTCACCCTCCATCAACATGACTTTTATGAGTTGGTGGTCGTAGTCGCTGGCAGTGGCGCCCACCTACAAAAAGGTGGCGGTAAGCCGATCAGTGGGGGTAATGTCTTCTTGGTCCGTCCCGGAGTTTTCCATGGGTATGGACAAATTGATGACCTGGAACTTTACAATGTGCTCATCGGAGAAAAGGCTTTACGGCCACATATCCGGGAGCTCAGTGAAATTTCGGGCTTTGATGAACTCTTTCTGCATGAGGAAGAAGAAATTCCCATCGCCAAGCTGAACAGTCACCAACTCGCTGAACTCATGGTCTTGGTCAATGCAATACGCCTGGAGAGCGAACGCATGGATATCTCCTATGGGGCTAGTACCATGGCGTATGCAAAACTGTTGCAGTTGATCATCACCGTCTGCCGCTTTCACAGCGCCCATCGGCGTTCCAACGTCGTCACTGACGGACGACTGGAGTCAGTGATAACCTATATGGAACAACACTTGGACCGCAGCATCAGCCTAAAGGAGCTTGCCTCCTACTCTGCAATGAGTATCTCGACTCTGAATCGACAGTTCAAACTGGCTACCGGGTGGTCTCCGATCGACTATCATATCCATCGACGGATTTTGTATGCAGCCCGGCTCCTATTGACCACTGACCTGTCTATGGAGTTGGTCAGTGACCGTACCGGCTTCTCCGATGCAAACTACTTTGCCCGGCAATTTCGCACACACATGCAGATGAGCCCCCGTCAGTACAAACAGCTGTGGACTACTCCGAACCCTTGATCAGACGACCACGCCCTTCTTGAGAATGATATTGGCATAGAGGGACGTCTCACCGGTAGCAATGATAGCATAGGCCTTTTTGCTACGCTCATAGAAGGCAAATCGCTCGATTTGTTCAAAGCCTACAAAGCCGGGATCACCTGCACGGGCGATTTTCTCGTATGCAGCCCAGATTGGCGTCTCTACAGTATCGCCGGCTACCTTCTCCATTAAAAACGCATTAGGGGCATAGGTATCCAGGGGAAAGAGTTGTAACAGGGCTTCTAGGATTGCTTCGATGCCATGGCCATCGAGGCGGATAACCCGGTCATTCATACTGGCGGCAGGAAAATTGCCATCACCGATGACGATTTCATCACCGTGGCCCATCTCCATGAGAATCTTCAAGAGCTCAGGGCTCAGAATAGAAGGAATCTGTTTGAGCATGGCGTACTCCTATCTTTTCGATTGCAATGTGGTAAACCGTATGCAATACTGAAAGTAACTGTAAACGATTACATTGAATATCATATACCAAGGGGGACGATATGGCAATGAAGAATGTAGGACCTGAAAAGCGCTACGCATCGGATCTTCCGAAGATCGGCATTCGCCCGACTATTGATGGGCGACAAAGAGGCGTACGTGAATCACTTGAAGAGCAAACAATGAATATGGCTAAGGCCGCAGCAAAATTGATCAGTGACAACGTATTCCATGGAACTGGGGAACGAGTGGAGTGTGTCATCGCCGATACCACAATCGGTGGTGTTCGTCAGAGCGCTGATTGTGCTGAAAAATTTGCAAAGGAAGGAGTTGCCGTAACACTGACGGTCACTCCTTGCTGGTGTTATGGCACCGAGACCTTTGACATGGACCCGATGACCGTCAAAGCTGTCTGGGGTTTCAATGGCACCGAGCGCCCAGGGGCTGTCTATCTGGCAGCGGTCCTCGCCGCCCACACCCAAAAAGGCCTCCCCGCCTTTGGTATCTACGGGCGCGACGTCCAAGACTCCGATGATACTTCAATTCCTGAAGATGTAGCCGAAAAGATCCTCCGCTTTGCCCGTGCAGGCATCGCCGTGGCAACGATGCGTGGCAAGAGCTACCTCTCCATCGGTGGCATGAGCATGGGTATCGCAGGCTCGGTGGTTGACCAGGACCTTCTACAGGATTACCTAGGTATGCGCACCGAAGTTGTTGATATGAGTGAGATCGAGCGTCGCGTTGCCGAAGAGATTTACGACCCAGAAGAGTATAAGCGAGCCATCGCATGGGTACGGGAGAACTGCATCCAAGCCGAAGACACCGTCAACCCGCCTGAGCTACAGCGCAGTGAGGAACAATTGAAGAAGGATTGGGAGTTCTGTACCAAGATGACGATGATCGGGCGTGACCTGATGGTCGGCAACAAGAACTTGGAGAAGATCGGCCATAAGGAAGAGTCGTTGGGCCACAATGCGATCCTCGCCGGCTTCCAAGGGCAGCGACAGTGGACCGACCACTGGCCAAACGGTGACTTCATGGAGACGATGCTCACCACCAGCTTTGACTGGAACGGAATCCGTGAGCCTTACTTGATGGCAACAGAGAATGATCACCTCAACGGTATCAGCATGCTCTTTGCCAAGCTGCTCACCAACCGAGCCTCGATCTTCAGTGATGTTCGCACCTACTGGAGCCCAGCTTCAGTCGAAAGGGTCACCGGATGGAAGCCCACTGGCCTTGCCGAAGATGGGTTCATCCACCTGATCAACAGTGGTGCTACCACCCTCGATGCCGCCGGCCAGATGAAGGGCAAGGACGGTGAGAGTGAGATGAAGCGCTACTGGGAGATCACCGAAGAGGATGTGAAAAAGACTCTGGAGAATACCCGCTTCAGCGTAGCCAACGGTGGCTACTTCCGCGGTGGTGGCTTCAGCTCAACCTTCCTCAGTGAAGGCGGCATGCCGTTGACGATGATCCGCGTCAATGTCGTCAAGGGAGTGGGACCGGTAGTCCAACTCGCCGAAGGCTGGACATGCGATGTGCCTGAGGAAGTCTTTGACATCATCAACAAGAGAACCGACCAGACCTGGCCGACAACGTGGTTTGTCCCACGTACCGATGGCAAGGATGGCCCGTTCAAGGATGTATACTCAGTGATGGCAAACTGGGGAGCGAACCATGGAGCGTTGGGATATGGACACTTCGGAGCCGATGTAATCACCCTCTGTGCCATGCTGCGCATCCCGGTGAACATGCACAACGTTGCCGATGATGACATCTTCCGCCCCAGCGCATGGTCGATGCTTGGTATGGACCGCGAAGGATCAGACTTCCGCGCCTGCGCCAACTTTGGACCGCTGTACGGCAAGTATTAAGTCACCTATATAGATAAGTGGACAGGGCCTTTTGATGGGCCCTGTCTCTTTTTGCCTTACCCTTAAAGCGCGAGGATCCGCTGCCAAATCCCTGCGTTGGTGGGGATACCTTTGGCAAGGTTTTCGGCTCGGATTTCATTGCGCCGCTGCCCTGGCCATCTCACCGGTTTATCCTCCTCAAGGGGCGTGCTGGCATTGATGTCTGCAAGCGAAGCATCGATACGTGCCAGAATTTGCTCACGGTCCTCAAATGAGGCGAGGTCGATGGCTATGAAGACTTGGCTCGGAGAACGCTCTCCTCCTTCACCATGGATCTCCAAGGTCGTCCGTCCCCCGGAGAGGGCGGCTACCACCAGGTCTAGGGCCAAAGCTAGGCTTGTACCTTTCCAGAATCCGATCGGTAAAGGGCGCTTACTGTCCATGATAGCTTGGGCATCGGAGGTGAGGTTTCCGTCCCTATCCCACCCTCCGACCACCGGCAGACTTTGTTGTTCGCGGGCGTGGGACTCGAGCTTTCCGTAGCTGAACAGTGACATTGCCATATCAACCAACAGAGGATCCTCACTGCTGGGTACGGCAATGACCAAGGGGTTGTTCCCTACCTTGGGCTCCACACCACCCCAAGCTGGCATCAGGGGCATAGTGTTGGTCCAAAGAATTCCGATACACCCCGCCTCAGCTGCCATCAGGCCATAGGTGCCCGGTCGCATCCAGTGGTTGGTATTCTTCAGTGCCACCACACCAATGGTCCGCTCTTTTGCAAGCTCGATGGCACGGCTCATCGCCCGATGAGCATTGAGGTTGCCCATCCCGCGGTTGCCATCCCACCGCTCCAGCACTCCATAGGAGCTCTCAAGCGTAGGCTTTTGGTGGACATCGATGATTCCTTGATCGATCATCGTCACTAACTGAATGAACCGGTGGGCACCGTGGGTATACACCCCCTCAAGTGAGGTCTCTGCAACAAGCTTTGCACACAGAACGGCATCCTCTTCTCTAACATTGCGGCTTTTGAGCACACGCTCAAAGACCGTCTTCATCTCCTCAAAGGGTACTCTGACCATCTTCTACTCCCAAATTTCGACCCGTGAAGGTTCTCGTAGATAGATGATACAGCCAACGCTTTTTTTCTTATAGAGGCGCGTTGCCGCTTCGGTGTAGATTGAGAGCTGTCCTCGATGCCCATCGACAAATCGCATACTGTCACTCTTGAAGTCAACAACGAGGATGCGCTCAGGTTGATCGATGACTAAGTCCATGACGCCCTCAACGACTAGGTTTCGTTTCCCTTCTTTCACACGATGGAAAAAGGCTACTTCGCTCTGCACCGTATAGGGTGCAACTTCGCTCCGATAGAACTCACTGGCAAAGAAGCGGTCGGCAAGTGCCACTGCATCCTCGGCAAGTTGGTGTACGTCATGGGCACCAATGAGTCGAGTAAGTGGCACAATCAACCCTTCCATCGGTCGTATCTCTCCCTTGATACGATCTTCGATCAAAGCATGGACAAGGGTCCCAAAGGCCATTGCGAGATCATCCGATCCACTGAGGATTGAGTCACTGGCAAGTTCAGGAAGGTGTATACCCTCTTCGGTCGACAGCGATGGGCGCAGCCGGGTTGCCGCAACACGAATCGGCTGTACAGGTGGCAACGCTCGCGCCCCCTCATACCATTGGCTCATCCGTCCTACTCGCTGAAGGAATATTGCGTCTTTTTCCCTGCCAGTCTCATACAGAGAGGATTCCAAAGCAGGTTCAATGCGGACGGTGGTCACAATGCCCTCTTCGTACTGTGGATCGTCAATTGCTATGCCCAATGCACGACAGAGCTGTAAGAGCAGCGTGTCTCCGACCCCATCATCGGTCAACCCTCGGTTTGCCTTGGTAAAGCATCCGCTGAAAACAAGGTGGGTTTCGCTTCGTGTCAGAGCAACGTACAGCAGGCGTTTCAGCTCCGCAACAGAGCGTGCACGCTCTATCTCCCGCTCGCCTAGCTGACCTGCATGACGAATTGTTATCTGCTTGGTCGCACTCTCATAGGCTTGGCGATCGAGGTAGTGAGGCAAGGGGACGTTGGCAAAGGTTGAATAGACATCTCGTTCGCCCTTAGGCTTTGAGCCGGTATCAACGACAATGACAATGGGAAACTCAAGGCCCTTGGATTTGTGGATCGACATGATCTGTACCCCACTCTCCTGCTCCTTGATGACCTCAAGCTCATCGATCTTCTCTGCAGTGCCCAGGTGTTGACGAAGGTAATCGACGAACTGGCTCACACTTCTGCCCATCTCTTGGTGCATTTGGGCAAGACGATGGAGGAAGGTGTAGTGCTCCATATAGACTTGGTACTCGGCTCTACTGACCAGATGCAGGTAGTAACCGCTCTCGTAGAAGATCATCTGTACCAGCTCGCTGAGCGAGCGCGAACCCAACAGTGAGCGTAGTCGCTCATAGAAATCCTTACAACGCATTAGGCGTCGACGTTCTGCTTCCTCCAGTTCTACACTCTCGCTGAATAACTCAGCGTGAGAGAGGCGGACAATTGAATCATCGTTGAGATTACAGAAGGGGCTGCGCAATACCACCAGGTAACTGAGTGTGTCCTCGGGGTAGAGGGCTAGCTGCAGCATCGCATAACAGTCATTGGCCAATGCTTCCAACATCAGAGAGCGGGCAGCTTGAACGCTGTAGGGGATTTTTTTACGCCTTAACGCCTTCTCAAAACTCAACTGGTTGCCAGTGGTACGCATCAAGAGGGCAATGTCTGAAGGCTCGGGGCGACGGGGCCCTTCCTTTGAAGGTATCAGGTAGGAGTCAGTGTACAGCATCTCTTCTACCAGATCAGCAATCGCCAAGGCTTCAGCATCGCTGCTCTTTGCCTCATCCTCCTCAGCTTCGGTGAACGCTTTGATCATAAGTTTTATTGAAGCGTTGATACCCTCACTCGGCAAACGAGTTCCCAACGTGGTGAAATCAGCTTCCCAACTCTGTCCCTCATTGGTCATCACCGTATCAAAAAGATTGTTGAACCACTCGATAAGAGCCGGCTCACTGCGGTAGTTTGTGTTGAGGGTGAACTCTTTGCCTCCAATGGAGCGTAGCTCGTCACCCAAAGCTTTGAAGACCGAGACATCGGCGCCGCGGAAGCGATAGATAGATTGCTTCTCATCACCGACAAAGAAGAGCTTTCCTCGCTCCAGATTTTCAGGCCGGGGAACCCCATCTCCTTGATGTCCCAGATCTTCGGCCAAAAGGTAGAGCAGCTCTTTTTGTAGCTCATTGTTATCCTGAAACTCATCGATCATGATGTAGCGATAGCGCTCTTTATAGCGCTGCCTCAGGGCCTTGTTACGTTTGAGGATGTCCACAGCCAAGGAAGCAACATCACCAAAGGTCAAAGTTCCACTCTCTCGCTTGTACCGTTGAACAGCCGAAAGGTATTGGGCCATGAAGGCGTGTACGTCGGCCAACCGATCTCGGTCGACCAAGAGAGCCAAAAGGGCAGAGAGACGCAGGCGTAATTGGATGTATTGGGGCCACATCTCATTGAGGAAAATCAGGTCATCACGCTTTCCACTGGGTTTTGTTCTATATCCAAACGAAGAGGAGACAACCTGGAGCTCTTCTGCTAAGGAAGAGGTCCCCATAAGGCGCATTAACAGCTCCTTGCTCTCTGCTGCAACCGCTACAACGGTCTTCACGTCATCGGTGAGAGAGGCAAACTTCTGCAGCAGTGCGGTAAGTTCAGACCGAATCAGTTGGGACTGGCGCTCTGCTTCGAGGATGATGGTCTGGAGGGATTCGGCTTGTAGTTCTTGGGGCAGAGGATAAAATCGTGTTGCCAAGGGAACCAACACCTCTTCGACCAGGCGATCGGGAGTATAGATGGTACTGAGAATTTGGGCTCCACGGCTTTGTGGCCACTGATCTAAAAGGGCGTGTGCTGCCCGTATTGCAGCTTGCTTACACCTCTCATCATCGATGGCAAAGTCACCTACTATGCCATAGTGCATTGAATCGGCCTGGACAATCGACGAGCAGAAGCTGTCCAAGGTAGCGATTGAAGCCTCTGAAAAGCTAGCGACCTGCGCTGCGATCTCTGGATCTTCCTTACAGGAGAGTAGCTGGCTATGAATCCTGCTCTGCATCTCCTTTGCCGCTTTGCGGGTAAAGGTAAGGGTGAGGATCTCATCAACTCTGGCTTTACGCTCCAAGACCAGGCGGAGGAAGCGATAGCTGAGGACCATCGTCTTTCCGCTACCCGCCCCTGCGCTGACGACACAGTTATCATCGCAATAGACCACTGACTCTTGGTGTGGGTCAAGACGTACGCTTCCCCTGTTCATGAAAGTTTCAAAGGTCATCATGGGGCTGCATACCTCCTTCGACATAGTGGGCGATAGACGCACTTCTCACACGCTTTCTTGGAGGGAGTGACCTGCAAGGCTCCGGCCTCAACAGCTTCATCAAGAGAGCTTAGCCGTTTTTGGAGGAGATCGGCTGCCAGTTGGGCCGCTTCACTCTCCTCACTCTCCCAAAGAGAGCGGTATCGCCCCTCCTTGATCGAGTAATAAGAGGCATTGGCACAGCTGCCCATCTCCTCTTGGATAAAGTGTTGATAGAGCGGCAGCTGGTAACTCTGTGGTGGGTCGGTGAGTTTTATCATCGGCGCGTCTCCCTTCTTGTAGTCGATGACAGCAAACCTGCCCTCCTCGATCTCGATGATTCGGTCAATCTTGCCATTGAGTAAGAGCCGTTCATCCTCCAAGACCTCAAAGCCTTGCTCAAAGCCCACAGAAAGGGTGTTATCAAAGAGAAGTTCTTCTTGTTCCAGGATTGCCACCATCGCCTGTCGGTGGGCAGCGATGATCCATGCTCGGATCGACGGTGTTGGTCCTCGTTCTCCAAAGACGGCGACCAACACTTGGTCAAAGAGTTCTAACAGTTGTTTCTCATACTCAGAGATTTTTGCTCCCTCAAAGCGCCTGATCTCAGAGAAGAAGCGTTGATAGACCTGATGTTGAAGGGTCCCGATCAGTCGATGGTCGATTCGCTGTGGTTCCCACTCCTTGCTATCTACCCCTAAAAGGTATCGAGCTAAGAATGCATAGGGACAGCGACTGAACAGGTCAATTTTCGTTGCTGAGAGAAAGAGTACGAGCAGGCCTTGGTACTCCCGTTTTAGGTGCTCGATAAACAGAGGTGGCACGGGTTTTCGCGTATAATCGATGGCTCGTATTGCCAGTGAGGTCTGTTCTGCATAGGAGAACCAGGCCCGCTGTGACGCTGTGGGAGGTGGACCTTGGCCTCCCTCATCCCGCCAGAGGGCCAGTTCGGCAAGGTATGGATCACTCTCTTGCATCAAGGGGCCATCGAGCTGGCGAAGGCGGTCTGTCTCAAAGAACTGCGGTGGAGGCAACATCTGCCCCTCATAGCGGCGCAGATGGCAAGAGAGAGTGACCGTAGAACATTGCAGGGAGGCTGCGCGATAGTTGGCTGCTGTAGTCTCTATCTCATGCTTCTCTCCCGCTTCACCGAGAAAGGAGAAGGGGCGGTCAACTACGGCTGAAGATTGTTCATCGAGGCCAATGACAAAGAGGTGGTCAAAGAGCAAAGTGGAGATTTGCGGCCATCCGTAGACTGCGATTCCCTCATCGGCTTGCTGAAAGACATATCGCTTCGCCCTAAGGAGGGTGATGAGCCAACCGAAGAGTTGATGATGGGTTTTTACCCCACCATGCATCAAGGCCCTATCCAACTCTCCGATGGCATCGAGACAGAACGAGTAGACCTGCTCCCCTTCACGCCCCTTCCACTGCTGGGAGAGGAAGTAGGTGTCCTGAAAGTAGTTTAGGCTACTACGCAGCGCTTCGATGTCCGCTGCCTCAACGATACCGATGATGGCGCCCTTTAAAGCTTGGTACCAACTTACCAACTCCCGGTCTTGTAACCGCTCAATGAATTGGTCAGCTCCCCTGACCGAACCCTCAAAGATCGACTGTTCGACTGCCCGGAAGATAAAATCGCGGGCTCTCTGCTCATCCTTCCAAGGAATCGAAGGATCGAGCAACAAACTCTTCAGACTCTCCAAGGTGAAACTCTCATCGTAGACCTCTGAGAGGCGAAGGAGAAAGCTACCGCCAGGGAACAGAAGCGGGCTCTTACCTTCTCTGATGGAAAGCGGTACGTCGTACAGCCGAGCCTCTGCTGTCAAAACAGGAATCAAGGTCTCACTGGCTGCACAGCCGATAGCAATCTGGTGGATTTCTACCCCATCGAGCATCAGAGCCCGTATTTTGCGAAGGGTAGAACGGACCTCTTGTATGTGGTTGGGATAAACATCAAGTAGAGAGAGTTCGACCTCTGGTGTTGGCCACAGCTCAATGTTACTCGGCTCGCCCAGTGTTTGGTGTAGCCCCCCTGCTTGAGCAATAGCATCGCTGTAGAGAATGATGAAGCGTTGTTCTGCGTCCCAATCATTGGGAAGTGATGGCTTCTCATACTGTGGTTCAAAGAGGTTGTGCTCATCGAGAAAACGATGGTAGTGCTGATGTAAAAGCTGTATATCCCCACGCATGCGCTCTTCAAGACTGCCAAACAACTCTTGATCACCAACGATGCCTTCCAGAGCAGGGAGCATTGTTGCGATGGCTCTCTCCAACCGTCTGTTGGCTTCGGGAAAGCGAGGATTGAGAAACTGTGAGAGAGGGGGGCCATCTTCGATTAGTCTGTGAACAAACAGTTGGCGCAGAAGGGTATTAGAGGGGATGAGTTCTTCGCTATGGGCTAAGAAGCGACCGCGAAAGGTATCAAAAGAGATTGCCCGGCTGGCAAGGATTGTTCCGCAGTCACTGTGCAGTGCGTAGTCAATGAGGGCACTACGAGCTGCTGCTTCGGTAGGGAACACACAAATAGCCCCGCTCTCCAATGCACGTTGGACATACTCTCGTTTCGTCATAGTCGTTGCAGTATATCATGTTTGGGGCTACGATGAAGAGCGAATATGAACCGAGTCCAAGCACCTCGTGCACGCCTAGTGATCACTATCTTCTTCTCCCTTTTTTGCTGGCTTCTTGTTGGGCTCAGCTCCCCTGACCCAGGTCCCTCCGTCTTTTCAGCGTATCTTGTAGCGAACCTTCCGTTCTTAGCCCTGGCAATCGCTTTACTCCTATCAGCAAAGTACCTCATAGCCCGTCCGCTTCTCACCTTGGTAACTGATCGACCAACCTTTCAATACGGGCGTTTCGCCTCGGCATTTATTTTGTACAGCATCTGTGCTCTGCTCTTTCTCATTATCGGCGCACTCCGACACCCAGGCACTGTTCGCTATAATCCAGCGCCAACACTTCATCGGCTACTCTTCATTGCTCTTGCCTTGGTCATCACACCGATTCAGACCAGCGGAGAAGAGCTCCTCTTTCGCATCCTCCCAGTACGCCTCTTTTTCCCAGCAAAGCTTCGCCCCAACATCCTCGTCTCATTAGCAAGTGCCTTGCTCTTTACCCTTCCCCACCTCTCCAACCAAGAGGTCGCTCTTTCGGCTAACAAGGCATCAGTATTGGCGTACTATGCGCTCTTTGGATTTGGGGTGACGGCGATCTGCCTGGCTACAGGGGGCTTTGAGGTAGCGCTTGCTGTCCACGCTGCCAACAACCTCCATGTCGCGTTGATCTGTAACTATCATAACTCCAGCCTTCCCTCTATTCCGCTCTTTTATACCGACCGAAGCCCAGGAGGCTGGCTTGAACTCGCACAGCTTTTTATCAGTCTTGGTATCGTGGGTCTTTCACTGTACTGGCAGAATAAAAACGACCCCTCACAATCGCCTCGTCCTACGCAGCAGTCCAATCAAAGGATAGATCAATAATTCATGCATATCCGATCTATGCACAGCATGAATTCAGGCCACCTCGCGGTGGCCTGAAGTACGGACAATTGTTTGGGTTAGAGAACGCGGAAAGCGTCTCTTCCAGCATACTTTGCGGTATCGCCGAGGTAGTCCTCGATGCGAAGCAGCTGGTTGTACTTGGCAAGACGATCGGAGCGGCTCATCGAACCGGTCTTGATCTGTCCCGTCTCAAGGGCAACGACCAGGTCAGCGATGAAGTTGTCCTCGGTCTCACCACTGCGGTGGCTGACAATTGAGGTGTAACCGTTGCGCTTGGCAAGATCGATTGCCTCGAAGGTCTCAGTAAGGGTACCAATCTGGTTGACCTTGATGAGGATCGAGTTAGCGACTCCCTTCTCAAGACCCATCTTCAGGCGCTCACTATTGGTGACAAAGAGGTCGTCTCCAACGAGCTGGACGCGGTCGCCGATTCGATCGGTGAGCATCTTCCAGCCTTCCCAGTCATCCTCATCCATACCATCTTCAATGCTGATGATCGGATAGCGGTTGCACCAGTCCTCCCAAAGATCGACCATCTGAGCGCTTGTCAGCTCTTCTCCGGTGGTCCACTTGAGGGTGTACTTCTTGGTCTTTGCGTCGTAGATCTCGCTGACTGCCGGGTCAAGGGCAATCATGAAGTCTCCGTCACGACCGGTGGTGTAACCAGCATCCTTGATGGCCTGCATGATGACCTCAAGGGCCTCTTCGTTGGACTGCAGGTCAGGGGCAAAGCCACCCTCATCACCGACGGAGGTGTTAAGACCCTTGGCAGAGAGTACGGCCTTGAGGCTGTGGAAAACTTCGGCGGTCCATCTCAGACCCTCGCGTAGCGATGGGGCTCCGATAGGCATTACCATGAACTCCTGGAAGTCAACCTTGTTGTCACTGTGGGCTCCACCGTTGAGGATGTTGGCCATCGGAACAGGCAGCACGCAGCTGTGGAAGGCGCCCAGGTACTTGTACAGGGGCAGGCCCAGGTAATCGGCAGCAGCACGGGCAGTTGCCATGGAAACACCGAGAATTGCGTTGGCACCAAGCTTGCCCTTGTTGGGGGTTCCGTCCAGTGCAAGCATTGCACGGTCAATTGCTACTTGATCAAGAGCATCCATGCCTTCGAGCTCAGCAGCGATGATGTCGTTGACATTGTCAACTGCTTTCAGGACACCTTTGCCCCCATAGCGGCTCTTATCACCATCACGCAGCTCAACAGCTTCGTGAACACCGGTAGATGCGCCGGAGGGAACAGCAGCGCGTCCCATCGAACCATCCTCGAGGATAACGTCCACCTCAACAGTGGGGTTTCCACGCGAGTCAATGATTTCCCTTGCCTCGATAAATTCAATAATGCTCATGAATATACTCCTCGTTTCATAATGCAAATCACAACGATAATAGTCGTATCTTTTGATGCTAATGTCAACTAAGCACGCCGCTTGGGCAGTACCTTCGCATGAAACAAGGCTTGCTATTTCACCTAAGCTATGGGTCAGTCTGAATTAAGGGCATTGAAGCCAGTTGGACGGGTTTTGCTCGAGACAACGAGT
>Ga0265293_10006462_pt1 | contig 18742 bp, 17 predicted proteins | sample Munlanlewell138R_FD_192505 | JGI IMG/M metagenome (GOLD analysis project Ga0265293, IMG submission 192505) | Leachate microbial communities from a municipal landfill in Southern Ontario, Canada - Leachate well 138R | ecosystem: Engineered > Solid waste > Landfill > Unclassified | place: Canada... | reverse complement strand
CTTTTCTTTGCGATACTACTTCCATGGAAAAGATGACACTCGGACAGGTAATTAAGCACTTGCGGTATGAACGGAACATGACGCAAGAGCAATTGATTGAAAAAGCAAAGCTGACTCGAAGCCAGCTCTACTACATTGAATCGGATCGGCGAAACGTTCGTTTTACGACGCTCATTTCTATATGTAATGGCCTTGGAGTCTCCTTGGTTGAGTTTGCATCCTACCTCGACAATGACTCCTTTACCCCAAGCATCTCCTCGATGGAGGCGCCAGGGGCGACCATCGGATAAGCCTTTTCATCGGTTGGGATTTCACAATCGATGACTACCGCCTCGTTTAGATCAAACGCCTCCTGTAAGAGCGGGAGGGGATCTTGGTCTAGGCGGATTCGCATCCCCTTCAGACCATAGGCGTTAGCGAGCATCACCCAGTCGATTGGGGTGTCGAGTGTCGTTTCACTGTAGTGCGAGTCAAAGAAAAGGGTCTGCCATTGACGCACCATCCCAAGGGTTTGGTTGTTCATGATTAAAATGATAATCGGTAGCTTATACCGAGCGATTGTTGCCAGCTCGTTGCAGTTCATCTTAAACGACCCATCACCGGCGACGTTAATCACTCGAGCCTGGGGATTTCCCACTTGGGCTCCAATCGAAGAACCAGTTCCGTAGCCCATCGTACCAAGGCCCCCACTGGTCAGAAAATGTCCACACTCGGTGTGCTTAAGAAATTGTGCCGCCCAGATTTGGTGCTGGCCCACTTCCGTAACAACAAAGGATCCCTTAGGAAGGACTTTCTGGAGCGCCTTAAGGACAGCTTTACTTCGTTGGCTCTCGCTTTCGATCCGAATTGGAAAACGCTCTTTGTAGGAGCGAACTTGATCCATCCACCCATTCGTTGGCAAGTCTTTTTTAATCCGGTTGTTCAATTCATTTAAAACAACCCGCACATCGCCGATAATTCCAACACTTGAGGCGATGTTCTTATCGATCTCTGCTGGATCAACATCGATGTGGATGATCTTCGCCCCGCGGGCAAAGGAGGACGCTTTGCTTACAACCCGATCGCTGAAGCGTGAACCGATGACGACTAGGACATCACACATCGAAACGATCATATTCGAGACTTTCGTCCCGTGCATTCCGACCATACCCGTGTAGCGCACATCACTTGTAGGGATTCCACCAATACCCATCATCGTTGCACACACCGGAGCATCAATCTTTTCTAAGAAGGTGGCTAATTCTTCCCCTGCTCGGGCGCGAACCACTCCCCCGCCGATACACACCACTGGCCGCTGTGCGTGATTGAGGAGCCTTAGCGCCTCGGTAAGGGCCGCCTCACGAAGGCGATCTTTCTTCGGCTCAACCGCTTGGGCCACGATTCGCTCATACTCGGTGAACTCGGCGGTGATATCCTTCGGTACGTCGATGAGCACTGGCCCCGGTCGCCCTTCTTGGGCGATTCGAAAGGCGAGGCGCACCGTAGCGGCTAAGTCGTTGACGTCTTTGACGATGAAGTTATGCTTCGTCACCGGCATTGTAATGCCGGTGATATCAACTTCTTGGAAAGAGTCCTTCCCTAAGAGGGGGGTTGTGACGTTCCCGGTGATTGCAACGATCGGGACACTATCCATGTACGCAGTAGCAATTCCTGTTACTAAGTTTGTTGCCCCCGGTCCACTAGTGGCAAAGACGACCCCGACCTTATTCGTTGAGCGGCTGTAGCCATCAGCGGCGTGGGAAGCCCCTTGCTCGTGGCTGGTGAGGATGTGATTAATTCGATCACGGTACGCATAGAGGGCGTCGTAGAGGGGCAACACTGCCCCACCGGGAAACCCAAAGACCGTATCGACGCCTTGTTCAAGCAAACATTCTAAGATGATTTCGGCACCACTAATTCTCATCGGCATCTCCTGTCGAAAAAATTGCCCCAGTGTTGGCACTCGTCACTAAGTTTCGATAGCGATCGAGGTACCCACCGTAGCGTATTGGTGTTGGTTTTTTAAACGCGGCTCGTCGTTTATTGAGCACAGCTTCACTCACATTCAACGTTAACTTGCCAGCGGGAATATCGATGATGATCTCATCGCCTTCCTCAACGAGGGCGATAAGACCTCCTGCTGCAGCTTCAGGGCTAACGTGGCCAATTGAAGATCCCCGAGTTGCGCCGCTGAAGCGCCCATCGGTGATGAGGGCAACGTCCTTATCAAGGCCCATTCCAGCGATCGCGCTGGTGGGGCTTAACATCTCCCGCATCCCAGGTCCCCCTTTGGGTCCTTCATAGCGAATAACAATAACATCACCCTTCTTGATTCTGGAGGCAAAAATCGCCTCATTAGCCGCCTCTTCGCTATCGAAGACACGAGCAGGTCCTTTATGGATCAGCATCGATGGATCGACAGCACTGCGTTTGACAACCGCCCCATCGACGGCAAGGTTGCCTCTGAGCACTGCGATTCCCCCCGTTGAATCAAAGGGGTTATCTAAGGGGCGAATCACCTCGTGGTTTCGAACGGGGTGTTCACTCCACAGCTCGCCAATCGTCTTCCCACTGACGGTTAGCAAGTCCGCGTGAAGCAGATTTGCTTTGCCTAGCTCATTCATCACCGCTAGGACTCCCCCAGCGTAGTAGAGATCTTCAACGTGGTCGTTTCCTGCAGGAGCTAAGTGACAGAGGTTCGGTACTTTTTTCGCAATCTCATTGGCAACAAAGATATCGAGTTTCACCCCCGCTTCATGGGCGATCGCCGGAAGGTGGAGCATCGTGTTCGTTGAGCAACCAAGGGCCATATCAACGGCGAGGGCGTTCTCAAAGACTTCTTTTGTCATGATGTCTAAGGGTCGAACGTTCTCTTTTAAGAGCTCCATGATGCGATATCCCGCTTCTTTAGCGAGGCGGTCGCGCTCAGCAAAGACAGCGGGAATTGTTCCATTGCCCGCCAGGCCCATCCCAATCGCCTCGGTGAGGCAGTTCATACTGTTAGCGGTGTACATCCCCGAGCACGAGCCGCACGTTGGGCACGCATTATTCTCCCACTCAAGGAGCTCATCATCATCGATCTGTCCGAGGGCGTGGGCTCCGACTGCTTCAAACATCCGTGAGAGATTTATCGGTTCACACCCATCTTTCTTTCCAGCGAGCATCGGCCCACCGGAGATGAAGATTGATGGAATGTTAAGCCGGGCGGCGGCCATCAACATGCCCGGGACGATCTTATCGCAGTTCGGTACAAAGACGAGGGCGTCAAAGGGGTGGGCGTTCGCCATGACTTCGATTGAATCGGCGATCAGCTCACGGCTTACAAGGGAGTATTTCATCCCAGTGTGGCCCATTGCGATCCCATCACACACCCCGATAACCGGAAACGCTACGGGATTTCCCCCGTTATGACGAACCCCACTTTTAACCGCTTCAACGATTCGGTCTAAGTGGATGTGCCCGGGAATGATCTCATTCGCCCCACTGACGATACCGATGATCGGCATGTGGATCTCCTTATCACTCCATCCAAGGGCTTTCATTAATGAGCGGTGGGGGGCACGCTGAGGCCCCTCAGTCATCTGTGCCGAACGACTCTTCATCTTATTTTTCCCCTTTAAGGGCAGTAGCGATGCGCCTACCCATCTCGGTTGTTCCAATCTTCTTCATCCCATCACTGTAGATATCGGCACTTCGGTACCCTTCATCTAAGACAGTGTGAATTGCTTCTTCAATGCGTTGAGCTTCCCGCTCCATCCCAAAGCTGTGGCGGAGCATCATAGCCGCTGAGAGAATCATCGCGATCGGGTTTGCCAAATCTTTTCCAGCGATATCAGGAGCTGAGCCGTGGATCGGCTCATACATCCCTACCCCACCATCTCCTAGTGAGGCGGATGGTAGCATCCCAATCGAGCCGGTGATTTGCGCCGCCTCATCACTTAAGATATCCCCAAAGATATTGTTGGTGACGATCGTATCAAACTGCTGAGGCCTCCGTACAAGCTGCATCGCCGCATTATCGACGTACATGTGCGTCACTTCTACATCGGGATACTCTTCAGAGAGGGTGTTGATCACCTCACGCCACAGTTGGCTCGAAATTAAAATGTTTGCCTTATCGATTGAGCAAAGGCGTTTACTTCTTCCTTGGGCGATCACAAACGCCTTGCGGGCGATTCGCTCAACTTCCGCTTTAGTGTACTCTTCGGTATCAAAGGCGGACTCTTCATCCCTTCCCCTCTTTCCAAAGTAAATTCCCCCGGTAAGCTCGCGCACCACCATGATGTCTAAGCCCCCTTCAACGAGTTCATTCTTTAACGGACACGCCTCTTTAAGCTGAGGGTAGAGAATCGCGGGGCGGAGGTTACAAAACAACCCAAGCCCACCGCGGAGGCCTAAGAGCCCTTTTTCGGGGCGAAGATGGGAAGGAAGCGTATCCCACTTCGGTCCTCCGAGCGATCCTAAGAGGACCGCTTCACTCTTCTTACACCCTCCTAAGGTTTCATCAGGAAGAGGGACTCCAACGCTATCGAGGGCCTCGCCCCCTGCTTTGTAGTACTCAAAGCTGAAGGTGTTCGGAGCAACCGCCTCAAGGACCCTAATTGCTTCTTTGGTGATATCTGGGCCAATTCCATCGCCAGGGATGACAGCAACACGCCTCTTCACGCTAAGCCCCCTTGAGCAACGTACGCTGCTAAGCCACCTTGGGCCATCAACTCTTGCATGAAGGGAGGGAACGGCTCACTTTGGAACGATTTGCCACTGCGCTCATTGGTGATGAGGCCCGTTGCAAAATCGACAGTAACGCGATCCCCCGCTTTGATATCCTCACACGCCTCGGGGCATTCAAGGATTGGTAGGCCGATGTTAATCGAGTTGCGGTAGAAGATTCGGGCAAAAGAGCGGGCGATCACACACGAGACGCCACTCTCTTTAATGGCGATCGGGGCGTGCTCGCGGGAAGAGCCACAGCCAAAGTTTGCATCAGCGACGATGATGTCGCCTCTTTGGACTTTGTCCTTAAACGTCGCATCGATATCCTCCATGCAGTGGAGGGCGAGCTCGGCGTGATTTGAGGTATTCAAATACCGGGCGGGAATAATGACGTCGGTGTCGACGTTATCACCATAACGAAACGTTGATCCTACTACTTTCATCTTACGCCTCCTCGATTGCGTTCGGGTCGCTAATATAGCCAGTGACCGCACTGGCCGCTGCAACAGCTGGGCTGGCGAGGTAGACCTCGCTCTTCGGATGACCCATCCGTCCTACAAAGTTCCGGTTTGTTGTGGAAACAGCCCGCTCGCCCTCGGCGAGGATGCCCATGTGCCCACCAAGGCACGGCCCACACGTCGGAGTTGACACAGCACACCCAGCGTCAACGAAGATCTCAAAGAGACCCTCACTCATCGCTTGTTTCCAAATCTTCTGCGTAGCGGGGAAGATGAGTGCCCGCACCCACGGGGCAACTTTTTTGCCCTTGAGAACCGCTGCTGCTTGGCGGAGGTCACTGATTCGCCCATTGGTACACGAGCCGATAACGACTTGGTCGATCTTTACTTCACCGACGGTATCGATCGTCTTTGTATTGGAAGGAAGGTGGGGGAAGGAGACGGTGGATTTAATCGCTGAGAGGTCAATATCATACGTCGCCTCATACTCAGCATCACCATCCGCCTCAAAGATCTGGGGTGTCCGAGGACAGTGTTCTTGAAGGTACTCTAATGTGATCTCATCTACAGGGAAGATTCCATTCTTCGCTCCCGCTTCGATTGCCATGTTTGCAATGGTGAAGCGGTCGTCGATCGAGAGGTTTTTTACCCCCTCTCCAGTGTACTCCATTGATTGATAAAGCGCCCCATCAACACCAATTAAGCCGATGATGTGAAGAATTACATCCTTGCCACTGACGTGCTTATTCAGTTTCCCCGTGAGGTTGAATTTCAGCGCACTGGGGACTTTAAACCACGCCTTACCGGTAGCCATCCCACTGGCCATATCCGTTGATCCCACACCAGTAGAGAACGCACCGATCGCCCCGTAGGTACACGTATGGCTATCGGCACCGATAACGACTTCCCCTGCCCCAACGAGTCCTTGCTCCGGGAGGAGGGCGTGTTCGATGCCCATCTGGCCAACTTCAAAGTAGTTGGTGATCTCATGCTCGTGGGCGAACTCGCGCATCGCCTTCGCTTGCTGAGCTGCTTTAATATCTTTATTAGGGGTGAAGTGATCAGGGACGAGGGCAATCTTCTCTTTATCAAAGACGCCATCCTTCTTGAACTTCGGAAACTCATTAATTGCCACTGGCGCGGTAATATCATTACCAAGCACCAAATCCAAGTTCGCCATGATCAACTCGCCAGGGCGGACTTCTTCTTTGCCCGCCGCTTTTGCGAGGATCTTCTGTGTCATCGTCATACCCACACCTAGATCTCCTTCTCACACTCACCATTAGGGGCGATCCCGTCTTTGATGAGCTTATACTCGATACTGTCGCTTAAGGCGGACCAGCTCGCCTGAATAATGTCTTTACTCACACCAATCGTTGACCACGACTCACTTCCATCAGTTGATTCAATTAAGACACGAACCTTTGAGGCGGTCGCTTCCGTTGAGTCGAGGACCCGCACCTTATAGTCCGTTAAATGAACACTCTTTAACGTCGGATAGAACTCCTCAAGCACTTTCCTCAGTGCCGTATCGAGGGCGTTTACCGGCCCCTCTCCTTCGGCAGCTGCAATCGCACTGCGTCCTTTCACCCACACTTTTACCACCACAGCGTGCGTCGCTGTTGAGTTAGGATCGAGGTAGGGAGCGGTTCCAATCGTCTGGTAGTGAATCAGGGAGAAGAACGGCTTATAGAGCTTTAGGTGGCGGCGGATCACTAAATCAAAGGAGGATTCTGCTCCTTCAAATTGATACCCCTCTGCTTCAAGCTCTTTTAACTGCGCCATCAGATCAACAGTCACCGGATCATCTTTATCCAAATCAGGAACGACTTTGGCGATCCGTCTAAGCATTAAGGCGCGCCCGGCAACTTCACTCATTAACAATCGACGCTCATTACCCACCACGGTGGGGTCGATGTGCTCAAAGGAGGTGGGGTTCTTAGCTACCCCATCGATGTGCATTCCCCCCTTATGGGCGAAGGCAGATTTTCCAATAAACGCCATTGAGCGGGCGATGCGCACGTTCGCAACTTCACCAATCGCCCGGGAGATGGGATAGAGCAGCTCTAAGCTTTCGCCGTTGAGGCACTCATAGCCGAGCTTGGTTTGTAGAATTCCAATAATCGTTGAGAGGTTGGCGTTCCCACACCGCTCCCCAATTCCCAGGAGTGTTCCTTGGACTTGGCTCACCCCGCATTGCACCGCGATCACCGAAGAAGCAACGGCGGTACCGATATCATCGTGGGCGTGAATTCCCCATTCTACATTCGGGATTGCTGCAATCGTCTCTTTGGTGATTCGTTCAACCTCGGAAGGAATCATCCCCCCGCGGGTTTCACAGAGTACGAGCGTCGAAGCGCCACCTTTTAGCGCGGCCTTCAAGCTTTCTAGAGCGTACTCTTTATTGGCGACATATCCATCGTAGTAGTGCTCAGCATCAAAAAACACCTCAATGCCTTGGTTTGTGCAAAAGCGCACTGAATCTTCGATCATCGCAAGGTTCTCTTCCAATGTCGTTCGAATAATGTCCGTGACGTGGAAATCCCAACTCTTACCGAAGATTGAAACAATCTTTGTTTTCGCAGTAATGAGCGACTGGAGGTTCGGGTCATCCTTTGCCTCAATCCCCTTTCTTCGCGTTGAACCAAAGGCAACGATTTGGGCGTGCTTTAGCTCTAAGCTTTGAGCGCGCTCAAAAAACTCGAGGTCTTTGGGGTTTGAACCGGGGTTCCCCGCTTCGATGTAGGAGACACCGAGGGTATCGAGGGCCTTTACGACGTTCAGCTTATCTTCAACGGAGAAACTGATCCCTTCACCTTGGCTTCCGTCCCGGAGGGTGGAGTCAAAGATTGCTACGCTCATCTCATCCTCCGTTTATCACTGTTGTTCTGTAACATGTCATTCTCAAAGGAGTGGTCATTCGTTGGTTTAAAGGGGTGCTCTTGCTTCGCTGGAGCGCCATCAACCATTTTGTTAATCGCTGCTAAACACGAGAGGATCGACGCTTCAATGACGTCAGTGGAGACACCCCGACCGCGGTAGGTGCCGCGCTCATCGCGGAGCTTCACAAAGACCTCCCCAAGGGCGTCGCGGTGCTCAGTCACCGCTTGGAGGGTGTAATCCTCTAAGCTGAAGGGGTGGTTAACGATCTTCTCCACCGCTCGAAGCGCGGCGTACACTGGCCCAGTTCCCCAAGCAACTTCTTGGTGCTTCTCCTCCCCTTTCTTTAAGGTGACGCACGCCGTTGACGTAATGAGGTTTCCACTGTTCACCACAAAGGAGTCGAGCTCCCAAATCGTCGGCGCACCTTGATAGGCGGACTCAACTAACGCGATCAAATCGCGCTCTTCGACGTTCTTCTTCCGATCAGCAAGATTCTTAAACTCACCAAAGAGGGTGGCGTACTCCTCTTTTGTAAAGGAGTAGCCAAGCTCCCCTAGGCGCTGCTCAAAGGCGTGTTGACCGCTGTGCTTCCCTAAGACGAGGCTTGTTTTCTTCACCCCAACACTCTCGGGAGTCATAATCTCGTAGGTGAGGCTGTTGGCGAGCATCCCGTGTTGGTGGATTCCACTTTCATGGGCGAAGGCGTTTGAGCCAACAATCGCTTTGGAGGGGTGAATCTTCACCCCGGTGATCTGCCTCAGGACTCGAGCTGATTGGGCGATCTGCTCGGTATTGATTTGGGTATCGAAGGGGTAGATATCACCTCGAGTCTTGAGGTTCATCACAACTTCTTCTAACGCAGCATTCCCTGCCCGCTCGCCGATCCCACACAGGGTGAGCTCCGCTTGCCGAGCCCCAGCGCTAAGGCCAGCTAAGGTGTTCGCCACCCCCAGGCCAAGGTCGTTGTGACAGTGCACCGCAATCGTTGCTTTATCGACGTTCGGAACACGGTTCATCACCGTCTCAACCATCCTTGTCATATCAACACTCGAGGCGTAGCCAACGGTATCAGGAAGGTTGACCACCGTCGCCCCGGCGTTGATGACCGCCTCAACGACGGTGCAGAGGTAATCGAGGTCGGTGCGCGTCGCGTCCTCTAAGGAGAACTGCACGTCATCGATTTTATTACGGGCGTAGGCGACCATCTTCGTCGAGCGCTCTAAGACCTCTTCTCTGCTCATTCGAAGCTTATACTGAAGGTGGAGATCACTCGTAGCTAAGAAGAGGTGGATTCGCCCCCGCTGTGCGTCTTTAATCGCCTCAAAGGAGGCATCGATATCCTTTTCGAGGGCGCGGCTTAGTGATGCGATAATCGGATTAGAGACGTGGCTTGAGACCGCTTTGATCGACTCAAAATCCCCTTCACTGGCGATCGCAAAGCCCGCCTCGATCACATCAACGCCGAGCGCTTCAAGCTGAAGGGCCATTCGAATCTTCTCGTCGAGGTTCATCGAGTACCCTGGGGCTTGTTCGCCGTCGCGCAGCGTTGTATCAAAGATATAGATTCGCTCCTTATTCATTTGATCCCCCTTAGCGCTTCAGCCAGCTCATCAAGGCGCGGAGTTTCGCTCCCGTCTTCTCTAAGAGACTCTCGCTCTCCATCCGCCTTCGGGCGTTAAAGTACGGCCGGCCCACTTGGTTCTCTAAGAGCCAAGAGCGGGCAAACGTACCTTCTTGAATATCAGTAAGAATGTTCTTCATCGCCTTCTTTGTTTCGGCGGTGATGATCTTTTCTCCGGTGGTGTAATCGCCGTACTCAGCGGTATCACTGATCGAGTAGCGCATGTAGGAAAGACCGCCTTGGTTGACGAGGTCAACGATGAGCTTCATCTCATGAACACACTCAAAGTACGCCATCTCTGGTTGGTACCCCGCTTCAACGAGGGTATCAAAGCCCGCTTTCATCAACGCGGTAATTCCCCCACAGAGAACCGCTTGTTCACCAAAGAGGTCGGTTTCCGTCTCCTCTTTAAAACTCGTCTCAAAGATTCCTGCTCGTCCTGCTCCGAGGCCTTTGGCGTAGGCAAGGGCAACGTCTTTGGAGTCGCCACTGGGGTCTTGGTGGATTGCGATTAAAGAAGGAACGCCCTTGCCCTCTTGGAACTGGCTGCGCACCGTATGGCCAGGGCCTTTAGGGGCGATCATGATGACGTTCACATCACTTGGGGCGGTGATCTGGCCAAAGTGGATATTAAAGCCGTGGGCGAAGGCGAGGTAATCACCTTTCTTCAAGTTTGGCTCAATAGAGTCGCGGTAAATCTTCGCCTGCTTCTCATCGGGTAAGAGCATCATTACTACATCGCTCATTTTCGCCGCCTGAGCAGCAGTGGCGACTTCAAGACCCGCTTCTTTGGCAGTGTTCCAACTTGGTGATCCTTCATAGAGGCCTACAACGACATCAACGCCGCTTTCATGTAAGTTCAGGGCGTGGGCGTGGCCTTGGCTGCCGTAGCCGATAATCGCTACTTTCTTTCCTTCGAGGACCGCGAGGTCAGCATCACTGTCATAAAACATCGTACTCATTGTTCATCTCCCATTGCATATTCTTCAAATCCAATTGATCCAAGGGCGCGACTGCCCCGCTCTAAGGCGGTAATACCAGTTCGCGCTAATTCAACGATCCCGTAGGACGTTATTAAGTTTAAAAAGGAATCGATCTTATCGAGGGTTCCCGTCATCTCCAGACTCATCGTCGTACTCGTTACGTCGATAATCTTTGCTTTGAAGATCTGGGCGAGCTCGATCACCTCAGTTCGCCGCTCTACCGGGGCGCTGACTTTAATCATGATCAACTCCCGCTGTAAGCTTGCGGTGCGAGTCATCTCGTAGACTTGAATCACATCAAAGAGCTTCTCGACTTGCTTCTTGATCTGCTCCACTACCGCCCGGTCACCAGGGACTACAATCGTAATTCGACTGTAGCGAACATCATCTGTCTCCCCAACTGAGAGACTGTCGATGTTGTAGCCCCTTCGACTAAAGAGGGCGACTACCCGCATCAAGACCCCAGGATTGTTATTTACGAGGATAGCGAGGGTGTAGCGCTTTTCTCTTTTGTTCATCGATCTCTTCCTCCGTCACACCTTGGATATAAAAAAGGACCTCCCTAGGTAGGGGGGTTCATCCACGGACCATGCAGTAATCCTGCAGCCGTGGTTAGAGAATAATAATTAGTACAAGGAGAATAAGGAGCGAGACGAGGAATGACGAGCCTTTAACTGGCTCGGCTTTGCGGGTAACTTGAATATTCAAGGTGCCGTTCACACGCTACTCCTTCACACCCAAGGGGCGTTTGTGTGTTTGTACCCCTCTTTTGCGACCTCTGTCAACCCATTATTCAAAATTAGCATCTTTATGCACTCTTCATACTACTCTCTGTCCCTATTGTTTGGCTGGCTGATAGCAAGTACACTCTTTCTATGGCCGAGCGTAACCGCACCCTCTTTGGGCGCTTATTAATATACTTTCTCATCGTTCTTCTCCTACCAATCCTCGTTTTCACGGGGTATTACCTCGTCCTCGGTGATAAGAGTCAAAGTCGGTACTTAGCGGAGCAGAGCCTTGGTGTTGTTCGCCGCGACGCCTTAATCGTTGGCAACGTATTAGAAGAGTACCGCCACAAAGCGTACCAACTCTCCACCGATGAACTAATCGTCGAGGTGATGAGGCGTGATGATCCTGAGTACGTGAATAAGGTCAGTCACGACCTCTACCCCCTTCTCTTTCGTGTCATGAGTGGGGACGCCTACCTCGCCAGCGCTAACCTCGTCTCCAATAGTGGGCGGGTTCGCCTTTCAACGCACGCCTTTCCTAATATCTTTGATCTGCGCTACCACACCTCTACTAGTGATTTAAATAGCGTTATCGCCCAAAACCTCAACCTCTCCCAGACAGCGAGTTTAATAACAACGCGTGGGCATCGCAGCGCTGAAAATGGTCGCCAAGTTGTTGCTTCGATTTTGCGGAGAATTTACGACAGCGAGGGGAAGAACCTCGGGTATTTGGTGATCGACCTCTTCGGTGAGGCGTTTAGCAGTGGGATTAATATCGAACGCCTCTTCAGTGATATCTACTTAATTGACCAAAAAGAGTTCCACGCTACGAGCTTAGTCCACACCGATACCCACGGCTCGTTTGATAAGTTTCCGCCTCTCTTAGCCCTAAAGGGCGATTACTCCGCCCGGGCGGTTCAAAGTGGCTCAACGGTGATCGCCGTTGCCCCCGTGGCGAGTACGAACCTCTACCTTGCTGGAACACTCAGTACCGTCTTTCTTAGTCAAAACATCTCCCGATGGTACTTGGTGATCAGTGGGATCCTAATCGGCGGTGTTGCCTTAGCGATGATCTTCAGCTTCCTCTTCTCCCGCTCGATCGCTGCCCCGATCGCCTCCCTCGCCCGAAGGATGGACCGCGTTGATCGCACCAACTTAGAGGCGAAGCCTATTAAATCAACGATTAGTGAGTTCGCTCAGCTCGAAAACTCCTACAACGTAATGATTGATCAAATCACCACCCTCTTAGATGTCACCCGCGAGGAGCAGAAGAAGCTCAGTGAAGCAGAGCGCAAAGCCCTCGAGAGTCAGATGAACCCTCACTTCCTTTTTAACACCCTTAATACGATTAAAGCCCTAGCGCGGATTAACAACCAAGAGGAGATCTATACAATCACCGTCAAGCTCGGTAAGCTTCTTCGCTCCACGATCGATAACCACGAAAGTGAAGCAACTCTCGCCGATTCAATTGCCCTAATCGACTCCTACTTAACGATTCAAAAGCTCCGCTTCGGCGAAAAACTTAAAACCTCCGTTTACTTAGACCCAGCGTGCGAGCACATTAAAACCCCCAAGCTCATCATCCAGCCGCTCGTTGAGAATGCAATTATTCACGGTCTTGAGCCAAAGGTCGGTTCGTGGTTCCTCGCTGTTCGAGTTGAAGCACTAGGGCGGAAGATCCACATTCGCGTTGAGGATAATGGAGTGGGTTTTGATCGAAAGACGCTGCCAGCGGACCTCAATGACCTTGCCGATACGACGCACGTTGGAGTATATAATGTATATCGGCGCCTCTCGATGGCGTACCAGCGGGAGCTCGAGTTTACTATTGAGTCAACACCAACGAAAGGAACGATCGTCGATATTAAGATACCGATCGGAAGGAGATAAATCATGGCCTACACTGTTGTCTTTGTAGAGGACGAAGAGATCGTCCGCCGGGAGATCGTCTCCTCCATTCGCTGGGAAGCACTGGGGCTAGCCTTAGTAGGAACAGCTGGTGATGGGGCGGAGGGCGAGCGCCTCATTAAAGAGCTCGAGCCCGATATCGTCATCACCGATATCCGCCTCCCCGCCCAAGATGGGCTTGCGATGCTCGCCTCCTGCCCAGTTAACCACGCCCTTATCCTCACTGGGTACACGGACTTCACCTACATGAAGCAGGCGATTCGCCTTGGAGTCTTTGACTATCTCCTAAAGCCAGTGGATGATGATGAGCTTGAAGAGGCGCTCGCCTCCTTAGTGCAAAAGATCCAAGAGGAAGATCGGGATGTTGAGCAGATCAAGCGCGATCATAAGAGCAGCGATCTCTCGATCACCCTGCCTAAGCACTTCAACAACCACGTGATCGACTCCGCGGTCTCCTACATCGTCGATCACTTTAGCGAGTCAGTGGGATTACAGGAAGCAGCGACCTACCTCGGTGTTAGTGAGAGTCACCTCTCCCGCCTTTTTAAAGAAATCACTGGCTTAAACTTCCTTCAGTATTTAAATGCATACCGGGTCAATCAGAGTGTGGAGGCGATGGAAGACCCAAAGAAGAACATCGCCGAAATTGCCACAAGCTGCGGCTTTCCCACCCCCGGCTACTACGCCAAAATCTTTAAGCGCTTCTTAGGCAAGACCCCGACGCAGTTCCGCGATACCCTAGGCTCACCCAAATAACGGTTCAAAGACGCGCTTTAATTCAAGCGAAGCTGAAGGACCAGCGTAATGCAGAGCCGGGATTCCTATGCTTCGGGCGCTTTCAATGTGCTCAATCGAGTCATCGACGAAGTACGCCTCATGAGCTAAAACACCTTCTTGAGCAAGTATATGCTCAAAGTACGCCGTTGCGGGCTTTGAGAGACCGACTTCGTGGGAAGGATAGAGTCGATCAAAGAGGCTTAAGGCGTCCATATCCCGAAGAATTTCCCAGTGAGACTCGTACGTATTTGAGGCGCACACCACGTTGTAGCCTTGCATTCGAAGCTTGGCGATCGTACTGACCATTTCAATGTTCAAATAGGGATTGAAGAATTTCTCTAAGAGATCTTCTTCAATCTTTTTTCCAAAGACTTTTTCGGCGTGTCTCCAATAGAGCTCACTGCTGACCTCCCCCTCCATTAAGGGGTGGATCCAGTGGTGGTAATCCAATTCAAACTGCTGAAGAGAAACACCGAGATGTTCGGCAATCTTCTCGTTTATCTCAATTCCTTTGACAACGACGTTGCCCATGTCGAAGAGAAACACCTTGGTGTCCTTACTGACGATTGCATTGTTATTCACTCTTCTAACCCTTGCGTGATTCGTAGACGGCTGATCCGCCAATGAAGTATTTTGTTAAACTCATAAAGAGGACAAACATCGGAATGGATGCGATTAACGCCGCCGCCATCATCGCCCCTTCGTCGGTGTTTCGCTCAGCAGCGAAGGCGGTGATGTACTGGGGAATCGTCTTCATCTTCTCGCTCTGGCTGACTAAGAGCGGCCAAAGAAGGTTATCCCACTGCGACCGAAACGCCATGATCGAGAGCGTCGCCATCACGGGCTTCGCGTTGGGGAGAACGATCTGCCAGTAAATGCCTAATTCACTCTTTCCATCAACCCGAGCAGCATCGAGGAACTCGGTTGGGAAGGTGGTCAGGTACTGGCGCATTTGGAAAATACCGAAGGCAGAGACTAAGAAGGGAAGAATTAATCCTACGTAGGTGTTTTGAATCCTTAGCTTCATCACGACCATGTAGAGGGGAATCATAATTGCTTCAAAGGGAATCATCATCGTCGCCATAATCATGATAAAGATAAAATTTCGTCCTTTAAAGCGGAACTTGGCTAAGCCGTAGCCTGTGAGGCTGCCTAACAGGACGGTGCTCACCGCAACACTCACTGAAACGATTAATGAGTTTAAAATATTTCGTAAGTAGATGTAGTTCCCATCAAGACCTACAATTGCCCGGGTAAAGTTAATCGAATTAAAGCCTTCGGGAATCCACTTAAAGGGCATCCGAAGGATTTGGTTCTTCGTCATCATAGAGGCTGTAACCATGAAGACGATCGGCATCAGCGTGAAGAGGAGCATGATGATGAGGACGAGGTAGACAAGGAGGTTTAGTGGGTTATATTTTTGTTGAATCTGCATACCACCCTCCCCTAGTAATCGATGTTTTCGCCGCTCTTGGTAGTTCTAAACTGCACGAGCGTTAAGACGAGCATCAAGACAAAGAGGACAACACTCATCGCACTTGCGCGCCCTAAGTATTGGTCTTGAATTCCTGTGATGTAGATATTAAAGGTGATGACGTTAATCGGGGCGCGGGTCGAGCCGTTGGTGTAGAACATGTACTGGGTACTAAACGTCTTCAAACACTGAAGCATCGCCATGATGGAGACGAGGACAACAGTTGGTTTTAATAATGGAAGGGTAATACGCCAGAACGTTTGAGTTTTATTTGCTCCGTCGATCGTCGCCGCTTCATAAATCGTTGGTGGAATCGTTGCTAAACCGGTGATAAAGAGGATGACGAAGTAGCCGATGTACTTCCAGAAGTAGACGAGCATCGTCGAAATCTGGAGCATCATTGGGTCAGTTTTCCATTTATGGTCTACACCCGGGGTGTTCAGCAGGAGGTTCATCCACTGGTTTCCCAGTCCACGAGGGTCAAAGATCAACATCCAAATCGTAGCGGCAATGACTGATGAGAGGATTGCTGGGGTGTAGTAGGAGATTTGTAAAAAGCGTTTTGCTTTATTTGAGTTTAGGTTGCTAATAAAGATTGCCAAGATCAAGCTGACAACAAGAAGGGGGATAAACGTCCCAAGGGTAAAGGTCAGCGTTGCTTTCAGGCTGTTATAAAATGAGAGCTGACTCTCTGCCCGGGCGGGGTCAAAAAGGCGCACGTAGTTACCAAGGCCAACAAACTTTGGCTTGAGCTTACTTAGGGCCCGTCGGTCATAAAAGCTCGTGTAAAAGGCGTTGAGGATTGGATAGAAGTTAAAGACTGAAAAGAAGACTAACGCCGGTACGACGAAGGCAAAGCCCCAACGGGCTTGCTTCTTTTCAATTCCTCGATATGGTTTGCTAGCCATTACATGTATTCCTATAGGAGAAAAAGGCAAGACTCAGCCCCCATAAAGAGGGGGCTGAGATCGAAACGATCAACGCTCGTCAAGAATTTCTTGGACAGCGGAGCGCAGCGTAGCGAGGGCTTTCTGCGGGCTTTCACCACTGAGCATGACACTTTCAACAGCGTTCCGAATCTGCGTCTGGATTTCAGCAGAGTCAGCACCGTAGTAGACCATGTGTCCGCGAGCCATGTCGTCGATGAAGACTTGGCTATACGGCATGTTCTTTAAGGTATCACTTTCAAGCAGGGCCTTCGTCGGCTGGATGAGGTTTCCACCGCGGGTCAGGTAATCTTCTCCGTGGGAGAGGAGATAGCCGATGAACTTCCACGTTGCCTTCTGAACAGCAGGATCGCTGTCAGCGTTAACCATGAAGAAGTGTCCATAGTACGCAGCGGCGACGTCGTTAACAGCGTTCTCGAAGACGGGGAATGGGACGACCATCCAGTCCATTGACTCGAAGAATTCCGGGTTCTCTGACTTCATTCGGCCTTCCTGGTAAAGCCCAGTGTGCGCCATCGCGATATCGTTGTTATCAGCGTTGAAGATGTAGCGAGGGGCTTGGTACGTCGTTGAACCGAGGTTTCGTCCTAAGGGACCCCACTGCTGCATGTAGGTAAGAGCCTGAATCCAGGCGTCGTCGTTGATGATCGCTTTCTTGCCGTCAGCACTCATCAAGGAACCACCGAGCTGCTCGACCATCGGGACGAACATGATCAGGTAGTAGGGATAGCGGAAGTCGAAGCCACGGCGAACGAGGATGTCTCCATCACGAATCGTCAGCTTCTCAGAGATGTCCGCCATTTGCTCCCACGTGCGGGGATAGTCTTTTTCAGCATCAAGGCCAACAGAAGCAAAGACCTTCTTGTTGATGTAGATTGCCCAGTTGGTCAGCTCAAGAGGCAGGCCATAGACCTCACCATCAACAGTAACGGTGTCTAAGATTCCATCCATGTACTGATCAAGCATATCCTGCTTGCTCTTAAAGCCAGCGGCTTCATAGTCGATCGGGGCAACCCGGCCGTTGGTGATGTAGGCGTACTGGTTCTCGATGGGAAGGTTGAACATGTCCGGTCCTTCATTCGCAGCAAAGGCAGTCTGAACCAACTCAATCTGCTTCTGGGCAGATCGGGTTGACCGCTCTACTGTAATGTTGGGGTTCATTGCTTCAAACTTCTCAATCAGCTCGTTTTCGAGCTTGGTTCGGGCCGGGTCGTCGTGGGTCCAATAGTTAATTGTGACCGGCTTGCTCTCATCGACTGCCTTATCTTTCGCACCAGCAGCAAACACTGCGGTGGGGATAAGAAGGGCGATGATCAGAATAAGATACAAACTCTTTTTCATTTCAGACCTCCTTAAAGTCTTATACATTAAGTCTAAAGGCTCATTGGGCAACTACAAGGGAAAGTTTTTGTGCTAAAGGAAAGGGTTTTGCTTCATCAAGCAAAACCCTTTTACAAACCTCAATCTTGTTCCTCAAGCTTGCGCATAAAGATGGCAAGCTTCTCCATTGTTTCATTAGAAATGTCGTGTTCGATCAAACACGCATCTGCTTCAGCGACTTCAGCATCGACACCAAGAATTTCATGAAGAAACGTCGTCAACGTCTTGTGCCTAAAGTACACTTGAGCTGCTTTAATCCGTCCCTTCTCCGTCAGCTTGATATCACCGTACGCTTCTTGCTCGATGTATCCCCCATCACTGAGGTTTCTCATCGCCCGGGTAACTGAAGGTTTTGAGACTCCCAGCTTATGAGCAACATCAGTAATTCGCACCTTATCGTGCTCTTCACTAAGGGCCAATACTGCTTCTAAGTAATCTTCCCCCGATTTCTGCATACGGTATTGTACCATCAATACCTACTGCTGAGAAGAAGTACTAAAAGCGGAAGCCAACTGTTCGCTTTACCTCGAACCAGAATTAGAAATTAAATCCTACTCCAATAAAGGGACTGATGCTGAAAGGCAAGGTAACCGAAACTCCACTTCCCGAAAGATCAGTCTCATCTCCTACTATTTTAAATAATCCCAAATCGGCTCCTAATCCAGCGTGCAGAGCTAATCCAGGGTTGATTTCATATTTCACCTCTGCCATGGCACCAAGTCCCATTCTCAGTGAATAATCACTCTGAGATCCAATTGATACCATTTCCATTTGAAGCGAAGGACCAACTCCTAGTAAGAAATCTGCCCCTTGTGCTATTTGCCAGCGTTGGGCGTAGCCGAAGGATGTATTCATGATAAAGTAAGAATCAAACACATCCTTCGGCTACGC
>Ga0265293_10006459_pt1 | contig 18745 bp, 16 predicted proteins | sample Munlanlewell138R_FD_192505 | JGI IMG/M metagenome (GOLD analysis project Ga0265293, IMG submission 192505) | Leachate microbial communities from a municipal landfill in Southern Ontario, Canada - Leachate well 138R | ecosystem: Engineered > Solid waste > Landfill > Unclassified | place: Canada... | reverse complement strand
GCGACGGCAAGGGCGTGGTGCTCGACCAGTTCGCCAACGCCGACAACCCGCGCATCCACTACGAGACCACGGGTCCCGAGCTGTGGGAGCAGACGGGCGGGCGCATCACCCACTTCGTGAGCGCCATGGGCACCACCGGCACCATCACCGGCGTCTCGCGCTTCCTCAAGGAAAAGAACCCGGCCATCCGCATCATCGGCGCCCAGCCCAGCGAGGGCTCGCGCATCCCGGGCATCCGCAAGTGGCCGCAGGAGTACCTGCCGAAGATCTACGATCCGACATCGGTGGACGAGCTGGTGTCCGTGAGCCAGTCCGATGCCGAGGACATGTGCCGCCGGCTGGCGCGCGAGGAGGGCATTTTTGCCGGCATTTCGGCGGCCGGCGCGTGCTGGGTGGCGCAGCAGATCGCCGCCCGGGTGGACAACGCCACCATCGTCTTCGTCGTCTGCGACCGCGGCGACCGCTACCTGTCCACCGGGGTGTTTCCCGCGTGACGGAGGGATACCGGTTCTGTCCGGGCTGCGCGGCGCCGCTGGCGCCGATCGAGCAGCTCGAGGATGGCGGACTGAAGACGCGGCTGCGCTGCACGGCGTGTGGCTTCACGCACTGGAACAACCCGACGCCGGTGCTGGCGGCCATCGTCGAGCTCGATGGCAAGGTGCTGCTGGCACGCAATGCCACCTGGACGCACCGCATGTTCGCGCTGATCACCGGTTTCATGGAGGCTGGCGAGACGCCCGAGGAAGGCATCCGGCGCGAGATCGCCGAGGAGACCAGCCTGGAGGTGGAGTCGCTGCAGCTGGTGGGCGTGCACGATTTTCAGCGCATGAACCAGGTCATCATCACCTACCATGCGCGCGCCCGTGGCCAGGTGCGCCTGTCGCCCGAACTGGCCGAATACCGCCTGTTCGAGCCGGCGCAGGTGCGTTGCTGGCGTGCCGGCACCGGGCTGGCACTGGCCGACTGGCTGCGCCGCCGGGGTATCGAACCGGTGTTCATCGAGCCACCGGCGCCAGCCGGCGCGTGAACACGTTATCCGCGCACCAGGAGACGGTGGCCCTATAGAATCGGCCGCATCCCGGATACGTTTTTGTTATGAATACTTACATTGAACTGGACGCCCGCGGGCTGAACTGCCCGCTGCCCATCCTCAAAGCGAAAAAAGCCCTGGCCGACATGAGCAGCGGTCAGTTGCTGCGCGTCACCGCCACCGATGCCGGCTCCGTGCGCGACTTCCAGGCCTTTGCCAAGCAGACGGGCAACGAGCTGGTGGAGCAGCAGACCGTCGGCGGCGAGTACATCTCGGTGCTCAAGCGGCGCTGAGCGCCGCCGGAGCGGCCGGGGCGCAGCCGCAGCGCCCCGGGGCCACCCGGCTCCGCCGCCGGGGACGCGTCAGAGCCGCGCGAGCTGTTCACGCACCTTGGCCAGCGTGGCGCTGAAATCGGCAACCCGCGTTTTTTCCTGCTCGATCACGGCCGGCGGCGCCTTGGCCACGAAGGCCTGGTTCGACAGCTTGCCGTTGGCCTTGGCGATCTCGCCCTCGAGGCGGGTGGCTTCCTTGGTCAGGCGGGCCTTCTCGGCCGCGACGTCGATTTCCATGAACAGGCACAGCCGTGCCTGGCCGGCCACGGCCACGGGCGCGGCCTTGGCGGCGGCGGCCCAGGAGGTTTCGTCGTCGAACACCTTGACCTCGTTGAGCTTGGCCAGCCCCTGCAGCACGGCGGCATGCTCGCGGATGAAGTCCGCGTCGCCCACCACGTACAGCGGCAGGCGCGTGGCCGGTGATACCCCCAGTTCGCCGCGCAGCGTGCGGCAGGCATCGACCAGGCCCTTGAGCTTGGCCACCTGGGCTTCGGCGTTCTCGTCGATGCGCTCGGGCTGGCTGACCGGGTAGGCGGCCACGCTGACCGATTCGCCGGCACGGCCCGCCACGGGGGCCACCTTCTGCCAGAGTTCTTCGGTGATGAAGGGGATGACCGGGTGCGCCAGGCGCAGGATGGTCTCCAGCGTGCGGATCAGCGTGCGGCGTGTGGCGCGCTGGCGCGCCTCGTCACCGGTCTGGATCTGCACCTTGGCGATCTCCAGGTACCAGTCGCAGAACTCGTCCCAGACGAACTGGTAGATGGCGTTGGCGACGTTGTCCAGGCGGTAGTCGGCAAAACCCTTGGCCACGTCGGCCTCGACGCGCTGCAGCCGCGAGACGATCCAGCGGTCGGCGTGGCTGAAGTGCATGTAGCCGTGGAAGGCGCCCCCGGGCTGGCATTGCTCCTTGGTGTGCTCTTTCAGGCCGCAGTCGTGACCTTCGCAGTTCATGAGCACGAAGCGGGTGGCGTTCCAGAGCTTGTTGCAGAAGTTGCGGTAGCCCTCGCAGCGCTTGGCGTCGAAGTTGATGCTGCGGCCCAGCGTCGCCAGCGCGGCGAAGGTGAAGCGCAGCGCATCGGCGCCGTAGGCCGGGATGCCGTCGGGGAATTCCTTCTGCGTGTTCTTGCGCACCTGGGGTGCGGTCTCGGGCTTGCGCAGGCCGGTGGTGCGCTTTTCCAGCAGGGGTTCGAGCGCGATGCCGTCGATCAGGTCCACCGGGTCGAGCACGTTGCCCTCGGACTTGGACATCTTCCTGCCCTGCGCGTCGCGCACCAGGCCGTGGATGTACACGTGGCGGAACGGCACGCGACCGGTGAAGTGCGTGGTCATCATGATCATCCGGGCGACCCAGAAGAAGATGATGTCGTAGCCGGTGACCAGCACGCTGCTGGGCAGGTAGAGGTCGTAGTCTGCAGTGCCGGCGTTGGCGGAAACGCCGCCGGCAGCACCGGACGCGCCCGGGCTCATCCGTCCTGCGGCCGGCAAATCGCCCGGTTCGCGCCCGGCGCTGCCGGCGGCTTCGGGCCAGCCCATGGTGGAGAACGGCACCAGGGCGGAGGAGTACCAGGTGTCGAGCACGTCGGGGTCGCGCGTGAGGGTCTTGCCCGCGCCGGCCTGGGCCTGTGCCCCGGCCTCGTCGCGGGCCACGTATACGTTGCCCTCGTCGTCGTACCAGGCCGGTATCTGATGCCCCCACCAGAGCTGGCGGCTGATGCACCAGTCCTGGATGTGGTTCATCCACTGGTTGTAGGTGTTGACCCAGTTCTCGGGCACGAACGTCACCTCGCCGCTGGCCACGGCATCGATGGCCTTCTGGGCGATCGAGCGCGTGTCCAGGCTGGTGCCGGACCCGGCGCCGGACCGCTCCAAGCCGGGGCCAGCCCCCTCGGGGGGCAGCGAACCACACGCAGTGGGGAGCGTGGGGGCCTTGTTCATGGCGACGAACCACTGGTCGGTCAGCATGGGTTCGATGACCTGGCCGGTGCGGGCGCAGCGCGGCACCATGAGCTTGTGCGGCTTGATCTCGACCAGCAGGCCTTCGGCCTCGAGCTGGGCGACGATCTGCTTGCGGGCGACGAAGCGGTCCAGACCCACGTAGGCGGCCGGGATGTCGGTGGCCTCGGCGGCGCTGACCTTCGCATCCAGGTCGAAGATGGTGAGCATCGGCAGGCCGTGGCGCAGGCCGACCTGGTAGTCGTTGGTGTCGTGCGCGGGCGTGACCTTGACCACGCCGGTGCCGAATTCGCGGTCCACGTATTCGTCGGCGATCACCGGCACGAGGCGCCCGGTGATGGGCAGGCGCACCTGCTTGCCGATCAGGTGGGCATAGCGTTCGTCCTCGGGGTGGACCATGACGGCGGTGTCGCCCAGCATGGTCTCGGGCCGCGTGGTGGCCACCACCAGGGCCTCGTCGCTGCCGTCCACGGGGTAGCGGATGTGCCAGAGGTGGCCGTTTTCCTCTTCGCTTTCGACCTCCAGGTCGGACACGGCGGACTTGAGCACCGGGTCCCAGCTCACCAGCCGCTTGCCGCGGTAGATCAGACCCTGCTCGTACAGGCGCACGAAGGTGTCCGTCACGACCTTCGAGAGCTTGTCGTCCATGGTGAAGTACTCGCGGCTCCAGTCCACGCTGTCGCCCATGCGGCGCATCTGCGTGGTGATGGTGTTGCCGGACTGCTCCTTCCACTCCCAGACCTTGGCGACGAAGTTCTTGCGCGCCTCGGCGGGCGTCGGGCCCATGTCGTGGCGGCTGTTGATGCCCTGGCCCTGGAGCTGGCGTTCGACGACGATCTGCGTGGCGATGCCGGCGTGGTCGGTGCCGGGCACCCAGACGGTGTTGAAGCCGCTCATGCGGTGGTAGCGCGTGAGCGAGTCCATGATGGTCTGGTTGAACGCGTGGCCCATGTGCAGCGTGCCGGTGACGTTCGGCGGCGGCAACTGGATCGCGAACGCGGGTGCGCCGGCCTGGGGCGCGCCGGTGCCGCGGAAACCGGCGCGGCCATAACCACGCTGCTCCCACTCGGGGCCCCAGCGCGACTCGATGGGGGCAGGCTCGAACGATTTGGCCAGGGACTGCAGGCCGGGTTGCTCAGGGGCTTGGGAGGACGACGTGGTCATGCAAAACAGGCGGTTGGGGTGGGCGCCGGACGGAAGGGGCGCCAAAGCGGGCCGCGAGGCGGCGCCGTCACAGGATAACCCTTCATTTTACGGGTGTACCGGCCCCGGATGCCGCTGCTCAGGCATTGGCGTCGGGCACCACCGGCCAGCAGGCCCATTCCGGGCCCGGCGGCGCCTGCAGGTGCAGGCGCTCGCCGGTGACGGGGTGGCGCAGGGTCAGCGCGCTGGCGTGCAGCCACAGGCGCCGGGTGCCGAGCCAGTCGGCCAGGGCACGGTTGAGCGGCCCCTTGCCGTGGGTGGCATCGCCGATGATGGGGTGGGCGATGTGCTTCATGTGGCGGCGCAACTGGTGGCGGCGGCCGGTCAGCGGGTGCAGCTCGACCAGGGCGGTGCGGGTGGCCGGAAAACGGCCGTAGGGCAGGGGCAGTTCGTGGCGGGCGAGCGTGCGCCAGCGGGTGAGCGCCGCCTGGATGTCCTCGCGCCCCGGCCGCTGGTCGTCCGGCATCCGGCGCAGGGGGTGGTCGATCAGACCCTCGGCCGGTGGCCAGCCGCGCACGACGGCCAGGTAGGTCTTGTCCAGCCCCACGTCCCGCTGGAAGCCCTGGCCGAGGATGCTGGCGCTGTGGGCGTCGAGGGCGAACAGCAGGACGCCGCTGGTGCCCTTGTCGAGCCGGTGCACGGGCCACACGGGTTGCCCGAGCTGGTCGCGCAGCATCTGCAGCACGAAGCGCGTTTCGCCGGCGTCCAGGCCGGTGCGGTGCACCAGCACGCCCGCGGGTTTGTCCACCGCGACCAGGTGGTCGTCCCGGAACAGGAGGGGCAGCCGATCGGTCGTTTCACTCACACGGGTATTGTCGCCCGGCGCGGAAGCGGTCAGGGGCCCGCGGGTACACTTGTTCCGCCGCACCGCTACCGATGAAGACATGCTGTTCCTGATCTCTCCGGCCAAGGCGCTGGACTACGACACGCCACCCCACGTCAAGACCCATACCCAGCCGCTGTTCGTGCCGCAGGCGCAGGAGCTGATCGGCGTGCTGCGCGAGAAGTCGCCGCAGGAGATCGCGGCGCTGATGAAGCTGTCGGACCCGCTTGCCGGCCTGAACGTGGCGCGTTACCAGGCGTGGTCGCCGACCTTCACGGCACGCAACGCCAAGCAGGCGGTGCTGGCCTTCGATGGCGATGTCTATGGCGGGCTGGATGCGAAATCGATGGATGCCGAGGACCTGAACTGGCTGCAGAAGCACCTGTGCATCCTCAGCGGCCTGTACGGCGTGCTGCGCCCGCTGGACTGGATGCAGCCGTACCGGCTGGAGATGGGCACGCGCCTGGCCACGGCCAAGGGCAGCAACCTGTACCAGTTCTGGGGCGCGACGATCGCCAACTACCTCGATGAGCGCGCCCAAGCCGGCAAGGACGGGGTCATCATCAACCTGGCCAGCGAGGAGTATTTCAAGTCGGTTGACCGCAAGGCATTGAAGACGCCGGTGGTCACCTGCGTGTTCGAGGAGCGCAAGGGCGACGGCTACAAGGTGGTCAGCTTCTTGGCCAAGCGTGCGCGCGGGTTGATGGTGCGCTACGCGGCGTCCATCCGGGCCACGCGGGTCGAGCAGCTCGAAGGTTTCGACCTTGAAGGCTACCGCTATGTGCCGGCGGCGTCGGCGCCCGACCGGCTGGTGTTCCGGCGCGAGGCCCGAGCCTGAGCCTGTCCATCGCCCAGGAGATTCCCTGTTCCATGAGCCAGACCATCACGCCCGAACTTCGCCAGTGGATCGTCGCGCAGGCCCAGGCGGGTTTTTCGCCCGAGGCGGTGCTGGAGGCGATGAAGGCGTCGGGGTGGGCGGAGGCGGTCGCGATGGAGGCGCTGGAAAACACCCTGAAGCAGCATCTGCAGTCGATCTCGGCCGGCCAGACGCTCAAGCCCCTGCCGGCCGGCGCCGTGGCGTCCGCGGGCAGCGCGCCGGCGCAGGCGGGCACGCCGGTGCCCGAGATCGACCTGTCGGCGGCACCGCGCGAGATCGACCTGGGCGACCGCACCGTCCGGGTGCTGGCGGCCCTGCGCACGCCGCGGGTGGTGGTGATCGGCGGGCTGCTCAGCGAAGACGAGTGCGAGGGCCTGATCGAACTGGCGCGCCCGCACCTGGCGCGGTCGCTGACGGTGCAGGCGACCTCCGGCGGCGAGGAGCTCAACCCCGCCCGCACGAGCAGCGGCATGTTCTTCAACCGGGGGGCGAACCCCCTGGTGAGCACGATCGAGGCGCGCATCGCGCGGCTGGTGAACTGGCCGGTGACGCACGGCGAGGGCCTGCAGGTGCTCAATTACCGGCAGGGCGCCGAGTACAAGCCGCACTACGACTATTTCGATCCGGCCCAGCCCGGCACGCCGACCATCCTGCAGCGCGGTGGCCAGCGCGTGGGCACGGTGGTGATGTACCTGAATGCACCCGGGCAGGGCGGCGGCACGACCTTTCCCGACGTCGGCCTGGAGGTGGCGCCCCAGCCGGGGCACGCGGTGTTTTTCAGCTATGCCCGGCCGCACCCGGATACCCGCACCCTGCACGGCGGCGCGCCGGTGCTGGCGGGCGAAAAATGGGTGGCCACCAAGTGGCTGCGCGAGGGCGAATTCCGATGAGGACGCCATGAACGACGAGCCGACACCGGCGCAATCCCCCCTGGGCCGGGCCTCGGCCTATGCCGACCAGTACGACCCGGGGCTGCTGTTTCCCCTGCCGCGCGCGCCCAAGCGTGCCGAGATCGGCATCACCGCGAGCGTGCCCTTCCTGGGCGCCGACCTGTGGACGGCCTACGAGCTGAGCTGGCTCAACCCGCGGGGCAAGCCGCAGGTGGCGATCGCCCACATCATGGTGCCGGCGGAGAGCACCCACATCGTCGAGAGCAAGTCGTTCAAGCTGTACCTGAACAGCTTCAACAACAGCCGTTTCGAGCATGCCGATGCCGTGCGCGACACGATCCGCGCGGACGTGAGTGCCGCCGTGTGGCAGGGCGGCCCGGTGCGTTCCACGGTGGGGGTGCGCCTGGTCGAGCCGGCGCTGTTCGAGACCGAGCAGGTGCAGCCCCTGGAAGGCCTGCTGCTGGACCGGCTGGACGTCGAGTGCACGGCCTACCAGCCCGAGCCGGACCTGCTGCGCGCCGCACAAGGCGAGGCGCCGGTGACCGAGGTGCTGGTGAGCCACCTGCTCAAGAGCAACTGCCTGGTGACGGGGCAGCCCGACTGGGGTTCGGTGCAGATCCGCTACACGGGGCCACAGATCGACCAGGAGGGGCTGCTGCGCTACATCGTGAGCTTTCGCCACCACAACGAGTTCCACGAGCAGTGCGTCGAGCGCATCTACATGGACATCATGGCGCGCTGCCGGCCCGCGCGCCTGTCGGTGTATGCGCGCTACACGCGCCGCGGCGGGCTGGACATCAACCCCTGGCGCGCCAGCCATCCGCAACTGCCGCCGCCGAACGTGCGCACGGCGCGGCAGTGAGGCGGTAGCGCCGGGCCGGCGGCGGCGTGGTCGTCACCCCAGCTCAGGGAAAAGCAGGTCGGTGTGGTCATCGGGACTCCGGTCGCGTGCGCTGCGGGGGGACGCGGATGGCGCCTCACTGTAGCGACCCCCGTCCAGCGGGTCTGTCCCCGGCTTGACGAGCTTGCCCACCCGCACGCCCAGCAGGCGGAAGCGCCGCGTGAGGTCCACGCGCTTGAGGCAGCGCCCTGCGTGGCGGCGGATCTCGGCCGGGTCGTCGATGGCGGTGCCGATGGTCGTGTCGCGCGTGACCTTCTCGAAGTTGTCGTAGGTGATCTTGATGCCGATGGTGCGCCCGCGGTAGCCCTTGCGCCGCAGGTCGCCGGCGACCTGCTCGCACAGTCGCGTGAAGATGGCGCCCAGTTCGGCGCGGTCGTGCACCGCGTGCAGGTCGCGCTCGAAGGTGGTCTCGCGGCTCATGCTCACGGGCTCGCTTTCGGTGACCACCGGACGGTCGTCCCGGCCCCAGGCGGCCGCGTGCAGCCAGGCGCCGTAGCTCTTGCCGAAATGCTCGATCAGCCAGGCCTTGTCGCGCGCGGCCAGCTCGCCGATGGTGCGGATGCCGTGCCCTTGTAGCTTCGCGTCCGCCTTCGGGCCGATGCCGTTGATCTTGCGGCAGGGCAGCGGCCAGATCAGGGTCTGCAGGTCCCCGGGCCGCACGATGCTGATGCCGTTGGGCTTGTTGAACTCGCTGGCCATCTTGGCCAGCAGCTTGTTGGGCGCCACGCCGATGGAGCAGGTCAGGCCGGTGGCGTCGAAGATGCTTTTCTGGATCAGCCGCGCGAGCACGCGCCCGCCCTCGCGCTGGCCGCCGGGCACGTCGGTGAAGTCGATATAGACCTCGTCCACGCCGCGGTCCTCCATGACCGGGGCGATCTCGGTGATGGTGCGCTTGAACAGGCGCGAGATGCGCCGGACCTCGTCGAAATCCACCGGCAGCAGGATGGCCTGCGGGCAGAGTTTGGCCGCCTTCATCAGGCCCATGGCGGATCCGACACCGAACTGGCGCGCGGCGTAGGTGGCGGTGGTGGCGACGCCGCGGCCGGTGTAGTCCTTGAGCAGGGGGAAGAATTCGACCGGTATGCGGTCCAGCGTGTCCGGGCCCCAGGCCTGGTCGGGCCAGGTGGCGCGCAGGCGTTCGAGCAGCGCGGCTTCGTTGCGGCGTGAGCCGCCGATCACCAGGGGCAGGCCCCGCAACTGCGGGTAGCGCAACAGCTCGACCGACGCGAAGAAGGCGTCCATGTCGAGGTGGGCGATGCGGCGCTCGCGAGCGGGCTGCGGTACGGAGGTCACGGTGTCAAGCATAGCGCCGGGCATCCATCACCCTGCCTTGGTAGGATGCATGGGCGGGCCGCGACGCATGGGGCGCCGACGGATGGGCCGCGCCAAGGGGAGTGATTCATGTCCAGTCTTTCGCGTCTGTTGGTGGCGCTGGTGGTGGGAGCCGGCATCGCCGGGGCCGGGTTCTTCGTCAGCGAGGGCCTGGAGCGTTTTCGCATGGCTGATCGCAGCATCGCGGTCAAGGGGCTGGCCGAACAGGACGTCGAGGCCGATTTTGCGGTCTGGAGCCTGAATTTCCGCCGCGCCGACAACGATTTCGCCGCCGTCCAGCAGGCCCTGGCGGCCGACCGCGAGAAGGTGCTGGCCTTCCTGACGGCGCAGGGCTTCGGGGACGGCGAGGTGGAAGTGCGGCCGCTGGCGGTGCAGGATCTGCTGGCGCGCGACTATGCGCAGAGCAACACGCCGCTGCGCTTCAACGGCAGTGGCCAGGTGCTGGTGCGGACGCCGCGCGTGGCCCAGGTGGCCAAGGCCGCGCTGGCGATCGATCCGCTGATCCAGGCCGGCGTGCAGTTCAGCGACGACGGCAACGACGGCCCGCGCTACCAGTTGCGCGGCTTCAACGACATCAAGGCGCCTTTGCTGGCCGAGGCCACGCGCAATGCGCGCGAGCAGGCTGAGAAGTTCGCGGCCGAGGCGGGCGCGCAACTGGGTCCGCTCAAGAGCGCGAACCAGGGCGTGATCCGCATCACCGGCGACGACGGCAACGATTACGACGATGGCCGCTCGCTCACCAAGCGCCTGCGTGTGGTCAGCTCCTTCGTGTACGAGCTGCGCTGAGGCGCCGGCGGTTCACTCAGATGCTCTTGACGACCAGCCAGCCCTTGAACAGCCAGGGCAGGCTGGGGCCGCTGCCGGCGGGCACGCCGCCCTTGTTCTCGGCGCTGATGCCCAGTTCGGTGACGCCTTGCAGGGCGGCTTCGTCCACGGGCAGTTGCAGGGTCTGGTACTTGCTCTCGATCACGCCGATCGAGCGCGGGGGGGCGTTGCCGGCGATGGCCCAGACCTGCATGCTGTCCTCGCGCCCTTCCTTGACATCGTTGAGCCGGTGAAGCGTCAGGGCCCGTTCCTGCGGGTTGAAGGTGGCGAGCATGGCGGGCTGGCCCTGGGCGTCGAGCAAGACCGCCACCTGCCGGATCTGGGGCACCTGGATCAGGCGCTTTTGCAGGTGGGTGATCTGGGCCTGCAACTGGGTGACCATGCTGGTGGCGGTGGCCCAGCCGAGCAGCAGCGCCAGCAACAGGGTGATGGCCAGTGCACGCCACCAGGGGCTGACGCGGCGGGATGGGGAGGGGAGCGGGGTTTCGGGGTTCATGGTGTGGATGAAGCGGTGAAGCGTGGTCTGCCCACCGAGTATGCCGTGACGGCGCGGTCGCGCCCGGCACACCGGCGATGGAGGCCATGGTTCTTTGCGCATACACTCGCCCTTTTTTGAGACCTTCCCCGCTGTGGCCCTGTCTGCATGCCTTCCACCGAAATCGTGATCTGGTCTGCCATGGCCGGTGTGCTGATGGCGCTGGTGACGGTGTTGCTGATCGATACCGTGCTGCGCCAGCGCAGCCTGCGCAGGCTGCGCGTGTGGCTGCTGTTGACGATGATGTCGGTGGCCTGCCTGGTCATGAGCGGGCTGCCCCAACTGCTGTGGCCGGCGCTGGCCGATGGCGCGCTGATGGTGGTCAAGGTGGCGCTGGGGCCGTTGACGGCGGCGGTGGCGCTGGCCTACCTGGGCCAGTGGTCCGGCGTGCGGGCCGATGACCGTCTGGTGCGCGTGCTCATGGGACCGGGGGCCGGGTGCGTGGCCCTGTCCGGCGCCGCCCTGCTGGTCTGGTATCTTGCCGGTGGCGACGGCCAGCAGGTGCTGGCCTGGTCCGCCCTGGTCAATGGCCTGGCGGTGCTGATGGGGGCGCTGGTGGCGACCCGCAGCGCGATTCTGGGCGACCGGCTGGCCCGCTGGATGGTGGTGGCCTGCCTGTGCCTGGCGCAGATGACGGCCGGCCTGTACGGCAAGGGCCTGGGGCTGGACATGAGCCTGCGTTACTGGCTGCTCACGGCGGTGGTGGCGGCCAGTTACTTCATCCTGGTCATGACGCTGATCAACATGCGCTACCGCGAACTGGCGCGCCTGCGGCGGCAGGCCAGCGGCGAGATGCCACGGATCGACCAGGCCGGACTGCCGCGCGGCGCGGCGCTGGTGGGCAAGGTGGACGATGCGCTGTGGCGCAGTGCACGCATGGGACGGCCCTGCGTGGTCTCGGCCATCGTCGTGACCAACCTGTATGCCCACGGCGAGGCGGCCGCCCAGGACGCCGAAACCGAGATCGTGCTGACGCTGGCGGCCCGCCTGCGCCAGGACGTGGGTTTTCGCAACGTGGTGGGATTGCTCCACCAGGGCTGCTTCGTGCTGGCGGTCTCGGCGGTGCAGGACCCGCACCACCACCGCGTGGTGGGCCGGCGGCTGATCAAGAATCTGCGCATGGCGGTGACGGTGAGCCAGGATCCGCTGGCCCTGCCGTTCCAGCCCGACGTGGCGATCGGCGTGGTGCATGTGCCGGCGGGTGCCGCCGATGCCGATGCCTTGCGGATCGTGAACCTGGCCGAGCAACTGGCGCTGGAAGCCAGCCATCTGCCGGTGCGCTCGCGCCAGGCCGTCTGGCAAAACCAGGCGCCGTCACAGCCGCTTCCCTTCGTGGCGGCGGCGGCCACGGCGCCGGCCCCGCTGGATGGCTGAAGCCGCTGCACCGAGGCCGTGCACTTGGTACCATCGGAGCTGTTGAGCGTTGCTGCCACGGCACCCGCGGAATCCGCCAGTGAACCACCACCACCACGAAGAACCCCCCCCTGACTCCGCCAACGACACCGGCTGGTCCGAAAGCGATGGCCAGTGGCCGATGAGGCCCGTGGATCGGCTCATCTATGCGAGCCTGAGCCGGGTTGACAGATCGGTGCTCGACGAGATGCGGCGCATCCGTGACCACGCGGTGCGCAACAACGGCCCCGATGGCCTGCGCGTGGGCCTGATGCACATGAATGGCCACTTCATCGAATGGATCGAGGGCCCGGGACCGGCCATTGATGCCCTGATGGCGCGTGTTTCGCGCGACCCCCGGCACCACGGTTTGCAGGTGATCCACCGCAGCACGGGGCAGGCCCGGCTCAAGCGCCCCTGGATCGGCGCCATCGTGCAGGCGATCGAGCCGCCGAGCCTCTTTGCCGCGCGTGTGCACACCTGGCGTCTGCGCCACGAGGCCGGCCAGGTGTACGAGCCCGCGCATGTCTGGATGAACGTGTGCTCGCCGCCGGCACCCGACATGCCCCGGGCCGGCGAGGGCGCCGAGCGCGTGATGCTGCTGTCGGCCCGGCTGGCCTGGGCCTTCGACCTGCTGCGCTGGCTGGCCGGGGTGTCGTCACGCCGGCTGGTGCAGCGGCGCTATGCGGCCAGCGCCGACGACGTGCCCGACGTGGCCAGCGACTACCTGGATCTGCCGGATCTGGGGCCAGGCGGCATGCGCCTGATCGCCCACGCCCGCCGCGGTCTGACGATGGGCGTGGCACACGCCCTCATGCCGGCCCACGGGGCCGTGGTGCTGATCCTGGATGGGGACGCCGAGGCCAATGTCCGCCTGGTGCAGAAGGTGCTCGATGTCTGCAGCCAGACCCAGCATGTCCCGACCATCATTGGTGTGGGCCCCCATGACAGCGTGACGGCCGAGCTGGCGGACCGGGTGCAGGCGAACGGCCATGCCTGGATCGGCGTGCGCAGCCCGCTGGCGCGTCCCGACGTGTCCGATCTGTGGGCGGTGCTCGAACCGGTGCTGGATCAGTTTGCCGGTCAGGCGAGCGGGTAGGAGCCGGGCAGCAGGATCGAGCGGTCGACGTTGCGGATGTCCGTGTGGCCGCAGAAGGCCATGGTGACGTCCAGCTCCTTGTGGATGATCTGCAGGGCCCTGGTGACGCCGGCCTCGCCCATCGCCCCCAGCCCGTAGGCCATGGCGCGGCCGATCAGGGTGCCGCGCGCGCCCAGTGCCCAGGCCTTGAGCACGTCCTGCCCGCTGCGGATGCCGCCGTCCATCCACACCTCCAGCCGGTTGCCCACGGCCTCGACGATGGGGGGCAGGGCCGAGATCGAACTCGGCGCGCCGTCGAGCTGGCGCCCGCCGTGGTTGCTGACGACGATGGCGTCGGCACCGGCCTCAACCGCCAGGCGCGCGTCTTCCTCGACCATGATGCCCTTGAGGATGAGCTTGCCGCCCCACTGGCGCTTGACCCATTCGATGTCGGCCCATGACAGGCGCGGGTCGAACTGCTCGTTGGTCCAGGCCGCCAGCGAGCTCATGTCGCTCACGCCCTTGACGTGGCCCACCAGGTTGCGGAAGGTGCGGCGCCGGGTGCCGGCCATGCCCAGGCACCAGCGCGGTTTGGTCATGAGATTGAGGATGTTCCTGAGCGTCGGCCTGGGCGGCGCCGTCAGGCCGTTCTTCAGATCCTTGTGGCGCTGGCCGATCACCTGCAGGTCCAGGGTGAGCACCAGCGCCGAGCAGTGGGCGTCCTTGCAGCGGCCGATCATGCGGGCCATCGCCTCGCGGTCGCGCATCATGTAGAGCTGGAACCAGAACGGCGCCCGGGTGTGGGCGGCGATGTCCTCGATCGAGCAGATGCTCATGGTCGAGAGCGTGAAGGGGATGCCGAACTTCTCGGCCGCGCGCGCGGCGTGGATCTCGCCGTCGGCGTGCTGCATGCCGGTCAGGCCCACCGGGGCGATGGCCACCGGCATGGTCACGGGCTGGCCCACCATGGTGGTGGCCGTGGTGCGGCCTTCCATGTTCACGGCCACGCGCTGACGCAGCTTGATTGTCTGGAAATCCTCTTCGTTGGAGCGGTAGGTCCCCTCCGTCCAGGAGCCTGAGTCGGCGTAGTCGTAGAACATGCGCGGCACGCGCCGCTGGGCGAGGACGCGCAGGTCTTCGATGTTGGTGATCACGGGCATGGGCAGGCTCCACAGGCGCAACAACAGGATGCCGCCGATGTTAGCGGAGCCCTGGGCGGGCTGGCCTGAAAGCCGCCCGGTGCCGTTTGAAATTTTCTGGTGGTCCGCGTGCTCAGACCGCGGGCGCAGGCGCCGCCACCGTGGCGTCGCGCTCGGCCGCGTCCAGCGGCTCGAGCCAGCCGAACTGCTGGTCCAGCACCGCCAGGGTGGCCTCGGAGGCATCGTTGCCGCGCGCCTGGCGGGCGCGGATGCGGCGGCGCAGCTCCTCGGGCGGCGCCTCGCAGGCCAGGATGTGGAACGGGCAGCCGATTCTGGCGGCCAGCTCGGCGAAGGCGGCGCGTTCGCTGCGCCGCAGGAAGGCCGCGTCCACGATCACCGACCAGCCGTCCTGCAGCAGGGTGCGGCTGCGCGACAGCAGTGCGCCGTAGGTGTCGCCGTGCGCCTGCGGCGTGTACAGCCCGGTGTTCAGGCCCGAGCCGCTGGTCTGCAGGGCCGTCAGGCCATGCAGGCGCTTGCGCTCGACGTCCGAGCGCAGGCGGATGGCGTGGCCGCTGGACTCGGCCTGCAGCCAGCGCGTGGAGGCCCAGGTCTTGCCGCTGCCCGACAGGCCATGGGTGATGACGAGCCGGGGGGCGGGGGGCTGCGCGATGTGGCGCGCCAGGGCCAGCGACTGTCCGATCTCCTCGTCCAGGCGCGCGCATGCGGCGGCGTCGTGCGTGGTCTGGGTGCGCCGGATGGCGGCCACCTTGGCGCGCACCAGCGCGCGATAGACGGCAAAGAAGGGCAGCACCGGCGGCGCCGTGGTGTCGCCGCTGGCGTCCAGCCAGGCGGACAGCAGCGCGCTGGCCAGTCCGGGCGCCCCCTGGCGACGCAGGTCCATCCACGTGAAGGCGATGTCGCTGGCGGTGTCGATCCAGCGCAGGGCGTCGTTGAACTCGATGGCGTCGAAGGCCACCACCTCGTCACCCAGCCTGACCAGGTTGGCCAGGTGCAGGTCGCCATGGCCCTCGCGCACGCGGCCTTCGGCGCGGCGCCGGGCCAGCCACCCGGCGAGCGCGGCAAAGCGTGTTTCGGTCCACTCGGCCAGCCAGGCCAGTTCGGTGGCGGCGTCGCCCGTCGGGTGGCGGTCCCGCAGTGGCGGGAAGTTGTCGCGTGCCCACGCCAGCACATCCGCCGGCCGGCCCCAGGGGCTGGCGGCGTCGGCCACTGCGGCGCGCGCCTGGAAGGCGGCCACGTGTTGCGCCAGCGCCTGCACGTCGTCCATGCCCAGCGCTCCTTGCGCGCACAGGTGGTCGAGCCGGCCGGCCTCGTCGAAGCGGCGCATCTGCACCGCGTACTCGATGGCGCCGGGGGCGTCCAGCGCGTCCAGCGGGCCCCAGCGGGGGTCGTGTGCGGGGCCCAGGATGGGCCGCACGCCCTGATAGAGGGCCGGGCCGTGGCGGGGGGCGAAGCGGCGGTTGACGCGGATCTCGGCCGCGCAGGCGGCACGGCGCAGGGCCAGCGTGCCGAAGTCCATGAAGGGCAGGCGCACCGGCTTCTTGATCTTCCAGGCATGGGTGTCACCCAGCAGCACCCAGGCGCCGTGGGTCTCGATCAGCCCAATGCGGGTGCAGGGTTCGGGGGCGCGGCGCGGATCGAGCAGGGCGGCTATCAGGGGCGGGACATCTTGCGGCATGCGGACACTGTATCGTTTCGGGCAGACCAACCACAACGACGGAGACATCGGCCATGAATCTGGCTCATCTGCTGCAGCGCCGGGCACAGGAGCATCCCGACCGCGCGGCCATTTTCCACGGCACCGAGGCGGTGGCCACCTACGCCCAATGGGGGCAGCGCTCGGCGCGTCTGGCGGCACGAATGCGGCATGCCGGGCTCCAGCCGGGCGAGCGCGTGCTGTTGTTCATGCGCAACCATCCGCGCTATCTGGAACTGTTGCTGGGGGCGTGGTGGGCCGGACTGGTGGCGGTGCCCGTCAATGCCAAGCTGCATCTGCGCGAGGTGCAGTGGATTGCCGACAACTCGCAGGCGCGGCTGGCGTTCGTGACGCGCGACATCGTGCCCGATCTGTCGGCGCTCACGGGGCTGGGTGCCGTGATGGATGTGGACGGCGAGGCATGCGATGCCTGGCTCAATGAGGGGGTGGCAATGGCCACGGTGGAGGAGCGTGCGGCGGACGACACCGCCTGGCTGTTCTACACCAGCGGGACCACGGGCCGGCCCAAGGGCGTGATGATCACGCATCGCAACCTCATGACCATGGGGATGGGGTACTTCAACGATGTCGATCACGTGGCTTCGGGCGATGCGATCGTGTATGCGGCGCCCATGTCGCACGGCGCGGGCCTGTACGCGATTGCGCACCTCATGGCCGGTGCACGGCACGTGGTGCCGCTCTCGGGCGGGTTCGACGCGGCCGAGCTGTTCGACCTGGGCCGCCAGTTGGGGCCGCTGTCGATGTTTGCCGCGCCGACCATTGTCAAACGCATCGTCGACGAAGCCCAGGCGCAGGGGCTGACGCCCGGGGACTGCGCGCGCAGTTTCAAGACCATCGTCTATGGCGGCGCCCCCATGTACGTGGCCGACATCCGGCGCGCGTTGCGCGTGATGGGTCCGCGCTTTGTGCAGATCTACGGACAGGGCGAAAGCCCCATGACCGGCACCGTGCTCAGTCGCGTCCACCTGGCCGATGTCGCCCATCCGCGCCATGAACAGCGCATCGCCTCGGTGGGCGTGGCGCAGACGCCGGTGCGCATCCGTGTGGCGGGGCCCGACGGGCAGCCGCTGCCGCCGGGCGAGGTGGGCGAGGTGCTCATCCGCGGTGACAGTGTCATGGCCGGCTACTGGCGCAACCCCGAGGCGACGGCGGCCACGATCCGCGACGGCTGGCTGTGGACCGGCGACATGGGCGCGCTCGACGAAGATGGCTTCCTCACCCTCAAGGACCGCAGCAAGGATCTCATCATCAGCGGCGGCAGCAACATTTACCCGCGCGAGGTCGAGGAAGTGCTGCTGCACGCGCCGGGTGTGGCCGAGGTCGCGGTGGTTGGCGCGCCCGACCCCGAATGGGGCGAGGTGGTGGTGGCCTTCGTCGTGCCCGGACCCGGTGCCGTGCTGGACGTGGCCGCGCTCGACGCGTACTGCCTGGACCACATCGCGCGCTTCAAGCGCCCCAAGCGCTACGTGATCGTGGACGCGCTGCCGAAGAACAACTACGGCAAGGTGCTCAAGCGGGCGCTGCGCGAGCGCCTGCGCGAGACCGCGGTATCGGCATGAGGCGAGGCCGTGGCCGGCGTCACGCCGGCCGCTTGCGGATCACGAAGCCGCACTCGAAGCCGGGCACCAGGCCGATGACGTCGTAGCCGTCAAAGAAGCCGCCCGCGTGCAGCGCGTCGACCGCTGGCTTGACGTCCGGCGACCATTCCGGGTCCACGTAGTCGTCGAACACGATGTAGCCGCCGGGCACCACGAAGCGCTCGTAGAGGAGGAAGTCGGTCCAGACGTGGTGGCGTTCGTGGCCACCGTCGATGTGCACCAGCTTGAGCGTGCGCGACAGGCGCACGACGTCCTCTACCCCTTCCTGCGAGAAGCGCTGCACGACCGCGCAGTCGGGATAGACAGCCTGCTGGAAGTAGGCCAGTTCCTCGGCCTGGCCAGGCAGGGCACAGGGGTCGATGCCGATGACCCGGGTGCCGGCGCCGGCCAGCGTGCGCATGAAGGCGAGCGACTTGCCCTTCCAGACCCCGATCTCCAGGATGTCGCCGGGGGTACCGCGCAGTCCGACCGCCAGGTAGCCGAGCAGCTTGACGTAGTCGTGGAACGACAGCTCCTCGCGCTCCATGAAGCGTCGCGGCTTGTGCGCCGCCGCCTGCTCAAAGCGCAGGGTCACATCGTCCCAGGCGCGCTCGACCTCGCCGACCACCGTCGGGTCGGCCAGCAGCTCGGTGAGGGTCTTCATCCAGTGCTCCGGTACGGGGTGGGAGGGGCCGTCAGCTGCTGCAGTGCACGCTGCCGCAGCCGGTCATGGTGGCCGGCTTCACCTTGGACGGATCGGCCAGGGTCTCGGTACGGGAGTCGAAACCGACCTGCTTCATGTACAAGGCCAGGCCGGCGTCCATGCTGGCGGCGTGCTGCGGGAACCACTCGACCAGGGCCTCGGCCAGGCGGTTGATGATGTCGGTGTCGCCCTTTTTGTGGTGCTCGACCACGGCACGCATGGTCTCCAGGATGGTGGCGTGGTGGCTGGCGTGGCAGTTGTCGGGTGCGAAGCCGACGGCCACCATCCAGCGCTCTTCCTGCGCGAAGTGCTCGACGGTGTGGTCGATGAACTTCAGGTACAGGGGCAGTTGCTCGCTCTCGGGCAGGGCCAGCAGTTCGTTGAGCATCTGCACGAACTCCTCGTGCGTGTCGTCCATGC